>Ga0209010_1000031_pt1 | contig 77684 bp, 79 predicted proteins | sample BlaSpr_A8_OM1_O3_FD_187985 | JGI IMG/M metagenome (GOLD analysis project Ga0209010, IMG submission 187985) | Forest soil microbial communities from Thunder Bay, Ontario, Canada - Black Spruce, Ontario site 2_A8_OM1_O3 (SPAdes) (version 2) | ecosystem: Environmental > Terrestrial > Soil > Boreal...
AAGCCGCTGGCGTGAGAATTGGCGGATCAGTCAACGTGAAGCCGCGCTCGTCAAAGAAATCTCGAGCGGCCTTAATGATCTCAGCTCGCACGCGAAGAATCGCAGCCTGTCGCGGGGTTCGCACCCACAAATGCCGGTGCTCCATCAGGAAATCGACGCCGTGTTCTTTCAGCGAGATCGGATAGGGGTCGCTCTCGGCGACCCTCTGGACAACCTGCACATTCGAGATGTCGAGTTCGTAGCCTCCAGGCGCACGCTTGTCGGCGCGCACTTTGCCTTCAACAATTACGCTCGATTCCTGGGTCAGGCCCTTTACCGCTTCAAAGACTTCGGGCGAGACTGCATTCTTGGGAACGACTCCCTGAATTACGCCGGAGCCATCGCGAAGCTGTGGAAACAGCAGCTTCCCGCTCTCGCGCAGGTTATAGAGCCAGCCTCGAATGGTCACGCTCTGGCCCTCATGTTTGCCAACATCGACGATTGTAGTTACAGGAGATGACATGGATGATTTTCTTTGTCGCGCTACAATGCCTCCAGCTTTGCGAATGCTTCGCCCATCTTTTCAACCGGGTTGATCTTTTCGTCGCTTTCGATCTCAAGCAGCAACGCTGGAGTGTGCGGCGCCGACCGCAGCAACTCCATAGCCTGTTTCCAGTCGATCGATCCGCTCCCGGGCCAAAGGTGGGAGTCGTGAGTTTTAGCGTTGTCGTGAACGTGGGTGGAATGAATATAAGTCCTCAAAGTTTCGAACGCCTGTGGCACATCGCTCATGATGTGCGCATGACCAAAATCAAAGCACACGCCAACGTCGTCGAAATGGGCCGCGCGGATAAATTCAACTAACCGCTCCGGCGTGGACAACTCGTTGGGAATGTTCTCCAGCAGGAGGCGTGTTCCCAGCGGTTTAGCGAAGGCCCGCAGGTGTTCGACCGAGGTCATCGCCGCCTCGAATTTGCGCTCATCGAACGACTCCCCGGTTGTCCCGATGTGTTGCACCAGAAAACGAAAAGGAATGTGCTCAGCCAATTCGAGGGCGCGTTTGATTTCGTCCATGGCTTCGATCCGGCTTGCCCGATCCGTTGAGGCGATATTCATTTGCGGTGCCCCAGCTCGTCCCCACTCGTAATCCGCGTAGAGGGGCGCATGAACCGAGTTCAGAATAATTCCGCTGGTGCGAAACCAGTCCGCGATTTCCCGGACATGCTGCTTGCGATTGGCATAGTCCAGGTGTTGTCGCGCGGCAAAAATCTCAATCGCCTGCGCTCCGCCACGCACCAATCCATCCAGCAGTCCGGGATGCAGCCGTTCCTTCACATAGACGAGCGTTGATATTGCTTTCAGCATCAGTACCCTACTGCCTTTCCGTTATTTCTGACGTCGCTTGCGCCCAAACGCTCGCCCGTTTTCAGATCGATGGCGATGCACTCGCCATCGCTCCAATACGGAGCCGGGTCTCCAGTTGCGGTTTCTCCGATCTCGACCTTGTGTCCCATTTGTTCCAGCAACCTGACTGCGTCCGGAGAGAACCACTGCTCGACGTTCACGACATCCGGCAGCCATTGATTGTGAAAGCGAGGAGCGTTGACGGCTTCCTGGATATTCATTCCGTAGTCCACCACGCCTATCAGGATATTCGCCACCGTGGTAATGATCCGCGGCCCACCTGGCGTGCCCAGCACAAGAAATAATTTCCCGTCCTTCAACACGATTGTCGGCGTCATGGCGGAGAGCGGCCTCTTGCCGGCTCCGATGGCATTGGCCGGTCCTTGAATCAGCCCGTAGAGGTTGGGGACTCCTGGCTTCGCCGCGAAGTCATCCATTTCATCATTCAACAAAAAACCCAGCCCCTCCGCCGTCACCCGCGAACCGAAACTATCATTCAACGTGGTCGTCACGGCGACCGCGTTTCCGTCTGAATCGACGACAGAATAGTGCGTAGTGTGTGCGGGTTCACGCACAGCCAAGGGTTGCGAACGCTGCGACGCATACTGTTCAAGCTCGCTGAAGATCGCCGGACGCTTCAGATTCTTGCTGACGCTGGCGCGCGCCGGATCGATCGATTCGCGCCAAGCCGCCCCATATTTCTTATCGATGAGTTGCGCGACGGGAATCTTGGAAAAATCCGGATCTCCCAGGAATTCGGCTCGATCATAAAACGCCCGTCGGAATGCCTCAACAGTCAAGTGGATGGAAGCCGCAGACCGGTCACCCGCTTTGGCGAGGTCGTATCCCTCCAGAATATTCAATATCTCGATCAGCGCAATCCCTCCTGACGATGGAGGAGGCGCGCTGATGATTTCATAACCGCGATAGGATCCTCGGATCGGCTCGCGTTCCTTTACTTCATAGTGGGCAAGATCTTCGGCAGTGATCAGAGCTCCGCCCTTCTGCATCGACGCCGCCAATTCACGCGCCATCGCGCCACGATAAAGGTCGTCAGGGTTGCTCGCGATCCGCTCCAGCGTGCGAGCTAATTCCGGCTGCCGGAAGACTTCGCCTTGTTTGTAGTAGTTTCCATTTCGCTGAAAGATGCGCCGCGACTCGGGAAACTTCGCCAAGTCTTCGTCCTGAAAATCCCGCGTATCCTGCCAGGCCAGCGGATAACCGTCCTGGGCCAACTTGATCGCCGGAGCCATCACTTGATCGAGAGTCAGCTTGCCATAAGTCTTTTCGGCGTAAACCATGCCAGCTACCGAACCCGGTACTCCGATGGCTTTATAGCCAACCAGGCTGGCATTCTCGGTGACATTGCCTTGAGCGTCGACATACATATTGGCTGTTGCCGCTGCGGCAGCCTTTTCTCGATAGTCAACGAAATGCGTCCGTCCATCAGCCATGCGGATGAGCATGAATCCGCCGCCGCCCAGATTTCCCGCTTGCGGGTGCACCACCGCCAACGCAAATCCCGTGGCCACGGCGGCGTCAATCGCATTCCCGCCGGCACGCAGAATGTCCACTCCGGCCCGTGAACCCAGTTCATGAACGCTCGCGACCATGGCATGAGGCGCATGGACGGGCTGCACAGCCGCCATCGCGGGAGCGGCCAACGCCACCAGCACTGCCAGCAGCAGCACGATCAATCGCTCGCACTTGAATCGCATGGAATCTAAAACTGTGGGCGGACCTTTGAGGCTAGCGTAGGAGCGAGTGGGAGTCAAATTTGTCAGGACGATTTTCGATTTGACTTTCGCTTTGGCTTTGCTTTGGCTGCCACCAGCTTGTAGGACTGGCGAATCAAATCTTCCAACTCTTCATCACGCAACACATCCAATCGTTCCAGCAATACCCATTTGTAGCGGCCCACATAAGGCGCCGGCTTGATTCCTTCCTGTTCACATAATTCGGCAAAGTTCTCGGTTGAGCACTTGAAGCACAAGCTTGGCGGAACCGCGTCCAGGCTCAACATGGCAAAGATCTTACCGGACACTTTGAAGCAGACGGTCTCGCCCCACTGCAAGTTTTCTCTTGCTTGGGGAAAAGAAAGACAATAGCCTCGAACGGAATCGACGTTCATGCTGCTGCAATCATCTAAAATAAATAACAAACCTGTGAGCAGACATAGGAGATTGAAAATGGAAACCCGGCAACTTGGCAAGTCCGATTTGAATATCACGCCCGTTGGTTATGGAGCCTGGGCGATCGGGGGCGGTGGCTGGCAGTTCGCCTGGGGCGCACAAGACGACAATGCCTCCATAGCCGCCATTCACCGCGCTCTCGAATTGGGCGTCAACTGGATCGACACAGCCGCAGTTTATGGCCTTGGACATTCCGAAGAAGTCGTGGCCCGGGCGCTTAAAGAATGGTCTGGCGCAAAGCCCTACGTTTTCACCAAATGCGGGTTGCGTTGGGACGAACAAGGCAAAATCCAGAAGATTCTGCATGCCGATTCGATTAGCCGCGAGGTCGAAGACAGCTTGCGCCGCCTGGGTGTGCAGACCATCGATCTGTACCAGATCCACTGGCCGCCGGAGCCGGACTCGCCGGAACTTGAAGAAGGGTGGTCCATTCTTAGCGCGCTACAAAAGCAGGGCAAGGTGCGCTGGATTGGCGTTTCTAATTTCGATGTTAAACAAATGCGCCGTGCGCAAAGCATCACTCCTATCACCTCTCTGCAACCGCCCTATTCGCTGATCAATCGCGGGATCGAGGAAGATATTCTTCCTTACTGCCTGCGTGAGGGGATTGGCGTGATCGTCTATTCACCCATGGCTTCCGGGCTTTTGACGGGTGCGATGACGCGTGAGCGTGCCGCCAGGTTGCCGAAGGACGACTGGCGCGCCAGCGATCCCGAATTCAGAGAGCCGAAATTGTCGCGGAATCTTGCGCTGGTCGAGCAGCTACGCGAGATCGGGAAGCGTCACGGGCGTTCGCCGGGTGAAGTGGCGATTGCTTGGACGCTGCGAAATCCCGCCGTGACTGGAGCAATTGTGGGCGCTCGTAACGCTAGGCAAGCCGACGGCGTGATGCGCGCCGGAGAGTTCCAACTTACCGACAAAGAAGTGAACGAAATCGAAGATTTCTTTGAACAGACCGCGGCTTAGCGAAGCGAGAGAGGGTGGAGAGTGATAGCTAGAGCTGACGGCTGAAAGCTGCCTCTACACTTCCTGCTTGGCCTCGCCTAGCACCACGCTCACATCCATCTTTTTCTTTCCCCGGTAAACGGTGACGCGAACGGTATCGCCAGCGCGATGGTTGTTCATAATCTGCGCCAGTTCCTGCTGATCCTCCACTTGTTTTCCATCGACAGCCACAATCAGGTCTCCGCCGACCATAATCGGAATGTTGCCCAGAAATGCGCGCTCACTCCCGCCTCGTAAACCGGCGTTGTCCGCAGCACCTCCCGGCACCACCTGCACAATCAGGAGTCCGTAATCCGAGGCAAGTCCCATCTGACTCGCCAATTCAGAATCGATTGGAATCGTGCGCACGCCAAGCGCAGGACGCCGCACCCGGCCGAGGGTGAGCAAATCGTTGATCACTGCTTTGGCGGTATTGATGGGAATCGCGAAGCCGATGCCCGCGCTCTGGCCCACACTCGAAGCGATCATTGTGTTGATGCCAATTACTTCGCCGTGCATATTCAGCAACGGGCCGCCGGAATTTCCGGGGTTGATCGAAGCATCGGTCTGAATGGCTTCGTCAATGGTCATGCCGTCTGGCTCCTGCACCTGGCGGATCGAACTCACAATGCCTCGCGTTAGCGTGCCGGCGAGTCCGAATGGATTGCCGATCGCGTAGACTTTCTGGCCGACTTGCAGGCTGCCCGAGTCGCCAAGCACCATCGGCGTGAGCTCTGGAGCCTTGATCTGAATCACGGCCAGATCATGCGAGCGATCGGTGCCAACGATTGTGGCGCGATATTTCTTGCGGTTGTGCAATGTAACTTCGATTTGCCGAGCATCCGCGATTACGTGATAGTTGGTCAGGATGTGCCCGTCTTTATCGATAATGAAACCCGATCCCTGTCCTTCCTCCGGCACCAGCCCGTAGAAGAAATCGAACGTAACCGCCTTCGAAGTGATGTTCACTACTGAACTGATATTTTTGCGATAGACCGAGATATTGTTTTGCTCTTCGGCGTCGAGCGAATCATTGCTAGAGGCTTCACTGATTTCAATTTTGTTTGGACGTCCGATCCAATCCGCAAGCGTGCCGCGGTTCGCACGATAGGTAGTGAAATAGAAAAATGCGCCTGCGATAATCACGGCAAACAAAACAGGCCGAAGCAGCTTCATAGTTCAGGAACCTTCCACAAACTTATAGCTCTAATTGTAATCAATGATCGATCGACCGAGGCGCTTGACGCAGCCTCAACAGTCCTCGGGCAGACGCGCTGCGCGAAATTTGCGCCCTATCCGCTTTTTTCCGCTCCGCGTTTCAACTCGGCATAAACTTGTTCCACGCGCCTCCGCGTTTCGTCTAACGATCCTGAGTTGTCGATCACATGGTCAGCCGCCTTGATCTTTTCTTCATCCGCGAACTGAGCTGCCATCCTTCGAGAAACCTCGCGGCGCGCAGTGTCTTCATCAACGCCCACGCGGTTCGCCCAGCGTTGAATCCGCTGTTCGGGACGGCACGTTACCACCACCAGGTGATCGAAATCTTTCGCCGCACCGGCTTCCAAAATCAGTGCCGCTTCCACAATAGCGATTGCTCGCGGATTCTCCCGGCCGACCTCCGCCATCCACTCTTCCTGCCTTCGAATTACCGCTGGATGCACAATCCGGTTCAGCTCTTGAATGCGGGAAAGCTGCTTTGTCCCGGGAACGCCAAACGCCGCTTCTGCCAGCCGTGCTCGATTGACCGTGCCGTCAGGATTGAGGATTCCGCTACCGAAATGCCGCACAACTTCCTGATAAACGGTTTCACCCGGCTGCATAAGCTCGTGGGAGATGGCATCGGCCTGAATCAGGTGGGCACCGAGCGCCACAAACATCTCGCCCACCACGGATTTGCCAGAAGCAATTCCGCCCGTCAGTCCGACCTTCAGCAATCCAGCCTCATGTCGAAAAACCAATTCACCACGGAGACACGGAGAAAGCCATTTCTTGGATCTGTCGCACCAAGCGAGACTTCTAAGCTGTCTCTCTCTGTGTTTCTGCGACTCAATGGTGAAAAAATCAAACCCGCGAAAACTCCGCCACCCGGCGTCCACGCCGGAGCTTCGCGGCCCGCACCGTGTTCGCCATCAACATGGCAATGGTCAACGGCCCTACACCGCCGGGTACGGGCGTAATCGCCCCCGCAACTTCCGCCACATGGGGATGGACGTCCCCGACCAGCGTCAATCCTCTCGTGCGAAAGGCTTCTTCGCGCTTCGCATTCCCGGCGAATAGCCGATCGAACTCCGCCCGGTCCGTTACCTGGTTCATGCCAACGTCGATCACGGTCGAGCCCGGTTTCACGAATTCGCGCGTAATCATTCCCGCCCGGCCAATGGCCGCGACCAGAATATCCGCTCGCCGGCAAACTGCAGGAAGATTGCGTGTCTTCGAATGGCAGACCGTGACCGTCGCATTGTCATTGATCAGCAGCATCGCTGTCGGCTTCCCCACAATATCGCTGCGCCCCACCACCACCGCGTCCTGACCGGCGATGGGAATATGGCTGCGCTTCAGTATCTCGATGATTCCCGCCGGGGTGCATGGCACAAGCCCCGGCCGTTGCGTGGAAAGCAATCCCACGTTCATTGGATGAAACCCATCCACATCTTTCGCCGGATCGACCGCCATCAAGACTTTCTTTGCGTCCACATGCGGCGGCAATGGAAGCTGCACCAGAATGCCGTCGATCTCATCGCGTCCGTTCAGCTCGGCAATCAATTGGAGTAACTCCTCGGTTGAAGCTGTCTCTGGCGGCGTGTGCTGCTCGCTGTAAAGTCCAACCTCGGCGCTACTTTTCACTTTGCCTCGAACATAAACCTCCGATGCCGGGTTGTGCCCGACCAGGACCACGGCCAGTCCCGGACGCATTCCCGCAGCCGTCATCGTCTTCACTTCCGACGCGACTTCCGCCCGAATTTCGCTGGCGATTTTGTTACCGTCCAGAATAGTCGCAGCCATCAAACCTCATTTCTCCAGAGACAAATCGTATCCTAAACCCGGAGTCCCCCCCAGCCTGTTGAAGGCAGTCCACGTCCGCAGTCAGCACAACCTAGCTTTTTCTCACCGGAAATTCCGCCGTCCCAACCTTCCCAACGTTCGCCTCCGCAAACTCCCGCACTCGCTCCAGCGCAGCTTGCAGTTCCGCATGAAACTGTTCTTTCTGAGAATCATCCGCATCGGCCGGAACCGGAATCTTGCGGGCCACCCGCATCAGCGCCCGTGAAAACGGTTTCGGGATCATCGACCTGTCCCACGTATTCAGAATCCAGGCTTTCTCCACCGCGATATGAAATACCGCCATGGGCACACCCGTCGCCCGCGCCAGCACCACCGGCCCTGGCTTGGCCACGTATCGCGGACCGCGCGGACCATCGATCGTGAAAGCGACCGTCCAACCCTGCTCGAGCTCCCGGCGCATGCCCAGCAATGCGCGCACCGCTCCCCGGCTCTTCGATCCGCGTACCTTCACAAAGCCGAATTTCCGCATAATGCGCCCCATCCATTCTCCATCAAAACTGTCACTGCTCATGACCCGTATCTGCAGGTTCCTCCACAGATACATCGCGGGGATGATGCAGCTGTGCCAAAACGCATAAACGATGGGGCGCGTTTCTAGAGTCGGCGGCGCTCCCTCTTCATATGACGCCGAAAAACGCAGGGTTGGCCCGATCAGCCAGACCACCAGAAACCCCGCCCAGGTGATCAGCCACAGCTGCAATCTCTGCCACAAGGTAAATGGATGGCTCGGTGTCAATGCTTCGCTCGAGACCGGCGACGTAGTTGCTGCGCTCACTCCCGTATTGTACCCGCCGGTGTTGTAGAGCGGACATTCCTGTCCGCTACCGTTGGCTAGGATTGCGTGAAGAGAACTCAGGGCGGCAGGCAAATCGTCGCCTGAGAATGTCACACAGCTATACGGCGGGTTCTAAATCATAGAGTTCTTTGAGCAATTCGCGAATGCGCATGTGCCGTTCATCGAATTCGTGTTGCTCCGCTTCGGTAAGACCGCCATAAGTTCCTTTTTTCAGAGCCTGAATTTGCTTCTCCCTAAGTTGAGCCAGTTCTTCCAGGAGTTGCGCGCGATTGCGGAGGGATTCTATGGCTCGCTCCTTGCGACACGAAGTGACCTAGTATGGATGGCAGGAATCCTTGCGCGGGTTGGCTCTTGTGTTCGACGTCGAACATAGCCTCGGCGAGCTCAATGGCCCTTGACAAGCCTCCCGATGAGCATAGCATTGACTCATGAGCAAAGAGGCAAACGGCGAGAACCCCAGTACCACCCTGCCCGGAACCGTGCAAAAGATCATCAAGTCCCCGGACCCGCGCACGCCGGATAAAGCGCAGATTGGAGTTGAAAACGCTGATGAACTCTATAGGGAAATCCGCATCGACAACACCTTGACCGATAAAGACGGAGCGGAAGTCGAGCTGAAACCGGGTGCACAAGTCGAAGTTACGATCGAAGCGGAACCGAAGGACACAATCAAGAAGTAGTCACCCCGATTTTGTAGAGCGGATACTCGTTCCGCTGCCTTTGACTCTAGGAATGTGGAGACTGATTCTCATTACAACCCCAACTCGTGAGGCTGGCCGACCCTACGACGGCTGTTCCCTTATTTCCCTTCATCGGCCGACGGCCCATACACCGACGGAACCGCGACGTCATTTAAGCGCAGACACACTCCCAACTGCGCCCGGTGGTGGATGATGTGGTTCATCATCATGCGCCGCACTGCCATAATCTTGGGCCCGTTGAAAAACACCTTGTCGCCGGCGGACAACTTCCAATTCTTGGCCCACTCGTCATCGCTTGTCTTCGCAATCGCCGCCCGCAAAGCCGTCGCTTTCTTATCGAAAATCTCAAGGATCTGCTTCTGCGACTCCGCCACCAGAGGCTTCGATCCAGCCGGCCGGTTGGCGAAATCCAGGTTCTCCGTCGTAATCGCAGCTACGCCAAAACCCGGTAACTCGGCCACGTGCCCCGCCAGCCGCCCCAGTGTCATCGACTTTTCATGCGGCTTCCAACCTAACTTGTCCTCGGGAATACGTTCCAGCGTTCGTCGTGCGCTGGCCATCTCCTGGTCGAACTCCGGCAATAATCCTTCGCTGATCGCCATCACATCCTCCGATCTCCACCCTAACACGATGGTCGCCTCCGCTTCTACCCGCAGGAAATCTAGCAATCTGGAATTTGTGACTAATCCCCAAGCCGCCGGTTAACTGTGCTTAAGTCGTATAATCTCCCCAAATGATTACCGTTTCCAAGGAGGACTACCTCAAGGCCATCCTCGAGGCCGAGAGTGAAGGCGAGCCGGTTATCTCGGCTACGCTGGCTCACTGGCTCTCGGTCTCGCCGCCTGCGGTCACTATGGCTCTGCGCCGGTTGAAGAAAGACGGCTTGGTGCGAGTGCAAACGGCCGGCCACGTCGGGCTGACTTCTGCCGGACGCAAGATCGCACGCAAGCTCACCCTTCGCCATCACCTCATCGAGCGCATGCTCTCCGAGATCTTCGGAATGGAGTGGTATCGCGTCCACGACGAAGCCGAGCGTTTGGAACATGCCGTCTCCCCCGACTTCGAAGCCCGGCTGTTGGCCAAACTGGGCCGAGGCGGGGCCTGCCCGCACGGCAATTTGAGCGAACTTGAGAGTCCCAGCAGCCGCCGCCGTCGCGGCTTGGTGCTTCTCGCCCATGCGGAAGCTGGAAAACACTACATAGTTAGTGGGATCTACGAGCGCGACCGACACTTGCTGGAATTTCTTGAAGGACGCGGCGTTCGTCCTGGAGCACGCGTGCACGTCGCCGGGCGGAACTACGATCAGACCTTGACCCTCGCCACCGACGCGGGAACGGTTGCTCTCGGACGCTCGGCAGCCGAGAGAGTGTGGGTGACCCCCGAGCCAAGTAAATCGCGCCGTGTTTCTGCTCGTTCCTCTTCCTGAGCATTGGTAACCAGCCATCCCCTTATGTAATTAACCATAGTTTACTTGTTGCTGTATACTTACGCTAACTACTCGATCATGAGCGTCGGTTCACAACCCCCACAGACGAATGGCATTGCAGGCGACGAAGTCGTCGTCATCACGCACGAAGACGTGGATCGCGCTCATGATCGTGTGCGAGTGTCAGAGGCGCGTGCCCGCCGCGGCTTTTTTCCCCGAGCGCGATTGCTGTGGTTGCTGGTCGGCCCTGGCGTTCTGGTCATGCTGGGAGAGAACGACGGGCCCAGCATGCTCGCCTACGCGGCTACGGGCGCCAAGTTTGGTATCGGATTCTTCCTTCCTTTCGTCGTCCTAACGTTTTGCATGGCCATTGTTGTGCAAGAGATGACTGTGCGGCTGGGCGCCGCGACTCATCGCGGTCATGCCGAGTTGATCTTCGACCGCTTCGGACCGTTTTGGGGATGGTTTTCGATGATCGACCTGGCCATCGGGAACTTTCTCACTCTCATTACCGAGTTCATTGCCATTCGGGCGGGCCTGGGTTTCTTTGGCGTGCCTCCTTGGATGGCAATTCTGATTGCGTTAGTCATCCTGTATGCGGCGCTGATGAGCCACCGCTATTGGACTTGGGAACGGATTACGCTGGCCGCCGCCGCGTTCAACCTGGTGTTCATTCCGGTCGCGCTCATGACCCATCCGAATTGGCATGCGGTGAGCCACGCATTGATCACTTGGCAACCGCTGCCCGGCTTCAACAAAGAAGTTCTGCTGATCGTGCTGGCCGACATCGGGGCGACGGTCACTCCCTGGATGCTTTTCTTTCAGCAGAGCGCCACCGTCGACAAGGGACTTACCACGAAAGACATTCACTTCGGCCACATCGACACGGTTTTGGGAGCGGCCCTGGCGACAGCTGCCGCGCTGGCTACGATTCTCGCGACTGCGCCCTTGTTCGCTCATCAGATGGGCGCCGACAATTTCCAGGCAGCCGAGTTTGCGCAAGCTCTCCAGCCAATCATCGGACGATTTGGCGCTTCGCTGTTTGCGCTCGGAATGGTCGAGGCTGGAATTGTGGCTTCGATTACGATTTCCACCTCTTCGGCGTACGCCTTCGGAGAAGTCACGCACAAGCCGCATAGCCTTAACCTCCCCATGGGACAAGGCAAGGCTTTCTACTCGGTGCTGACTCTGTGCGCAGTGGCTGCTGCGGGGATCGTTCTAATCCCGGGGCTGCCGTTGGTGTATGTGGTGCTGTTGGTGAATGTGGTTGCGGTTCTGGCCATGCCGCCAGCGCTGGTCTTTCTGTTCATGCTGGTGAACGACAGGGAAATCATGGGCGACCTGGTCAGTCCACCATGGGCAAACGTGTTGTCAAGTGGCGTCGTATTTGTGTTGACCGCTGCGGGAGTGCTTTTCGGAATCAGCGTGATCGCCCCAAACATCTTCGCGGCTTTGGGCGGTAAGTAGGAAAATTATGGTGAGAAAAGAAGAAGCACAAAATTTAGAAGCTGTTCGGAACTTGGTTTTATCGTCGCTCGAGCACGATCAGTTGGCTCGAGCGAAGAAGCATCATATCCCGCGGCGGATTCTCAAAGGGCCCGAACTCGCCGTGCTCTGGGGGCTTCGCATCTATCTTCTGTTCATGATGGCCGTGGTCGTTTATCAGGTTTGGACGGCTGCTCATTAGGGCAATTCTTCACTAATCTTTCGAGACTCATCGAAGCGCCGCCGGGTTACAACTTCTTGACAGTTTTTACAAACCTTTAACCTCCGAGGTGTAACATTTTGGGCTGTTTGTCGGGTTGATAAAGTCGTTGGAGGTAACCGATATGACGCGGCTCTGGTTTGCAGCCTGTCTAGTCCTTCCCTTGGCAGCGTTGATGGCGATCGAATTGCCATCCAGTGATTCCTGGCCGCAGTGGGCGAAAAATCCGCAGCATACCGGCTTCACTCAGGTGGCCGGGCAATCCGCAAGCCAAAAGCTTGCCGAGATTCGTTACGACCCCTTCGTGGATCAAGAAAAACGCGATCAGGGCGGGGAGTTGGTTGTGCATTACCAGGTGCCATTGACCGAGGGCAACAGCGTTTACATGGAATTCAAGACGGGCAAATGGATCCCATGCCACCCTCCCACAGCGTGGGAGACGGGAGCGGCATGCGGTCCGAATACATGGGACAAGGAAATCTGGAACGAAAAGCGTTTGGACTGGCAGCAAGGCAAGCTGGTAGAGAAGTGGAATTATCAAACCGACTGGAAGCCCGAGCCCAACGCTTCTACCGGACTTGGTGGGTGGGAACCGGTTTTCCATCCCGTGCTGACCGGGGAGTTCGTCTATGTGCCCGGCTTCGGCGGCACGGTCTGGAAAGTAAACAAGGGCGACGGCACAGTAGTGTCGCGTATCAATCCTTTTGGCACATCGATCGACAAGAACAAGTACGTCGCTGGCCCGCTTACGGCGGATTCGACGGGCGACGTCTACTACAATGTCATCAAACTCGACCCCACGAATCCCTGGGAAGTGGATGTCCTCGGCTCATGGCTAGTCAAGATTGCGGCGGACGATACGGCCTCGACGGTGACTTTCAAGGAGTTGACCAAGGGAGCTCCGAAGGGCACTGCTGAATGTCCGTTATATTTTTATTCCGAGAAGACCCTGCCCTGGCCTCCGAGCAAGCACGCTAAGCCCATCAATATTCCGTGTGGAACGCAACGGCCGGGCGTCAACGTAGCGCCAGCCATCGCGCCGGACGGAACCGTTTACACAGTGAGCCGGGGACACTTTGATTTGACCGTCGGATATTTAATCGCCGCAAATTCCGACCTCACGCCGAAGTGGCATGCCTCGCTGGGAAAGCGCTTGCATGATGGCTGTGGCTTTCTGTTGCCCATCGCCACGCGCCAGAACCAGCCCAACGCCTGCCGCGAGGGCACGACGCCCGGAGTCGATCCAACCACTAACGATTGGGGTTCGGGATGGATTCTTGACGAGGCTTCCTCGACTCCCACGGTTCTACCCGATGGGAGCATTGTCATGGGAGTGATTACGAATTACAACTCCTTCCGCGGTCACCTCATGAAATTTAGCGACTCGGCCAAATTCCTGGGCGCCTTTGACTTTGGCTGGGATTCAACCCCAGCCGTGTACCCGCACGACGGCACCTATTCTATCGTGCTCAAGAACAATCACTATCCCGGCGGCGTCTATTGCAGCTTTACCAACAATCCGATTTGCAAACCGCTTCCCCCCGGGCCCTACGATATAACCCAGATCAGCGCCGATTTGAAGCCGGAATGGAGCTTCAAGAATACGACCATCGACAAGGGGCATCCCAACGGTTATGAGTGGTGCATCAACGCGCCTGCCATCGACGCGAAGGGAGTGGTTTACGTCAACAGTGAAGACGGCAACGTGTATGTGCTGAATCAGGGTGGAAAGCTGCAGTCGAAACTGTTCCTGCAACTGGCGCTCGGCGCAGCTTACACGCCGCTTTCGCTCGGGCCCGATGGCAAGATCTACACTCAGAACGATGGGGAGCTTTTTGTGGTTGGTCAATAAGAGGGGATAATGAAGGAATGGCCAACAAGATAAATCGGGCTGTGGCCGGCGGCATCACGGTCATCTGCTTGTGCTGTGTCCAGGCTGCGTATGCGCAGTCGCAGACTGCAAACTCGGATGCTAACGCGGTCCAGAATGGAGTGGCAATGCCGACCCATGCGACCGGAACATTTGAAGTGAAGTTGATTCCTCAGGCAAATATATACTTGACACACGCGAACAATGGGCGTATATTTTCAACATGAAGCCGCCAAAGACTTTGCAAGAAGCCATCGTTTACTTTGCCGATCCTGACCGCGCCTTTGAGTTTGCCGCCAAATTGCGCTGGCCGGATGGCAAGGTCATCTGCCCGCGATGCAGTTCCGACTCGCATTACTTCATCAAGACGCGAAAGCTCTGGCTCTGCCGTGGCTGCGATAAGCAATTTACGCTCAAGGTCAACACTATATTTGAGGATTCGGCTGTCGGACTCGACAAGTGGATGACAGCATTTTGGATGCTGGTCAATTGCAAGAACGGCGTCTCTAGCATGGAGATTCACCGCACGATTGGCGTTACGCAAAAGACGGCATGGTTTATGCTTCAGCGGCTTCGTGCTGCGCTCCACAATCGGACGTTCGGCTCTACCAAGAAGATCGGCGGACCTGATACGGAAGTCGAAGTCGATGAAACTTTCGTCGGCGGCAAAGTTAAAAACATGCACCGTTCGCGCCGGGAGCGGTTCGCAATTCAGGATGGATTCGCGGGAGCCTCGACTGGAAAGACGATTGTCCAAGGCATCCTTGACCGGAATCTTCGGCAGGTTCGCGCCACGGTTGTACCTAACGTGAAGCGCGAGACGTTGCAATCGGAGATTCTGAAGCAAGTAAAGTACGGCACCAAGGTCTACACGGGTGACGCCGTCGCTTATGAACAGGGATTGCAAGCGCGGTTCGTGCATGATTTCGTTAACAAGACTGAGACCTACGTTCGCGGTCGCGTTCACGTCAATGGCATGGAGAACTTCTGGTCGCTCTTGAAGCGCGGCCTTCGCGGTACTTACGTTGCTGTAGAGCCGTTTCATTTGTTTCGCTATGTCGATGAACAAGTATTCCGATTTAACAACCGCAAAGACGGTGACTGCAAGCTAACGGACGCAGATCGCTTTGCACGGGCCATGTCCCAAGTTGCAGGACGCCGCCTTACCTACAGCGAACTGACTGGCAAGGATACCGACTCGCTTCACACGTCGGAGACAAGGGCGGGGGAAACGGAGGTCCCTTTCTAGTCCTTGTCGGCATCGCTTTTCTTGTGTGCTCTAGCAGGCTTTCGGGCCTGCTTTTCTTTTTCGAGTATGACACTCTTAGGAACCTTAAATAGGGCCGCCATGCCGCTCTTAAAGTTCTCTAATGCTTTTGGACCTTCCTCATATTCGGGCTTCATGCAGGTTTCTCAACTTCCCCAAGCAGGCAAAGTCTCCCAATTAGTAAGTCAACTTCGTTATTGATCGGGTGTTCCTTATCTAATGTGTCACGCAACAGGATGTTTACGTTCGCTCGAATGGCAGTCTTATCGGTCAGTAAATCTCTATCAAACTCATCGACAACAAAACATAGAAATCCGAACCACGGTCTACCCCTCGGAAGTGGTTCTCTCAGACCTGCAAAGAAATCATACATTTGACAGTTAGGAGGCAACCGATCATCTCTCACGGTTAGGCCGAGCGTCGTTTGCCTGAACGTACCGTGAAACATGCTGGGACCTATTTGCAGAGTTAGAGCAGTATGCTGCGGCCAGAATATCGCTGTGCAATCGTTGTGATTTACGGCTGAGACATAAAGATGTATACAGCATCCACGATCTAAGACTCGCCAACTTTTGTCGGGCGGATGGTAGGCCCTAAGGTCCACATAGCCAAATATTATTTCGCCTCTAACATCACTACCAGACTGTCGCTTCTTTTCGCCTTCTAAGGCCTCGCGTTCGTTTTTCCAGGCTTCATATTGAGCAACAAAAATCAACAACACCGAAACTCCGCCAGTGATAAGTGCGGATACTTTGACAAGTTTGACTCCGACTTCGGCATCATTTGCATAGTGCGCGGCAAGAAAACCTAGGACTAGCGCGACAACCGCCAGAATCGGACCGGAAATTTGTTTCCCCCATAATTTAGCAACCATTACGAGGTACTCCCAAAGCAAGCCTCGCCTATTCGTAGATTCTTTAATTGGGAGCTCTTTGTTAGGCATGACTGACCATCATTCTGCCACACAACAGTATTGCAAAAACCTGCAACGTGTGACAAGTATATAAATACCATTCCTCAGCCTCCGGAAGATAAAGCGGAGGGCTCAACCCTGGGCCGGATGTCCGGCGAAAAGCAGTTTCACGGTGATCTCGAAGGCACCAGTAAGGGTCAGATGTTGACGGCCACGACGGACGTTAAGGGCTCAGCCGGCTACGTGGCGATCGAGCGAGTTACCGGAACGCTGCATGGGCGCAGCGGCAGCTTTGTCCTGCAGCATAGCGGTACCTTGACGAAAGGCGCGGCGCAGCAGTCCATCACGGTCGTGCCAGATTCAGGCACTGGCCAATTGGTTGGCATCGCCGGAAAGATGACGATCACGATCGCCGATGGAAAGCATTCGTACGACTTTGAGTACACGCTCCCCAAAGCTCCCTGATAAACGGTTGCCGCAATGCGCAATCCCTCGCAGAAACGACTAAACTAATAAGTTGATCGAGCATCGACGCCCCTGCTTGGTTCCAACCGCTCCGGCGCCGCATATTTTTTCAGGAAGGCAATTATCTATGAACAGCTTTGGCAGCCGTTCCACTCTCCGCGTTACAGGCCACGATTTTGAGATTTACCGCATTGATGCGCTCGACAAGCAGGGCATTTCGACCAGGCATCTTCCTTTCTCGCTGCGCATTCTTTTGGAGAATTTGCTGCGCACGGAAGATGGCCGCAGCGTGACCAAAGAAGATATCCGCGCGCTGGCGGCATGGAACAGCAAATCGAAGCCGGACAAGGAAATCGCCTTCACCCCGAGCCGCGTGCTGATGCAAGACTTCACCGGAGTGCCCGCAGTGGTCGACCTAGCCGCCATGCGCGATGCGATGAAGGTGCTGTCTGGCGATCCGGCGTTGATTAATCCTTTGCAGCCTGCCGAGCTGGTCATCGACCACTCGGTGCAAGTAGACGAATTCGGCACGCCGCAAGCATTCCAACTCAATGCCGAACTTGAATTCCTGCGCAACAAAGAACGCTACGGATTTCTGCGCTGGGGGCAAACCGCTTTTCGCAATCTGGCCATTGTTCCGCCCGACACCGGTATTGTGCATCAGGTCAACCTTGAGTTCCTCGCGCGTGTCGTCTATGTGCAGGAGTTGAACGGCAAGCGCGTGGCTTATCCCGATACGTTGGTCGGCACTGATTCGCACACCACAATGATCAACGGCCTGGGCGTGCTGGGCTGGGGCGTGGGCGGAATCGAAGCCGAGGCCGCGATGCTGGGTCAGGCTGTGTCGATGCTGATCCCGCAAGTAGTTGGCGTGAAGCTGACGGGCAAACTGCGCGAGGGTGCGACCGCTACTGATCTCGTGCTGACCGTCACGGAGATGTTGCGTAAGCACGGCGTGGTCGGGAAATTTGTCGAGTATTTTGGGCCTGGCCTGCAAGAGCTTCCGCTAGCCGACCGGGCCACCATCGCGAATATGTCTCCCGAGTATGGCGCGACCTGCGGCATCTTCCCGGTCGATAAAGAAACTCTCACCTACCTGCGCCTGACCGGACGCTCCGAAGAACAGATCGCATTGGTCGAAGCTTACTGCCGCGAACAAGGATTGTTCCACGACGAGAAGACGCCCGAGGCGCAATATTCTGAACTGCTCGCACTTGACTTGGGCACAGTCGAGTCCAGCCTGGCTGGCCCGAAGCGTCCGCAGGATCGTGTGCCACTGCCCAAGGCTCGTGAATCGTTTGAGCAAGCACTGCCTTCATTGATCAAGCCTGGCAAGGGTGGTGCGAAACCAGCCGCAACCGGCAATGGGCATCTTCACCACGGCAGCGTCGTCATTGCGGCCATAACCAGTTGCACGAATACCTCGAATCCTTCTGTGATGGTCGCCGCCGGCTTGCTCGCGAAAAAGGCGGTTGAGCGAGGCCTTCAAGTTCCTTCGTGGGTGAAGACTTCGCTGGCTCCGGGATCCAAAGTCGTGCGCGATTATCTGGAGCGCGCCGGCCTGACTCCGTACCTGGAAAAGTTGAAGTTTCACATCGTTGGTTACGGATGCACGACCTGCATTGGAAACTCTGGCCCGCTGCCAGAAGAAATTTCGAAGGCGATTGACGAGCAGAATCTTGTGGTCGCATCCGTGCTTTCGGGCAATCGCAACTTCGAGGGCCGCATCAATCCTGACGTTCGTGCCAACTATTTGATGTCGCCGCCGCTGGTGGTGGCGTTCGCGCTGGCGGGACGTATCGATATCGACTTACGCAAGGACGCCATTGCCAACGACAAGCAGGGCCAGCCGGTGTATTTGTCAGACATTTGGCCGTCTCGCAGTGAAGTGGATGAGGCCGTCAAGAAGTCGATTTCGGCGGACATGTTCCGCCGCAGCTACGGCCAGGTTTATCACGGGGACGAGCGCTGGCGCGGTTTGCCCGTGCCTAAAGGTGAGACCTACGCATGGGATAAGAATTCGACTTACATTCGCTGCGCTCCATACTTCGATGGCATGACACTGAAGCCAACCGCCGTGGAAGATATTAAGAGCGCGCGCGTGCTTGCGGTTCTCGGCGATAGCGTCACCACCGATCACATTTCGCCGGCGGGCTCGATCAAGAAAGATAGCCCGGCGGGAAAATATCTAATCGATCACGGCGTCAAGCCCGCCGATTTCAATTCCTATGGCTCGCGGCGCGGTAACCACGAAGTTATGGTGCGCGGGACGTTTGCCAATGTTCGCCTACGCAACAAAATGGTTCCCAACCTCGAGGGCGGATTCACCCGTCACTTGCCCGATGGCGCGGAAATGAGCATCTTCGAAGCTTCCGAGAAGTACATCGCAGAAAAAGTCCCGCTCGTGATCCTCGCCGGCAAAGAGTATGGTTCCGGTTCCTCGCGTGACTGGGCTGCCAAGGGCCCGCTGTTGCTCGGTGTGCGCGCCGTCATCGCCGAAAGTTACGAGCGCATTCATCGCTCGAATCTTGTTGGAATGGGCATTCTTGCCTTGCAATTCCTCGAGGGCGAGACCGCACATTCGTTGGGATTGACTGGCGAAGAAGTCTTCGAGATCACCGGCATCCACGAGCTGATTGGAAGCTTTGCGCCGGGTCGTCAGGTGAACGTCCGTGGCACGGCGAATGGCAAGACAACAGAGTTCAAATCCCTGGTGCGGATCGACACTCCGCAGGAAGCCCAGTACTACGCCAACGGCGGCATCCTGCAATTCGTGCTGCGCCAGTTGCTCTCCAGCAAGCCAACCGCCGTACACGCGTAGCCGGCAACGACACGTGGCGACGATCGCCCTAGAGTCGCGTGTAGAGACGTAGCGTGCTACGTCTCCAGTCGTGAGCCAGAGCTCAGCTGCGGAATAAAGAAAACCGTTGTAAGCAGGGAGGCCGGAGATGAGTGACCTTCTCTCGAAACGGGCTCAAGTCCTCACCGAGATTCTGCGTTACATCAACGACGGGAACTATGAGAGAGAGGGCGAAGGCTGGTCATTCGGCGTCGGCCGCGGCGCCTCTGGCAAGGCGAATCGCGACGAGGCGGTCTTTCAGAAGATGCGCCACCTGGTTTACGACCATGTTGCGCGTACTGTCGCCATTGAGCGAACCTCGCTTTCAAGCCCGCCTACAGTAGATTCGCTCGCGGGCGATTTCAAAAAACTGATGGATGAACTGACACCAGAAACCCGCAAAGCTCTGGGCCAGGCATTTGGTCCGATTGCAGCCGGGCAGCAATCGCAGGCCCCTAAAAATACACCTGCAGCCAAGGGCCAACTGGACGCCCTCGATCGCTACTACTCGGAAGAGATTCTCGACAAGCTGAATGGAATTGTTTCCCGAGCCGCGGCGCTGAACCGCATGGGCCTCGAAATCGTGCCCAACCGAAGAGTCCAGTTTCTGTTCGACGAGGCCCATCGCTGCTATCTGTATGGTTTCCACTTAGCCTGCGCAGTATTCTGCCGCGCCATTCTGGAGGGGGCACTCAAGGAAGTCGCTGATCCGCACAGCGAAACCAATCAGTCCATCCACGACATGATCGCCGTGGCAGTGGAGAAGCGCCTTTTGACGGATGACCGTCCGCGTTGCGCCCGCGAAGTGGCCAAAGCAGGCAATAAAGCAATTCACGATCCTGAGATGTTCAACCGCGATTATTCTCCGGAGAAAGTCGAAAAAGTCCTGACCAACACCAGGAAAGTGCTGGAAGAATTGTACCGGCTGCCCGCGATGTAACTTCGTTGACTTGCGTCGTGAACCTTCGTGCCCTTTGTGGTTCGAGCACTAGAACTTCATTAACCACAGAGGACACGAAGGTTCACAAAGGAACACGCTAAAAGGTTTTCGTGGAATCCAACAAAATCGTTACCGGACCATCGTTTACTAGCTCTACTTCCATCATTTCCTGAAAGCGCCCGGTTTGACAGAGAAGGCCCGCAGCTCGAATGCGTGCGACAAAGTATTCGTAGAGGTGGCGAGCGCGTTCCGGCGCGGCTGCGGCGTCGAACGACGGACGCTTTCCGCGGCGAACGTCGCCGTAGAGGGTAAACTGCGAGACCACCAGAATTCCGCCGCTAACTGCCGCAATATCCAGGTTCATTTTTCCGTTGTCATCTTCGAAAATGCGCAACCCGACAATCTTGTCGGCCAGATAGTCGGCGTCCGTTTCGCCGTCGGCGTGGCCCACCCCCAGCAGAACCAGCAGACCGCGTCCGATTTCGCCCACGATCTCCCCGTCAACTGCGACTTGGGCCCGGCTGACACGTTGCACCACAGCGCGCATAGTTCTCTCAAGTCCTCATTTCGATGTTTCGCTCACCAGGGACTCTTGTCCCGCCACCGCGAGCCATCGTCCCTCGCGGTATACGAAGATATCCGTGAACCGAACCCTCGCCCGAATCTTTCCGTCGGTATCCAGAACAGTGTTCAACCCTCGGACATAGCCGAACTCGCCAAAGACATGCGGATGCAGTTCGCTCAACTGATTGCGTCCGGGCGGGCGATTAGTAACACTCGCCAGGTTTTCAGAACGGTCGCGCAGCATCCCATGAAGGTCGACCTCCTGGAATTCGTCGGCCAGCAAGCAACCAACTGCATCCGCATCATGCCGCTCAAGTGCCTGCGCCCAGGACTGTTCAAGTTGAACCAGAGCACTCTCGTCCTTAGTCTGCCCGGATGGACAATTGCCGCCAAAGGCAAACGGACAAATCAGAAGCGCGAACCATAAAGTATGTTTCACTTTCATCCCCCCTTCATTCATGCTGGCCAAAATCATAACTCTCGATAGACCCGGGCTGTCTGCGGGCCGTGACGTTTGACCCCGGCAACTTCCAGCAGTTAGGATTCTTATGGGACTTCTTAGAGCCGACCGCAATCCGATTCGGTTGCGGCGGGACTCGCCTTTACACCGATTCGTGCTGGCCAGTACACTACTCGTTCCCTTTTATCATTCTTCGGGAGGTGGATTGCCATGGCCGTTGGAGACAAGTTGAAAGAGATCAATGAAAAAGTAAAGCAGATTATCAGCGAGCAACTGGGGGTTGACGAAGCCGAGGTCACGCCCAGCGCTTCGTTCGTGGATGACTTAGGCGCCGATTCACTGGACCAGGTTGAATTGGTGATGGCCCTCGAGGAAGCATTCGATCTGGAGATTCCAGACGAAGATGCGGAGAAGATCCGCTCCGTCCAGGATGCTATCGACTACATCGATAAGCACGCCAAAGTGGCCAAGTAAAGTTGCACCTCTAAAATGGAGGCCGGGCGTCCCCGACCGGCTATACGGGCGATGCCCGTCCTCTATTGGTGCAACAAAATCAGTCCCGTCCATATACGCGATCGCAAGGAGAACTCATGGCAGCCGTTGACGAGAAAGTAAAACAGATTATCGTGGAACAACTGGGAGTGGATGAGGGTGAAGTCACGCAGAATGCCTCATTTGTGGACGACCTGGGAGCCGACTCTCTGGACACCGTGGAGCTGGTGATGGCTTTTGAAGAAGCCTTTGAGATCGAGATTCCCGACGAGGATGCCGAGAAGATCCGCACCGTGCAGGATGCGATCGACTACATCGGTAAGCATGCGAAAGGCGGGAAGTAGTTGGGCAGACGGGTCGTAGTTACTGGCATTGGCCTGATCTGCGGGGTGGGCAACACCACTGAGGAGATTTGGCGAAACCTGCTCGCGGGCAAGAGCGGAGTGGCCCGTATCACTCACTTCGATGCTGCGCAGTTTGCTTGCCAGATCGCGGCGGAAGTCAAAAACTTCGATCCGTTGCACTTCGTTGAGAAAAAAGAACTGAAGAAAATGGGCCGCTTTATCTACTTGGCCCTGGCCGCCGCGGACGAGGCTATGAAAGCCTCAGGCCTGCAGGTTACAGAAGAGATTTCGACTCGAACCGGAGTGCACATCGGTTCCGGGATCGGCGGGTTCGACGTCATCGAGCGCGAGCATATCAACTTGCTCAACGGCGGACCCCGTAAGATCTCCCCATTTTTCATTCCTGCCTCCATCGTGAATCTGGCAGCGGGACACGTCAGCATCCGTTACAACGCCAAGGGTCCGAACGAAGCCACATGCACGGCTTGTACCTCGAGCGCGCACTCCGTCGGGGATGCCTACAAAATCATCGCGCGTTGCGATGCCGACGTCATGATCGCGGGCGGCACTGAAGCCGCGATTACTCCTATGGGCGTTGGCGGTTTCGCCGCAATGCGTGCCCTCTCGACCCGCAACGATGCTCCCGAGAAAGCCAGCCGTCCCTGGGATTCGGGACGCGACGGGTTCGTGATTGGCGAAGGCGCGGGAATCCTGATTCTCGAAGAGCTCGAATTTGCCCGCCGCCGCGGAGCGAAGATTCTGGCTGAAATCGTCGGCTACGGCATGAGCGGAGATGCCCACCACATCACTCAGCCCGCCGAGAACGGTGATGGCGCTTATCGCGTGATGCTGAACACGATCGGCGATGCCAAAGTGTCCCCGGAAAAAGTGGACTATATCAATGCTCACGGCACATCGACGGATCTTGGCGACAAGCTGGAAACCATCGCTATCAAGCGCGCCTTCGGCGATCACGCTTACAAGATGGCGGTAAGTTCTACCAAGTCGATGACGGGACATTTGCTGGGCGGCGCCGGCGGGCTCGAGGCCGGCATCACTGTGCTCGCGCTTCGCGATCAGATCTTGCCTCCGACCGCCAACCTGGATAACCCCGATCCCGAGTGCGACCTCGACTACGTTCCCAACCGTCCCAGAAAGGCGAATGTGGAGTACGCCATGTCCAACTCATTCGGCTTCGGTGGAACCAATGGCGCTTTGCTTTTCCGGCGCTGGTCAGAGTAGCCTACCTGCCTTTGCGCGAAATAACTTTGTCATCCGGACCGGAGCGGAGGGACCCTGCGCCTTGAGCGGCTTTCATTTCCGATCAGGCCGTTTGGTAGTGGTGCAGTTTCATCGTCATCCTGAACAAGCGCTCTTTGCGCAGTGAAGGATCTGGGCGAGCCGCGCGAAGTGTCGCGTCCTTTGCGACACAATAATCGCGTGTTTGGCTCGCCTCCCTATCAAACACCACTACCGGCCGTTTCAATATGCGCCTATTTCCGGGACACTACACTAAAATAGTAGGGTAGAAATTGGAGACTCATGGCAACCGCTACCACTCGCGCAAACCCGCTCTCTTATCTCACGGACCAATTGGATGAACTCAAGGCCAAAGGCACGCACTTCCGCCTCCGCGTGCTGGACGACGAACAAGCCCCGGTCTGCACCTTCGATGGCAAAAAGGTAATCAACCTTGCCTCGAATAATTATTTGGGCCTGACCACGCATCCTAAATTGCGCGAGGCCGCGCTCGAAGCCACGCGCAAGTACGGAGTGGGTTCGGGCGCGGTGCGTACGATTGCCGGCACCATGAAGATCCACATGGAGCTCGAAGAGAAGATCGCCCGCTTCAAGAACGTCGAAGCTTGCGTGGTCTTTCAATCCGGATTCGCTGCCAATGCAGGTACGGTCTCAGCCGTGCTGGGCAAGGACGATTTCATCATCTCCGACCAACTGAACCACGCTTCCATCATCGATGGCGCTCGCTTGTCGCGAGCCAAGATCCTCGTCTTCGAGCATAAGAACATGGCGCAGGCCGAAGAACGATTGGCGACGATTAAACATGAACCAGGCAAAAAGCTGCTGATCACCGACGGCGTCTTTTCCATGGATGGCGACATCGGCCCGCTGCCCGCGTTGTGCGAACTCGCCGAGAAGTACGGAGCCATCATGATGGTCGACGACGCTCACGCTTCTGGCGTCCTCGGCCGAAATGGTCGTGGCACGATAGATCATTTCAAAATGCACGGCCGCGTGGATATTCAAGTCGGAACGCTTTCGAAAGCCATCGGAGCTCTCGGCGGATACGTGTGCGGCACCCGCGACCTCATCGACTTTCTGTATCACCGCGCCCGTCCGTTCCTGTTCTCGACGTCGCATCCACCCTCGGTTGCCGCCACGTGCATCGCTGCTTTTGATGTCTTGGAAAACGAACCCGAACGCATTGAGAGCCTGTGGGACAACACGCGCTTCTGGAAAAAAGAATTGGGTCTGCTCGGCTTCAACATCGGAGGCCAGACCACGCCAGCCAGCGAAACCCCGATCACTCCCATCATCATCGGCGACGGCAAACTCACCATGGACTTCTCCCGCGAACTGTTCAAAGAAGGCGTCATGGGCACCGGCATCGCCTTCCCGACAGTGCCCGAAGGCAAAGCTAGAATTCGCACCATCATGACCGCCACGCACACCAAGGAAGAGTTGCAGCAAGCGTTAGAGGTGCTGAAGCGAGTGGGAAAGCAGATGGGAATTGTGTAGAAACGATTGTACTTAGAAGCGAATGTTCCACGTGGAACACTTCTGCGGTCTAGTCGGCCCGGTACACGATCTTCCCGCTCACAATCGTCGCCACGACTTTGCCCGTGAGCTGCCAGCCGTCAAAGGGAGTGTTGTGCGATTTTGAGCGGGATTTCGCGGCTTCGAAGGTCCAGCGTTTCTTGGGATCGAAAATGGTTATGTCGGCGTGATTGCCGCGGGCGAGTGTGCCGCGGCCTCTCAAGTCGACCACGCGAGCAGGACCCGCCGTGAACAGTTCGACGATTCTTGTAAGAGGAATTCTCTGGTCGCGATGCAGGCGAGTGATGGCAAGGCCGAGCGCGGTTTCGAGTCCGGTGATTCCAAACATCGCACGTTCGAATTCGATAATTTTTTCATGCGGCGCGTGGGGTGCGTGATCGGTCGCGATGGCATCGATGGTGCCATCGGCGAGAGCCACGAGGATGGCTTCACGATCGGCGCTCGAGCGCAATGGCGGATTCATTTTGAAGTTGGAGTTGTAGTCGCCGACGTCGGCGTCGGTCAGGCTGAAATGGTGAGGCGTGACTTCACAAGTCACGCGAGCTTTACCGCGCTTGCCTCGGCGGACTGCTTTCAAAGCATCGGCGGTCGAAAGGTGGGCCACGTGCAAACGCGCTCCGGTGAATTGCTGCGCTAGTTGTACGTCGCGCTCGACGACCGACGCTTCCGCAGCCGTTTTCATCCCACGCAGGCCGAGACGAAACGAAGTTGGTCCCTCATTCATCGAGCAGTTTTCTGTCATGCGCGTGTCTTCGGCGTGCTGAATCACGGGAAGGTTTATTCCCGATGCCGCGCGTAGCGTGTCGCGCATGACAATGTCATTGAGAATGGGCCGGCCGTCGTCGCTCACTGCGACCGCACCGGCGCGTTGCAAGGCTCCGAAATCGGTAAGCACCGCGCCCTTGCTCGCGTGGGTAGCGGCGGCAATCGGGAACACGTTGACCACGGCCGCACGCTCGGGTTGCTGGATCCAGGCGACCCACTCAGGCGAATCGACGACGGGAGAAGTGTTCGGCATGCAGCACACGGAAGTGAATCCGCCGGCAGCGGCGGCGGCGGTGCCGGTCGCGATGCTCTCTTTGTAGCTCTGGCCAGGCTCGCGCAGGTGTACGTGGAGGTCAATGAAACCAGGCGCGACGATTAGGCCGCGGGCGTCGAAGGTTGCGTCAGTGCCGCTGCGAATCTTGTTTGGGGCTGCGACCTCAGCGACGCGGCCGTCGCGCAGCAATACATCCATGGGCGCGTCCAAATTCGCGGCGGGGTCGATCACGCGGCCGCCTTTGATCAAGAGAGAGCCCGCTTTTGATTTATCGCGTGCCATTCGTTTTTCTAGAAAGTCCCTCAGCGGCTAAAGCCTCGGTGACTTGCGAGCGTGTGGCGCAGCGCTGAAGCGCTGCGCCACCCAAAACCTGAGCCTTTCCGCAGTCCGCTAAGGCCTGACTCTTTTGGCCTAAGCCTGATTCCTGACGCCCGACTCCTGAAGCCTAGCTGGCCTTGCCGAGCGCCTTGGCCAGAATCGCCATTCGCACGGGCACCCCGTTATGCACTTCTTCGACGATGACCGACTGCGGGCAATCCGCTACTTCCCAGGTTAGTTCTAACCCACGGATGATGGGCCCGGGATGCATCAGGATCGCGTCGCGCTTGGCCATCTTCAAACGAGCCGCCGTCATCTGGTATCTCGAAATGTAATCCTGCACCCGCAGTTTCGTTCCCACTAAGCGTTCTTTCTGTACGCGCAGCACCATAATTGCATCCGCGCCACGCACGGCTTCTTCCACGGTGCGGGTGATGTGCAATCCCGGCGCGAGAGTGGTTGCGACTTCGGGCAAGAACTCAGGTGGACCGCAGAGAGTGATGCGAGCGCCGAATTTGCTGAGCAGGTGAATTGCAGATCGGGCCACGCGGCTGTGGTAGATGTCGCCGATAATCGCCATCTGCAGACCCTTCAGAGTTTTCTTGTGGCGCAGGATGGTGTAGGCATCGAGTAGAGCCTGCGTGGGATGCTCGTGCATTCCATCCCCAGCATTGATCACGGGAACATCCAGGTGGGTCGCCATCAACAAGGGCGCTCCCGCGTGCGGGTGGCGAATGACCAGGACATCCGCGCCCACGGCCTGCAGCGTGTATCCCGTGTCCAACAAGGACTCGCCCTTTTCAATGCTCGATCCGCTCGAGAGCACGAGCGTGGTCATCGCTCCCATCGACTTGGCGGCGATTTCGAAAGAGCTGCGGGTGCGGGTGGAAGCTTCGTAGAAAAGCAGCAAAACGCGCTTGCCGCGGAGCAAAGGCCGCGGCTTCAGCGGGTTCATGCGCCGCGCCAGCGTCAGCAGGCTTAAAATCTCCTTTGCCTCGAGATGCTCAATGCCGAGCAGAGAACCGCGTGCGGGCTTGTTCATGCTTATCTGGACTGCTGCACGGGACGCGTGCCTCCATTATTTTTGGTTCAGCTTTGTTTTTCAACCAGCAGAACTTTTTCCGCATTGTCGATTTCGTTTAGTTGGACTTCGATGATCTCCTGCCGCGTGGTTTGGACCTTGCGGCCCACGAAGCTGGCTTCAATGGGAAGCTCGCGATGGCCTCGATCGATCAGAACACAGAGCTGTACTTGTTTTGGACGTCCTTGCTTGAAGAGCGCGTCCATAGCAGCGCGCACAGTGCGTCCGGTGTAGAGAACGTCGTCCACCAGGACGATGTTCTTACCGGTGATGGGGAACTCCATTTCCGTTTTCTGCACCACCGGCGCCGATCCCACAGTCGAGAGATCGTCACGATACAAAGTAATGTCGAGTGTACCGACGGGCACCTGAGTTTTTTCGATTCTCCCAATCATCTGCCCCAGCCGCTGGGCCAGGAAGACTCCACGCCGGCGGATTCCGACCAGTCCGAGATCGGTTGCGCCGCCATTCTTTTCGATGATTTCGTGCACCAGGCGCACCAAAGTGCGTTCGATTTCCGACGCGGACATCAATTGCGCCTTCTCTCGCAGGTTGGGTTGACGGGTTGCGGTTCGCGGAGACATGAACGCTGCATCATACGCGTGCAGGGCAGGCTGGGGCAAGCTGAGTAAAGATAGGTCGTTTGGTCGGAACCGAATCAGAAATGTTCGGACGGTTCACGCCAGATCCCGCGCTTTCCAAGTGAAAGCGCGGGCTTCGGATAAACCGTAAGCATTAGCTGACGCTGGCCGCCGTCAGGGCTGGGGCGTCACGCCGAGTTGCGCGAAAATAACCACGTGTCCTGCCGGGTCTTTGACGCCGATTTCTTTTGCGCCGTAGAACGTGGTGCGGACCGGCATCGCAACGTCAATTCCTTTTAATGCACTGATGATCTCGTCCAGATTGTCGACCTCAATGTAGAGGAACGATGGGCCCTTGCGGACTTCGGATGAGATTGTGGTTACGTCTTTCTCAGCGCTGGCGTAGGTCTGGTACATCAACTCGACTGAGCCTTTTTGCAGGATTGCGAAGCTCAGTTTGTTCCCGTCCGGTACCTCGATAGTTTTCTCGAAGCCTAGACGTTCGATCCAGAATTTCAGGCAGGGCTCGATCTCTTCCGCGAACAATATGGGTGTGATTTTGTTTACCGTCATAGGCGTTCCCCTTTTTTCTGTTTTAAGTTGCGCGAAAACTGAGTTGACGAACAACACGATAAACAAGAGCGTGAGACTTGAGATGCGCATTTCTAAGTTTTCCCCTTGCGTTCGGCGCTAGTCTTGTTTAGACTAGTAGAGTACAAATTCGCAACACGGATGTCAAGTGGCTGCTTCACAAATGGACGCGGACCCTGCTTCAGAGGCTGAGGCCGTGTCTCTCTCTGACGAGCATCCGCTGTGAACGTGGTTGAAGGAGGAGTTTATGCCAATTGGAGAACGCAAGCTGCAAGACCTGGTTTCGATCGGACCGGCCATGTTGCGCGATTTCGAGCTGCTCGGCATTGCCAGCGTGACCCAGCTTTCCCGGCGAAATCCGGAGAAGCTTTACGAGAAGCTTTGCCGAATTACAAAGCAGCCGGTGGACATCTGCTGCCTCGATGTTTTTCGCGCGGCTGTGGCGCAAGCCCGAAATCCGCGTTTGCCAGCGGAGCAATGCCAGTGGTGGTATTGGAGCCGCAAACGGAAGGAACGCGATGGCGGGCGCTGAGAAGCCTGCGCTAACCACTCCTGACTTGGTCCTGTTGAGTTTGCTCGCCGAACGTCCAATGCATGGATACGAGGCCAACGCGGAACTCGAACGGCGACAGGTGCGGGATTGGGCTGGTATCTCGCGGCCGCAGGTTTATTACTCGCTGGAAAAGCTAGCTCGCATGGGGCTGGTACGAGCGGCGGAAAGCGATGAGCCCCAGGCGGGTCCGGAGCGGCGGGTGTTTGTGACTACGGCGAAGGGTCGGGCAGCGCTGGCCGATGCTCTCGAGCGAGAAGAATGGACTACACAACGCGACCGACCACCGTTTCTTACCTGGATTGCCCTGTCCTGGCAGGCGCGGCCAGGTGTGTTCCAGCAACAACTGGAGCGGCGTCGGGAGTTTCTGGAGACGGAGTTGGCTCGCGAGGAGGCCACACTCCGTGCGATTCGAAAAGAGGTGGGCCACCGTTTCCACGAGGCGGTGTGGATGGTCAGTCTGATCATTCAACAGTTCCGGCTGGAGTTGAAGTGGTTGCGCAAGCTTTCGCGGGAGATCCATCGGCGAGCCGGGGCGCGGCATGCGGCGGGTGTTGAGAAGGATCGCCAGTAAGAAGATTTTCTCCAGGGCTGAAGAATGCGCTGCGCGGCTGTGCTCCGCTTGGATGCGTCCCCACACGGTCTTTTACACGCGCTCTTTGCGGTACAACAGGAATGCTCCCAGCGCGCCTCCCGCACTGGAGAAAATCAGGAATGCCACCAGCGTCATGATGAGGGTGAGAATCATGATGAAAGTGAAACCCTCGGGCGTGTTGAATAGTTCAAGAACCTGTTGCATGTGCGGATCCGAGCTGTGGGCGGCATACTGTTGAATGTAGTTCAGAAGGGCGTCGTGGATTTCTTTTCCCGAGCGGAAGGCGGTCCAGAGCGCTAGAATCGCGGCCAGGACGCCGAATCCGATGCCGCCGGTGAGTGCGCCGAGGCGCGCTCCCATGCCGGCCGTGAGATGAGTTAGCGGACAACGCCGGCGGTATAGCAGGACTGAGAGAAATCCGGCCGCAAGCATCCCCAACCCGGCAGGCATTCCGAGCAGGATGAGGAAAAGCGCCGCCAGGATGGCCATCCCTGCGGAGGGCACAGCCTGATGCCAATCAAGAGCGGAATGCAGCGGCGGGGTGTAGGAAGTGGACGGTTCGATTACCCCGTTCGGCGCGGCTGCGACGGTTGGGAGCGGCGCAGGTCCGGCGACTCGAATCTGAGGGGCATTGCAGCGCGGACAGAACGGAGTGCCGTCCTCAACGTTTGCGCCACACTTGTAGCAGGGATGCTCCACTCGATTTCAAGGTACAGCAGGGACGCGTGGTTCGCAAGAAACGGCGCCTTGGCGGACGGGCGGGGACGCCGGGCGCTGCATTGACTCTTGAAACCTTAAATGTCGCCTTGCTTGCCGCGCGTGTGCACGTAGACCAGGGCGAAGGTGGAACCGTCGCCTTTCGGGGACGATTCGACGGAAACCAGATGCTGATGGTCTTGGGTTCCGACTTTCAGTTCAACGACGTTGCCGGTGTTGTCGCCTTCACACTTGACCTCTTTGGACCCGTTGGAATTGTCCTTGCCGGCATTCACGTGAACATCCCCGCCGTGCTCGCTGGTGTGGCACTCGAGAACCTTCCCGTATTTCTTTAGCTTATCCCGATAGTAAGCGATGACCTTGCTGGGTGAATCGTCGGAATCATAGTTGACGACTACCAGCTTCATCCCGAACGCCGCTGTGAAAATTCCGATGTTAGCGCTATTCTTGCTGTCATCGTCATGCTTGAGGCGCGCGCCGGGATAGACAGGTAATCCGATGTCACGGACGTCGGCGTCATTGCCCACGTGCAGATCGCCGGCTGAGCTGCGGATGTCGAGGTGCTTGTCCTGGTTTCCATCCTCGGCTTGCTGAGCCTCGGCGGTTAGCACGATCAGACTCAACAGCATCGCAAAAGCGGCCGCCAAAGCCAGTTGCGAAGCCAGTCGGCAGAAAACGGTTTGGAACCGTGTTGCGGATCGAGACATTACTTCCCTCCTAGATGTCGCCTTGCTTGCCGCGGAGTCGCACCCAGACGATGGCGAAGTCGGAGCCTTTGCCTTCGGGATCGATGGAAACGATGTGCTGGTTGTCATCGGTGCCGGCCTTCAGTTCTACCGTCTTGCCACTGTCGTCAGAATCGCACTTGAGATTACCTCCGACGACGTAGCCCTTTTTTCCACCAATCACGGGGACATCGTCGTCGACCTTGAAACGCCTGCCGTGGCATTGCAGCACGTTGCCGTATTTCTTGAGCTGGTCCTGGTAGAAAGCGATGATTTTGCCCGGCGGATCGTCCGACTCGTACTCGAGGGCGACAACTTTCAAGCCATAGCCGAACGCAGATAGATTGACGTTGGCACTCTTCGAGTCGCCATCGGTGGATTTCGGTTTCAGCCGGGCGCCGGGATAGACGGGGAGACCGGCGTCGCGGGCGTCCGCATTCTCGTCAACGTGGATTCCGCCCACCGGAGTGTTGATGTCAACTTTACTGTTGCCGTCGTCGTCGTGATCTTTGACATTGACGCTGCAGGCAGGCAAGAGGGCCAGCGTGGCCAGGATCGCCGCAATCGGAAGCCAGCTAATTGCTTTGTGAATACGCATGTTGAGAACCTCCTTGCGCGACTTGCGCGGGACGGTCGATCCCGGCGCCGCGCTGGGCGATGTTCGGAATGCTGACCGGAAGGTGTCCGCGAATTGGAATCTCTCCGAACAACGCCTTTACAACGCTCATCTCTGAAACCGTTGCGTTGGAAAACGTACAAAGATAATTCTGGACTCCGGGGAAGTCTTGCGCCAGGTACGGATTTCCCATGGCAAGCACAGCCGTTTTCTCTGCGGCGTGATCCAGCACTTTCTGCAATAGTGCACCGCTCGCATCCGACAGACCCACAGAATTGGTCACACCGCTTGTACCCTTCATTACTTTCCCCGCCACGGGTACTTCGTACACCGCCGCGATCACGGATTGCGCGCTGTCCACGGCCTTCAACACATCGTTAGTCATCGCAGTGGCGACGCGAGGATCGACATACATCACGTTGGCATCCGGCACGCGCTCGCGGATCTGGCGCTCGAGCGTCCGTCCAGCTTCGGTCCGCATATCGTCGGAGAATATTACGACAACCATCGTGTCGCGCACTTCTTCCACTCTCTGATACGGAAGACCGGGAGCGACGGTTCCAGATGATTTCAGGGGCAGCAGTTTGCCATTGTCGCGGACCAGGGTGATGGAGGCATCAGCGATTTGCTGGCCGACGGCGAGGTTCTCCGGCTTACCGACCAGTGTGGAGACCGCTTCGATATCCACCAGGCGGGTTTTGTGGAGGTTTAGTGAGGCCTTTGCTTTCAATATTTTGAGCACGGACGCATCGAGCTGCGCGGGCGGAATTTCGCCACTGTGCACGGCTTCGAGCATGGCGCGATAGGATGCGTCGAGGTCGGCGGGGATGAGCAGTACATCGTTGCCGGCCTTAAAAGCGTCTACCGCCGCGCGGCCAATGTGAGCCCCATAAAGGCGAGTGAGGCCGGACATATCGAGGGCGTCAGTTACGACGATTCCTTTGAAGCCGAGCTGGTTCTTGAGCAGGCCAGTCACAATGTCGGGGGAAATCGTGGCTACGTGGTTGGGATCAGGGTCAAGCGCGGGGATGGAAACATGGGCCACCATTACGGAATCCACGCCAGCTTCAATTGCCCGCTGAAACGGCGGAAGTTCCACGGACTTGAGGCGCACCATGTCACCAGTCACCTGCGCCACACCCAGATGAGAGTCGGTTGCAGTGTCGCCGTGGCCAGGAAAATGTTTGACCGTAGTCAGCATTCCGCTGGTGCGGGCTCCGCGGATATACGCGGTTACCAGATCCCCGACTTGCTGCGGATCTTCGCCAAACGAGCGTGTGTTGATGATGGGATTTGCTGGATTCGAGTTGACGTCGGCATCGGGAAAGAAATTCCAATGCACCCCGATGGCGCGAGCTTCCTGCGCCGTGATCCGGCCGAAAGCCTCGGCGTAGTCCAGCTTGCCCGCGGCTCCGAACGCCATCGCGTGGGGAAATTCGGTGGCGCCGTGGAGGCGCATGGTGACTCCGCGCTCGAAATCAGCCGCGATCAGTAGGGGCAGCTTGGAATCTTGTTGCAGTCGATTGAGCAGCTCAGCGGCTTCGTAAGGCTGGCTGCGGTAGAGAAACGGCGGATCCCAAGGCACGGTCATGGTAAGTCCGCCGAGATGGTATTTTAGGATGCTGTCGCGGAGTTGAAGATACTCGGGCGCCTGGACGTTCAGAAACTTGGCGCGCACCCAGACCACGAAAAGTTGTCCCACTTTTTCTTCCGTCGAGAGCTTATGCAGAGTTCTCTCCGCCCATTTTTCACCCTCGCGGTCGAGATGGATTGGGCCAGGTTGCTGATACTTTTCCTTGGCCAATGAAAGGCAGGCGAGCACACAGAAGATAGCGAAGAATAGGCCGATCTGTCGAAGCATGAGCAGACGATAGCATGGGATTGAGCTTCCGGTCTCAGACGCCAGCAGCGCCTCGGCAGATATACTTGATCCGCTATGGCTGTGATCGTGTCCATGCTTCGCGGGGTCAATGTCGGCGGCCACAATATGGTCAAGATGGAGGCGCTGCGCGCGCTCTACGAGTCGATCGGATTGCGAAACCCGCAGACCTACGTGCAGAGTGGCAACGTCGTTTTTCGGACTGACGTGCGGAGCCTTGCAGCCGTAGCCACGAAGATCGAGAACGCGATCGAGCGGAGTTTCGGTTTTCGCACGCCCGTGGTTGTCCGAACTTCTTCGGAATTAAGAGACGTGATTGCGAGGAATCCGTTCGCGGGGCGGCGTGGAATCGATCCCAGGAAACTGCTGGTCACCTTCCTCGCCAGCGATCCCAGCGCGGAAGCTCGGGAGCAGGTTCTTCAGATCAAGGCAGAACCCGAGGAACTGCACATAGACGGACGCGAAGTCTACATGTATTTTCCCAATGGATTGGCACGTCCGAAACTTTCGTGGGTCACGGTCGAGAAAAAGTTGAAGACGCCCGGAACGGGCAGAAACTGGAACAGCATCACGAAGCTGCTTGAGATTGCGGAAAAACTTGAGACCGACGGGGTAGAGACGTAGCTAGCTACATCTCTACGGCGAACAATCCTGCGGCTTTCTGCTGTATTGCCGGATCGTCTCCGAAGCCCTTAAGCCACATTACATCCGGCTCGCGACGGAACCAGGTCGTTTGGCGCTTGGCGTAGTTTCGATGAGCTTGCTGCGCGGCTTGTGAAGCAGTCTTGCGATCGATTTCCCCGCGCAGCAGTTGCACTGCCTGCCTGTATCCCAACGAGGACAGGGGGCGCGCCGCGTCGCCATATTTTGCCAGCAGATGTTTGGTTTCTTCGACCAACCCCGACTCGAACATGCGTTCCGCGCGTTGGTTGATGCGCGCGTAGAGGGCATCGCGTTCCGGATTCAGGCCCAGACGCAAAATTCGGAAGCCGGTTAACGGATCGCGGCCTTGCTTCCACATCTCAGTCATTTTTTGCCGCGAGGCTAGGCAAACTTCAATGGCACGAATGAGCTTGGGGATATCGTTAGCATGTATCTTTTCGGCTGCATCGGAATCGAGCCGCCTCAATACGCGGTGCAGGTAGCCGGCGCCATTCTGTTCCACGCGCTGCCGCAGCCTTTCGCGCAGCTCTTCCGAACGCTGAGGGCCGGGGAAAAGGCCGTCGAGCAGGGCGCGCAGATAGAGCCCGGTGCCTCCGACGACGATGGGCAAGTTTCCCCGAGACTTAATTTCCGTGAGCGCCTGTCGCGCCAAACGTGCGTACTCTCCCGCAGTCACGTAGCCGGTAGGATCCACGAAATCGAGCAGGTGATGGGGAGCACTCGCGCGCTCGGCAGCGTTCGGTTTCGCGGTTCCGATTTCGAATTCGCGGTACATGGCAACCGAGTCGCAATTCACGATTTCGCCGTGAAGGCGCTCGGCGAGGGCCACGGAAAGCGCGGTCTTTCCGCTGGCCGTCGGACCTAACACCACAAGCAGCAGCGGATCGGGAACCACCTTCAGCGCGCGCCCCAGGGGATGTGATGCCAGTAGCGAACGAGGGTGAGGATCAGGATCAACGCCGCGATAACCAGCAGTCCCGTCGCCTCCAAGGTATATATTTGCGGGGTGCGATGATGTTCGAGTGAAGGGTGATCCGGCGGATGTGTGTCCGGCTGTCGTTTTGGACCCGACGCAGGCATAGCAACATTGTAGCGCTGGAAAGCGACGTCGGGTCCCCAAAAACTTGACCATAGCTTGCTGACTTTGAGGGAACCGGGACGGCGAATCGTCCGTATCATTGGTGAACGTCTAAATGCCGCAGTGCGACTGTGGCGGCCTCAGGAGAAATCTATGAAACGTTTTGCCTTGGTTGCATTGGGGGTCTGCCTGGTAGTCGCCCCGTTGGCGCGCGCGGATGAGTGGTCCAAGACTTACACGATTACCGGAAAGCCCGAGCTTCGAGTGGAAACCTCCGACGCCAACATCCATGTGGATACCTGGGACCAGAAAACCATTGAAGCTCGCGTGACTTCCGAGCATTACAAGATTGGCGAGCACGGCCTTAAGATCGAGGAGCATCAATCGGGCGACTCGGTCGAAATCCAAATCCATTTCCCGCACGAAGTTCACATCATTAACTTCAATTTTCACGGCTACGAAGTGAACGTTGAGATCCATATGCCGCGGGAAGGACGGGTCAATCTGCATACTGGAGACGGCGCTATCCGGCTGGCGAATTTGAAGGGTGAAATGGACCTGCAGACCGGCGACGGCCATCAGGATATTGACTCAGTCGATGGAACGCTGCGGGCGCGAGCCGGAGATGGCCACATAACTGCCGCTGGCCGATTCGACGTGCTCGAACTCACGACGGGAGACGGCCGCATCGAAGCGCGGGCATTGTCGGGTTCGACTGTTGCTTCGAGTTGGACTCTTCACACCGGGGATGGAAGCGTCACTCTCGAACTGCCGTCCAACTTTGCCGCCGACGTGGATCTGCATACAGGCGATGGGCATATTGAAGCCGACATTCCAGTCGCCGTCGAAGGACGTCTGGGCGAGAAAAACATTCACGGAAAAATCAATGGCGGAGGGAACCTGATCACGGTTCATACCGGAGATGGTTCAATCCGTCTGCAGAAGTCGTGAAACCCGCTATCAGCTGTCAGCTTTCAGCACTCAGCTAATTGACGTCGGCGTGGAAATGCTGCACGCTAGGATCTTCGTCCGGCAAGCTGGCCTGGTGACGTTGCCGAAGAGTCGATTCATCGCTGAGGATACAGAATGCATCGCAAGACGCCTGCTTTGACCCTCCTTGTCTCGGCATTTTTTAGCACGATCACTCCTGGTTCCGTCGTAACCGCCCAAACTGCTCCGGCCAAATCAAAACCCGTTCTCGATGTCACTTCGATGGATACGAGCGTGGATCCGTGCGTTGATTTTTTTGCCTACTCCTGCGGCGGCTGGATCAAGAAAAACCCGATCCCGCCCGATCAAAGCTCGTGGAGCGTTTATTCCAAGCTGGAGGACGACAACAAGGCCATCCTGCGCGAGATTCTGGAAAGTGCGGCCGCGCCCGCGCCGGATCGCGACGCGGTGAAACAGAAGATTGGCGACTACTACGTCGCCTGCATGGATGATAAAGCGATCAATGCGGCCGCAATCAAGCCATTGCAGCCGGTGCTCGATCAGATTCAACAACTGCATTCCCGGCGAGCAATCGCGGATATCGCCGCGATCATGGTGTACAACAATGCTCTGTTCCGCTTTCGCTCCGATCAGGATTATAAGAACTCCACGCAAGTCATCGCCGAGGTGGACCAGGGCGGGATTGGATTGCCGGACCGCGATTACTATCTTAAGACCGATGCCGAATCCGTGGAGATTCGCAAAAAGTACGTCACCCATTTGCAAAAGATGTTTGAATTGCTTGGCGACAAGTCGGCTACGGCTGCAGTCGAAGCCCAGACGATCCTTCGCATTGAAAGGGCCCTGGCCAAAGGATCGCTTACCCGCGTGGAACGGCGGGATCCTCAAAAGCTGTATCACAAGATGACGGTCGAGCAATTGACTGCGCTCAGTCCGTCGTTCCGGTGGAAAACGTACTTCGCCAAAGTCGGTTTGCCCTCACTGGAGGCGCTCAATGTGGAGACTCCGGACTTCTTCAAGGCGCTGAACGCGGAATTCACAAACGAAACTTTGGCGAGCTGGAAGACTTATCTGCGCTGGCATCTCATTAACGCGAACGCGCCTTTCCTGTCGTCCGATTTCGTGAACGCCGATTTTGATTTCTATGGCAAAACCTTGCAGGGAGCGCAGGAACTCGAGCCACGATGGAAGCGTTGCGTCGGGTATGTCGACGACGATCTCGGAGAAGCGCTCGGCCAAGTCTATGTGGAAAACAACTTCAGCCCCGAGGCCAAGCAGCGCGCGCTGAAGATGGTGAAGGAAATCGAAGATGCCATGGGGCAAGACATCGATGCGCTCTCCTGGATGACGCCCCCTACCAAGCGCCATGCGCTGGAAAAACTGCACGCCGTCGCCAATAAGATCGGCTATCCCGACAAGTGGCGCGATTACAGCACTCTCACGATCACTCGCGACGATGAATTGGGCAACGTGCTTCGCGCCCGCGAGGTCGAATTTCGCCGGCAATTGGCAAAGATCGGGAAGCCGGTGGATCGTGGCGAGTGGGAGATGACTCCGCCCACGGTGAATGCCTATTACGATCCGCAACTGAATGACATCAATTTTCCCGCGGGCGTTCTGCAGCCGCCGTTGTTCGATGTGAATTCTGATGCGGCTCCGAACTTTGGCGATACCGGCTCTACGATTGGCCACGAACTCACGCACGGCTTCGACGACGAAGGCCGCCAGTTTGACGCCCAAGGCAACCTGCGTGACTGGTGGACTACGGAAGATGCCAAAGCGTTCGAGCAGCGCGCCAGTTGCATCTCGGATCAGTATTCGCAGTACGTAGTTTTGGATGACATCAAGATCAACGGAAAACTGACTCTGGGCGAGGATGTCGCCGATCTGGGCGGAGTGATTCTGGCTCACATGGCGTGGCAGGAAGATACGAAGAACCAAACGCTCGAGCCGATCGACAGCTTTACGCCTGAGCAACGCTTCTTCATCGCTTATGGGCAGAGCTGGTGTTCGAATACGCGCGACGAAACCAAACGATTGCAAGCCACTATCGATCCGCATTCTCCGGACAAGTACCGCGCCAATGGCGTTGTCTCAAACCTTCCGGAGTTTCAGCAAGCATTTCACTGCAAGGCTGGCTCAGCCATGGTGAGAGAGAATCGTTGCCGGGTATGGTAGAAAAGTGTGCGGCTACTGCAGGTCTGCTCGGTCGGGATTGTAGTAGAAGGTAAAGCGCAATCCGAGGTACTGACCGCCGAACTCGCTGGGCAGCGGTGGGAATGGATTGGAAGCCGTTATGCCGCCCCACGCTCCGCGATCGAGTGCCACATCGCCCGAAGTCGCAACCAGTTTCATTCCAGCAACTGTACCGTCTTTGAGAATCGCAAACTCAATCGTGAGCTTGCCTTTCTTCATCAGCGGTGCGCGCGCGGATTCTGGAATGAGGTTGTACCAGTTCATTTTCACCTCGTGCAGCACGCGTTGCAGATAGGGGCCAAAATCCACACCCATCGTGTCTGTAAGAACCTCAAGCGGGCCCATTGCGGCCGTCGGCTTCCTGCCAAGGCCGAGGCCATAATTTCCACCGTCACCACCACCGTATCCGCCACGATTCGCGGCGGCGGCGCGTTCAGCCTGCTCGATGGCCGAACCCGCCGATAAGGCGCTGGTGCCAAACGCCGCTTGGGGGGTCAGGGCAGGCGGAGGCGTCTGTAGTTTTGCGACCTGGGGCGGAGCGGGCGGTGGTGGCGCCGATTGTTGAGGAGCAGGGTTCGGAGTCGGCGAAGGAGCCGCGGATTGGCTCTGCGTGGCCTGAGGAGCGCTCGCACCGGGTCTGCCCGGGCGCGAGGCATCCAGAATTTTCTTCAGTTCCTGACGATCGATCTGAGGCGCATGCGAAGTGGCAATACGGTCTTTATCGGAAATGATATTTGTGTCCGGACGCTTGCTCACCCTTTGTTCATCAGGCGGCAGTTCGAGATAAGTAAGGTCTTTCTGGTTCGACTCGGGGCTCGCGACGATTACGGCTCGCCGCGGCAAGAATCCCGCTAACTTCTGCGAGTTCCACAAGACCAGGACAACTATCAAGTGCACGACTACCGAAATCCAGAAAGCTTCGCGCCGGCGGGCCTGCGCCAGTTCATCCTGAAGCTGCAGAAGCAGCGCGGGTGCTTCCACGATTTCGCGATACGCCGACTCCCAGTAACGCGCATCGTACAAATCTCCGCCTTCCGGAGTTCGCGCCGGAGGCGTCGAAGAAGCCGGATTGGTGGGCGGGATTTGTGTAGTTGACATCGAACAAGCCTAGCTGCTGGTTAGACACGAGCCGAGAGTCAGAAGTTGTAAGGACACAAACCCCTCCTATGCATGGCTGCCGCAAGTCTGCCGTGGCGAATTTGCTGGCGTCTTTGACCCAGTATCTTCATTTTCGCATCTTTCATGCGAATCCGCGAAGGCCTGAAAGTGTAAGTCCTTGGGATTTGCATCCAGATGGTCAATCGTGGGTTTTTCGTTTACAAAACTTGACATTCGGGGAGGCGAATTAGGCGTGCATGCGCTCCAGATCGATCTTTCTTCCGTGTTCACCGATCGACGCGACAATGTCGAGGGCCACAGCCAAAGCGCGGCGACCATCTTCGAGCGTAACTTTAGGTGTGGAATGCTGCTGGACCGACTGCAGGAACGATTTCAGCTCCGCGTGCAGAGGCTCCTCGCCCGTGGTTGGAGGTTTGACGACGTGGATCTGTGGATTTACCGACGGGGTCCCGGATGCATCGCCCTGACCGACGCTAAAGACCATAACATCCTGCCGCCCGTAATCCAGAGACACGTACTGATCGGGCTGAAAAAAACGCAGCTTGCGGACGCGCTCGGTCGACACTCGGCTGGCGGTAAAGTTCGCCACACACCCGGATTCGAATTCGAGCCGCACGTTCGCAATGTCCACCTTGCCGGAAAGAATGGGCAACCCCACTGCGCGGATTTCCCCGACCGGCGAATTCACGAACGAGAGCACAATGTCGAGATCGTGAATCATCAGGTCCAGCACGACGTCCACGTCGAGCGATCGAGGCGTGAAAATGCTGAGCCGATGCACTTCGAAAAACATGGGCCGCGTGATAACGGGCAGAGTGGCGCGGACTGCAGGATTGAAACGCTCCAGGTGTCCAACTTGGCCGATGCGGCCCAGTTCCTTCGCCGTACCGATGAGCGCGTCGGCCTCCGCAAGCGAAATCGCCAGCGGCTTTTCGATCAACACGTCGATACCAGCCTCCATCAACTGCTGGGCCGTACTGAGGTGGTGAATGGTTGGAACCGCGATCGAGGCAGCCTGGACTTCGCTGTGCGTCGTAATGAGTTGGTCGATCGATCCGAAGCTGCGGCAACAGAAGTCTCGCGCCACGGCGTCAGCCCTAGCCGTATCGGGATCGACGACTCCGACGAGCCGCACCGGCGCACCCTCTTGAGCAAGCTGGTGATAAACCCGAGCGTGATTGCGGCCAAACGTTCCCACGCCAATCACGGCGACGTTAATGAAATTGTCGATCGTCAGTTTTTGGTCCGCGGTCGGCCAGTTGCCGGAAGCCTTGTTGATTTAATCACAAAAGACGCCGGAAGAGCCCTCGCCCGATCCGAACGGTCACTATGAGTTGTGAAATCGGACTATCGTGCCTGAGCCTTTTTGAGCAGTGCGATCTGCCCTGCGTGGTAGAGCTCGTGCTGGACGATGCCACTGAACGTATAGAAAAAGTCGTGATAGCTTTCCGTCTTGCCGGGAACTCGTTCGTGCAGCCTCGAATCGGGAAAGGCCGCAACCGCCTTCACCAATTCATCATGAGTATGCTTCGCGTGCTCAATCGCCTTATGCCAGGCAGTCTCGCTGGTGTCCTTCACAGGAGGGAAATTCTGCTCATCTTGCAATTCTGCTGCTGCGCCACCAATGCGTTCAAGAATTGCACCATCCCAGGCGGAAATGTGCAAAACGAGTTCCCAAATGCTGTGCGCGTTCTTGATGGGATGCGCGGCCGCCATCTGGGCGTTGACGCCATTGAGGATCTCGAGGACAGAGTCCCCATGCCAGGCCTCTCCATCGAAGGCACGGTGTATTTGGTCGGCAAGGTGGGCAGTTTCGGACATGCAACACTCCCCTAGTTTTTTCCACTCTGATCGGACAGCTTAGCCTGCCACAATCGCGATTAGTGCCGCATCTGCCGCGGAGACGATCGCGTCTCCTTCTAGCAGCAGGCATTTACCCGCATCAAGTGCCAGACAGCTCGCGCCTGCTTTCTGCATCGCTTCAATCGTTCTCGCCCCGATTACCGGCACATCGAAGCGCATATCTTGATTTGGCTTGGCGATTTTGACGACCGTCAGCGCGCGGCTCAATGTGGATGGATCGGAATCGAGCGAAGCCATGATCTCGCCCGCTCGTTCGATGGTTGCATCCGTCCCTTCCATAGCTTCGACCGCAACACAGGCGGTCTCTGCCACGACCACAGTTTGGCCAATGTCGTATTGCGCCAGGTGCCGCGCTACGGAGCGTCCGTAAACGATGTTCTTCTGTTCCGCCTCCGACGGCGCGCGTTTGGTGAGCACGCCGGGCTTCGCCAGCAGAGGTTCGAGAAGCGCAGTAGAGTTCTCCAGTGTGATCCCTTCGTCGGCGAGGACTTTCGCGACAGCTCCCAGCAAAGAATCCGTGTTGCGAGTCCCGAGCGAAAGCAAAAGCTTGGCCAAGCGCCAATCAGGCCGAATGCTGGAGAAGATCTGCTTATGTTTGACCTGTCCGGCCATAATGGCACGCTGCACGCCTTCGCGCTTGAAGGTATCGATAAGCCTGGAAAGTTCTCCCAGGGAAATCCAATGAACGGCTGCAGCGCCGCGAGATTCGATCTCAGGAGAAGCCTCTTCCTTAATGGCGGCGACGACGACTTCGTATCCCTCCGCGCGGGCCGCATCGAGCACAAGAAAAGGAAAACGACCGTTGCCTGCGATGAGACCGAGTTTCCCTCTGCTTTCGGGCATCGCCCGCCAGTGTAAATGAAAATTATCCTTGGCGAGGCTGAGGAGGAGCGGTTCGATGGATTCAGTCGCTAGAATTCCCTGAAGCAGTTCGAGGGCAATGGCAATACTCTTGCAACCCCCACCGCAGGCGAGGACGCCCGCACCTACATCGGTGATAGACTCGCGTCGATGATGCTGGCAGACATCAAGAATCGGGGGGACGAAGCCGCTCTTGCGTCCGGACTGTATCTGGTGGCAACGCCGATCGGCAACCTCGAAGACATCACGCTGCGCGCGTTGCGGGTGCTGAAGCAAGCCGACCTGATCGCCTGCGAAGACACGCGGCAGACTCAGAAGCTGCTCAACCACTACGGCATTACCACTCGCACGACCAGCTATCACGAGCATAACGAGATGACCCGCGCTGCAGAGCTTGTAATTGAACTCGAGCAGCGGACGCGGATTGCTCTGGTCACGGACGCGGGTATGCCGGGGATTTCTGACCCGGGTTTCCGGCTGATTTCGCTGGCGATTCGGCACCGGGTCCCGGTCGTACCGATTCCGGGCGCATCGGCGTTTTTGGCGGCTCTGGTCGCCAGTGGTCTGCCGACCGATTCCTTTCGTTTCAGCGGATTCCTTCCCGCTAAGGTCGGCCAGCGTCGTCAGCTTCTGGAAAGCATTCGCGAATCGCCGCGGACGCAAGTGTTTTACGAGGCGCCTCATCGTGTGAAAGAAGCGCTGGAAGACATCGTTGACCTTCTTGGAAGCGAGCGGCACGTGGTCATCGCCCGCGAGGTGACCAAGATCCACGAAGAGTTCTTGCGAGGGAATGCCGGCGAAGTTCTGGAAACGCTAAAAGCCCGCAGCGATATCAAGGGCGAGATCACGTTGCTAATCGGCAAAATGGAAGCTACGGAAAAGAAAGCATCGCCGGGGAGAGTGAGCATCCGGCGAAGAGTTCAGCAGATCATCGCCGAGGAGAAGCTGGACGAAAAGGCTGCGCTGAAGAAAGTTGCCAAGGAGATGGGGATATCGAAGAGCGAAGCGTACCGAGAATTGCAGAGGAGCAAGTAACAGGACTGCGCCGCGGCGCGATTATTTCGGAGTCAGCTCCCGCTTTACCGCGTCGCTGACCTGCTTTCCGTCCACGCGATCGCCAGCGGTGGCGAAGCGGGCCATCACGTTCTTCATGACCGTGCCCATGTCTTTCATCGTGGGCGAGCCCATCTCTGCGATGACGGCCTTCACGCCGGCTACGATCTCGTCCTCGCCCGCGGCCTTGGGCATGTAAGTCTCGATTATTTTGATCTCGGCGGCTTCGTTGTCCGCCATTTCCTGCCGGCCGCCCTTGGTGAATTGCTCGACCGACTCCTTGCGCTGCTTGATCAACGTGCTCAGCACTTGCTGGGCTTCTTTGTCGTCGAGCGGGGCCATCTTATCGATCTCTCGGTTCTTGAGCGCGGTCTTGACCATGCGAAGGCACGAGAGACGCTTTTCTTCGTGACCCTTCATGGCGGCTGTGATGTCTTTCTGAATCTGTTCGATCAGGCTCATGATGCGGCAATTATAGCGGAGTGATTCGACAGTCGGTGCCCGGCTTCCCAAGGTGAATGCTTGATACTAAGCTGTTCTTGTTGCATCTTATGCTGAGGAGGCGAGTTCATGAGCAGATTGGCCATTTGGGCACAACTTGAAGCTAAGCCGGGCAAAGAGCAGGAAGTGGAAGCGTTCCTGAAATCGGCGCAGCCGCTCGCAGAGCGGGAGCCGGGAACGATCAGTTGGTACGCCATCAAAATGGGACCCGGAAGATACGGCATTTTTGATACGTTTGCCGACGAGAGCGGCCGGAATGCGCACCTCACTGGCGAAATAGCCAAAGCTCTCTTCGCCAAAGCAGACGACCTTTTTGCCAAGCCGCCAAACGTGGCGAAACCTGAGATTCTCGCGTCAAAATCGGCCCGCGCCTGAATTTCTAAGTCCGTCTACACCCGCTTGTGACCGTGAAATACGTGCGCGGGGCATGTCAGGACGATCAGCTTCCGATAAACTATTTGAGAACGACATTTTGCGATCTCAAGGACATTATCGGAATGCTGCGTAAGAACCGTCTTTTTACTCCTGGACCAACACCCATTCTCCCCGCGGCTCAGACTGCCATGGCCTCGTTTGCTATGCACCATCGCACGGCCGACTTCCGCGCGCTGTATTCGCGAGTGCTGGCCGACATGAAGGATTTCATCGGCACCCAGAATGACGTTCTGGTGCTGGCTTCGTCCGGAACCGGCGTGATGGAAGGCTCAGTTTCGAACCTGACTTCTTCTGGCGACAAAGTGCTGGTGCTCACGGCGGGAAAATTTGGCGAGCGTTGGAGCGACTTGGCCAAGGCTTTCGGATGTGCGGTCGACGTCCTGAGCGTGCCGTACGGGCAGACTTTCTTTCTCGACGAAGTTCGGCAGAAGCTTACACCGGAAATCCGCGCTGTATACGTACAATCGACCGAGAGTTCCACCGGCGCGCGGCATGACGTAAAGGGCATCGCGCGTTTGGTGCGCGACGCAGGCGAAGAAACGCTGCTTGTGGTAGATGCGATTACTGGCCTCGGCACCACGCATTTCGACGTGGATGATTGGGGCATCGACGTCATCATTGGAGGATCGCAGAAGGCCCTCATGATCCCGCCCGGTCTCGCCTACTGTGCTGTCAGTGAACGTGCGTGGAAGCGTATGGAAAAGGCCAAGTCTCCGCGGTATTACTTCGATTTCCGCAGGGAACGTAAGGCCGCAGCCAAAGGTGAGTCGGCATACACGCCCGCGACTTCATTATTCGCGGCATTGGGAGCTGCACTCGATTTCATCCGGCAGATGGGCGCCGGCGATCTAGTAGCAGGCCGTAAGGCGCTCGTCGACAACGCGGAACTCGCAGCGGAGATGACTCGCGCCGGCGCGCAAGCTTTGGGACTGAAGTTGTTCGCGCCGTCGTCTCCCGCAGCGGCCTTGACTGCGATTCAATCTCCGACCGGCATCGACTCTGGCGCGATCGTAAAACAGTTCCGCGAATGTTTCGCTGCGGTTGTGGCAAACGGCCAGGGCGAGATGAAAGGACAACTGTTCCGCATCGCGCACTTGGGATATTACGACTATCTCGATACCGTTGGGATTCTGGCTGCGCTCGAGCACGTGCTTGCGGCCGTGACTGGGAACCCGGTCGAGTATGGCGCGGCGGTTCGCGCGGCTCAGGAAGTGTACGCAAAGTCGGCGAGAGTTGAAGCAATCGCGCACCGTTGAAATCTCAAAACCTTGCCACGGATTTCCACGGATCAGCGCGGGTCAGGGTTTCTGCTTAATCCGTCTTATCAGTGCAAATCTGTGGCCGATTTAATCAATTTATGAAAATTGTCATCGCTGAAAAGATATCCACGTCCGCGGTCGATCTGCTGCGTGAGCCACGCTGGATCTTGATTACGCCCGATCAGATGGAGGGTGGATTGGCGGCTCAGTTGGAATCCGCCGATGCGCTAATTGTGCGCTCAGCGGTTCAAGTGAATGCCGAGTTGCTGGCTCATGCGCGCAAACTGCGTGTGATCGGGCGGGCCGGAGTTGGGGTCGACAACATCGATCTGGAACCTGCGACGCGGCAGGGCATTGCGGTCATGAACACGCCCGGGGCGAACGCTGTTGCGGTGGCGGAACATACCCTGGCGATGATGCTGGCTCTGGCTCGCCATCTCTGCCGAGCGAATGAGTTGATGCATGCCGGCAGGTGGGAGAAGAAATCTCTGCAGGGCACGGAACTGCGCGGCAAGACCTTAGGCATTGTTGGCCTGGGGAAAGTTGGTATGGAAGTCGCGCGGCGAGCGCGGGCATTCGGGATGGAGATTATCGCGCACGATCCGTTCGTTTCGACGGCAGTCGCCAAGGAGCAGGGCATCGCCCTCGCCAAGCTCGAGGAAGTCTACGCGGCTTCAGATTATCTGACTCTGCACGTTGGCCTCACCCCCCAGACCACTGGCATGATCAACGCAGAAACCTTGAAGAAGATGAAACGGGGCACGCGTCTGGTGAACTGCGCGCGGGGGGAGTTGGTCGATGAGTCGGCGCTCGCTCACGCGCTAAAGCAAGGCCACGTGGCAGGGGCAGCGTTGGACGTGTTTGTCGAAGAGCCGCTGAAGAACTCCCCGCTCACGGCCTTGGAGAATGTGATTCTCACGCCTCACATTGGTGGCTCAACTCACGAGGCGCAAGAGGCTGTGGGCTATCAGATCGCCCTGCAGGTCAAGGAATATTTGAAGCACGGGGTCATCCAGAACGCCGTGAATGTTCCGTCGGTTTCACACGACGAATATGTCGAACTGCAGCCCTACATCGTGCTGGCAGAAAGATTGGGTTCTTTCCTGGCGCAGGTCAGCGAAGGCGCGCTGGAGGAGATCTCGCTCGGCTACAGCGGCCACATTGCAGAATGGAAAACGGAGTTGATCCGCAATGGCGCCATCAAGGGCATTTTGAATGAGGCTCTGGAGGAAAAGGCAAACCTGGTCAACGCGGCCGCCATTGCTTCTTCACGCGGACTGCGCATTCATGAAGAGCGCAAGCCCAAAGGTTCAACCGGAGGAGCGGGCAGCGTGCTTTCGATTGCGGTCAAGGCTCAATCCGAGGAGCACATCGTCAAGGGCGCTTTATTGCACAAGAATGCCCCACGCTTACTGCACGTTGACGGAATCGAAGTCGAAGCCCCGCTCGAGCGCAACCTGATTTACCTGCGCAATCGCGACGTGCCCGGCGTGATTGGGAAAGTCGGCACGATTCTGGGCAATCACAAAATCAACATTGCCGACTTCTCTCTCGGACGCAGGGTGGGGAATGTGAAGCCGCGCGAGGCCATCGCGGTCGTTCACGTGGACAGTGTCGTACCTGAGCCGGTATTGGCGGAACTCAGGAAAGTTTCTGCGATCGAGCAGGCCAAGGCCGTCCGGCTGTTTTGAGGGAGGACGCCCGGCCTCCATCGAAGTTCTCAGTTTCGAAATCGGGGTACAATAATCAATTGGGCGATGCCTCGCGCTTCGTCATGCTGACGGGCCGCCACGAGGGTTCATGTTCGAAGTTACCGTAGACGATTCTTTTGCGGCAGGACATTACCTGCGCAATTACAAGGGCAAGTGCGAGAATCCGCACGGGCACAATTACAAGGTGCGGGTTACCTTAGCCGGCAGAGAATTGGACAAGGCTGGACTTCTGCTCGACTTCAAGGATTTGCGCGAGGTGATGAGGCCCACGATCGACCGGCTCGATCACAAGATGATTAACGATCTGGAACCGTTCACCGTGTTGAATCCGTCGGCGGAAAATTTGGCCAAGTATTTCTACGACGAGACCAACCGAAGGCTCGATCACGCGACTGGCGGCCGGGTACGGGTCAAACAAGTAACGGTGTTTGAGACCGATTCGACAACCGCCACTTACGCGGATTAGCGGTTTCATGAACGCAGTTGCTAGTTCCCGGTTCTCAGATGCAGATAACTGAGATTTACAAATCCATCCAGGGCGAGTCCACGCATGCCGGGCTGCCGTGCGTGTTCGTGCGTCTGACCGGGTGTAATTTGCGATGCTCCTGGTGCGACAGCGAGTACACTTTCAGCGGCGGTCATCGGATGACCGTGGAAGAGATCGTGGAAGAGGTCGAGCATTTGAGCGCGAGCGGGCTGGTGGAGATCACGGGTGGCGAGCCGATGTTGCAGGAGCGCGAAGTAGTGCCGTTGATGCAGCACCTGCTGGACGACGGCTATACGGTGCTGCTTGAGACCAGTGGAGAGCGGCCGCTGGAGCGGGTGCCGAAGGGTGTGGTCAAGATCGTCGACGTGAAGTGTCCAAATTCGGGCGAGGCCGACAGCTTCCGAATACACAACTTGGATGTTCTCGATTCGTCCGACGAGGTCAAATTCGTGCTGAGCAGCCGAACCGACTATGAGTTCGCGCGAGATTTTGTGGCGCGTTACGGTCTGGCTGGGCGAGTAACCGCGGTTTTGTTTTCGCCGGCGTTCAGCAAAGACGCCGGTGGCCCACGAGACAGTTCACACTGTTTGCTCGATCCGCGCGAACTAGCGGAGTGGATGCTGGCGGACAACGTTCCGGCGCGTTTGGGATTGCAGCTCCATAAGTTCATCTGGGATCCGGCGATGAAGAGCGTATAAATCTTTCACCACAGAGACACAGAGCCCCAGAGAAGGCAAGCGCGATCAGCGGAGAGTTTGGGCGGGATCGCCAGTTCAACGGGCTCTATTCGTTATCTCTCTGTGTCTCTGTCACTGTGTGGTCCAATGTTCGAGATGCTAAGAGAAACCAAATCGCGCGCGGTGGTCCTTCTCAGCGGGGGCATGGATTCTTGTGTCTGCGCGGCGCTGGCGGCGCGGGATTTCCACGCTGCGGCACTACACATCACCTACGGTCAGCGCACCGAAGAGCGAGAGCAGCGGGCCTTTCTGGAGATTTGCGACCGCCTGGGAATTCGTGAAAGGCTGGTGGTCCGGAACGAAGCATTGCGGGCGATTGGCGGATCGGCTTTGACGGATCCCAATATCGCGATTCCAGAATCCGCTACCATCGGGCATGAAATCCCGGCGACCTACGTTCCCTTCCGCAACGCGCACTTTCTGGCGGTCGCAGTGAGCTGGGCTGAAGTCTTGGGAGCAGAAAAGATTTACGTCGGCGCCGTCGAGCAGGACAGTTCGGGATATCCAGATTGCCGTCCCGCTTACTATCGCGCCTTTAACGAGGTCGTGAAAACGGGAACCAAGGATGGCCGGATCGAAATCGTGACTCCGCTGATCGCAAAGCGAAAATCCGAAATTGTGGTCCTTGGCCTTGAATTGGGCGCTCCCTTGGATTTAACGTGGTCTTGTTATAGTCGCGAAGATCGCGCTTGCGGGGTGTGCGATAGTTGTGTGCTGCGGCTGCGAGCCTTTCAGGAGGCTGGCGTCGCGGATCCGATCGCCTATTGCGAAACCGTAGGAAAGGCGTAGCGCGCGATGGTTTTGGATTTTCATAGAACTCAAAGATCAGCCAGGAGTAAGAAGGTCAAGTTTCCGGAGGCAACGACGATGAAGCAATATTTCGTGGTACTAGCGCTTTTGATGTTGGTGGCAGGACTGTGCGCCAGCCCAGCATTCGCGCAGGATACGGGAAGCGTGAAGGGCGTCTGCAGAGACGTAGACGGTAAGCCGATTGTCGGCGCCACCGTGGAATGGGTAAATATCGAAAACGGCCGGAAGTACGACATCAAAACCAACAACAAGGGCGAATATTTTTCTTTGGGCATTGCGCTCGGCCATTACAAGGTCACACTGCTCGGGACGGACGGCAAAGAAATTTTTCACTACAACGGGTTTACCGCTAGCTCGGATGAGAGCACCCTGGATTTTGACATGAAGAAGGAAGCGGCCGCAGCTGCCCAAGGAGCGGGGTTGACGCCCGAGCAGTTGAAGCAGCAGCAGGAGCAGGCGGCCAACGTCGCGAAAGAAAACATGACCATCAAGAGTCTGAACGAGAGGCTGGCGGCGGCAAAAACAGCAGCAGATGCCGGCGATCTCGATACCGCGATTGCTCAAATGATGGATGCGACGAAGATGGATCCAAATCGCGATCTCCTTTGGGCCAAGCTGGGAGACTACGAAGCTAGTTCGGGAGCCAAGCAAACCGACAGCGCGGAGAAGACGAAGCGATACGATGCCGCGGTCACTGATTACCAGAAAGCAGTGGATCTCAAACAGAAAGCTCTGGATGCGGCTCCTCAGAAGACGCCGGACGCGACCAAAATACTTGCCCAGTTCTACAACAACCTAGGCAAGGTGGAGGCGCAGCTTGGCAAGACCGATGACGCCGTCAAGTCTTATAACCAGGCGGCGCAGTTAGACCCCGCCGGCGCCGGTATGTATTACTTCAATCTGGGCGCGATTTTGACCAATGCCAATACCACGAGCAATGGGGATATGCGGAAAGCCGCAGCGGAGGCTTTCGATAAGGCGATTGCCGCCGATCCCACCCGCGCGGATGCTTATTATTGGAAGGGAACGAATCTCATCGGCGCTGCCACCCTCCAAGGAGACAAGATGGTTGCGCCGCCGGGTACGGCCGAGGCGTTCCAGAAGTACCTTGAGTTGGCGCCTACTGGTCCACATGCGGAAGAGGCCAAGGCTATGCTGCAGGGACTCGGAGCTCCGGTCGAGACCAGTTACGGCTCCAAGAAAAAGACGACGACCACGAAGAAGCAATAGCGTTTCAAATGCTGCTGACGAGACGGGGCGGCTGAAAATGCCGCCTCTTTATTTTGTGCGTATTCACTCTATTTGTTCGTAGTTACTCTCAGACCTCATTACGAAGGTGTACGCTCTCGACGTTCTCCATAGAACCCTGCCCCCGATTTCGCTAGAGTAAAGTTCAGGCACTTACGCGGGGCTCGACCCCGTGCTCCCCCAGAAATGAAACTATGGCAGCACCGGGCAATGCTCCTATCTCCGTTGTCCTCGAGCCCCCGGCCGGCTCGGGTGCAATGGCCACGCACGCGCTTTTGGCAGCTATCCTGCGTGCGAATAATCAAGTCAGCGACCTCATTTTTTCGCCGGGCCGAATGCCCCAGGTAGAGATTAACGGTCAACTGATCGGCGTACAGGGTGCAGGACTCCTCCCGTTTACCGCCGATGACACCCGCCGCATTGCCTCCGATCTGATCGGTGAAAACAAGCAGGCAATTGGAATCTTACGAGAGCAGGGCTATTGCGACGTATCCTACGGACTTACGGGAATTGCCCGTTTCCGGGTGAATGTTTTCATTCAGCGCGGCAGTTGCGCCGTGGTGATGCGGGTCATTGCGACCGGAATTCCGGTCCTGGCCTCCCTCGGCCTGCCGTCGCACCTGGCGGAAGTGGCGCACCTTCGCGATGGCATCGTGTTGGTCACTGGGCCGCGTGGCTCGGGGAAATCATCGACCCTGGCCGCACTTCTCGACAGCATCAATCAGCAACAGGTTTGCCATATCATCACCATCGAAGATCCCATTGAATTCCTGCATACTCATAAGCGGGCCACGGTTCACCAGCGTGAGCTGCACAGCGATACTCCCAGCATTGCGTTGGCTCTGCGCGCGGCGTTGCGGCAGGCGCCGAACGTAATTCTGGTGGGCGAGATGCGAGACCGCGAGACCATGGAAATGGTTTTGGAAGCCGCGGAAAGTGGGCATCTGGTTCTCACCAGTCTAAATACCGTAAGTGTTGCCAAGACCGTGGAACGAATGGTCAGCGCGTTCCCCGGGGCCGAACAGTCGTCGATTCGCAGCCGGCTGGCGAGAACCTTCCGCTATATCGTTTCGCAACGGCTGATTCCCCGTAAAGATGGCACTGGACGAATCGCCATTGTGGAGTTGCTCAGGGCCCGTCCCCATACGCAGTCATGCATCGACGTGCATGATTCGTCGGGCGAGAACTTGCTTCAGGCTATGAGGGACGGCACATCCGAGGGCATGCAATATTTTGACGGTGAACTCGAGAAGCTTGTCGATGCGGGAGTCGTAGCTCTCGACACCGCGATGATGCATGCGACGGACCCCCAGCAATTGCGCCAGACCCTTCAAAAATAAATGTAGGCGCGAGCGTCCTCGCTCGTGCAGGGCTGATTGAATGCCATCCCGCGCGGACGAGGGCGCTCGCGCCTGCAACAGCAAATCGAAACTCCTAACCGCGCGCCTGTCGTATGATTTCTTCCATGCCTCCCACGCCATCGGCCACTATCTTGAGCTTCGAACAGGCACGCCACTTGGTCGAGAAACACGCCGCGACGCTGCGCCCCCAGGGCAAGGAACTGGTGGAACTACTCGACAGTCCGGGCCAGATTCTGGCCGAGCCGGTGCTTGCCGATCGCAACTTTCCTCCTTTCCCGCGAGCTACGCGTGACGGATACGCCGTGCGTGCCGCAGACTTGGCAAAGCTTCCTGCCACGCTGCAAGTCATCACAGAAATCAAAGCTGGGGCCACGGCGGATGCATCCCTCAAGATCGAGTCCGGCCAGGCGGCGGCAATCATGACCGGCGCGCCCGCCCCGCCGGGCTGCGATGCCGTGGTGATGGTCGAATACACATCGCGGGACGGGGATCAGGTTTCGATCACAAAAGGAGTGGCAGCTGGCGATAACATCGTTCCCATCGCGTCCGAGGCCAAGCGAGGCGACCGGCTGCTGTCTCCGGGCGTGCGTCTGAATCACGCAACCATCGCCGTCGCCGCTTCGGTGGGGCGATCGCGTTTGCTGGTGTACTCGAAGCCTCGCGTCGCAGTCCTTGCCACTGGCGATGAACTGGTCGACATCGATGTGCCTCTCGCGTCCAACCAGATCCGTAATTCGAATACATATTCGTTGGCAGCGCAAATTCAGGCCGCCGGCGGTGAACCAGTGCTGCTGCCCATCGCCCCCGACGAACCGGAACGCTTGCGGGAGCTAATCGCGGACGGTTTCGAGGCCGATTTGCTCCTGCTGACCGGCGGAGTCTCGATGGGCAAATATGATTTGGTGGAAGCAGTGCTGGCGCACTTCCAAGCTGAATTCTTTTTTACGGGAGCGCAGATTCAACCAGGACGACCGGTCGTGTTCGGACGTGCCCCGTTTGAAGCGGGATCTCCCGTGCGCCACAAATATTTCTTCGGCCTGCCAGGAAACCCGGTCTCCACGATGGTCACATTCGAACTCTTCGCCCGTCCGATACTGGAAGCCCTCGCCGGCATGACGCCGCGAAAACTAGTTTTCCTGCACGCAAAGCTGAAGTCCGAAATCAAGACCAAGCCGGGCTTGAAACGCTTCTTGCCCGCACTTCTCTCCGGCGAGTTTGAGCAAGCAGAAGTCGAGCTGCTGCGCTGGCAAGGATCGGGAGACATCGCCGCGACCGCGAAAGCGAACTGCTATATCGTGATTCCCCCGGATCTAGAACAGATCGCGACCGGCGAATGGGTGCCCATTCTCATGTTGTAGTGCGCGCGCTCCAACCATCTTTCGCGGCAGCACTAAGCTGCATTACTTAAGTTTGCAGCCTTCGCGTCAAGTAATTGCCCTCGCGCAAGTTGATTGATATCACTAGCCTTAGCTCAGTTTGGAGTCCACGCCTAGGGAAGTGGTGTGCAACATGGCTTGGCCCGGCCCGAGATCATCTCGAATGGCCGGCTGAGGGTATCGAAACGCTATCTGCGTTGCCAAAACTCGCAGCCAAGATTCTGATCACCGTCCTGATCGGCGGTTTTCTCGGTGCGACCCTCGTGCGTCTTGCTCCCGGCTTCAGTGTGGACGAGGAGGAGTTGGATGCGCGACTCAGCGTCAGCAGCATCAGGGCCCTACGAGAAGCACGAGCTGGCGACGCCAATCTCGTCGTTTTCTATTTTCGCTATCTGGGCCGGCTTCTGCATGGCGACCTGGGATTTTCGCGAACTCTGCAGCGGCCTGTGCTGCAACTGGTCGCTGAGCGCTTGCCCGAGACTTTGAAGTCAGTCGCCCTGGGATTGGCTCTGGGCTGGAGTGCTGGTTTGCTGCTCGCGGTCGCGATCGTGATGTCGAGAGCCTGGTATCTCGATCTATTGGCCAGTTTGCTGGTTGGCGTTTTGCTCTGCCTGCCTGCGGCCGTGCTCGCATTGCTATTTGTGCTGGCACAAGCGCCGTCCCACTTGCTGCTCGGGGTGGTTGTTTTTCCGAAGATTTTTCGCTATTCGCGAAATCTGCTGACGCGGAGTTCGGCGTTGCCCCACGTGCTAACCGCAAGAGCAAAGGGCTTGGGCAATATGCGCGTGTTGGTATGGCATATTCTGCCGACGGCCGCGCCGCAGCTTCTGGCCTTGCTCGGAGTCACCGTCAGTGTTGCGTTCACGGCTGCGATTCCCATGGAGGCTTTGTGTGACATTCCCGGCATTGGCCAACTGGCGTGGAAAGCCGCTCTGGGACGAGACGTTACTCTGCTGGTCCATCTGACGATGATCGTCACTTTGGTGACTCTCGTGGCCAATTCTGCTTCCGACATAATTGGCAAGACCTTTCGCGCGAGTGAAGCATGAAGTGGGCACGCACGGCGGCGATTGTTTTTCTGCTGGTGGTGTCCGCCGCATGCTTGCTGGCGAACGTCATCGCGCCGGCATCGTATGCCCACCAATTTCGGGACGAGCCCAACGCGTCACCTTCCCGGCAACATTTATTGGGGACGGACGATTTGGGACGAGATCGCTTTTCGCGTGTGCTCTACGGTACGCGAGTGTCGCTGCTATTAGCGCCCGCGGCAGCCTTGCTGACAAGCTTGCTGGCGGCTTTCATCGGCGGCCTCGCCGGGTTCGCAGGAGGCTGGGTCGAACGGTTGGTGATGGCAGGCACGGATCTTTTCCTATCGCTGCCCTGGCTTTTCCTGTTGATCACGGTTCGGGCACTTTTGCCGTTGAACGTGTCTCCGATTATTTCAGTGCTGATCACATTTGCGATGCTGGGGTGTCTCGGCTGGGCAGGCGCGGCTCGCATCATCTGTGCCGATGCCGGGGCGCTAGCGCAGGCGGATTTCATTCTCTTAGCGCGAGCTTCAGGCAGCAACGGGTTTCGCCTGTTGTGGCGCCATCTGGTGCCCAATCTGAAGCCTGTGCTATATGCGCAATTCTGGATTTCGGTTCCGGTCTTCATCCTGACCGAAGCTAATCTCGGGATTCTCGGCCTGGGAGTCGCGGAGCCACTGCCTTCATGGGGCAGCCTGCTCCGCGAACTAGAAAGCTTTTCGACTGCTTCGGCTCAGCCGTGGCAGTTGGTTCCGCTCATTCTGTTCATCCTCGTGGTAAGTAGCTTTCATCTTGTCCTGTCTAAAGAGGAGTTGCCGGTATGAAAAAGCTCTTGGTGTTTGTGGCTCTCTTAACTTTGATTGCTTTCGGTTCGAGTGGGCTGCTGGCGCAGTCTGGCCGCGAATTACGCTTTTGCTTGCGATCCGAACCAAAAACTCTCAACCCGCTGCTAGCCGCGGACGACGCTTCAGAAACCGTCCGATACTTAACCGGCGGCGTGCTGGTGCGTGTGAACCGGCTCACGCAGGACCTCGAGCCCGAACTCGCCGCCTCGTGGAAAATTACGAATGGTGGAAAAACAATAACCTTCCAGCTCCGCGATGGATTGCGCTTCTCGGATGGAACTCCTTTTTCCGCCGACGATGTGGCTTACACGATGCAGCAGCTCATGGATCCCGCGCTACACTCGCCTACCGGAGATGCTTTCCGTTCGTCAGAAGGCAAAGTAGAAACTCAGATTTTGCCCAAGAGCCGCGTCCGCATCACTTTCCCCGCGCCGATCGCCGGTCTCGACCGGCTTTTCGATCAAGTGGCGATAATGTCCGCCAAGTCTCCGCAAAAAGAGATGGCAGTGTTGGGGCCATACTTCGTCGGAGAGAACAAAGCCGGGTCGTATCTAATCCTGAAGCGAAATCCCAACTACTGGGAGAAAGATCCTACCGGTCGTCCTCTGCCTTATATCGAATCGGTGCGGCTCGATATTCAGCAAAACCGTGACATTGAAATGCTGCGCCTGACGCGCGGAGAAATCCATTTCATCAACTCACTCGATGCCGAATATTTCGACAAAGTAGCTGCTCAGGATCCGTCGATGGCGCACGATGCTGGGGCTTCACTCGATTCCGAGGAGATGTGGTTCAATCAAGTTGCCAACTCCCCACTGCCGTCGTACAAGAAAGCATGGTTCACCTCCACGAATTTCCGGCGGGCGATTTCGGAAGCCATCAATCGCGAAGACCTGGCCCGGATCGTATTTCGCGGACATGCGCATCCTGCGGTCGGGCCGGTATCTCCGGCTAACAAATTCTGGTTTAACTCCAAGCTGCAAGCCCATCTTTTTGATCAGAAATCTGCGCTGCAGCGTCTGGCTCAGGAAGGGTTCCATCTTCAAGATAACGTTTTGCGCGATCACGACGGACACCCGGTCGAGTTCTCTGTGATCACCAATGCGGGGAACAAGTACCGCGAACGCATGGCGACAATGATCCAGCAGGATTTGTCCGGCGTTGGAATCAAGCTGAATGTGGTCACATTGGATTTTCCATCGCTCATCGAGCGCATCACCCGAACGTTTGACTACGAAGCTTGCCTGCTCGGCCTGGTGAACGACGAACTTGATCCAAACGCGCAAATGACCGTATGGCTCAGTTCCGCCGACAGCCACCAATGGAATCCCAGCCAGAAAACTCCGGCGACCGCGTGGGAGGCGGAAATCGACAAGCTGATGCGGGCACAAGCCTCCACTCTGGACCCGAAGAAACGGAAGGAAGATTTCGACCGCGTACAGGAGATTGCCTGGCAACAGGAGCCGTTTATTTATCTGGTGAACAAGAACGCGCTCTCGGCGGTGTCGCCGGCTGTTCACAACGCCCATCCGGTGGTGCTACGGCCGCAGGTTTATTGGAACATCGATCAGCTTTCGCTGACCAACGAGGTCGCCAGGAATCGCTGATGGATGCGCAGCCGCTCCTGTCCTTGCGACTCTCGGTCGACTACCCCGACAAGCCCGCGGTGCTGCGCGACTTGTCGCTGGACATCGGCAGGCAGGAAATCCTCGGTCTGGTGGGACAAAGTGGTTGCGGTAAGAGCACGCTGGCGCTGGCTATCTTGAAACTTCTTTATCTGAAGCGGGCCCAGGCTCGCGGATACATTCACTTCAACGGCCGCGACCTGATAGCACTCAGCGAGCGGGAAGTGCGATCGCTTCGCGGCAAAGAAATTGGGCTGATCCTGCAGAGCCCCATGTCTTCGCTGAATCCGGCGCTCCGCATCCGCACCCAACTGGAAGAAGCCTGGAAAGTGCACCGGCGTGGGTCGCGAGAAGAGTGTAGCGAAGCTCTCCAGGAAACTTTGGCAAACGTCAGCCTGCCCGGCGAGCAGGATTTCCTAGGACGACATCCGTCGCAATTAAGCGTGGGGCAAGCTCAGCGGGTGCTGATTGCGATGGCTGTGCTGCATCGTCCCGCGCTGCTGATTGCGGACGAACCGACCAGTGCTCTCGACCTGATCACTCAGGCCGAAATTCTGCAGCTCTTTGCCAGTCTCAGCGCGAAGTTCGGCATCAGCATACTTTATATTTCTCACGATCTGCTGTCGGTTGCGACCATCGCGCACCGGGTGGCAGTGATGCACAAAGGTGAAATCGTCGAGTGCCGCAGAACAGTGGATCTGTTTCAGTCACCCGAACATCCCTACACTCGCCAGCTGATTCGAGCTCTTCCCGTGGTGCCGCGTCTCGCGGCCGCGAGCGCAAGCGGCCAGTAAGGCAGATCTCCAATCACTTGCCGGCTTTGGCAGGCATCGCTGTTGGCGCTGTTATCTCTGCCGAATCGGGCTTGCTCCAACTCGCCTTCCCGTCTTTCAGTTCCACGCGGTTCATCGTGATTTTCATTTTGCCGCGATCAACCTCAACCAGCAGGTAGTGGTAGTTCACAGCCAGTCCAAACAAGGGATCTCCGGGTTCGCGCGGGACAACGACAGGGCGAGCACCGCCTCCGCCCGTCACGAAATAAGGAATTCCGTCGCGCTCAAACCGCTCGTAGTTGTGGACGTGCCCTCCGATCACGACAATACGGGCGTGCATGTGCTTCTGACGATCCTCTAGCACGTGGGCCAAGGCCTCCTCGGTATGCCGAGCCGAGTGTCCACCCTCCGTCTCCTCCGAGGAGCCAGTGTAGGGCGGGTGATGAAGAATCACGCAGACGAAGTCGACGTCGGCTGGTAGCGTCTCCAGTTCATGGATCAGCCATTGACCCTGCGGTCCGGACGTCTCATCGAGCGAACTGTCGAGCATCAGCAACAGCGTATTGGCAGCACGCGCCGAGTAATAACGGTTGTTCTGCAAATCGGGGAAGCGCTCAAAGTAGTGCGCGAGCCCGACCTTCTCATCGACCCGGAGCTCATGATTTCCCAGCGCAGGATAGACCGGAATCTTGTTTTCGCGCCACACCGCAGTTTCCTTGTCCCACACTTTCCAATCATTTGCATCATCGCCGTTGTAGACAATATCGCCGCCGATGGATATGAATGCAGGATGCGCGTCGGCAATGGCTTGCACCAGCACCTGACGCACCGCAGGATTCGATACCTTGGTGTTCTTCGGGTTGGTGAACCGGATGTCGCCATAGGCGACGAAATGGAACGGCAGACTGACTTGCGACTGAAGGCTCACTGGCTGTGGCTGGGCTAATAGCGCAGACGCGATGCAAGCGACGAGAACGAAATTCCCGAGACTTTTTGGGAGTGTCATGTTAGTTTGCTCAGCCTACATTCGTTCTAGCTGTCCTCGCCCACCTTTAGCACCGCCAGGAATGCCTCCTGTGGAATGTCCACTCGCCCAATGCGCTTCATGCGCTTCTTGCCTTCTTTTTGCTTCTCGAGCAGCTTGCGTTTGCGCGTGATGTCGCCGCCGTAGCACTTCGCCAGCACATTCTTGCGGATGGCGTGCACGGTTTCGCGGGCAATGATCTTGGCCCCGATCGAGGCCTGGATCGCTACCTCGAACATCTGGCGAGGAATCAGTTCGCGCATTTTGGAAACCAGCGCCTTGCCTCGCTCATAGGCGAAGTCGCGGTGCACGATGATGGAAAGCGCGTCCACCGGCTCGCCTGCGACCAGGATATCCATTTTGACCATGGGCGATTCCCAATAATCAGCGAGATGGTAATCGAGCGACGCATAGCCACGCGACACGGACTTGAGACGATCGTAAAAATCAAGAACGATTTCGTTGAGCGGCAGTTCGTAATGCAGCATCACACGCGACGAACTGACATATTCGAAGGTTTTCTGTTTGCCTCGCTTCTCCTCGACTAGCGCTAGAATGCCGCCGACGTATTCTTCATTCGTCAGGATGGTGGCCAGAATCACGGGCTCTTCGATCTTGGCGATTTCGCTCGGCGGCAACCAGCGCGACGGATTATCGACTTCGACCATTTCGCCATTGGTCTTATAGATTTTGTAACGGACGCCGGGCGCGGTCGTGATCAGCTCCAGATTAAATTCGCGCTCAAGCCGCTCCTGAATGATCTCCATATGCAGCAGTCCAAGGAAACCGCAGCGGAAGCCGAATCCCAGGGCCACTGAACTTTCCGGCTCGAAGAAGAATGACGAGTCGTTCAAGCGTAGTTTCTCTAGAGCCTCGCGCAGTTGAGTGTGCTCGTGCGCGTCCACCGTATAGAGTCCAGCGAAGACCATGGGCTTGATCTCTTCAAACCCGGGCAGGGGCTCGATGGCAGGATTGTTTTCTTCGGTAATCGTGTCGCCGATCTTTGTGTCGGCGACGTTCTTGATGTTGGCGATCAGGAAGCCCACCTCGCCGGCACGCAGTTCGTCGATCTCCACCGGCTTAGGCGTCAACACGCCCAGCGTTTCAACATCGAGGACGCGTCCGTTCCACATCAGCCGAATCTTTTGTCCCTTGCGAAGCGTTCCCTGGAACACGCGTGTCAGCACAATCACGCCTCGATAGGGATCAAACCAGGAGTCGAAGATCAGCGCCTGCAGCCGCTTTTCGGGATCTCCCTTGGGCGGCGGAATGCGTTTGACGATGGCCTCCAAGACATCGGGCACGCCCTGACCAGTCTTGGCGCTAATCAGAACGGCGTCGGATGCGTCCAGACCAACAGCGCCTTCGATCATTTCCTTGGTACGCGGAATATCGGCGCTCGGCAGATCGATCTTGTTGATGACTGGGATGATTTCGAGGCCGTGATTAATGGCGAGATACGCATTCGCCAGAGTTTGGGCCTCGACACCTTGAGACGCATCCACGATCAGCAAAGCCCCTTCGCAAGATGCCAGGGCCCGCGAAACTTCGTAAGAAAAATCCACGTGGCCGGGCGTGTCAATGAGATTGAGCTGGTAGGTCTGACCGTCCTGCGCCGTATACATCATGCGCACAGCGTGAGCCTTAATGGTGATGCCGCGCTCCCGTTCCAGATCCATGGAATCGAGCACCTGCGCCTGCATCTCACGAGCGGTAAGTGATCCGGTCAACTCCAGCAGGCGATCGGCGAGCGTGGATTTCCCATGGTCAATGTGCGCAATAATGGCAAAATTGCGGATAAAAGCGGCGTCCATAGCTGCGGGAGTCAATGCTTGATTCTAACAGGCGTTGACGACGCACCTCAGCCGTCGGACGATGAACTCACTGCGAATTAATTCGCCCCCAGAGTAAAATACGGCCTATGCGTTATTTGGTCAGGGCGCGAGTGAAACCCGGTTGCGAACAGCGTCTGCTAAGAGCGATCGAAGACGGAACCCTCGGGAAAGGTTCGGTTGCCGAGGGTGAGTACTTGCGAAATATGCGGCAGGCCAGGCTTTGCTCCGACGAGACGACCCGCTGGGTCGAGGTCTGTTATTGCCCGACTCCCTTGCAGGAGGAGCGCGAGTATTGGGAGCAGTTCTTTGAGTTGACGCGCGTGCAGGACGCCCACGATCGCAGGAAGTGCCGCGACCAGAATGGGTCCGAACCGTGGGCTTGCGGTGACTGTGATTGCACCGAGCGTCTGGAGCAGAAATTGGAAGCGTCGGGAAAGCCGTTTCTCGAATCACTGCGGCACGCGCTGGCATTGAGGTGAATGAAGTTGACGATATTCCCGGTGTCCGTCGCTGCCACATCTTTGATCCCTTCGGAAATCGCATTGAGCTGATCGGCTAGAATCAGGCTTGATGTTGATACTCGCCTCTGCCTCTCCGCGCCGCCAGGAGCTTCTGCGCAACGCAGGTATTCCATTCGAAGTGCAGCCGACTGATATCCTCGAAGTGCCCCGGCCGCGAGAAGCACCGCGAGCGTTTGCCGAGCGCATGGCGCGGGAAAAAGCTCAGGTCGTGTTTCGCCAGCGGCCAGACGAGTTTGTTCTTGGCGCGGACACCATCGTCGTCGTAGATGCAGAAATCCTGGGCAAGCCTCGCGACGCTGCCGACGCCGCTCGCATGTTGCGCCGGGTTTCGGGACGAACGCATCAAGTAATAACTGGAGTTTGTCTGGTCGGCCCACAGGGAATTAAGGGAAAACTGGAGACTGATTTTGAAGACCTCCGATCAGAAACCACAATCGTTACCATGGAAGCCCTCAGCGACGACGACATTCGGGCGTACATCTCAACCGGCGAGCCAATGGACAAGGCTGGAGCTTATGCTATCCAAGGCAGAGCTTCGCGCTGGATCTCGCACATCGAGGGAGATTACTTCAACGTCGTGGGATTGCCAGTGGTGCTGACGTACCGCATGCTGCGTGAGCACTCAGCGATTTAACGCGTCTAACGCGCCTTAGAGTCTGCGTGAAAAAGCATTTCTTTCGTTCCTATCCAGCACACTTGTTGACTTGCCCATGACTGGCTCCTAAGATGGGGTACTGTTTTTTCGCGCGCCACACATGATCGGCCAAAACGTTTCCCACTATCGCATCATCGAGAAGCTCGGCGGTGGCGGCATGGGGGTAGTGTACAAAGCCGAAGACAGCCGCCTGCGCCGTTTTGTCGCCCTCAAATTTCTTCCCGACGAAGTAGCCAGGGATGCGCAGGCGCTCAGTCGCTTCCAGCGCGAGGCGCAGGCCGCCTCGGCGCTGAATCATCCCAACATTTGCACGATCTATGACATTGGCGAGCAGGATGGCCAGGCGTTTATCGCCATGGAGTATCTCGACGGCCAGACTTTGAAGCACCGGATCGGTGGCCGCTCTCTCGAACTCGACACTCTGCTGTCGTTGGCCATCGAAGTCGCCGATGCGCTTGACGCTGCGCACGCCAAGGGCATCGTCCATCGCGACATCAAGCCGGCCAACATTTTTATCACCGACCGCGGTCACGCCAAGGTTCTGGACTTCGGCTTGGCGAAGGTGGCGGCGTCAACCACAAAGGCGCAGGATCCGGCGACCGCATTGTCTGAAGAAACGGCCGGCGTGAGCGCTCGGGACTTAACCAGTCCAGGCACTGCTCTCGGAACAGTTAGTTACATGTCGCCGGAGCAGGTGCGGGGAAAGGAATTAGATGGCCGCACCGATCTTTTCTCTTTCGGAGTTGTGCTATACGAAATGGCGACTGGAACCTTACCTTTCCACGGCGAGACTTCGGGCGTCATCTTCGATGGCATCATGAATCGGGTGCCCACGCCCCCGGTGCGGTTGAATTCGCGGATTCCGGCCAAGCTGGAAGACATCGTCAACAAAGCTTTGGAGAAAGACCGCGCGCTGCGTTATCAGAGCGCGGCCGAAATGCGCGCCGACCTGCAACGGCTGAAACGTGACACGGACTCGGCGCGAGTGGTTACGGTTTCCTCTGATGCAAGTACGGTAGAGCCAGCCGCTTCGAAGCCTTCGAGAGCAAAAGCGTGGGCGCTGGCAGCTGTCGTTTTGGTTGTGGTGCTGGTGGGCGGAGGATTGTACTGGCGTTCGCGGCAAGCGCCGAAATTGACGCTGAAAGACACCATCGTTGTCGGCGATTTTGCCAACTCCACTGGCGACCCCGTCTTTGATGACGCCCTCAAGCAAGCGCTCAGCGTTTCCCTTAGCCAGTCCCCGTTCCTGAATGTCCTTTCCGATGACAAGGTCGCCGCGACCCTCCGCCTGATGACGCGCCCGGCGAACACGCCTTTGACGCCGGATGTCGCGCGCGAGCTCTGTCAACGTGCCAACAGCAAGGCGTACATCGCGGGCTCAATAGCGAATATTGGCAACCAATTTATCATCGGGTTGAAGGCGGTGAACTGCCTGACTGGCGACACCTTGGCCCAGGAACAGGCCACCGCGACCGGCAAGGAGAAGGTGCTCGACGTACTGGGGGATGCGGCCAGCAAACTGCGCAGCGAACTGGGTGAATCGGTGGCTTCGGTGCAGAAGTTCGATGCTCCCTTGCCCCAGGAGACAACGCCCTCGCTCGAAGCGCTCAAGTCCTTTAGTCTGGCTCGGAAGGCGGAAAATGAGAAAGGTTCCGCCGCCGCTCTTCCCTTTTTTCAACACGCCATTGAGCTGGACCCGAACTTTGCCAGTGCGATTGAGGGAGTCGGGATTATGTACAACAATCTCGGAGAGCCGGCCCGTGCCAACCAGTATCTCGACCGGGCGTTTGGCCTGCGAGACCACGCCAGCGAGCACGAGAAGTTCCACATCACGTCCATGTATTACATGAGTGACACGGGCGAGTTGGATCGGGCAGTCGAGACCTTCCGTGAGTGGGAAGACAATTTTCCACGGGACGAAGTTGCTTATACCAATCTGGCTTCGTTGTATGCCACCGAAGGCAGGTATGAACAGGCGGTGGAGCAAGGGCGGGAATCGATTCAGCTGAATCCAGAGAACGTGATTGGGTACGAAAATTTGATGGGGTCCTTGCTCAACGTGAACCGCTTCGATGAGGCGCGCCAGACCTATCAGGCGGCCATGCAGCACAAGCTCGATGACGATTCTCCTCATCTCTATCTGTACGCCATTGGGTTCATTCAGAACGATGAAAAAACGATGGCGCAGCAAGCCGCCTGGTTCGAAGGCAGACCGGATCTGGAGCATGAGATTTTGGGATTAGAATCGGATACCGCCGCCTACGCCGGGCATCTAAGCGCGGCGCGCCAATCGACGGCGCGGGCGATCCAGTCGGCGGTCCGAGCAGACAACAAAGAAGCCGCCGCTGCTTGGCAACTCAACGGGGCGTGGCGGGAGGCGCTCGTCGGTAACCTTAATGAGGCTCGGCAAGATGCGATCGCGGGACTAGCGCTGGCTCCCGAGAGCCGCGATAACGAAGCGCTGGCGGCACTGATTCTGGCCCGGACCGGCGAGAAGGCGCGAGCCGAAGCCTTGATCAGCGACCTAGCCAAGCGATTCCCACAACACGTGGTGGTGCAATCTTACTGGTCGCCGATCGTCGATGCGCAGCTTGCGCTTGCCGCCAAGGATCCGAAGGCTGCCATCGAACGTCTACAAACCGTCACAGCCCCCTTCGACCTGAGCGTACCGGGGAATGAATACTCGTCGTGCTTGTATTCTATTTATCTCCGCGGTGAAGCGGACCTCGCAATGGGACAGGGGAATGCGGCGGCTACAGAGTTTCAGAAGATTCTGGATCACCGCGGCGTTGACTGGAATTGCGTAACGTGTGCCTTGGCGTATCTCGAACTCGGCAGAGCCTACAACATGAGTGGCGATACTGCGAAAGCTAAGACTGACTACCAGGATTTTCTTGCTCTGTGGAAGAATGCCGACCCAGATATAGCGGTCTTGAACGAAGCAAAAGCGGAGTACGCGAAATTGCAGTAGGCTTCCCGGGAGTTACGACTTCTTATCTTTATCCTCTTCGCCGTCTTTCATAGCTGATTTGAAATTCTTGATGCCTTCGCCCAACCCTTTGCCCAAATCTGCCAGCTTACTGGGGCCGAAGAGCAGAAGCGCAATGGCCAGAATCAACAGAATCTCAGGCAAACCCAATTTGCCGCCCATTGTGAATCCTCCTTGTGGGGCTTGCCGGTTCTCGCCGAAAAGGTACGCCAACACCCCTTCATAAAGTCTAGGCTTCCCAACTTACGGAGTCAAAGAACGGCTGAGTTTGACCGCATCCGCAATGGATTTAGCGCCTATACCCTTCAGCGTGTACACCACGCCGCTAAGCGAAGCGTTGTAACCGGCGCACCACACCTGAAATTTGGTGCCGACGGGCTTGCTGTCGCAGGCATCCATTTCCGCACCGGTGGTCACGTCGACCGACCAGGTTTTGCCGCCATCGTGGCTAAAGTAGATGCCGCCGACGTCGGAATAAATGTTCCCGCCCGCTGCCCAACCGATCTTAGGAGTCACAAAGAGAATCTCACGGATCGGCCAGGGATCGTCGAGAGTGCGGCCGCTCCATGTTTTTCCGCCGTCAGTCGTGCGATGAACCCATCCTTCTACGTTCGGTGAAATCTCGCCCCCGCCCACCCAGCCAGCCTTATCGTTGGCAAAGAACACGGGACCGTCGAAAACGGAGTCGATGGACGGACCGCAACTCCAGACCGCTCCGGCGTCCGTACTGTCGCAGTAGTTAATCCCAGAGGCGCGGGCGTGCAGATTGGACAGCAGGCTAAACTCAGGGCCGAACCAGCCGCCGTCGGGGTTCGATACAACATTGGTCCAATCTCGCGCCCTTGCACCACCGTCGGTAGTGAACTGGGCAGAGTTCGTCGAGCCGTCTATCAAATCCATGATCAGGCCATCTTTGCGGTTGGCGAAGCGGACCCGTTGGACTGATCCTGTTGGGGTAACTACAATATCATTCGTCCAAGTGGTGCCTCCATCGTGGGTCCAGCGGATGATCCCTTCGAACGTCGACGAATCGTAGAAACCCGAAATGATCACATCTTTCGCGTTGAAGGCTTTCACGCCGTACCAATACCACGGATAACTCAGGTCCAGGATTTTCGCCCAATGTGCACCACCGTCGGTCGTTTTCCAGACTTGACCGGCTTCTGCGGCGGCATAGCCAATCTTGGTGGTCGGAAAAGCGATGTCATGGATGACGGCTCCAGGCAGCGTGGCCTGAAGCTTCCAGGGATTGGCCTTGGGACTGACGTTGCTGGAAATTCGACGGCTGCTAGGGGCGGCCGGCCGGTCAGCAGACATTTCGCGACCGGGACCCCGCACTGGAATTCTGCCGGTAATATGTCGCACAGTCGTATTATCGGTTTGGCCCGATGCTGTAAGTGAAGTTATGCAAGTCACCATCGCAACCGCAGCGATCAGAAGATGAAATCTCCGGGAAGTCTTCATGATTGGGAACCTCTGGTCCGGGAGAACCGCGCCGGGTGAGGATTTTAGCACGACCGCACCCTAGATACTCGCGATCAGTTCGGCCAATAATGCCGCACGTTTTGGCAGCTCGGAGATCAGAATCGACTCGTGAGTCGCGTGCGCGCCCTCGCCGACTCCGCCCAATCCGTCCAGAGTCGGAACCCCGAGCGCAGCCGTGAAGTTTCCATCCGACCCGCCGCCGACCGCTGCTTCGTCCAATTTCCAGCCTAGCTGCTTTGCGATTTCCGCAGCTTTCTTGTGCAGTGCAGCCACGCTTGGAGTCCGCTCCATTGGCGGACGATTGATCCCACCGCTGATGTCGAGCTTACACTTGCGATTAAACGGCTTCAGCGAACGAAGTTTGCGGTCGATGCCAGCCGCGTCCTGCTTGCGTGCAACTCGCACGTCGAGCACCGCACTGGCTTCTGCAGGGATAACGTTCACTCGCGTCCCGCCTTGTACTGTTCCTACATTGAGCGTCAGTCCGCGTTTCAGATCGATCAATTTTTGGATTGCAACAATCAGCCTTGCCAGTTCCAGGATCGCGCTCTGCCCTTTTTCGAAATCGAGACCCGAGTGTGCCGCTTTCCCCGTAACTTTCAAAACGTATTCCCCAATGCCTTTGCGAGCAGTTTTCACCGCCCCTTTCGGCCCATGAGAAGGTTCAAGCACCAGCACTGCCGCAGATTTCTTCGCTAGATTTTCTGTGATGAGCCGCGAAGTCTCGCTGCCAACTTCTTCGTCCGAAACCAGGAGAACAGTCACGGGCCTCGGCAAAATGTCCTCGTGCCAGGCTCGCAGTGCCTCGATCGCGTGGAGCATGAAAGCAATGCCGGACTTCATGTCAAACGCACCCGGCCCCCACAAACGTCCGTCAGCCACGCGGCACGGCATGGTCGCCAGCGTACCCAGCGGATACACAGTATCCAGGTGCCCCAGAAGCAGCACGGGCTTTCCGCTGCCAGCGCCCGCGAAATCCACTTGCAAGTGATCGCCAAAGTTCTGCACTCGGTGAAACGTGGCATGGCCGCCGAGGCTTTCAAACCTTCCGGCAAGCAGCGTCCCCAACCGGTCCACAGACTCCTTGTTGTCGCTGGGCGACTCGGTTTCCACCAGCTGACGAATGATCTGAACCATCTGGTCTCTTCGTTCCTGGAAATAACGCAACCGCGTCGAACTATCGCGTTGCGAAACGGGTTTGCTCTCGGCTGTTTTTGAGGCTTTCTTAGACATGCAATCCTTTTCTGTAAGGGTTAGACATCGCGCGGTACAGTATAATCTTCGCTCTTCGTCTTTCGTTCTTAAGTATTGGCGAGAAACAGAATGACCGACATTGCTCAACCTGCAACCGAAGCCCCCGTGGCCGCCAAGATTGCGCTGGACATCAATGAGATCCAGCACATCCTGCCGCACCGTTTTCCGTTCCTGCTGATTGACCGCGTCGTCGATCTTGAACGCAGGAAACGGATTGTGGCCATCAAGAACGTCACGATCAACGAGCCGTTCTTTGCCGGACACTTTCCCGGGCTCCCGGTGATGCCGGGTGTTCTCATCGTGGAGGCCATGGCGCAGGCTGGCGGTGTCCTGCTGTTCACCGAAGTAGAAGATCGCGAAAGCAAGCTCGTACTGTTCACCGGAATCGAACGCGCCAGATTTCGTCGGCCCGTGGTTCCCGGCGATCAACTTCGCATCGAGGTCGTGGTGAAAGTCTGGCGTGGCAATGCAGGGCGTATGGAAGGCACCGCTTACGTGGGAGAAACTCTCGCCGCTGAAGCCCTGGTGACTTGCAGGCTGGTGGATCGGGCTCGCGCTGAAAAAAGACCCTCGCAAGAAACGGTCGGGACCTAGGAGCCATGCTTGGGAAGATGAAAGTCCATCCCACAGCCATTGTCGATTCCCGCGCCAAAGTTCATCCTAGTTGCGAGATTGGTCCTTACTGTGTGGTCGGGCCAGAGGTTGAACTCGGAGAAGCGTGCCGCCTGATTTCGCACGTGGCAATGGAGGGTCCAACAAAAATTGGCGCCTATAACACCTTCTTTCCCTTGTGCTCGATCGGCATGCCGCCCCAGGATCTGACCTACGCCGGCGAACCCACTCGCCTCGAAATCGGCGATCACAACCAGATTCGCGAATTCGTTACCATCAATCGCGGCACCGTAAAAGGCGGCGGACTGACCCGCGTGGGCAACCATGTCCTGGTTATGGCCTACACGCACATCGCTCACGATTGCGTGATCGGCGATCACGTTATTCTTGCCAACGCGGCGACTCTCGGCGGCCACGTCACGGTCGAAGAGTGGGCCACGGTTGGCGCGCTCTGTCCGGTACACCATTTTGTCCGCATTGGCGCGCACTCGTTTGTTGGCGGCGGAACCACCATCACTCGCGATGTTCTTCCTTTTTCTAAGACTTCTGCTTCCCGCGATACGCGCGCGTATGGGCTGAACGCGATTGGGTTGGAGCGCCGCGGCTTCAGCAAGGAACGCATTCGCAAAATCCACCACGCTTACAAAGTCCTGTTGGCGTCGAAGCTCAACACTTCGCAAGCTCTGGAGAAATTGAAATCGGAGCCAGACCGTGGAAAAGACGTGGAGATGCTGATGAGGTTCATCGAACAATCCGAGCGGGGAGTGATCAAGTAGAATTCAGCCGTCAGCACTCAGCTTTCAGCGCTCACTCATGCGGTTGTCATCCTGTCCATAACAACGACGGCGGTGTCAAGGGCGTACGTGAGCGTCGACGCTGTGGGTTTCTGTTTCGGCTTGACAAGAGCAACCCCGTCCGACAGCGAGGTGTGCAGGGTCAATTGTTGGCCTCAGGGGAGATCAAGCGCGATCTTAAGTGCAGCTTCGATGCTAGTGAGCACGTTCTTATCGAATTTTCCCAACTGGTGTTTAAGCCTCGTCTTGCTGATGGCCCTGATCTGTTCACATACAACAATTGAGTCGATGTTTAAGCCGCCGGCTCCCCGTCCCACGCGGACGTGACTCGGATATAGCTTCTTCTTGTTGGCCGCGTCCGTAATCGAAGAGCTTGACACGGGCCGACATTGTCAGAGAGGCGATTTTTCGCCGCATTGGGTTCAAATTCTGCCCTGCGGCCAGTCTGCCGTTCAAGGGGTCGATCGCTTGGTACGCCATTTGGCTGCATACGGCAGCACGAACAAGTACATACCGGTGAAAAACTGCAAGGCGAGCGGGATCACCGCCAAGAGGCCCAACCCCCTCGTGTACTTCTTCTGCGCTATGGCGATACCGTTGACGATAACGGCCGCCGTAAAGGCCACGGACAGCCAGCGGTGGGTCTGCCGAATCCATTTGCTCCAGTTCAATGTGGAACCTCCTTTGAAGACGGGCCCGAAAGGATCGGGCATACCTGTGCATTCATCCAGCGTCAGGAATTGTAGCTGCAGGGACGGCTCGGTCAAGTGCTGGTAACAGGCGATGAAACGTTTTGGAAACTGGCCGACCCTGCTCGGGGTCAATAAGTGCTATTAAGCCGTGCCCTTTCGAAACTTCAGCGCCGGGAGTTTTCCCGCAGCCTCTGAAGTCATGCCCTCCCAAGACCCAGCGCCAAGTTTGCGCGAGAATCTTCATGTCAGGCGTCAGAGTTGAGGCGATCTCTTCCGCCTGACCCGGTTCGGGTTGGGGGGGTGGGGCGGCGGCGGTTCCGGAGCAGGTCCCAAGCTTCTTTGTGGGGGTAGCGCGACACCAACTCAGGCAGGAATGTGCTTGTAGGCTGCGCCGCGTTGTTTCTCCGAGGTCTCCGCCGACCGATATTCTTCGACATCGCCAAGGACCAGCTGCGACGGTCTGCTGCTCAACTCTTGGAAAGCTATCTTCAAGACAACCAGGAGGAACACGGCCGCGCACGTACCCGCAATTAACGCGACCGTCCACGAGATAGCCATGACTTTATCCTCCAACCAATATATCGACTAATCCAAACCTGCAATAAGATGCCCCGCAAGCACTGATAGACCATCCACGGGGTCGCCAACGCCGCCGCAAAAAGCACGAAAGCGATAGACACAACAAACTTCGCCACCGTCCAATCCAGTCGTCTCGTCGCATACGTATCAAGCAGGCCGAACACAAGGACGAGAACGGAAGCTTCGTGCAGGTAGCTAGTGACAAGATCGACTTCGCGGTTGTGACGCTCAAGGATGTACCGCGCCTCTGTGCCTATTGTGCGCGCATTTGGCATACGACGCCGCTACCAGAGTATTACAACTTTAGTAACCGACCAGCCGGAAAATATTGAGGCAACTAACCCGCCAACAGGTCATTGGCAACATACCTTCGAAACGACGTGGTGCTCCAGCGATCGCAAGAACAACTTTCTGTTCCGCGACGCGCTTATTCGACTCATCCGCGCTGAAAAACTTGAAATGCAAGGAACTAAGGAACTCACGAAGGCTGCCTAATCGGCCTTATGCGCGGAATTATCCTTTCATCAATGTCGCTCCACTCGTACTCCCGAGTTTCAGCTTCTCCGTCAGAAATCACACTCACTTTCATAGTCGCATCGAACCACGGTGCGTCGCGGAATTGCATGGCGGTACCATCCGCTGGCAAGCCGTTACCGCGCCGCACGTTGGTAACGACATTCCACTGTTTACCCGTGCGCACAGCCACAAGCAATTCCTTGTCATGGCCGGGATCGACACTAATCGTTGGAAATTCTTCATTGAGCCATGCTGCTGGAGCGGCCGTCCACCCCGGCAATCCAGTCTTGTACGTGAATTCAACTCGCCCACTTACCCTCCTTGTCGGACCTATTCTCTTGCCATCTACATGACGATTGCTAACCTGTAGCCTCACTGATGAATATGCGCTCCCTGACGACGATGAACTAGCCGATGCACACCACACGCCATCACTGGACAGATAAACTGGGCCAACAATTACCCCTTCCCAATTAACCTTTAAATTCGGCATATCCAATTGTGGCGCCCTGAGCTTCACGTTTTCGGCTATTAAGCGCGTATTGTCAGCAGTAGGCACTGCGTGCTTGTCTCCGGCCTCGACATCCAATTCGCAAGGTTTGCGGACTATACCGAGCACGACAAGTACCACGAAGAGGAAAAGACCTGCGCAAATCGAACTGGCTACGATTTTCAAATTCTCTATTGTGGAACTCCATCCCACAAACCGGAACTGAAGTATCGCGGCTAACACAACAGTGAGAGAGGAGATCAAGATTGACGTCCAGCGAATCCTGCCCCACACTACTTCCCAAGCCTCTCTGATTGCAGCTTCAGCGATTCGCAACCAATATTTATCCAATTCCCAGCGTTGCAATTTACGAACTGCCATCGAACACGCCTCCGCACTGGCACGACGCTGCGAGAAGCAAAAGCGCAAATCGCCTCGTTGACTCCGAAGGTACCACGATACAGGTTTTGCATATTGTTGGTCGCAGGGGTACTCGTTCGGTAGGACCAGGGACAACTTCCCACGCCCGACGTGGCCTAGTCGGGGCTACCGAGTTGTGCGCCGACCATAATTTCGCAACAGCCCCCAAGCCTCTTTATAAGGCGTCCAGTCATTTGCCGGGCCGTCAGCATACAGCGTGATCGACGTCCTTTTCGGGCTGACGATCAATCTCCCCGGAATGATGAACCAAATGTCCAAAGGAATGACATAGGCCGCCAGGAAATCGAAGTCTCCGCGCCCGTACAGTTTGCTGCCCGGGCACGGATGGACGCCGCAGACGTAGCCGCCATTGGGCTGACGGTTGGCCGTGGATTTTACTTGCACCCGCACGAAGCGCCCGCCGGTTTCAACCACCACGTCGTAGCGCGACGAATCTCCCCACGGCTTGGCCATGCGCAGACCCTCTTTCGCCGCTCGCGCCATAAACTGGAGCTCAGCCCATTCGCCGCGCCGTTTGCAATTCTTTATATGATCTTTGGATTTCTTGGGTGATTTCATTTAGGCAATAAAAAACGCGGCCTGGAGAGGCCGCGTCCCTTTCTATGACTGTCTACTTCTATTATATCAATGTGAAATAGGTAACTATGACATGTTTGCCAGAATTATATTTGGATTGGATGCAACGAGTTAAGCCCGTTCGTGTAAATTTTGCCTATTGACAAGATTTTCCCGACTAACCACTTTGGGTCGGTTTTCGTTTCCATCGTTGACAGCGCTTTGGCCCCGGAGTAGCGTTGCGCGAAGCCCGCAGAATTCTAAGCTCGCGCACGGGAGGACAGGAATGTTTTCCAGGCTATTCTGGGCGGTGCTGTTCGTGTGTCTGGCGATCCCCGCTGTTCAGGCGCAGGATCCCACCAAGGTCGAGCCGCAGCATTACAAACTGGCCTTTGAGAACGAATGGGTGCAGGTGGTCGATGTCCACTATGGCCCGCACGAGAAGTCGGGATTGCACGACCATCCCGGCGGGGTCGTCGTCGTTCTCACTGCGGGACACCTCCGGTTTACCGACGAAAACGGAAAAATAAAAGAGGTCTTCGCTAAACCCGGCGAGTCAAGGTGGTATCCCGCATTCAAACACAAGGTGGAAAACCTGGGCGACACCGCCTACAACGCCGTCTACATCGGGCTTAAGACCAAGTCGATGGCAAGCAAGGGCAGCCCGGATCACGGCCAGCCAGCTCTTGATGCCGAGACGGCAAAGATCCTGGCCGAATACGCTTTGGCTTCGGCAAAGCGCTAATCCGTTTCAGCCGGGCACTGTCGAAGGCGCCTATGTGCTTTCCTTTGTGAACCTTCGTGTCCTTAGTGGTTAGCGCCTTGGTTCAAGCCCGCGAAAATCCGAGAGGCGCTTGGCGAGGTCCGGACGCACCGAACGCGACTCCCACTGAACCAGGCACCTTTCCGAGGGGTTGCCTGCATCCTACAATTTGTTTAGCGTGTGCGGGTTAGCCTTGCCTTCAGGTACCCGAAGACATAGAATGTTATCCATCAGATAGTGTGTTAAGGAGTACCCTTCTATGTTCCAGGTAGGTATGCGTCGCGGCCTTCTTTCATCCACTTTGGTAGTCGGTTCAGCAGTGTTCTTTTTTGGACTCAGTCTGCCCGCCGTGGCGCAACAGGATGCTAAGCCAACCGGAACCGATCAAGCCGCTCCCGCAACTGCTCCGGCCCCAACGAATTCAAGCCAGACAGGTCAAGCTGTCGATCCGCTAAAGCGTCCGATCAGCGAAAAACAAAAGAAAGAAAACGCCAAAGCCCTGAAGCAGGAACTCAGCAAGACTTACAAGAAATGGCTGGACGAAGACGTCGTCTATATTATTTCGGACGAAGAGCGAAAGGCGTTCAAGCAACTTTCCAACGACGAAGAGCGTGATCAGTTCATCGAAGCCTTCTGGCAGCGCCGCGATCCCACCCCGGACACCGAAGAAAACGAATTCAAAGAAGAACACTACCGCCGCATAGAATACGCCAACGAACACTTCGCCGCCGGCCTCCCCGGCTGGAAAACCGACCGCGGCCGCATTTATATAATGTATGGGCCGGCGGACGAGATCGATTCACATCCCAGCGGGGGGACCTATGACCGTCCCATCGAAGAAGGCGGGGGGACCACTTCGACTTTTCCTTTTGAAGACTGGCGCTATCGTTATCTCGAAGGCATTGGGCAGGAAGTGGAAATCGAGTTCGTGGACACTTGCATGTGCGGCGATTATCACATGACCATCGACCGCGGCGAGAAAGATGCGCTGCTGCACACGCCTAACGGCGGAGAAACGCTTTACGAACAAATGGGGATGGCGAGTAAAGCAGATCGGTTTACCAGCAACGGACTCGAGACTCTTGGGCCGGGACCGGATAGCGCATCGCAGGCAAGTAAAGAGTTCGACCGCCTGGAGAGATTTGCCAAACTGACTGCGCCTCCGCCGGTGAAGTTCAAGGATCTGGAGGAAGTGGTCAGCCACAAGATCAGCGTCAACCTGATGCCGTTTGATGTGCGCGCGGACTTCGTGAAAGTCACCGGCGATACCGTACTAGTTCCCTTCACGGTGCAATTGAAAAACCGCGACATCACGTTCGCGAACAAGGACGGAGTGCAGCGCGGCGTGGTCAACATCTTCGGGCGAGTTACTACGTTGAGCGGTCACATCGCACAGACTTTCGAAGATACGGTGCAGGCGGATATCCCAGCCGAGTTGCTGGCCAAGGCAGCGGAAAATTCGCAGGTTTATTGGAAGGCGATACCTCTGCGGCCAGGGCGCTATCGCGTAGATATCGTGGTAAAAGATGTGAATGGCGACCGGGTGGGAACCTGGAGCAAGGGAATTCAAGTTCCGGATTACGCGGATGACAGGCTGGATGCGTCTTCGCTGATTGTGGCGGATCTGGTGGAGCCGGTGGCATCGAAGAACGTCGGGACCGGAATGTTTGTCATTGGCGCGACAAAAGTACGGCCACGGGTTCCTCCGGCGGACGGAAAGCCGATGACGTTCAAGCGCAATCAGAAGCTGAACTTCTGGATGCAGGTTTACAATCTCGGCGTGGACGACAAAACGCACAAGCCGTCGGCCACAGTTGAGTACAACGTAATCAATGCGACGACGAATAAGGCCGTGGTTCATACCGTAGAATCGACGGAAACGATGGGCAACATTGGCGACCAAATGACCCTGCAGAAAACTCTTTCGGCTGCCAATCTTGATCCGGGGGTTTATCGCATTCAGATCAAAGTGAACGACAACATCTCCAAGCAGACAGTGGATCCCTCGGCGACTTTCGCTGTAGAGTAAACTGAAACGCTTGGTCTCCCTCGAGGTGGCGGGTTGATACTCCGCAAGCTTGGGTTCTCGATGCTGATGCTGGGTCTGACGCTTCCGGCGTGGAGCGCGGACAGGCCGGGCACGATCTCGGGATACGTGCGCGCCGCCGGCGGCAGTCCGCAAATGGGAGCTGCGGTGGAAGTGCTGGGTGCGGCCGCGGAGGGCCTCAAAGTATTTACCGACGAAAACGGCTTCTACACCGCTGCCGGTTTGTTGCCTGGAATCTACAATCTCAAAGTTTCTGCTCCTGCGTTTCTCCCCGCCATTCGTGAGCACATTGGGCTTCATGCGGGCGGCAATACGATCGTGAACGTCACATTGAACACGTTGTTCGATGCGATTCAGGTCACTCCTGCACACACGCCCGCCGAGCGGGACGACTGGAAGTGGGTGCTGCGTTCGGTATCGAACCGGCCTATCCTGCGGCTAGTCGACGATCCATCCGGGGACGATCCATCGCTGGCCGTCTTTGGCGATGCCGGAAAAGGCGATCGGGATTTGAAGGGAACGTTGTCGTTTGTCACCGGTGCGCCGTCGGAAGGATTCGGCAGCGTAGCCGATATGAGCACGGGCTTCTCGGTGGAGAAGTCCATTTTCTCGTCCGATACGATTGGCATCCGCGGCAACGTGGGATACGGAACCAATTCTCCGACCTCGGTTCTGCGTGCGTCCTTCCAGCACAAAATCGGCGATGATTCAGGGCCATCCATCGCCGTGACTATGTGGAATGCGCCCGCACCCGACCTGGTCCTGCACAATTTTCAGGCGCTGGCACTGACCAGTTCGGACGATATGAAGTTGGGCGATCGTCTGGAAGTGAAATTCGGCAGCGAGCTGCAGAGCATCCAGTTCATGGGAAGGGTGACGACGTTCCGTCCATTCGGAGCGGCCGATTTCCATGTTTCGCCGAACACGGTGCTGGAATATGCCTACACTACTTCGGAACCGGACAGCCGGCTGGAAAAAGGCTTCGATTCTGTACCCATGGATCCGAATGAGTCTACGCCGCGGGTGAGCATGACGGCGTACTCGCCGACGGTGGAGCACGCGCATCACAATGAAGTTTCGATTTCGCGGCGCATCGGCAAGACCAACCTGCAACTGGCGGCGTACGCGGATCGCGTATCCGATCCAGCGCTGAGCGGGGTTGGGGAATTCACCACCGACAATGGAACGGTTCTGCCCGATGTGTACTCGGGAACGTTTACTTATCAGGGAAGCAATTTCCACACCGAAGGCGCGCGTTTCGTTGTGCAACGCCAGTTGACACCGAACGTGACCGCCGCATTCGATTACGCCTACGGCGGCGTGCTGGATTTAGCCGCGCCGAATGTAAGTTTGGCGAACGTGTCAGAGTCGAGTGTGTTGCGCAGGCGGCAAAGCGCGGCGGGGAAAATTGCGGGAACACTGCCGAAGTCGAAGACGCGCTGGATGGCGTCGTATCGCTGGGTCAGTGGAGAAGCTCTGACTCCGGTTGATATGTTCAACGCGTCGGCGGGGCGAGCTGATCCTTATTTGAATCTGTTTTTCCGCCAACCTATTCCTGGAACCGGGTTCTTTCCCGGCCACATTGAAGCCATCGTCGACCTGCGCAATCTTCTGGCGCAGGGATACGTTCCCGTCCTAGGGAGCGATGGGCACACCGTTTACCTGGTGCAATCGGCACGAGCGGTAAGCGGCGGCGTGGCGTTCACGTTCTAGCAGGCTATCTCCCAAAAGATCTGCGGTTATGCTTGGCGCTCATTGCTGGGGTTTTGAGTGCTATCGCCTGGTTTCGCCAGTTGGCTTCCCGAATTGCTCGTCGCTCGGGAGGAATTTCACTGATTGTCAGCAGACTTCCCCGAAGCCGACTTCGGGCCAGCGTCGAAGTCCGCGATCAAGTGTCGCATCCGCTCCACCTTGACTCAGGCAAAAGCAGCAATCGCAATCGCCACCTCTTTCCATCGGTAAACACTACCCGACTTCCCGGTACTAATCTCCTCGATGAGTGGATTGGCGACTTGCCACTCATCGCGGAGGTCGTAGCAAGCCAATTGGCAAAGATCACTTGCCCAACGGGCCGGCAATACATCGAGAACAGGTTCCAACGGCAATCCACATCCCCCCGGCCCCTGATGCCAGGGCCTCCGCCGTGACGGCTCGCGCTCCTGCGCAGGTTGCGGTGGCACCCTAATCGTCAGGTTAATGAGTAATTGCACAAGGAAGCCTATTTGCTAAACCATGTACCCAGACTGCGATACGCGGCGCATGGGGAAGCACAAGTTAGCGCAGGTGTCAGGGTTCAGAGGTCAGGAAACAGAAACCGGGAACTCCAAAATCCACACTTGACATCGACGGATAATTCACTACCATATGGTTGTGGATAAGTTGGATACAACATTTGCGGCTTTGTCTGATCCAACCCGGCGGGCAATGATCGAACGACTCTCCCACGGGCCTGCCTCTGTGCATGGATTGACGGAACCGTTTGCACTCTCGCAGCAGATGATTTCAAAACATATTGCCTACCTGGTGCGGGCGCGGATTGTGATCAAGACGAAGCGTGGA
>Ga0209010_1000032_pt1 | contig 77353 bp, 57 predicted proteins | sample BlaSpr_A8_OM1_O3_FD_187985 | JGI IMG/M metagenome (GOLD analysis project Ga0209010, IMG submission 187985) | Forest soil microbial communities from Thunder Bay, Ontario, Canada - Black Spruce, Ontario site 2_A8_OM1_O3 (SPAdes) (version 2) | ecosystem: Environmental > Terrestrial > Soil > Boreal...
TGCGTGCTGATCGTCACCGATCACTCGGACTATGACTACGCAGGCATAGTCCGCGAGTCACAGCTTGTGGTCGATACGCGTAACGCCACGCGCGGCATCAAGAGCCCGAAAATCGTCCACTGCTGACGAGAGACTGGAACTCTTCGATTCGTAGCTTGAACCAGCGAAATGAGATCGATACGCGGTCTACCACGTAGGGTACTGGTCAAATGGGGAACGAAGCTGGCATCGAATTATTGTGAGATGGAGCTGGCGACCGACGAAAAGACGTTGTTGGCATTACCACCGATCAAGCGAATGGTGCCGACCACGATCACCAAGATTACCGCGAGCATGACTGCGTACTCGGCGACGTCTTGGCCTTGCTCATCCGACCACAGTTGGAGTAAACACTTTGCCACGGGCTCCTCCTCGCTTCCCAGTTGAGTCCTCATCACCCAAGTAAGAACTGGACCGGGTTGACAATCAGCAGAGACATCCCCTGATATCAGTTGTCCTCTAAATGCTAATTAAGTGGCGAGGGCTGAACAATAGCTCTTACGTGTCAGCGTATGGCACTAAAGTGCCATCCCCCTAAGCGATTGGTTTTAAGGGTAGAGATTGATTCACCGCAAACAGCGCGAGCTCGAGGCGAGTGGAAACCCCAAGTTTGTCAAAGATATTGCTGAGGTGGTGCTTCACCGTGTCCTCGCTGATTTTGAAGTATTCCGCAGTCTCCTTGTTGGAATAGCCGGCGACCACCGCCGAAACAATCTCCAGTTCGCGGGGGGTGAGGCCGAATTTCTTCTGCCGAGCTTCTTCGCCCGAGGACTGAACCAGAGTTCGGAGATACTGCACCAGATTGGAGACGCTCTCGCGTCCCACCCAGTATTCGCCCGCCATTACGGTGTGAATGGCTTTCAGCAGAAGCTGGGTAGCGGAGTCTTTTAAGACCACTCCGCGGGCCCCCAGTTGCAGAGCTTCGACAATTTGGTTTTTCTCGGCGGCCGCAGTTAGCAGAATCACTCGAACCGCGTTTTGGTTCGAAGCGGAACTCATCTCGCGCAGTGCCTCCAACCCAGGATGGCGCGGCATGGCAAGATCCAAAAGTAGAATGTCGGGCTTGAGTTGCTTCGCGAGCCGGACCGCTTCGGCACCGTCACATGCTTCTCCGATCACTTTGAGGTCAGGCTCGGTTTCCAAAAGCCGGCGCAAGCCATCGCGAAAAATAGGATGGTCATCGGCAATCAGGATGCGAGTCGGCTGTAATCGTCGGTTATCCATAGGTTACTTGCCGGCGCTGCGGGACCGAGATTTCCAAACGTGACCCCTGGCCCGGATTTGATTCTATCGTGAGTTCGCCTTCAATCAAACGCACGCGCTCTTTAATGACTAGAGGTCCTTTTCCGAGCGTGTCGAGTTCGGCCTGAGAGACGCGCCCGGTGAATGGGAAACCCCGCCCGTCGTCTTCGATCAGTACGTGCCAGGCGCCATTGCGCGAACCCAGCCGCACCAGCACCTGTCGTGCCTGGCTGTGCTTGCGGACATTGACCAGCGCCTCCTGCACAATACGCGCCAGTTCCCTACACACTGGCTGCGGCATGTTAAGTTCATCCAGATCGGAAAGGAACCGGGCGGAGATTCCGGTCTCGCGCTGGAATCTCTCCACCGTGTCCGATAGTAATCCCAAAAGCCTCTTGGAATCCACGTCCAGGGTTTTCATCTGCTGCATAAGTTCACGCAACTTGAGAACTTCTTCGCGCAGCAATCCCTGGATTCTGCCCAGTTCTTCCGTCACCAAACCGGGCTTGCCGGGAGATTGACGGCGCAGCACATCGACCTGCATCTCGACGGCGATAAGCGACTGGACAGCGCCGTCGTGCAATTCGCGCGCGAAACGCGCTCGTTCCAAAGCGCCCGCCCTCAGCCGCAAACGCCGCAATAGAAGTACGTTGTAGACAGCCGGTCCAACCTGGCGCACTAATTCATCCAAGAACCGCAACTCTTCTTCGATGTCGCCCGCCAAGGAGGGATCCAGCAGAATGATTCGTCCCGACCATTCCCGTCCAAACGCAAATGACACTGTCATCAAACTCTGGAAATCGTACCTTTTTGTAAGGGCGCCCAATGATTCCGGAGTAAGATCCCGAACTCTTCCGCCTGCTTGGTCTAATCCGACAATCAAAAAATCTCCCGCGCCTCGCTTGCCGCTGCGTCGGGCGTAGCAGGTCGCGGCTGTAGAATCATACAGGTAGGTCTCACGGTCACTCGCGGACGGATCGAGCCATCGAAAGGAAGTATCGCCATTCGTGCGACGCAATTCGCCGACAAAAACGCGATAATTGCTGGTTTCGTGAGAGGCGATGACCAACTGTTTCGCCCCATACATAGAAAGCAGTTCGCCGGCAATGTCGCCGATGGTCCCGGTAAGCCCAGCCTCGACTCTCGCCTTCCCAATCGTTCTGGCAATTACTGCTTTCTCCGCGCGAAGCTGCTTCTGCTGCTCGGCCAGGTATCCGAGCAGAATGCCCAATACGAGCAAATCGATAGAGCGCATGAAAAGGTGTTTGGGCTCGAAGTCGGTCACATTCACTTGCAAGAGAGGCAGGCCCAGTTTATGGCTCAAAAGTAAGCCATTTATCCGATCGACAAAGTGCAGTTGAATTAAACAGAAGCTCTCAATCCAAAGCACCAACACGGCTGCCACAGCGGTTCCCATCGTCTCCCACAGACCCCAGCGGTATGCAGCAGCCGCAAGAACAAAAACAAAGAACAAAGAAAAGGGATTACCCTGCCCTGTGACAAAAGCTGAAATGAGAGCCGGCCAAATCACATCCGCGCTATGCACGAGCAGTCGAAAGGACGGCGTCGATTCCTGACGCCTGCGCAGGAAAATTATGATGATGACGCCCTGAGCGACGTAGAAGGCCAACAGTCCATAGGCCCAAAGCGAATAGCGAACTTCCGCGGGGTCCATCCAGATAGCGACTAGTGAAGCCAAGGCGAGGGAAACCCTAGCCGTAGCGAGCCAGCGTTCAGTCCGGCGTACTTCGCCGGGACCCATGGGGGCGCGAAGCCTCCACAGGAATCGATCTCGTAGTGCTTGGAATGGCAATTGAGTCCGACCGCGTACCAGGAATTATGGGTTACGCGGATGTTATTTGTAATAGAGCCGGAGAGCAAGCGAAAACTTCCCTAAATAGGGGCTAACACCAACAATCTAAATAGGCTAGACGCAGAATCTGCGCTTTGCGATTCTTCGCCGGGCCCCAGATGGTTACTTGAGTAACTTTCCCTCTGGTGTATTGTGCCTAAGAATCAGGGACGGATGAACATGTCCGGTCATACGAAGCTATTGCTCTCGACCGCTGCAGGTCTGGTGTGTGTGCAGGTAGTGGCATCGCTGTTTCTGCATGCAGGTTTTCCCCTTGTCGCTCTGAGCGACATTACCCAGTTCACGCTTCTTCTGGCCGGCACCGTTGCACTCCTGCTCAACGCTCTCGCGACCCGCGGCCGAATCCGGCTGTTCTGGACATTGATGACGCTGGGTGTGGCCTTCTGGATGTCGTACCAGGGCCTATGGATGTACTTCGAGGTGTTGCTGCGCAAGGATTTCCCGAATCCTTTTGGGGGAGACGTAGTTCTCTTTCTTCATTTCGTTCCAATGACTGCGGCGTTGGCCATGCAACCGCATATGCAACCGAACGAACGTACCACCCGCCTCGGAACGCTTGACTTTGCCCTTTTGTTAGTCTGGTGGCTGTATCTTTATTTGTTCACCGTGATTCCTTGGCAGTACGTGCACGCGTACGAGCCCAGCTATAACCACAACTTCAACGTCCTTTACCTGACCGAACAGATAGTATTCCTGGCCGCCTTGGGCATGCTCTGGTCTCGCAGCCAGGATTCATGGAGAACTATCTATGCGAATTGGTTTGCTGCCGGGCTGACGTACTCGCTGAGTTCCTACGTCGCAAACTGGGCGATCGCGCGAAAGGCCTACCACTCGGGTAGTCTATACGACCTGCCCCTGGCCGTCTCCATGGCGTGGATTACTGTGATTGCGATGCTGGCCTTGCGCTCCCCTGGCAAGCAGCAACCTTCCCGCGCATCCGGTAGCTACGGAGTATGGGTAGCGAGGCTGGGCATGGTCGCCATTTTTTCACTCCCGCTGTTTGCCCTGTGGTCTTTATTCGATGGTGGAATCCCGCAGCGGGTGCGTACCTTTCGGCTTGTACTTACGTTGTCGAGCATGCTGGTCATGGGTGCGTTGGTGTTCTTCAAACAGCATCTGCTGGATAGCGAACTGCTGCAATTGCTGAGTACTTCCCAGGAATCATTCGACAACCTCAAAAGGGTGCAGGCGCAGCTCGTGCAGTCGGAAAAATTGGCGTCGCTTGGACAACTCGTAGGCGGCGCCGCTCATGAATTGAACAATCCGCTTGCCGCCATGATGGGGTATGCGGAGTTGCTGGGGGCGACCGAACTCAGTGGCGAACAACGGACGCTCATGCAAAAGATTGAGCAGCAGGTACGCCGGACGCGGACTCTGGTTTCCAGCCTGTTGAGTTTTGCTAAGCAGGTTCCTGCAGAAAAGACTCTGGTGGACATCAGTGCGCTGCTACAAACCGCGGTGAAACTCTGCCTGCCTCAATCGCGCGGCCCCAATGTTCAAGTCCACACCGACATTGCCAGCGAACTCCCGCGAGTTCTCGGCGACTCTAATCAGCTCCTCCAAGTATGTCTGCACGTTACCAACAATGCTCTTCATGCTTTGACGGAAACGGGCGGCACACTGACCGTGACCGCACGATTACAGGATGCACTGGTGGTGCTGGAATTCTGCGACGATGGACCGGGCATGCAGGAACCAGACAGGGTTTTCGATCCTTTCTACACCACACGGCCAGTCGGGCAGGGGCCGGGTTTAGGGCTTAGCGTGTGCTACGGCATCATTCAGGAACATAACGGTAAAATTGCCTGCCAAAATCGGCCGGAGGGTGGCGCGATATTCCGAATCGAACTACCTGCGGCTATGGATTCAGCACTATCTCTGGGCATGGCTTCACGGAGCTATAGATCGCCCGAACCGCTTCCCGAAGCAAAGGCAGCCGGAATCCGCTAAGCAATTTCCCCACAGCTTTCCTTTGTGCACCCTCGTGGTTGACGAAGTGCAAATGCTTGAACCACAAAGGACACGAAGGTACACAGAGGATTTCACCCGAAGCTTAGGAGGCGGCCAACTCCACCGTTCTTTTTAACTGTCCGCAAGCGGCATAAATGTCGCGGCCTCGTGGGCGACGGATGAATGTGGGCACGCCGGCGGCAATCAGTGTCCTCTGAAACTGGAACACCCGATTCTCAGCCGGAGTTTGAAATCCAATCCCCGGGCCGGGGTTTAGCGCAATCAGATTTACTTTCGCTCGTACTCCCCTGATCAGTTCACTGAGTTCGCGCGCGTTTTGTGGCGAATCGTTCACTCCGTCGAGGAGAACGTATTCGAAGGTAAGCTTTTCCCGGTTGCGCAGCGGAAAATCACGAGCAGATGCCACCAACTTCTCCAGATTCCATTTGCGATTGATGGGCATCAGTCGGGTTCGTATTTCGTCGTTGGGCGCGTTCAGCGATATGGCCAGCTTCGGGCGCACCGACTCGGCGCCAAGATCATAGATCCGGGGCACAATGCCCGCAGTTGATACGGTCATGCGGGATTCGGGGATTCCCACGCCTTCCACCAGCAGACCAACTGCTTTGATGAAATTCTCATAGTTCAAGAAAGGCTCGCCCATGCCCATGAAGACAATGTTCACGCGGTTCTGCGGCGGAGAGACATGCTGGTCATTGAGCACGGCACAGACCTGTCCCACGATCTCGCCGGCCGTTAGATTTCGCTTCACGCCGAGCAGGGCGGTCAGGCAGAATTGGCAGTCCACGGCACATCCGACTTGGCTGGAAACGCAAATGGTAGCGCGGTCCCAGGATCGCGCTTTTTCGACTTCGTTCCCGGCTTCGCTCCCATCTCCGGCTTCGCCGTCATCGCCATCCGGCATCCAGACGGTTTCTACGCTTTGTCCATCGGCCAAGCCGATGAGGTATCGAACCGTGCCGTCGCTGGACACGAATTTCTTATCGATCGCCGGTACTCCGACCGACAGGCCTTTCTGTCTGAGGTTCTGCCGTAACTCCTGCGGAAGTGTCGAAATCTGGTCTACGGACTCGACGCGCTGGGTATAGAGGGCTTCAAACAATTGCCGTCCTCGGTAGGAGGGCTGCCCGGATTCCTCCACAAAATCCGTGAGTTCACGAAAGGTGAGACCCAAGAGGACGCTTTGTTTCTCTTCGCTCATAGATTTCGTCACCGTTGAACCCTCTCTGATTGTAGAGGAGATGCGTGAAACCGGTGCCGGACGATTTGGCGCATCTCGAAAAGTCAATTGTAAGCGATTGATTATAGACAAGTTGCTATTGGTTTGCCGAGGTTCCCCGGGAGCTTAACGGGTGTGTAACAATAGTAAAGGCCCGCCCCGGTTCTGAGTGGCGGAGGAGTTTAGGAAAAAGCTAATGGTTGAAGAAGTACGCAACATCCAGCGCGAATTGCTGCCCAACGGGCTGACCATCATTACCGAACAAATGCAGCATATCCGTTCGGCCTCAATCGGCATTTGGATCAAGACTGGATCGCGCGATGAGGACGCGCAATGGAATGGCATTTCCCATTTCGTCGAGCACATGGTTTTCAAAGGCACCAAGCATCGTTCCGCCGAGGACATTGCGCGACAGGTCGATTCCATCGGCGGAAACATGGATGCCTTCACCGCCAAGGAATGCATCTGCTTCAACGTCAAGATTTTGGATGAGCACCTTCCGATCGCGATGGATGTCCTCAGCGACCTGGTCCTCAATCCGACATTCGATGTTAAGGACATCAGCCGCGAACGGGGCGTGATCCTCGAAGAAATCAAGATGGACGAAGACAGTCCCGACTACCTGGTCCACGAGATATTTACGCAAAACTTCTGGAGAGATCACCCGTTGGGCAAGCCGATCCTGGGAACGAAAGATACGGTGAAGACCTTCGAGCGGGATCCCGTTCTCGGATTCTACGGGCAGCGTTTTGCGCCGGGCAATCTCATTATTTGTGCCGCGGGAAACCTGAAGCACGCGCCGTTCGTGGAGTTGGTGGCGAAGCATTTTCAGCACATGCAACCGGTCAAGAACGGATTTCATAGTCCGCAGCCAAAGATTGTTCCGCGCATCATCATGCGCAACAAGAAGGCGTTGGAGCAGGTACAGATCTGCGTCGGCGTGCCCTCACATCCCATTGCCCACGAAAAGCGGCACGCCTCTTACATTCTGAATACATTGCTCGGCGGCGGAATGAGCTCGCGACTGTTTCAAAACATCCGCGAACGCCAGGGACTTGCTTACTCGATTTACAGCGATCTGAATCCGTACCGCGATACTGGCTGCCTTTCGGTTTATGCGGGCACGTCGCGGGAATCGGCAGGCAAGGTGGTGCAGTCGATTGTGTCCGAGTTCCGCAAACTCAAATTGGAAAATGTTCCGGCGGAAGAACTGCGCCGCTCCAAGGACCAACTGAAAGGGAGCTTGATGTTGTCGCTCGAGTCCTCGACCGCGCGCATGTCCAGCCTGGCTCGTCAGGAAATGTACTTCGATCGCTTTTACAGCATGGACGAACTCATCGAGAAAATCGAGAGCGTCACCGCGGAAGAAGTGCGCGAACTTGCCAACGAGTTCTTCCTCACCGAATCGATCGCAGTGACGGTGCTTGGAAACCTGAATGGCCTCAAGTTAAAGCGTGAACAACTCGCCTGCTGAGAGCAGGACCGAGGCTTTCTTCGTGTACCTCCGTGTCCTTTGTGGTTAACGAAGTTCAAATGCCTCAACCACAAAGGACACAAAAGCACACAAAGGATTTCGCCGCTAGCTTTACGGGCCATTTCGAGGCATACTAAGCGTCAAGTCCCGGGTTCGGCAGGGGCAGGGAGTTGGCGCTATGCCTATGCTGGAGCAGAATAATCGCACCGAGCAGGGTGATCCCCTGCCACATGCGGCTTTCGAACAGCAACAGCGCCGCCGGATGTTCATCGCCCTGATGGTTCTGCTCCTGGCACTGGTTTCGGTTCTTATCAAGGACCATCAGTTCTGGTTCCCGTCCAGTCCAGGCGCTGAATCCGAAATACCGGACCAGAGTGTTACGCAAGCCAGCCCGCCAGCGGTCGCGATCAAAACTCCATTGCCCCTCGCCCCACCGAAACCTGCGGGACCGGCGCCGGCTCACGTGCGGCCAAAATCAAAGCGATCAACGGCGGCCGCGCGTTCGACCAGCACGCCAGACGCGACGCCGCCATTCATCGTGGCAACGAACCGCGCCGTACTGCCGCCTCTTCAGGTTGAGGTTGTTGCCGGCAATCAGCACCGAGCAATTAGTCCCGGGGATAGCTCTGTCAAGCTGGATATGCAACCTAGCGACGAAGCAGTCTCGGAGCAATCCACTGCTTCAGCCCAGACTCAAGACAGCGCTCCTGCGACGACAAGGACCAGGGCGCAAGTTGAGCTTTCGCCCGGAAGCGCGCAAGTGATTTCTCGAGTAGACCCCAGCTATCCCTTGCTCGCGAAGCAGATGAAGGTTCAAGGGGCGGTCGTGCTGGAGGCTCTGATCAGCAAGAGCGGCAGCATTCAGGACATCCAAGTGCTCAGCGGTCCGGCAATTCTTTCCGAAGCTGCCCGCGAGGCGGTCAAGCAGTGGCACTTCAAGCCTTACTACCAGGGCGGGCAACCGGTTGAAACCGAGGCGCGCGTCACTGTGAATTTCACCATTTCGACCTACTGATCGAAATCAAAGCGCTCCAGCCATCGCGTCCATATATGCTCCTGCTCGCGGTCATTTGAAAGTATGTGCGGAATGAATTACGAGAACTGCTCAGCGGACCGCAAACAAACTATCCAAAAACAAAACGGGCGTCCGACTCTCGCGAGTCATTGGACGCCCGGGCAGCCCTCCCCCAGAACTGCTCACTTAGAAAAGTAAGTCCTGCGTTTATTTTTGTGAATGGCACGTCCGGGCTAGAAAGGCCCACTAATGTGCTATCGAACAATTTGTTATCTGCGAAAGCTAGGGCGCCTCTCGAAACGGAAACATTTTCAGCCAATTCGTCAGTCGCCCTGTTGTCCTGCGGCCTTCGACACGGGGCCGACTTCCACGCGATTCCGGCCTCGAGCTTTGGCGGCGTAGAGAGCCTCATCGGCGGAGCGAATGAACGCCTCGCAATCGAGCATTTCCTTCTCACCTTGCTCCACCGAAGCGAGCCCCAGACTGAGCGTCACCGCAATCTGGCCCGCACTAGTCTCGACCGGATGGTCAGCAACACTTTGGCGCAGACGTTCCGCCCCGACGATCAAATTGCCGGCCGTACAACCGGGAAAGACGATCAGGAATTCTTCTCCGCCATAGCGCCCGACCACATCGTAAGGTCGAACCCCAGCGGCCAGCCGCCGTGTCACTTCTCGCAGCACAACATCACCCACCAGGTGCCCGTACGTGTCATTGATCTTCTTGAAATAATCGATGTCGGCCATGACTACACCCAAAGGGTCTCGGTTACGTTGTCGACGCGACACTTCTCTTCTCAGTAAATCAAGTATGGCGCCACGATTCCAAAGCCCGGTCAACGGATCGTGAGCCGCCGCAAATTGCAAATCATCTTGAGCGTGGATCAAGGCTGCTTGTAGATCGAGAATTCGTTTGCCAGCTCGAACCCTGGCGCGCAATTCGTCAACGTCAAACGGTTTGGTCAAATAATCGTCAGCTCCGGCTTCTAGGCCCGCGATCACATCCTGTTTCTCGTCCTTGGCGGTCAGTAGCAGAACATAGCGGTAAGGACCCTGGTCGCGGCTGCGGATTTTGCGACAGAGTTCGATCCCGTCCATCCCCGGCATCATCCAATCTAGGATCGCCAATTGCGGAGCGTCTTCCCTCTGCAAGACTTCCCACGCAGCTAGTCCGTCTGCCACGGCTGTAACCCGATAATCCCACTTCTTAAACCAGCTCTCGAGTATTCGGCGGAAAATGGGATCGTCTTCCGCGATGAGCGCGGTGTTGACTGGAGAGGGTTGTGCGTCAAGGTTCGGCTTTGAATCCGAGAGCGCTTCGATTGGCGAGTTTGGAGTGTTACCCATGATGTGCTCCCGCCAACTCTCTAAGATGGTGGTGGAGACTGGCCAGTTCCCGCTCCAGCACGGCCAGAGTTTCGCTTGCTCGGGAAAGGTCTTTGCAGCGTCCCATCTCTTCCAGTTCGCGTGCTGCTTGCGACGAGCCGCTCGCGCCCAGGTAGCTGGCCTCGCCCTTAATGCTGTGAGCTGCCCGGGTGACCCCGTCCGCGTCTCCCTCCGCAATCGCCAGCTGCAGTTTCTGCATCAATTTCGGAGACTCTTCCAGAAAAATCTGGCACAGTTCCTGCAGCAGTTCCTCATCGCCTCCGATACGATCGAGGGCTTCAGTCTTGTTCCAGGACGAGCTCGGCGCAACCGGCTTAGCTGGCGCTATCGGTGCGCGCGTTATGCCTGACAATGTCTGTTCGATGTCGCTAAAGCGCACTGGTTTGGTGATGTACCCGTCCATGCCGGCTTCCAAACAGCGTTCTCGGTCACCTTTCATGGCATGGGCCGTCATGGCAAAGATCGGTAAGTGCGCTCTTCCATTCTTTTTTTCGTTTTCTCGGATCGCCGTGGTTGCGGCCATGCCATCCATCTCCGGCATTTGCACATCCATGAAAACCAGGTCAAATTTTTCTGTCGAAGCCAATGTGAGAGCTTCTTTGCCGTTTTGCGCCAGTACAGGAGCGTGGCCCATCTTTTGCAGCACGCGGACGATCACTGCCTGGTTGACCGCGTTGTCTTCTGCCACCAAGACGCGTAGCTTGCAGGTTGATTCGCGCAGGCTGTGACGAGTGACCAGTGCAGGCGCCGTGCCCGTCTCCGACCGCCGTTGACTCAGGGCTGCGAGGATCGCAGCCAGCAGGTCGTCTTTGAGTACTGGCTTAAGCAAGTAAGCGGAGATCCCCACCTGCCGGCAGCGGTTGGCTTCTCCAGGCAGTCCTCCGGAGGTCAGCATGAGGATTGTGATTTCGGCAGGGTCGGCATCCTGCTTGACTCTTGCCTGTAACTTTTCTGCCAACTCGAATCCATCCATTCCGGGCATATGGCAGTCGATCAGAATCACGCGGAAAGGCTCGCGTTTTTGCTGCGCTGTTTCCACCGCCGCCAATGCTAACGCCCCGCTTTCCGTGGCGTAAGGCAGCATTCCCCATGCGCGAGTCATGTCACAGAGGATCCGCCGATTGGTGTGGTTGTCGTCGACGACCAGCACGGCGAGACCTCGCAACGTGCTTTCTAGGGCAGGAGACGCGGGTTGAGCCTTCACTGCGGCGGTCGCAAAGCGCGCGGTGAAGTGGAAGGTGCTCCCTTTCCCTTCGCTACTCTCCACCCACATCTTTCCCGCCATCAATTGAACCAGGCGAACCGAGATCGCAAGTCCCAGGCCGGTGCCTCCGTATTTGCGCGTAGTGCTGCTGTCGGCCTGCGAAAAGGCTTTGAACAGCAGCCCTTGTTTTTCTGGAGGAACGCCGATTCCGGTATCCTTCACCTTAAAATGGAGTTCCACGTCACCGGCGTTCTGCGAGAGCCGCTCAATTGTGACCAGCACTTCTCCCTGTTGCGTGAACTTAATCGCGTTTCCGACCAGGTTTACCAGAATCTGCCGTAGACGACTGGGATCGCCGAGCAGTTGCGAGGGCACTTCCGGATCGGCGTCGTAGGCCAGTTCCAGTCCTTTTTGGTGAGCTCGGAGAGCCAAGGCTTTCATAGTCTCGCCCACACAGTCGTAGAGATTGAATTCGATCATCTCCAGGTCCAGCTTGCCCGATTCCACCTTGGAGAAATCCAGAATGTCATTGATCACCGATAGCAACGATTCTCCCGAAGACTTCACCAGTTGCAGGTAATCGCGCTGTTCGACGCTTAGTTCTGTATCTAAGGCCAATTCGGTCATGCCCATGATGCCGTTGATCGGAGTGCGGATTTCGTGGCTCATGTTGGCGAGGAATTCGCCTTTCGCCCGGCTTGCTGCTTCGGCCGCTTCCTTGGCTAGCGTCAGCTCGCTGTTCATCGTCATTAACTCGGTGGTGCGACGCGTGACTTGCTCTTCCAGTCCCTCGCGGTGTTGCTGGAGTTCCGAGTCGCGCCTCTCGATTTGTTCCAGCATGCCGTTAAACGCACCCGCCAGCCGTCCGAATTCGTCGCGGTTGCGGACTTCAGCCCGAATCGAATAGTCGCCCCGGCCCGAAATGGCTTTGGCTGTCTCCACCAGCTCAAGGACAGGGCGCGAGATGGGTTTTTGAAAACGTGATGCCAGCACGAAAGCCAGCGAGAACGTGACCAGCAGAGTCACTATGAAGTTGAACGCGTATCCTCGCATTCGCGAATGTAGTCTTTCCAGATCGGACTCGATGAAGAGCGTGCCGACCGTCTCACCCGCAAGTACGATCTTTCGGAACTGAATCAGATGGCCACTCTTGAATTGCGTGGTCTCGGCCTGCGGTACCGGAGGTATGAAATCGGAATCGTTTGCATCTCGCGCATACTTGGCGAAGGGTTTGCCATCCGAGGTGTAAATAACGGCGGCAGTTACGTCGGGTTCAGCCCGCAATGCCCGCAAGACATCCCGCGCCGATTCTGCGTCGTGAAACGTCAGCGCAGCTGTGCTGTTACCGGCCAGAACATCGCCTAGCACTGCCAGGTTCTGAGCCACCGCGCGCCTGAAAGTCACTAGGTCATAAATTGCCATGGGACTGGAAACCGCCAATGCGGTGAAGCCGCTGATCGCCAGGAACAGAGCGGTGAGCTTATGGCGGATCGACAAATCCCCAAAACAAAGCATCGAAAATACTCCCAACTACCCCGTTACAACTTTCGCGACGGCCAATAGCTTGGAACTGATCTTGAGCCCGGCCTGCTCCGCTGCTTTGCGGCTGACTTCAAATTGCACGCGGTCGTTTTCCAGCACGAAATTAATCATCCCGCCCTGCTGGATAAACTCTTTGACATCGCCAACGGTCAGAGCAGCACTACCTTCCAGACTTTCAAAAATCCGCTTCAGTTGAGCCTTTTCTGAGGAAGCGATGAAGAGGATGTGGCAAGTTCTGGCGAGTTGTAGGTCGACGATCTGATGGACCTCGAGTTTGTGTCCGTTTACGTTTTTTTCGCGGGTGATGTTGCGTAATACTTCGCCGAACGGATCCTGCCCAAGAACACAGATCTGAAGCGGCGCAGACCCGTCGCTAAAACTGCTCGGCGGCCATTCGACAAACTTGGCAAAGTTGAACAGGAATGCAGCTTTGATTTGATACTCGCCGGCGGTCGCGGATTGCGCATGTGTGCCGCTCACGAGCAGCACCACGACGCCCAATACCCATAGGCCTCTCCACGGACTCGGCATGCCCTGAACTTTCGCCGAAGTCAAAGTCGCAGTCTGCATTTCACTCTCAATAAAGGTTGCGCAGATTTCACATTGAGGTCTGTCCGCGAACACATCTAGTTTCCCCGCGGGTCTTCCTCCACTATCAGTTTCGCAACCGTTAACAATCGCGCACTCAGCTTGAGGTTCGCCCGTTCCGCCGCTTTGATGTTGATTTCGAAGCGCACTCGGCTGTCGTCCAGAACGAAGTTAATGATGCCGCCCATCTTGGCGAAGCCCGCGGTATCCCCGACGGTCAGAACACTGATACCTGCCAGGTTCCGCAGGATGTCTCGTACTTTCTGCTTCTCCGAAGAAGCTACGAATAGAATCTGGCAAGCCCTTGCCTGCGGCACGCCGTCGGGATGTGCGACCTCGAGTCGGTGACCATTCACTGTCTTGTCTTCGATGACCTGTTCGAAGTCACGGCCAAACGGGTCTTGACCCAACACACAGATTTGAAGAGGGGAATCGGCAGTGGGAAGCACATCGGCGGGCCATTCGACGAATTTCGCGAAGTTAAACAGGAAGGCTGCTTTGACTTGATATTCGGTTGCGGACTGCGCCGGCGCGGTGGAACACAACACAACATGGATCAGAAACATCTTGAAGCCCAGCCCAAGGCTCAAGCGAAGGGCCGTAGAATATCGGTTCATGAAGGTCTTTCTCGCTATGTTCGATGGCTGCATAGTTGGGTCCTGCTTCAAAATCGCCACGTGAACTTGGCATACGCACTGCGCTTCATCAGGCTTGAGGTCACGCTTCCGCTGGTGTCGATGAACTCCAGATGGCGATCCTGCACCAGGTTCTGCCCCACCATGCTCATGGAAAGTCCCTCCGCGATGTGCCAGGTGAGGCCGGTATCGAGTCGCGTGTAAGAGGGCACGGCTGCGCCTCTGAGCCGGTCTACAAAATACGCAGAAGCATCCCAGCCGATTCCATGCACCAGGTCAAGATGCGATCGAAGTTGAGCTCCATGGACCGGAGTGCTGCCCTCCGCGTCGAGAGCGGAGGAAGTGTCCCGACTGGTCGGAGCCGGATGCATGTGGATTTGTTCGAAAGCATATCCCGGACTAAGCGTCCAACGGTCAGTTGCCCTCCAGTTCACCGCCATCTCGATTCCATGCGCCTCGCCGTGCATAAGGTTCTCGTAGGTCACGGGCAAAACCAGATGTGGAGGCGCTGGCGTATCTTCGAAAAAGGGCGTGGCTGGTTCGGTGGTTTCCTGGTGGGTGTAATCGCTGTAATAAGCAGCAAGATCAAGCGAGAGATGTTCGAGAAGCGCCGTTCTGTAGCCCGTCTCGTAGGCGGTCAATGCCTCATCATCGAAGTGGGGATTGCCCACTAGTTCTGCCAGTGCGGGCATGCCGCCGGGGCCCGGAAAGCCGGCGAAGGCTGCCCGGATCGCGGTATCGGTTTCGGCGGGAGTTCGGTGCGCTTGGGAGACGGCTGCCCAAAACATATTGCGCTGGCTAGGCGTCCACGCCACCTGTGCGCTCGGCAAGAGGTTGAACCCGGTGTAATAGTTGTGGTCCAGCCGCGCGCCCAGCGTTAGATACACTTTTTCCCGAACTACAGCAATTTCGTCCTGGATGAACAAACTGAATGGCTGCATAGTAACGTTCGCCGGAATAAGCGAAATTCCCAGGCCACCTTGCGTGTCCGAGTCGGTGTCCCCATAACTCGCTCCCCACACGAAGTCTTGTCGCGATCCCCAGCCGAAGTGGTGCTGGAAATCAACATCCAGTGTCGTTCGTCCTTCCCTCAAAATGTCATCGCGCCTGTAACGATCCAGGGAAACTTGCAAAGTTGTATCCGACCGTGCGGAAAAGGAGTGATTCCAGTTCGACTGAATAAAACCGCCGGACACGGGTACGACGTCATCGATATGCTGCTGTGCTGGCGATGTCACGGAGAGAAGAAACAAACCGGGAACGTTCTCTACGCCGGTATAAATGTCGCCAAGAACCGTTAATGTGTCTTTTTCTGAAAGCTTGCTGTCCGCGCGAAAGCCGCCCCGGAGCAGGTTCCAGCCATCACTCGCGACCTGCCCATCCCTACCCGGCAAATGATCCTGGTTGAAGTATTTTGTAAAAACCCGATAGTCCGTGTTCTTGCCCAGTCCGCCTCCGTACTGCACCGTCCCGAATCCCTGGTCGAGATTTCCGCCGCCCCCAACTACCATGCCACCCTTAGTCTGCGTGGCTTTTCGGGTAATGATATTGATCACTCCGTTGACTGCATTGGCTCCCCAAATGGTTCCGCCAGGGCCGCGGATTACTTCGATCCGTTCGATGTCTTCGAGTGGAAGATCCAAAGCATCCCAGAACACGCCACCAAATGTTGGGGTATACAGGTTGCGGCCATCGAGCAGAACCAACAGTTCGTTGCTGAATCGTCCGTTAAACCCGCGAGCCGTGATGGCCCAAGTGTTGGCGTCGATCTGCGCCACATCCACTCCCGGGACCATGCGCAGCAGATCGGGAATATTGGTAGCGCCGGAATGGCGGATGTCTTCCGAGCTAATGACGAATATCGCCGAGGCCGTGCGCGAAAGTGGCTGCTCCTTCTTGGATACGGACGTGACCTTCGTGTTCATCAAGTCCTCGAGGCTCAATTGGGTCAGGTCCTGCTGCTGGGCGTAACTTGCCGCGCTCAGTAGAAGAACCGACATGCCCAGCCTCGCTAGTCTTCCGCGACCAACAGTCGGCACGGATCTATTAACCGCAACCATACGGTCCCCCAAAACAGACTTTCCGGATGCTCAGCTGAAATGCGAGTTGACACCACGACATGCTCTTCTCTTCGGCATGTGGGAGTTCTTCTTTACTTGCGATTGGTTACGTCAGGGCCGAACGCGGAAACAGTCACCACACCCGCATGAACGCCATAAAAGCATTCCCTGGGACGGTTCCCCCGGACGCTTCTTTGATCAACCTTGCCCAGCCTGAAGTCCTCTCCTTTTCTTGCCGATGAGAACCTCAGCAGCGCCCTCTAACTTTTCTATGCCTGACTTTCAAGATCCGGAGATTCTCCGCGCTGTGTTGGACAGCCTGCAGACCGGCATCTGTGTGGCTGATCGAAATGGGACAATTCGCTTCTGGAACCAGGGGGCTGAAAGGCTGACCGCGCACAAGCGGCACGAGGTAGTCGGGCGCTCCTGGCGGGACAATATTCTCGTCAACTGCGACGGTCAAGGTTGTGTCGCCTGTGGTGCGACTTGTCCGCTCACTCGAACCATGCATCAAGGCAAACCTCACGAAGCGAAGATGCAGTTACGCCACAAAGAGGGACATCCGGTCCACGTGATGATGTGGGTTGCTCCTATCCGCGATGCGCGCGGATCCATCATCGGAATGGCGCAGAGTTTTGACGAGCAGAAATTTGCCTCGGACCGGGATCGCAATCAGCACACTCTGGCCGCCCATGGTTGCGTGGATGAAACCACCGGCGTCCCCAACCAGGAGTTCACCCAATTCCACTTGGTAGAGAATCTCGCGAGTTTTGCGCGCTACCACCTTCCATTCGGCATCATTGCCATTAAGGTAGACCGCTTGGAGCACTTCCGCGCCGCCTACGGCCGGCAGGCAGGCGCCGCCATTCTGCGCGTCGTAGCTCAAACCATGAAGACCTCCTTTCGTCCCGCGGATTTCGTGGGACGCTGGACGGACGACCAATTTCTTGTGATCTTGGTGAACTGTCGGGATCAGGGCGTAGAGAGGACCTGGGAACGCATTCGGAAGATGGTCACTTGCGCCGGTCTGCGCTGGTGGAGTGATGAGTTGGCGGTTACCACTTCGGTGGGATTTGCCACCGCTCAGGACGGGGACACGATCGAATCCCTGTTGAACCGAGCGCAAATTTCCCTGCAGCGAAGTTCCTTGAAAAAGGCCGCCGCTGCAACCGGTTCGCAAGGAAGCCAAGGAAGCTCGGAGATCTGATCCCCTATGTTTGCAATTATTGGAATCGTCATTGTCTTCGGCTCGGTAATCGGCGGTTACCTGATGGAGCATGGCAACCTCAAGGTTCTGGTTCAGCCTGCGGAACTCGTCGTGATTGGAGGCGCCGCGATCGGGACCGTGCTCATCGCGAACCCACTTCACATTCTCAAACAAATTGTGGGCGGCGTCGCAGGCGTATTTGGAGGATCGAAATTTACCAAACAGCGTTACCTCGAGTCACTCAAAATGATCTATGAACTTCTGAACAAGGCACGCCGCGAAGGCCTGATGGCGTTAGAGGCTGATGTTGAGGATCCAGCCAAGAGTCCGATTCTCGCGAAATATCCTGCCTTCCTCAAAGATCACCACGTACGCGATTACTTCTGCGACACCATGCGCATGGCTATCACCGGAGTCGAAGCGTTTGACCTGGATCAGCTTCTCGATCTTGACATGGAGGTTCACCACCACGGAGCCAGTCTGCCCGTTGCTTCCTTGAGCAGCATGGCCGATGCCTTGCCTGGCTTGGGTATTGTCGCTGCCGTGCTCGGGGTTGTGATCACCATGGGAGCTCTCGGCGGTCCGCCCGAGGAAATTGGCCACAAAGTCGCCGCCGCCCTGGTCGGCACGTTTCTGGGCATCCTGCTGTGCTACGGATTAGTCGGGCCGCTCGCCGCCAGCATGCAAAAGAACACCGAAGAGGAAGGTGCATTCTTGCATGTCCTGCGGGTGGCAATGATTTCTTTCTTGAAAGGCACCGCCCCGATTATGGCTGTCGAATTCGCTCGCCGTGCAATTCCCGGTCACGTGCGCCCTTCGTTCCTGGAAGTTGAGAAGCATTGCAAAGGCGGCGGTGCAGCAGCAGCCGGAGACGCACCGCCAGCCGCGGATGCAGCCGCCTCGGCATCCGCGTAGAAAGAAAAACCTATGGCCGACGCACGTCCCATCATCATCATCAAGAAAAAAGGCGGGCACGGTGGACATCACGGCGGCGCGTGGAAGGTCGCGTACGCGGACTTCGTGACCGCGATGATGGCGCTCTTCATCGTGCTCTGGCTGCTCAACACCAGCAAGCCGGTGAAAGAAGCCGTTGCCGGTTATTTCAAAGACCCCTCTGGAACCGCCAATAAGATGGGCTCCACGAAAGTGGGCACGGCCGAGGCGCTCTCCATTACCAAAGACGACATGCCGAAGTTGAAGGAAGAATTGGAGAAGGCCATCAGCAAAGTCCCGGACCTTGACAAAATCAAAAGCCAGATCGAAATGACGATAACTCCCGAAGGCTTGCGTATTGAACTTCTCGAAACCGAAACTGGTACCTTCTTCGAAGTTGGCAATTCGTCGCCGAGTGACAAAGGAAAAGAGCTGCTGTCGCTTCTGGCGCATGAACTGGGACAACTTCCCAACCATCTCTCCATCGAAGGACACACCGATTCCAAACCGTACGCGGGCCGCGGCGAGTACGGCAATTGGGAACTCTCGGCGGACCGGGCCAACGCCGCCCGCCGCTTGATGCAGCACAGTGGTCTGAGGCCTGACGAGGTCTCGCAAGTCCGCGGCTACGCCGATCAGATGCTGCGCACTCCCGGTACACCCCTCGACGCATCCAATCGTCGCATTTCCGTAATCGTGCAAAATCTTGAACAAATACCGGAAGAGCCAAAGAAAGATGATGGCAAGCCTGAAACCACCCCGCCTGCTCCGAGTGTTCCCAAAAAGGATTGATCGGTCGGACTTAACAACCCCCGTCACTGCATTACGGACGCTCATCCGCTACAATGAGCGGTTCGTGCTTTACCCAATTCAAAAGGATACAACTCCGTGATTATTGGTGTGCCCAAGGAGAGTTATCCGGGGGAGCGGCGGGTTGCGCTCGTTCCCCTGGTAGTGCCCAATCTTCTCAAGGCGGGACTTGAAGTCGTCATCGAAAAGAGCGCGGGAGTAGAAGCCGGCTATCCCGATGCGCTCTACGTCGAAAAAGGGGCGAAGATTCTTCCTGACCGTGCCACTCTCTTCGCCAATGCTGACATCGTCGTTCAAGTCCTCTGCTACGGCTCCAACGACGTCACAGGACAAGCCGACCTTCTATTAATGCGTCGAGGCCAGATCGTTATTGGCTTCCTGCGGCCGCTTGGATCCGCGGAAGTCATGCAGCAAATTGCCCAAACCGGCGTCACCGCCTTCTCGGTGGAGTTGATGCCACGTACTACGCGCGCGCAAAGCATGGATGTACTCTCTTCGATGGGCACAATCTGTGGCTACAAAGCGGTGCTGATCGCGGCCGATACTCTGCCAAGAATTTTTCCCATGATGACCACTGCCGCTGGAACCATTACTCCAGCTCGCGTTCTCGTAATCGGCGCCGGAGTCGCGGGACTGCAATCGATCGCCACTGCGCGCCGGCTCGGTGCCGTCGTTTCTGCTTACGACCTTCGTCCGGCGTCCAAAGAGCAAGTGCAGAGTCTCGGAGGCCGTTTCATCGAGCTCCCCATCGAAGCCAAAGATGCGCAGGATGCCCGCGGGTATGGCACCGCGCAGGATGAGACTTTCTACGCGAAACAGCGCGAGCTACTTGCCCGCGTTGTTGCTGAGAGCGACGTTGTGATCACGACCGCGGTTGTTCCGGGCAAGAAAGCGCCGGTGCTCGTGACCGCAGAGATGGTGAAGGGAATGGCGCCGGGATCGGTCATCTTTGATCTCGCCGGCGAGCGAGGGGGGAACTGCGAACTCACACAATCCGGCAAGACCATTGTCGCGCATGGGGTCACGATTATTGGGCGCATCAATATCGCCACCGAAGTTCCTTATCACGCCAGCCAAATGTACGCACGCAATGTCACCGCATTTCTGTTGCATATAGTGAAAGAAGGGAAGTTGCAGATCAATCTGGAAGACGAAATTACTCGTGAAACTCTGCTGACCCGGGACGGCGAAATCGTGAACCATCGCGTTCGGGAATTTTTCAAGCTGCCTGCGCTGGTTTCGCAGAGCGCATAACTGAGAACCGAGAACTGGGAACTGGCAACTGAAAATATAAACTCCTCAATCTGACCACGGGAGGAAACATGGGTTCAGCCTTAATCAACGGACTGTTCGTTTTCATGCTCGCCGCCTTCATTGGATTCGAAGTCATCCGCAGAGTTTCGCCTCTGCTCCACACGCCGCTCATGTCGCTCACCAACGCTCTCGATGCCATCGCGGTCGTCGGCGCCATCGTGTTGGTGGGCGAGCATAAAAGCACCCTCTCGTTCGTGTTCGGATTCCTCGCAGTCATCGCCGCCACCAGCAACGTGGTTGGCGGATTTCTAATCACCGACCGCATGCTCAAAATGTTCAAGTCCAGCCGCCCGACAAAACCATGAACACCGACTTGGCGGGAAATCAGCAGATCATCGAGATCACCTATCTCATCGCCAGCGTCCTCTTTATTCTCTCGCTGAAATGGATGAGTTCTCCAGCCACGGCCCAGCGCGGCGTCCGCGCCGGCGAAATCGGCATGGTTCTCGCCATCGCGGGCACTTTGTTGCACCACGGCATCGTCGACTACAAGTGGATCGCGATCGCGCTCGTGCTCGGCACCGGAATCGGAATCCCGCTGGGCATGGTGCACATGACTGCGGTCCCGCAGCGGACCGCCCTTAGCCACGCTTTTGGCGCATTCTGCGTAACCCTGGTCGGCACTGCGGAATTCTATCTTCGAACGCCCGACGTCCCGCGCTTCATGATGGCAGTTCTCTCCATGGAAGTGATCCTCGGCTCGCTGACGTTTACGGGCAGCTTGATGGCCGCCGGCAAACTCCAGGAAATCCTGCCCCAGCGCCCGCTCACTTACAAGGGGCAGAACTTCGTCAACCTCTCCCTGCTCGCAGCTTCGGTTGTGATCGCTGGCTATCTCGTAGTACACCCCGGCGCTCGCCAACTTTTTCCCGTGATGATCGTGGTACCGCTGCTCTTTGGCGTGCTGATGATTGTTCCCATCGGCGGCGCTGATATGCCCACGGTCATCTCGCTGCTCAATTCCTATGCCGGTCTCTCCGCCGCTGCCATGGGATTCGTGGTCGACAGCAAGCTCCTTATTATTGCGGGCGCGCTCGACGGTTCTTCCGGTCTCATCCTGTCCATCATCATGTCCAAAGCGATGAACCGCTCCTTTACCAATGTTCTGTTTGGAGCCTTCGGCCAAGTGCAGCCGTCCGCCGTAGCTGGCCTGGAAGAGAAAACGGTGCGCAGCGCCACGCCCGAGGAAGCCGCTGGAATCCTGGCGGCGGCCAACAAAGTTGTGATCGTCCCCGGCTACGGCATGGCCGTCGCGCAAGCCCAGCACAAAGTCCGCGAACTCTATGACGCTCTCACCAAACGCGGAGTCGATGTGCGCTTCGCCATTCATCCCGTAGCCGGACGCATGCCTGGACACATGAACGTCCTGCTCGCCGAAGCTGACATTCCCTATGATCGCCTGATTGAAATGGATGACATCAACGGTGACTTTCCCCAAACCGACGTTGCCCTCGTAATCGGCGCCAACGACGTCACCAATCCTGCCGCTCGCACCGACACCGGCAGCCCCATCTTCGGTATGCCGATCCTTGATGTGGACAAAGCGCGCACAGTCATGGTGATCAAACGCAGCATGAGCCCAGGTTTCGCCGGCATCGACAACCCGCTGTACTATCTCGACAAAACCCTAATGCTCTTCGGAGACGCCAAGGCCTTCGTGAACAGCATCGTTCACGAACTAACCGCAAGCACCCACTAATGATGATGTAGCCGCCAGCGTTTAATGTAGACGCGAGTGTCCCCGCTCGTGTATTCACGCATCAATTCTCGGAGTAGAATGTCCTCACTCGATCTTCCCCGGTTGTAGACCCCAGAATTTATTTCCTGACTCGAGGAGGACCCCTCATGCTTTCTCAAGCGAACATTCTTCCAACTACTCCCATCGGAGCCAATCTCATTGGCGGCGGCGCTACGTTTCGCGCTTGGGCGCCACGGGCGACTGCGGTATACGTCAACGGCACGTTTGGAGGCACTCCGATGACTGGCCAGACCAGCGCTCTGCTGATGGCGAAGGATGCCAATGGATATTGGACCGGCTTCCTCCCCAACGTGCGCGACGGCGACCTCTATCATTTTTGGGTCGTTGGCGCTTCGCCCGTGAGCGGATATAAGCGCGATCCCTACGCCCGCGAAATGGCCACGGACAATCCTTTCCCGACTTGCAGTTGTGTGATCCGCTCGGCCACAGCCTACCCTTGGCACGATTCGGCATTTGTTACGCCCGATTTTTCAAACATGATCATTTACCAATTGCATGTCGGAACCTACGCACCCAGTTCGCCCGGCGCGGCATCGACGTTTCTCGATGTGATCGGGAAGATCGAGTACATGGCCGCGCTCGGGATCAATGTTCTGCAGCCCCTGCCCATCGACGAAATGGAAGCCGATCCTTCGCTGGGCTACAACGGTGCGGACTATTTCTCACCAGACTTTCCTTATGTCGTATCCGGTCCTGCGCTCTCCGGATATCTCGCCACCATTAATCGTCTGCTAGCTGCGAAGGGCTTTTCGCCGCTGGCGGTCAGCGACATCACTCCCGCGCCGGCACAACTGAAGGCCATGGTGGACTTGTGTCATCTCTACGGAATCGCGGTAACTTTCGATGTGGTCTACAACCACGCCGGTGGATTTTTCGGCGATGATCAAAGCCTCTATTTCTGGGATCGCGCCGCCGATACCAGCGATAACAATCAAAGTCTCTATTTCACGAACATGGGGCTTGCGGGCGGTCTTTCGTTCGCGCTTTGGAACAACGATGTCCGCGAATTCATCATCAACAGCGCCCGCTACTACATTCAGGAATTTCATGTCGACGGCTTTCGCTACGACGAGATCAGCGCGCTCTTGTCCATGAATCAGGATTCCGGATGGAGCTTTTGCTGCGACCTCACCGATACGCTTCGCTACGTCAAGCCACGACTGCTGCAAAATGCCGAGTATTGGCCATTCGAGTTTCAAAACTATCCGCGGCCCAGCCAATTGATCGTCGCCCCAACCAGCAGCGGCGGCACCGGCTTCGACGTCTTGCAACACGATGGCCTGCGCAGCGCCATCCGCGGCGCAGTCGGACAGGCTTCCCAAGGCCAGAGCGCCACCGTCGATTTCGATTCCATCGCGGGCAATCTTTACCCGCAAGGCTTCGCGCATGGATGGCAGGCGGTCACATGCGTCGAAAACCACGACCTCGTTCAAGCGGGACGCGACCCGCGCATTCCCGCTCTCGCGGATGGCTTGAACCAGCGCTCGTGGTACGCCCGCAGCCGCTCGCGCTTTGCCACCGGACTGCTCTTGACTGCGCCGGGAATCCCCCAGCTCTTCATGGGCCAGGAGTTCCTGCAAAGCTATCAATGGAGCCCGGACCCCACCGACTCACTCCATTTAATTTGGTGGAGCGGTCTCAACACTGGCAGTGACCAGGCAATGGTGAATCATCTGCGTTTCACTCAGGATCTGATCCGGCTGAGGTGGAATCAGCCTGCTCTACGTGGCGACAACGTAAATCCATTTCACGTACACGACCAGAACCGCGTCATCGCATTTCATCGATGGCTCGAGGGAACGGGCAACGACGTAATCGTCGTCGCAACGCTTGCAGAGACCGACTGGTACAACTACGCGATCGGATTCCCGTACCCGGGACCGTGGGTTGAAGTGTTCAACAGCGATGTCTATGACAACTGGGTCAATCCCGTCGTTGCGGGCAACGGAGGCGGGATCGTGGCGTCCGGCGGTCCGTTGCACGGCTTCGCGGCTTCGGCGAATATCGTGATTCCAGCGAATGGGATGGTGGTCTTTGCCCGCAACGCATGAGATTCAGCTTGCAGCTCACATCTTTTTTAAAGACCGCCATTCTTGACTTCACGATTCAGCGCGGCAAGCGAAACCTTCTGCCGCCCGCTCGCGTCAAAGTTCGAGGGATGGAGCCAACGCTCAAACGCGGCTTTTCGCTCCGGCCATTCTGAGTCGAGCATCGAGTACCACGCTGTATCGCGATTGCGTCCTTTGATAATCATGTTCTGACGAAAAATTCCTTCGAATGTGAAGCCCAGACGCAGAGCCGCGCTCCGCGAGGGCGCATTTAGAGCATTGCACTTCCACTCATAGCGGCGATATCCCAGATCTTCAAATACATGTCGAGCCATCAGGTACATCGCCTCAGTCGCGCCGATGGTCCGCTGCAAACGAGGCGTAAAAAGGATGCTGCCAACCTCGATCACCCGATGCGCCGGCTCAATGCGCATGTACGACGCGTACCCGACTGCATCTCCAGAAGAATTGTCGAGAATCACGAAGGCTAAAGGGTCTTCCGAACTCGCCTTCTGTTTGAGATGGGAATCAAAAGCCGCGCGAGTGGCAAACGGTCCTTCGAACAAATAAAGCCATAGCCGGTCGTTCTCAACGCCGCGCGTCCCGTTGAAGAGCGCCTCCGCATGCGCAATTGGATCAAGAGGCACTACGCTCACGAAGCGACCATTCAGTCGCATGCGCTGCGGACGCTTGGCCGCCGCAGCGTCGACCGGGTCGCCTAAGGTAATTTCGGAGTTAGTTCCCGAAGGCATCAGTAAATTTCCACAATACCAATTTAATCAAAGTAGTTTTCCTGTATTCATGCGTATTTGGACTCATGTTTTGACAAGAAGCTGACATGCTGGAGACAAAACACCGAATAAGTTTTTACTCCTTGCAGACATCCGCGTGACAACGCGGAAATTCACGCCCAGTAATCTCACTTCACGTATCCCGCCATTCTAAACCGGGACACGCCGAAGAAAGGCACAAGTAGGTTGGAGCGCTGCCCCTAACACCGACCGTTGTGCTGGAACAAAATCATAAGCAACAAGAATTGGAGCAACATGAAAAAAGAAGAAGAAATTCTCCCATCCATCAGCCGTTCAGTGGGCCGCCGCTCTTTTATGAAAGGCAGTCTTCTGGCAGGAGGCGCAGTAGTCGGCGCCGGTTTGTTAGCAAACGGAACCTTGGCCCGCGCACAAAGCGGCTCTCTCAGCCAGGGTGACATTGCCATCCTCCAGTTTCTGGCGGCGGCAGAACTGATCGAGTCGGATCTTTGGATACAGTATGCGGAACTTGGAGGTATCGGCAAGCTTCCACCGATCGAGATAGCCCCCAACGAACATTTGAACCCCTATCAAATTGCCCTATCGAACCTCGACTCCGACGGCCCACAATATATCTCTAGCAACACACGGGATGAAGTGAGCCACGCAACTTTCCTCAACGCCTATCTCGTTTCGCGAGGAGCCCAGCCGATTGACCTCACCCCGTTCGCAACGTTGAAGGGAAGCAAAGCCAGAGGATCATCCGGCAAACTGCGCCTAACGAACCTCATGCAGCTCAATGTCGACACCAGTTGGTACGTTCGTTACCGCAGTGCAACCAATCCGGACCTCGGCGCCACTTTTCCTCAGGCGCTGACTCTCAACGGGGTTACCGCCATTCCCAGAACCGATGCCGATTACCACGGCGAAGGCAACTCCAACTTCAGGGGCAACGATCATATTCAGGCGATCGCCAATGTAGCTGCCTTTCACTTCGGACAAATTGAGCAAGGCGGATCGAGTCTCTACGCCGCCATGAGTCGAAAAGTGACGGATCCGGATGTGCTCGAGATCACACTCGGCATCGGCGGAGACGAGATCGCTCACTTCCTGGAATGGGTTGATTTTTCGGGCAACGGCGTACAAGCTCCAATTGCGCCCTTCACAGACTCTATATCCGGCCTGACATTCCCGGACTTTTTCAGCCTGCCCCTGAATAAGCTGACTCAGCCTAGCCTGATCTTCCCGCTGCCTTGCAAGTTCAGGCCTGGACTGCCCGAGGTCTCGATCATTCGTCCGCTGACCGATAAGTTTGCGGGGGCCGTGGCTGCAGTCACAGGTCTCACCGCCAGCGGCCTCTTCATCGGCCAAAGCCAGAAGTTCTTCGACACTCTGCAAGCTCTGGCGGAAGCCGCTGACGCAGCGGAACGCGGCGTCTAAAAGGGTCCGAAGTCGTAAGAGCGGCCTTCGGGGGAAGGTTTCTCACCGGCTAGCGGCGGCGGGCGCTGTGTCTGAAGCGCGGTCACGGCGCCTGCCTTTTTCAGAGAACATAACGTCACACCTACATCTTAAGGAGCACACATGTTTGAAGGATTGTTTCAACCCATGCATCTGCTGGTGATTTTCGGAATCGCCCTGCTCGTCTTCGGCCCGAAGAAACTTCCCGAGCTCGGCAAGGGAATCGGAGAAGGCATCCGCGGCTTCAAGTCAGCCATGAAAGATCAAGCCGAAGAAAAGTCAGCCAGTACGGCCGCCATGACGAACCACGACCAAAGCCTAACCAAAGGATAAAGCCATGGGTTTTGGTACAGAACTGTTGCTCGCGCTTCTGCTTGGGTTCCTGGTCCTGGGTCCCAAGCAGATGCACGCCGTCTTGGGACACGTAGCCCGCGCAAAAATCGAGTTCGATAAGGCCACCCGCAACGTCAAGTCTCAACTTGCATCCAGACTCCCGCCTCCGCCAACCGAACCCGCAGCCGTACTCCAAGCTGCGAAGGACGTGCCTCCGCCCGTCTGACAGGCGGACAAAAGCTTATCCTCAGGCTTGCATGGGCATGGCGTATTCCATAATTCATATTCCATCTACAATGAACCGTAGTTATCTGGCCGCCTGCCAAACCTCAACCATCCCACAAACTTCTAGGAATCAAGCGCTTACATACTAGACAAGAGCTGGCAACACGTGTGCATATAATCTGTTGAAATCATTTGTTGGTTCCGTCCTGCAATTGTGCAAGTCAACTAAGGTTTCGTGGAGGAAGTATGACCCCTAAACGCTTTTTGCTGTTTACCATCCTGCTGGCACTGGCCATCTGTATGCTAGCGAGCACCGCAACCTTCGCCCAGTCATTTACCACCGGCGAAATTAGCGGCACCGTCACTGACCCATCCGGCGCAGTGTTGCCGAATGTCACCGTCACTCTGAAGAGCGTTGAGAAGGGAAACACGCAGGCCGGGACCACTAACGCCCAGGGCGCGTACCGTTTCTCTCTGTTGTCTCCCGGAAGTTACACGATTGCGGCCGAGGCTACGGGTTTCAAGACGACCTCAGTATCCCAGGCCGTATCGGTCGGTGCAGTCGCCATCACCAACATTAAGATGGAGCTTGGCACCACCGGAGTCACCGTCGAAGTGAGTGGCGAAGCCCCGCTGCTGCAAGCAGACAGCTCAGAAATCTCCACTACGATGAACACGCTCGCGGTGCAGAGTCTGCCTAACCCGGGCAACGACCTGAGCTTCATCGCCCAGACCGCTCCGGGTTCGGTGATGAACACTCAGAGCGGCTACGGAAACTTCTCGAGCTATGGTATTTCGGCAACCTCGAATCTGTTCACTATGAACGGCATGTATGACAACGATCCGTTCCTGAACCTGAACAACTCGGGCGCGACCAACCTCCTGCTCGGCAACAATGAGATTCAGGAAGCATCGGTAGTCAGCAACGGTTACTCCGGCCAGTACGGCGGTTTTGCTGGCGCGACGGTAAACTACGTCACCAAGTCCGGAGGCAACCAGTTCCACGGGAACGCAGCCTACTGGTGGAATGGTTCGGCTATGAACGCCAATGACTGGTTCCACAACAACACCACGCCGGTTACGCCGAAGACCTTCGACAACGCCAATCAGTGGGCGGCGTCGTTCGGCGGGCCGATCAAGAAGGACAAGGCTTTCTTCTTCTTCAACTATGAAGGCCTGCGCGTCGTGGTTCCCGTCACCCAGACTGTCACTTACCCGAGCGCGCAATTCCAAGCCTCAACCCTGTTGAATCTGGCGGCTATCGGGCAGACCCCCCAGATTGCCGCTCCGGGCGGCTACAACACCATGTTTGGTCTGTGGAACGCCGCACCTGGCGTAAGCCGAGGTACCCCAATTCCGCTAGGCGGGCCGGGGACGGCGCAGGGCGGTTGCGGTGATCTCGCTGGAACTGCTTCTCTTCTGCCCGGGGCTCCACTGTTTGGGAGCGCGATTCCGTGCGCCAACAGCTTCCAATCAGCAGTCGGTGCGCTAACCCATGAGTTCCTGTTGGCGGGCAGATTTGACTTCAACATCACTAACAATGACAAGTTTTTCATCCGCTTGCAGGAAGACAAGGGGTTGCAGGCAACTTACATCGATCCCATTAGTCCGCTGTTCAACTCTACCAGCGACCAGCCTGAATACCAGACTCAAGCCAGCTGGAACCACAGTTTTGGCACGAAAGCAGTGAACAATCTGGTAGCGTCCGCTACTTACTACAGCGCGATTTTCAACACCACCAATCGCTCAGCCTCGCTCGCCGCGTATCCCACAAACCTGTTAGTGGCGGACGGAACATTCAGTAACAGCGCGTCCGGCCTTGCGTTGGGCGGTGAAAATTTTGCCTTCCCGCAGGGGCGCAACGTCACCCAGTACCAATTCGTCGATGATTTCTCCTACAGTCTAGGCAGCAAACATACTCTGAAGTTAGGAGAGAATTTTCACCGTTACCTCGTCGGAGACCACGACTTTGGTGACCGAGCGATCGGCCTGCTGATTCCTTTCGACATTACCTCTTTTTACAATGGCGGAACGACGGGTACCGAGTTGCAACAGAATTTCGCAACCCAGTCGGCAGTTCCCGTCGCAATTTACGGGTTAGGGTGGTACGTACAGGATGAATGGCGCGCAACGCCAAGCCTTAAATTGACCTTGACCATGCGTTTCGACCATCCCTCAAATCCGGTCTGCCAGATCAACTGCTTTGCCCGGTTGGCGTCAGACTTCTCCACTCTGGATCACGATGCCACGATCCCCTACAACCAGGCGATTGTGACCGGTCAGCGTGCGGCTGCGACTTCGTTTTCATCAGTTCTCTACCAGCCGCGCTTCGGTTTTGCCTGGACTCCGCCCGGCTTGAAGAGTACGGTGCTCCGGGGCGGCTTTGGGCTGTTCGCCGATACCTTCCCTGGCCAGGTTGCTGACAACCTCGCTACCAACCCTCCTGGTTTCAACAGTTTCGCAATTGTGGGCGCCGGTGCCACCGGTGCTCTGACCCCGGGCGTACCCGGCAGCATCTTCACCACGATGGCCCAAACCAATGCGGCGTTCACCCAAATCTTCGCCAGCGGTGGAACAGTGGCTGACCTCGTGAACGGCGGCTTCTCACTGCCAAACGTCAATAGCGCCAATACCGTTAAGGTGCCGATGTACGAAGAGTGGAATCTCATGATCCAGCAAGGGATCGGCGCAAACACGTCGTTCTCCCTCGGCTACACGGGAAACCACGGCTACCATGAAACTGTGCAGAACGAAGCGGTCAACGGCTACTGTCCGCCCTCAGTTTGCGCAACAGGTTTCGCTGGACTCCCATCTACCCCGATTGATCCGCGGTTCAATGACGTTAATCAAATCCAGTCCATCGCAGTTTCCAACTACAACGGGCTGTCGGCCGCGGTGCAGCATAATTTCACTGCTGGTCTGCAGTTGCAGGGCAGCTTCACTTGGAGTCACGCGCTGGATGAAATCTCCAACGGCGGCTTCAACCCCTTCAACTTCGGAACCAATGAAAGCATCTACAACCCGAACGAACCCAATAACATCCGAAGCATGTATGGCAACGCTGACTACGACACCCGAAAATACTTCAGCCTGAGCTATGTGTACCAAGTGCCTTACCGCTTCGGGCCTAAACCGCTGACCCAAGGCTGGCAACTCTCGGGTACATTCTTTGCTCGTAGCGGTCTGCCGTTCACCGTTACGGACAATGCCTCTGCCAGCAACGTTTTGAGCGGATTCGGCTACGGCGGAAACCAGGTTATGATCGCCGGCTACAACGGTGCGCCACAGGGAGGTTGCGGTGTTGGAGCCGCTTCTGCCACCAATGGCGGCGCAAAACAGACGTGCTTGAACCCAGCTGACTTTTCACCCATCATCTTGGGCTCATCTGCCACCCCCAACGCTCCCATATTTGGCTTCGGCGATCAGCACCGGAACCAGTTCTTCGGCCCTGGCTACTTCAACACGGATTTCACTGTGATGAAGTTCACCAGCATTCCCCACTGGGAGAGCGCAAAGCTCGGTATTGGTGCCCAGTTCTTTAACATCCTCAACCACCCCAACTTCGACCAGCCGGTTCGCGACATTTCCAATGGCTCGGGCCAGTTCGGTCAGATCTTGCGGATGGTCAACACCCCAACCAGCATTCTGGGATCGTTCCTCGGCGGCGACGCGGCCCCGCGTTTGATCCAGTTAACGGCGAAGATTAACTTCTAAGCCAACCATGATTTATCGAGGCGGTCTCGAAAGAGACCGCCTTTTTTATGCTCTACACCTACGCGCCTTTCGTTTTGAATTCCGCTTGGATTAGAATGTCCCTTATCGGGAGGACTCACATGCGAACTGTAATGATCCGCTTCTTCGTACTGTTCTTTACCGTTGCGCTCGCAATGGCTGCTTTCGCCGACGATCAGGAGAAAGCAACTAAAGAAATAAAGAAAATCACTTCCATCTCGGTAGACTCCAACATGCGTGCCATTGTCAATCGCACCATGGCGGACATGCTGAAGGCCAAACGGCTCGACCTGGTGAAAGAACGCCAGGATACGAACCTGAATTACGGGGACTTGTTCCTGGCGCAACAATTGGCTGCCAGCGGGGTCAAGATGGAAGACATCGCGGCGCAGCTTAAATCTGGCAAGAGCGTGCTGGACATCGCCAATGCCAACCACGCGAATTGGAAACAAATCAATTCCGACGCCAAAAAACTTAACAAGAAAATCGATGACAACATCGAAAAATACTTCAGCGATACCAAGAGACAAACGGCGCTCAACATGGCCGACGACTACGATGCGAAGGCGGACAAAGTTCCCGCCGACTCCAACATTACCAAGGATGAGTACGCCGAGGCCCAGACCCGCTACACCCGCCTGCACGACGCTGCCGGTGCAGCATTGCCCACTGGAGATGCCAACACCATGAATCAGGGGGGCGTTAATGCTGCTGGCGCGCCGGCTCCGGTCGCCGCTGGTGGCAAACACTAGCAGCGTGCGTGCTCTTTCGGATTGCACTCGCATTTAGAATGCGCTTAAAGGGAGGACTCCCATGAAAGCAGCATCCATGCGCCTCTTCGTCCTTTTTTGTACCGTAGCGCTTGCCCTGGTCGCTTTGGCCGACGATCAGGAGAAAGCAACCAAGGAAATCAAGAGAATCACGTCCATTTCCGTGGATTCAAACATGCGGAGCATCGTCAATCGCACCATCGCGGATATGCTGAAGGCCAACCGCATGGACTTGGTGAAAGAGCAGGAAGTGAATCTGAATTATGGAGACTTGTTTCTGGCTCAGCAATTGGCAGCCAGCGGGGTCAAGACGGAAGACCTCGCGGCACAGCTTAAGGCTGGCAAAACGATTTTCGACATCGCCAACGCCAACCACGCAAATTGGAAAGAAATCAATTCCGGGGCCAAGAATCTCAACAAGAAGATCGACGACAACATCGACAAGTATTTTAGGGATACCAAAAAGCAAACTGCGCTCAATCAGGCCGATGGCTACGATGCCAAAGCGGACAAAGTTCCTGCCGACTCGAACATAAGCAAAGACGAGTACGCGGCCGCGCAGAAGCGGTACCAGCAACTGCACGACCTAACCACAGCGCAGCTTCCGACAGGCGACGCGAACACGAGAAATAACACGTACGGCATGGCGGCGCCTCCGGTTCCGCAGTGAGTTGGAGTCGAACTGCTGAATTGTCAACGGACTTAGCAAAGCAGGAGCCATTTGTTCTTTTCCTGACCCTTGTTTCGGTGTAACATCTTCCCAGTGTTTTGTCCTGCCTTTTTAGCCCGGCACATTGGGAGGGACAACATGATCCGCCATTGTTCTCGACCTGCCCTGCTTGTACTCCTTCTGTGTCTGCCACTTTCCCGGTCCGCGGCCCAACACCAGGCCGGCAATGTCCACGTGTATGTCACTTATCCCGATGACGGCGCTGTCACCATGCAAGTAAAGGTTGGGCTCATCAGCGGAACCAGCGGCGCTCAGGTCGAGGAACTCTTTACCAATGATCGCGGCGAGGCAACCTTCCTGAACGTGGCCCTGGGTAACTATCACGTATCGGTCAGTGGACAAGGTATTCGGGCCACACAGAGCGACGGCTTCGAGGTCGACGAGCGCAAAAGTACTCAGTCTGTTTTGGTCAGAGTACAACGAGCTACGGAAAATGGTGAGGCGAACCCCACCAAGACCAGCGGCGCTACCATTTCGGCCGGCGATCTAAAAATACCCGAGAAAGCCAGCAAAGAGTTTGACAAAGCCACCAAGTTGATCGCGAAGCAGGAGTGGCAAGCAGCCATCGACCAACTGAATAAAGCTGTGGCTCTTTATCCGGACTATGCCGAAGCCTACAACAACCTGGGCGTGATGTACGCGCGTTTGGGAGATCCCAATAAGGAGCGGGAAGCTCTGCAGAAAGCCGTTGCCGCGGATGCCCACTTTTGCCCAGCCCTTGTAAACCTGGCCCGGCTGGAGATGAAGGAGCAAAACTACGCTGCTGCCGAAGTCCACTTGAGCCAGGCGACTGCGGCTGATCCAAGCGACACGCGTGCTTTGGTCCTGCTCGCCCAAGTGCAACTTCTGGACCGCCACTACGAGGACGCCATAGCCAGCGCCGACAAAGTCCATGCCATGTCCCACGGCCCTTATGCCGTAGTTCACTACGTCGCCGCCCGCGCCTGTGAAAGGCTCAACCGGCTTCCGGACGCAGTCAGCGAATTTATCCTCTTCTTAGCCGAAGAACCCGCAGGAGACCGCGCCAACGCCGCCCGCCAGGAAATGGCCGCCATTCAAAAGCAACTGCAATAGGTAAGAGAAGTCGCGCTCGACCACACCCGCAGAATCAAGTACGATCGCCGCAAAGACAGCCGCGGAGCGGCGTAAGAATGCAGCCCACGGCGCAAGCCGTGGGGAAGAATGCCGAGAATTATCCTAGCCCCAGAGGGGCGAAAGACTCCTTGGAAACGATCTGGACAATCCCCTTTTCTATCAGCGAAACCTTTCGTTTCGAGGCCAAAACAAAACGCCATCCGGTTTTTGCCGGATGGCGTAGCAATCTCACGAACCTTCGCTAGTCTGCGGCAGCATGCGCCTTGACTGGCGCTCTCTCCGTCCCAATGCGCATCCCATAGAACGAGCGATAAACAAAGAAGAACGAAATCAAAAAGAACACAACCGCCAGAAGATTGGTCAACCCGGGATTGGTTTCCGTCAGCTTCACCGCCAACTCCACCGCCAGCAATCCGAACAGCGTAGTGAACTTGATCACCGGATTCAAAGCCACCGACGACGTATCTTTAAACGGATCGCCCACCGTATCTCCCACCACGGTGGCATCGTGCAGCGGCGTACCTTTCTGTTTGTATTCCACCTCGACAATTTTCTTGGCGTTGTCCCAAGCCGCGCCAGCGTTCGCCATGAAGATCGCTTGATACAAGCCAAATATCGCGATCGATATCAAGTATCCAATAAACAAGAATGGCTCGATGAAAGCGAAGCACAGAGTAGCGAAAAACACCGCAATGAAGATGTTGAGCATCCCCTTCTGGGCATACTTGGTGCAAATCTCCACCACTTTTTTGCTGTCGGCCACCGAAGCCTTCGCGGCCCCTTCCAGCTTGATGTTCGCCTTGATGAACTCCACTGCCCGGTACGCACCAGTGCTCACCGCCTGCGTAGACGCGCCCGTAAACCAGTAAATAATCGCACCGCCGCTGATCAGCCCCAGCAAAAACGGAGCATGCAGCAACGACAATTTCTCCACGTTCTGCGTCAACCCATTGGTCAACGCCATAATGATGGAGAAAGTCATCGTCGTCGCCCCCACCACAGCCGTTCCGATCAGCACCGGCTTCGCAGTCGCCTTGAAAGTATTTCCCGCGCCGTCGTTCTCTTCCAACAAATGCTTCGCCCGCTCAAAGTTCACATCGAAGTTGTAATCCTTTTTGAGCTCGCCAGCGATGTTGGGCACCTGCTCGATCAGTGAAAGCTCATACACCGACTGCGCATTGTCCGTCACGGGACCATAAGAATCCACCGCAATCGTCACCGGACCCATTCCCAGGAAGCCGAAGGCCACCAACCCAAAAGCAAACACCGGAGCCGCCGCCAAGTGCATGCTCGCCGCCGCGCCCAACCCCAGCGTGCTCATGTAATAACCAATCGACATCAAAGCCACCATCGACAATCCCAAGTAGTAACCCGAGAAGTTTCCCGCCACAAAGCCAGCCAGAATTCCAAGCGATGCTCCGCCTTCCTCGGCCGAAGCCACCACCTCCCGCACGTGCCGCGATTCGGTCGAGGTAAACACTTTCACCAGCTCAGGGATGAGTGCCCCAGCCAATGTACCGCAGGAAATAATCGTGGCCAGCTTCCACCACTGCGTCGTATCGCCGCCGATCTCGGGAACAATGACCGATGAAACAATGTAAGTCAGAATGATCGAAACCACCGAAGTGACCCATACCAGTGACGTCAACGGAGCTTCGAAGTTCATCACATCCGCATCGGCAAATCGTGCCCGGGCCACCGCACTATTCAGGAAGTATGCGCCCGCGCTCGAAACCAGCATCATGATGCGCATCACGAAAATCCAAACCAGCAACTGCACCTGCACCGTCGGATTCTTCACCCCGAGCAGAATAAAAGTAATCAGGGCCACGCCAGTCACGCCATAGGTTTCGAATCCGTCCGCCGAAGGCCCAACCGAATCGCCCGCGTTGTCCCCAGTACAATCCGCAATCACGCCCGGATTCCGCGCGTCATCCTCCTTAATCTTGAAAACGATCTTCATCAGATCCGACCCAATATCCGCGATCTTGGTGAAGATGCCGCCCGCAATCCTCAGCGCCGCCGCTCCCAGCGATTCTCCAATCGCGAACCCAATAAAGCACGGCCCCGCGTAATCTCCCGGAACAAAAAGCAAAATAAACAGCATGAGCAGCAACTCAACGCTGATCAGCATCATTCCGATACTCATCCCCGCCTGCAGCGGAATCGCGTAAATCGGATAAGGCTTCCCCCGCAACCCCGCGAACGCCGTCCGCGAGTTGGCAAAAGTATTTACCCGAATCCCAAACCAAGCCACGCCAAAACTGCCCGCAATCCCCACCAGGCTGAACCCCAGAATAATCGGCAGCGTGGTCATGACCGGCTTTCCCGGCACCGGCGCAAGCACGCCAAAGTAAAGAATGATCACTACCGCGATGAACACCCAAAGCAGCAGCAAAAACTTGCCTTGCGTAATCAGATAAGTCTTGCAAGTCTCGTAAATCAGCTCGGAGATCTCCAGCATCGCCCGATGCACCGGAAGTTTCTTGAGCCGCATATAAATCGCCAGCCCAAAACCCAGCCCCGCGATGCAGAACAGAATTCCGACCATCAGCAACTTGTGGCCATCAATGCCAAGAAACGAAACCGAGGAAAGGTCCGGCAGTTTCAAGCTAGCCTCGCCGCCCGTGTCCGGAGCCGGTTGGGCCAACGCCGCGGACGCCCCCAGAGTCACCAAGGCGAGTACAGCAACCGCTCGCCCCTGGGCGAAGCGGCATACGCGGGACGCAAGATTAGCGAGGGTGCGCATAGCAAATCCTCCACTCATGAAGATCTATATAAGGATGACCACGGGTTCAGGTTACCTCGACCCGGCGCACCGTCCCCCAGCCTCTCTCAAAAGAGCGCCGGGAGCGAATGGCCGGAGTTCCGAACACGCTTCCACTGCAAGACTTGAACAGGGATGCTGAGCTTGGCCGCGTCGGAGTTGTCGTGTTCCGGGCAGAGAACTGCGTCCTCCCCAAAGCCCATGACACAGGACCAAGTTTTATAACATGTTAGAGACAACAGGTCAAACAGACAAAACCCGTGTGAATACGGGCGGCGCGCGCCCGTCCGATTCAGCTCGAGCCCAGCCTTTACTCCGCTCTCATCAATTTCCAAGCCTCTCGATAACTCTCCCAGCGGGCGCACTTGCACTTTATATCCGGATAGAACCGCAGATTCTTTTCCAGTGCGATCGCCTGAATGGGCAGCACATAACTAACATCCAGTGGCGCAATCCACACCACCAGAACATCGATATCGTCCGCCGTATATACGCTCTTGCCCTTGCCATAAACTCCGTAAATCGGCTGCACTTCATACCCCCGCGCATGAATGACCGAGGTGCTCTTAAGCTGCACCCGCCACAACCGTCCGCCAGAATCCAGAACGAAGTCATAACGTTCGCTGTCGCCCCAGGGCCTCAACACGCGAAACCCCAGGCTCTGCGCCTTCAAAAGAAACGCCGCTTCCGCCAACTCCCCCGTACGCTTCGGATTCCGCCTCCGCGGCTTCCGCACCGCATCCTCGCGCAACCCAGTCAACACCGGCAACACTATCGACACCGCCATATAAGCTCCCCACTCCTTTTTACTTTTGTCATTCCGAAACGGCTCTACCCGTTCCCCATTGTCATTCCGAGACGGCGTGAGCCGTCGAGGAATCTGCTTCTTCCCTCCATCGCTAAACGCAACTCAAGACAAAGACCCCCACCCGCTGGTCCCAGGATCAGCAGCTATGAGCCATCATCACAGTTTTTCCGGTAGCTATAGAGTAACACAGGCCAGACTTGAATCGACAGCAAAATCCGCCCGATGATTGTCATCCTGAGGAAGCGGAGTCGCTCGGCCACGAGCGACTCCCAGCGAAAAACCTCTGCAACTTTCCAGTACGATCAGATCGCCGGGTGCCCCATCCTTTGCGTTCTGTGCAAAGGGTGGGAAACGTGAATCTCGCGGCGAAGAACCGCCACACTCACTTAACCGCAGCCACCAACTGAGAACCGAGAACCACGAACCGAGAACCGATCCCCCACATTCCTGTCATCCGAGGAAGCGGAGTCGTTCGCACCACGAACGACTCCCAACGAAGGATCTCTGCATTTTCCAAACCAACAATCAAATCAAAGATCCACATTGCAAGAACAACCAAAAACCCCGGGTGCCCCATTCTTTGCGTTCTGTGCAAAGGGTGGGAGACCTGAATCTCAAACCGAAGAACCGCCATACCCACTCAACCGAGAACCACCAACCGAGAACCACCAACCGAGAACCACCAACCGAGAACCACCAACCGAGAACCACCAACCGAGAGCTGATCTTCTTCGAGAACTGCTCCGAAGCATCGCCACAATCCAGCCTCGGAGGGGCGGCATAAACTAGCCCAGGGCGCAAGCCCTGGGTAAGCCAAAAACCAGACCGAGGCCCCGCAGGGAATCACGATCTCTCCCGTGTGATTGTCATCCTGAAAAAGGGGATCGCTCGCGCACGAGCGACTCCCAACGAAGGATCTCTGCATTTTCTAGTACGATCAGACCGGAAGGATCAACCGCGTTTGAAAAACTCAATTACCAAAAACCCCGGGTGCCCCATCCTTTGCGTTCTGTGCAAAGGGTGGGAAACGTGAATCTCGCGGCGAAGAACCGCCACACCCACCCAACCAAAGCCACCAACTGAGAACCGAGAACCACGAACCGAGAACTGATCCTTCACGAAAACCGCTCCCCAAAGCATCGCCACAATCCAGCCCCGGAGGGGCGGCATAAACTAGCCCAGGGCGCAAGCCCTGGGTAAGCCCTACACCAGACTGAGGCCCCGCAGGGAATCACGATCTCCCCCGGTCAATTGTGCCGTGGCAAGCTAGAAACCATGATCACCGTGTTTTCGTAAATTGACTTGCCAGCGATCTTCCGGTCGTACAAAGTTCGTCACGGGTAGCCCTTACGCGGTGCAGTTATAATTACTTTCCGCAGAGAGCATCGGCAATTGTTTCCCCGCTGGACAATTCTGTTGATCGAAGGTGGTTAACGTGGCTAATAAGTTTTACGCAGTGAGATTTCTGGGTGTGCTTGGATTGGTGGCTCTGGCACAGGCGCAAACCTTCACGACACTTTATAACTTTTGCTCAGCGTCCGGTTGCACTGATGGATACCAGTCCTACGCGGGCGTGGTCCGGGACCCAACGGGCAACATATATGGCACTACCTACTCAGGCGGCATCTCGGGTATGGGCGTAGTTTACGAAGTGAGCAATGCCGGAGTTGAAACGGTGCTGCACAGCTTCTCTGGGGCGCCTTCGGACGGTGCATACCCCGAGGCGCCCTTGATTCGTGACAGTGCTGGCAATCTATATGGGACCACGGTCTCTGGAGGCGCCGGCGGCGGTCAGGGTGGTGGTGGCACAGTGTTTAAGATTGATACTGCTGGAAAAGAGACGCTGCTGCACAACTTCACAGGGAACGGGTCAGACGGTTGCGAACCGTTGCAAGGGTTGGTGCTGGACAAAGCCGGGACCCTGTACGGCACTACCTCTTACTGCGGCGCTTATGGCGCAGGCACGATATTCAAGCTCGACAAGTCGGACAACGAGACCGTTCTGCATAGCTTCGAGGGCGGATCGTCAGACGGGGGCAACCCCGAATATGGGCATCTGATTTTGGACACGGCTGGCAACCTCTACGGCGTGGCATTAGGGGGTGGCTCAAACGGTCAAGGCGTGGTCTACAAACTCAATATAAGGAGCGGATCGTTTGCAGTGCTGCACAGCTTTGGCGGTGGCACAGACGGCTGCTGGCCCTACGGGTCCGTGACCCGGGACAAGGCGGGAAATCTCTATGGGATTACTTGGGCCTGTGGTTCCAGTTCCAACTACGAGGGGACAATATGGAAGGTGAGCACGAGTGGCCAAGAGACCATCCTGCACAATTTTTCGTATAGCTTTTCAGACGGCTGCTATCCGTATGCGGGTGTGACTCTGGACTCGAAGGGTAATCTGTATGGGGTCACCTCGGGCTGCGGCGCCAACAATTGGGGAGCGCTGTACAAGTTAAGCGCGACCGGCAGGTTTGTTCTGCTGCACAGTTTTGACTATTGGATAGGCGCCGACCCTATAGGCGAGGTATTGCGCACCACCACAGGCACACTATTCGGCACCTCATTCGAGGGCGGCGCCAACGCGGGCGCATGCGATCAGCAATACGGCTGCGGGACGGTGTGGTCGTACGAGCCCAAAGCGATTGCCGACAGACCGGGACGACGCGACTGAGACACCAGCTGCGATAAATTTCCATTACACTCATTGAGTTTTTTTGCTTGGGCTGAGAAACACCCCGTGGGTAGCGCGAATCTCGCGCAAACCCGCGATCCTACTCCCCCACCCCCAACTGCCAAAACAAAAACGAATAAACATCCGTCAACTCTTCGATCTGCTTGGTAATCGGTTTCCCCACCCCATGTCCAGCCTTGGGCTCGATCCGCAACAGTATCGGACGCTCCCGGCTCTGCCCATTCGCCGCCTCGGCCTGCATCAGCGCCGCCATCTTCTTGGCATGCATCGGATCAACCCGCGTATCGCTCTCCGCCGTCATAAAAAGAATCGCCGGATATTCCACTCCCACCTTCACATGCTGATAAGGCGAGTAAGCAAAAATAAAATCGAACTGCTTCGGATCCTCCGCTGATCCGTACTCCGGAATCCAAAGCTTGGCAATTTGAAAATGCTGGTAACGCAGCATGTCGAGCAACGGCACCGCGCAGACCACAGCCCGAAACAGATCGGGACGCTGCGTCAGCGCCACGCCCACCAGCAACCCGCCATTTGATCCCCCGCGAATCGCCAGATGTTCTTTATCCGTATATTTCTGCGCAATCAAATACTCAGCCGCCGAAATAAAGTCGTCAAACACATTTTGCTTTTTGTCCAACATGCCGGCTCGATGCCACTCTTCTCCGAACTCAGAACCGCCGCGCAGATTGGCCACGGCGAAAACTCCGCCACGCTCAAGCCAAAGAAAGCGATCACCCGCAAAGCTCGGAGTCAGGCTGATGTTGAATCCACCATAGCCCGTCAGCAACGTCGGATTCTTGCCGTTCAGCACCAGACCCTTCTTGTAAAAAACAAACATCGGAACCTTGGTCCCATCCTTCGACGAAAACCAGACCTGATCGACCTGATAAGCCGAAGGATCAATCGAAGGCGCGTCCACTCTGGCCCAAAGCTCAGGCTCCGTGTTCTCCCTGAAATCGATGCGATAAATGCTGGGCGGAACCGTGAACGACTGGAATCCGAAAAAGGCTTCGTCGCTGTTCCACTGTCCCCCGATTCCCGCAATCGAACCCAGCCCCGGCAGCTTCACAGCCGATAACAAGCGCCCATCCGTCGAGAAAATCTTCAGCAGGGAAGTGGCGTTTTTCTCATAAAAAGCAAAAATGTTCCCGTGGATGATCAGGACATTCTTCAGCACCGCATCAGATTCCGGAATGACTTCGCGCCAACCCTCTCGCCCCGGCTTCTCCGCATCCACCCGGAACACACGATAGTGCGGCGCATCCTCGTTGGTGAAAATGTAAAGCTGACGTTTGAGAATTTCCCCGGTATAGTTGAAATCTTTTCCGCTGGTAACCTCGACCGGCGGCGTCTTCGCGCGCAAGTCCTGCAAGAACATCTCACTCTTCGTGTAGCCCTCAAATACGCTAATCAGCAACCATCTGTCTTCGTCGTCGGCCAGCTGCGCCACCGGCACATCCTGCGCTTTGAGGTGATCGCCATAAATCAAAGGGTCCTTTCCCGGATCGCTACCCAGCGCGTGGTAGAAAATCTTGACGTGATAAACCTCTTCCCCGGTGGGCACATCGCCTTTCTTCGGAGTGCGTCCATAATAAAATCCCGAATCATCTTTTTTCCACGCCACGTTGGCGTGACGCGCCCGATCGATCGTATCCGGCAACAACTTCCCGCTCGAGGTCTCAACGATTCGCAGCGTGCTCTCTTCCGACCCTCCGGATGAAGTGCCGTAGGCAACATATTTTCCGTCATCCGTAGGAGCCCACCAGTCCAGCGCAACCGTACCGTCCGTAGACATCTGATTTGGATCTACGAGAGTCCGGTCTTTCCCGTGAACACCCTCACGCACCAGAAGCACAGCCTGGTTCTGCTTCCCGTCGCGCCGAACATAGAAGTAATATTTCCCCCCGACTTGAGGCGTGCCAATGATGCCGATGGAAAGCAGTTCCGTAAGTTCCTGATTGATCCGGCTCCGCCCCGGCAAAGGATCAAGAATGCCGCGAGTATAAGCCAGTTCCGCCCGAACAAATTCCTGCGTCTCCGCACTATCCGCGTCTTCCAACCACCGGTAAGAATCGGAAATCGTATGCCCGTTGACGGTGTCCTCCACAACGACAACCTTAGCCTTCGGAGGTGCGACCGGCGTAGCCGAAGCCCCATCCGCTGCCAACACAACCCCCGCAAACAAAAAGAAACCAAACAGAGCAAGAATCCAAAACAAAACGCGACCTCCCACCATGAACATGATCAAGAACTCCCGCAGCCGCACCGGCATAACAAGTATAAAGATTTCAAAACCCGAAAGCCGCCGCCCCGAAAAGAAGAGCCCCCGCAAACACAGGCCGAAGCAAAACACAGGCCGAAGCAAAACACAGGCCGAAGCAAAATGCAGGCCGCCGCAAAGTTGCGCGCTGTCGCGCGCAACTTTGAAATCCCCACACCCCCCGCCAATGATATTATGGATAACGACGAAAGAGGCCGCGCCCTTCGGGCGCGCCCCAAAACACTCCTCAGTAGCTCAATGGCAGAGCATCCGGCTGTTAACCGGAGGGTTGTAGGTTCGAGTCCTACCTGAGGAGCCATTTATTTCTAGAGTTAGTTGACCTTCTCGCTGTTGGTCTCCCCAGTATCTGGGGGATTTACCGGGGACCGCTCCTGAATTCCGGGCCTGCTGATACTCTCGACTGCGCTACGAAGGTCCTCGAGGGTGTGGTGTCGAATAGTTCTCAAGAAACGGAAATCAGCTGAGCCCGGTTGTCATCAGCCCCTGAGGTGAGAGGAAGAAACTAGAGACCGTTACGCCCCATTCCATGGGCGCGGACGCCAGAGCCTGCCGATGATCCAAGCTTGCGCCGTGGGCTTCGTTTCCCCAAGCGTTTAGTCTCGGCCAGGGCGAAGGACAAACATCTAAACAAGCGTATACTAACGCTTCTTCTGAACGATCGCTCGGGGCAAATTTTGCGGAGATGAAAAAAAGCTGTGCCTAAATCGCATCGTTTTCTTGTCGTCATTGGATGCTTGGTAGGAATGAACCTGGCAACAGCGGCTCAGACTGCGCGAACCGCACCTCCTGCCGCCGTCCCGGCGTCTGTGGTTCACGCTTCCGAGGCCGAGGGCCTCTACAATCCAATCGCTGATCCGAAAGCGATCGTCGAGTTCGGCAACGCACGCTTCACCGTGCTGACGCCACAACTCATCCGGATGGAGTGGTCCACCAACGGAAAATTCGAAGATCGCGCTTCCTTGGTCTTCCTCAATCGGCGTCTGCCGGTGCCGAAGTTCGAAAAATCTTCAACCGACGGTCCTAACAAGCTGACGATCGTGACGGATGCGCTGAAGCTGACCTATACGCCAATGCCCGATGGGAAACCGCTTCCACCGGGCGGTTCCGGTTTCACCGCCGAAACTCTGGAAGTCAGCCTCACCATGGGGAAAAAACAAGTTACATGGCATCCCGGCCAGGCCGACCCCGACAACTTGCTGGGCACGGCCCACAGCCTTGATGGCGCTCGCGGCAGCCAGATGCGCGAGCCTATGGAGCCCGGCCTTGTCTCCCGCTCCGGCTGGGCCCTAGTCGACGACACCACGCGCCCGCTCTTCGATTCCACCGACTTCAGCTTCCGCGATGGGGAGAAAAGCCCCTGGCCATGGGCCGTCGAGCGCCCCACCAACGAAAAACCCGGCTCCTATACCGACTGGTACTTCTTCGGCTACGGCCACGACTACCGCAAGGCGCTGGGCGACTACATCCGCGTCGCCGGCCGCATCCCGCTGCCGCCCCGCTACGCCTTCGGCGCGTGGTGGTCTCGCTACTGGGATTACTCGGACCAGGAACTCGACGAACTCGTCAAGGGATTCCACGAGAGTAGCGTCCCCCTCGACGTCATCGACCTGGACACGGCCTGGCATCTCAGCGAACCCCAACTCAAGCCGCTGGGCGAGGTGGACCAATCGGGGCAGACCGGTGACCCCATCGGCTGGACCGGGTATACCTGGAACAATTACTTGTTTCCCGACCCCGATCAATTCCTGAAGCATCTGCATGAACAAGGACTGAAGGCCACGCTGATAGTGCATGCGGCGGCCGGGGTTGAACCGTGGGAAAAGGCTTATCCGGAGATGGCGCGTGCCATGGGCATTGATCCCGCAACCCGCAAATACATTCCCTTCAATCTGACCGACAAGAAATTCGCCGTGAATTACATGAATCTAGTCCTCCACCCCCTCGAAAAGCAGGGCATCGAGTTCTGGTGGCTGGACTGGTGGTGGCGCGACTGGCAGCCCAATCAGCCTACCTCCGTGCCCGACGTGATGCCGACTTGGTGGCTGAACTATGTCTACTTCACCGACCAGCAGCGCGAGGGCAAACGCCCGATGCTGCTGCATCGTTGGGGCGGGCTCGGCAACCACCGTTACCAGATCGCCTTCTCCGGCGACACCACCTCTTCATGGGAGCAACTCGGTTTCCAGTTCTGGTTTACGGCCACAGCGGCCAACGTTGGGTACGCCTATTGGAGCCACGACATCGGCGGTCACCTTCCCGGAGTGGTCGATCCCGAGCTCTACACCCGCTGGGTCCAGTTCGGCGGATTCAGTCCCATCCTTCGCACCCACACCACCAAGAACCCCGATGCCGAGCGCCGCCCCTGGGCCTACCCGGAGCCCTACTCCGATATTCTCCGATCCGCCTACCAGCTTCGTTACGCCCTCGAGCCCTACACCTACACCGAAGCCCGGAAAACCTTCGACACTGGCATCGCCTTCTTCCGCCCGCTCTACTACGACTGGCCCGACGCCGATGCGGCCTACAGTAGCAAAGGCGAATATGTTTTCGGCGATCAAATGCTGGCTGCGCCCGTAGCCGCCGCCTCCGACAAGATCACCGGCCTCTCTGCCGAAAATGTCTGGCTACCCAAGGGCGAATGGATCGAGTGGCCAACCGGCAAACACTTCGCGGTCGCGGACGAAGCCGGCAGCAGCTTCTCCCGCAACTTTTCGGTTGACCAGGTTCCGGTTTATCTCCGCGCGGGTGCCATCGTCCCCATGCAACCGCCCATGCGCTACACCGGAGAAAAGCCCGTCGACCCGCTCATCGTGAATGTATGGCCGCTCCAGCCCGGGTCCAGCTCCAGCTATTCCGTCTACGAGGACTCGGGTGTAGCCGTTGAATACCAGCGAGGCGCCTTCACCCGCACACCCGTCAAGGCCACTCAGTCAGGCGATACGCTCCGTGTTGAGATCGGTCCCGTCCAAGGCAGTTTCCGCGGTATGCTGCTGGCGCGCGCCTATGAGCTGCGCCTGCCAGCGGATTGGCCGCCCGCCGCAATCACGGTGAATGGAGCAGTGGTGAAACGCGCTGCCTCACCCGGCGAGAGAGGCTGGTCTTTTATCGGTAACACCTTGACCACGATCATCCCGGTGCCATCGGAAAACGTCGGCGCGAAAGTCACTATCGAAGTTCGCCGCGCCGCCGGCCTCACCGCGCGCCGCAGCGAACTCGATGGTTTCACCGGCCGCATGACCCGCTTGCGCGCGGCCTACGACGCACTCCAGCAGACCTCGCCTGTCTCCGCTTCGCCCGATCTGCTCGTCGACGCCATGCAATCCGGCAACCGGCTCGGATACCACCCCGAGCGCGCTGTAGAAGAGATCGAGCACTTCCACGAGGTCCTGCCCAAAGCGCAGGCTGCCGTCGCTGCTTTGGACGAGTCTTTCAACAAGAGCCTCGCCGACCTGGTTGAACGCCACTCCGCCACCATGTCCCCCGCCGAGCTGGAAGCCCAGAAGCAGCGCCGGCTCGACCTTTTTCACCGTGCCCAGAAACTGGTTGTCGAAGCACAGAACTGAGAGCTTCATAAATCTCCGACTCAATGGGACGGGCGGAGAATGCCACGCTAAGCATTCCGTCTTGATTCTCCCGCCGCGCGCGGACGGGAACCGGTGTTCAGCGTTTCCCTGCGCAACTCACGGTGACTGGTCGATGGCGCCTTCTGCGATTCAGGTCGTGAAAGGCAAACCGGAATCTACACCGGGGGAGAATACCGGGGACCTTGGGCAGAAATTAGCAGCAACGAACAGTGATCTGACGCGAACCGAAATAACGACAAAGCACTGATTCATGGGCCTCAGCCACAATTGCCAGTAATTGAGAGAAATGGCTTCCTTTCTACTGTTAACCGGAGGGTTGTAGGTTCGAGTCCTACCTGAGGAGCCATTTCTTTCCGGACACTTACTGAATAATTGCATTTTCTTCCTCCCGCGGCTTTGGGGACCTTTTTAGGGACTCGGCCGGAATTCTCGCTGCGCCCAGAACGTCAGCGGCATCGCGAAGAGCCTTGCTTCCAGTGTGCCCGTAACGCTCCGCCATACGGATCGCGGTCGCAGGGGACCATCCCATCATGATCCCCACGACTGGACAGGGAACAACCACCTTCCAGCAAGCGAGTAATCCGCTTCCTTCGCACTTTGGCGGCAAATGCCGTTTTGCCAATCCGCGCGAGATCCCTCACGGCCTTGCGGCCGCTCAGGATGACGTCAAAGGCTTGCGGGTACACAAGCGTGGACGCTCGCGTTTACATTCGGTGCGAAAAAAGGGCGGACAGGAGTCGTCCGCCCTACATGGTCTTCGTTGGCATTTTTATTGGCCGACTACGAACAAATGGCCGTCGTTTTGGCTGTAGACTTTGCCGTCCTCGCCGATGGAGAGCGGGGTGTAGGCTGCGCCTAAGGCTTCTTTCAGGAAGATTTTCTGGTGTGGTTTGGTGAAGACTCCTTCGTGTCCCTGCGGTAGCGAGTAGACGTGCCCGTCCTCGCTCGTGACATAGACCAATCCTTTGGAATCGATCACGGGTGCGTTCACGCACCACTCGTATCCGTTGGGGTGATTCTTGTCGATGGTCGTACTCTTGAAAGACCACTCGACATTCAGATTGGAGTCGAGTTGCGAGACGTAATAGGGGCCGGGCGGTACCGCAGTGCACACTGGGTTGTCGAAGGTGCAATAGGCGGGCGCGGAGTAGTGGTTGTCTTTGATGACGACGGAGAAGGTGCCGTCGTGGGTGTATACGCCGGGGGTGGAATCCCAACCGAAGGTATAGGCGTTGATGTAATTGCCACTGCTGTCGAAATGGAAGGCGTGACCGCGGCTGTAGTCGTAGTTGTCGGTTACACCATAAAGCACCGAACCGTCGGGAAGCACGGTGGGCGTTGCCGAGGACTCATCCTCGAGGTCGGCGGAGCCATTGGCGTTGGTGGTGGGATCGACGCCCGGAGTGGTGCCGTAGCGGCAGGAGTTGGGCTCGTTGTCAACGCCTTGCGCGGCGATGGGCAAGAGGTCGCCGCATCCATCGGTCAGCCGGTTTTGCAGGGTGGAATCCCACTTGGGGGTGAGATCCGGATTCACCGCGACCAAGTAAGCCACCATCATGTCGAAGTGGGCCACGCTTACGGTGTAGATCGTCCCATCGGGTGCGACCGCCGGGGCCACATTCATCGGGGGACGTTGCGAACCACACAGTTCGGTGGGAGGTTGAGAAGTTGGAGTGGGCGGCCAAGGCAGGGACGTGCCTCCATCGTCCAGGTTGTAGAACGTTCCTGGGCAATTTGTAGAATTACCGGGCGGCGCGTCGGGCACGAGCGTCTTGAAGGTGACGGTGGCGGCTTTGTCGTCGGGCGTAACTTTCACCAGCCAGGCATTGGCCACGTCGTTTTCGTTCCATGGGTTGCCGTCGAGGGTGTTGAGCTTGATGACGTTGTAGTAGAGGCGTCCCTGATCGTCGGCGGTGAGCGGGCCGGAGACGAAGGTGTTGGTGGCATCTTCAGATTTGCTGAACGGTTCTACGTGGGCAACGGCCTTGCCGGTGGTTTTGTCGACCTTCCAGATGGTGCCGGCGGCTCCGGGAACGTAGAGATATCCGTTGGCGAGCGCGGGATGAAAGACCGGTTCCCAGCCGATCAATCCAACGAATCCGAAACGAAGGTCGGTGACATTCGGCTCGGGCTTCCAGTCAGTCCAGAAGTTCCAAGCGGGGACGGCCTTGCCGTTCTTCCAATCGTAGCGAACGACATTCCATTCTATTTTGTTCCAGGCATTGGGTCCGCACTGCTGTCCGTAGATCCAGTAGCCGAGGGGTTTGCACGAGATGTATTTGCCGTCTTTTTTCACCATGTAGAAACTGTCGCCATCGACCAGAGTGGCCTGGTAATGCACGCTAAGAACAGCTTCTCCGAAGAGAAGTTTGTTTTCGGCCTTTTCCTGATTGACGAAGTCGTCATACACGATGTCGGCGAGTTTGGTATTCAGTGGTTGGCCGGGAACGTCGACCATCCCGGTATGTTGTGAGTTGCGGCCCCATTGGGACCAGAAAGCTTGCTCCTTATTGAAGCCGGTCAGGAGCACGAGGGATACTGCCAGAAGTGTGAGAGTAGCGGCCAGGTGAGAACGAGTCATACCATCCTCCGAAGTTGTTTAGCCTGGGGAGCGCCAGAAGCCAAGGTATTCTACCTCGGTTTTCGCGCGCCGGACACCGGATTCGGGGGGCTCGGTGGGGCGTGTTGGCAGCACGCGCGGGATCCTTCGCGGCTGACAGCTCGCTCGGGATGACGTCAAGGGCGGGGGGACGGGACGGCGTCAAGGTCCCATCCTAAGGTCGAAAAGGTCGACGTTAGGATGGGGCATGCTTTGCTTACGGGGTTATTCTAAAGACTGTGCCTAGATTGTATTTGCCGCCGATGTAGGTCATGCCGTACAGATTACCGTTGCTGTCACGGAGCAAGTCGCCAGAGGGATTTGCTCCGTTATTGCTGCCGGTGAAGTTGTGGAGGACGGCCTCGGTCCATGAGCCGGTGGTTTTGCTGAGCTCGAAGACCGTGCCCAAACCCTTGGCACCGCCGGTGTCCGTGGTGCCGTAGACGTTGCCCGTACTGTCCAGTACGACGCCGCCCAGAGGGCTACCGCCCGATGCGCTGAAATTGTGCAGCACTTTCTCGGTATAAGTTTTTTTCGTTTTTGAATACACCAGCTCCCACACAATGCCGGTGTTGTTGGTGCCGCCGTAGGCGGTTGTGCCAAAAAGATTGCCGGCTGAGGTGCGGCTTAAGGTCAAATATTCGGGGCTATATCCGTCTTTGCCAGCGCCGAAACTATGGAGCACGGTTTCGCTCCAGGTGCCGTCTCCGTTGGAAGTAAGTTCAAAGACGGTGCCGGTCAGGGTAGCGCCGCCTAAGGCTGTCGTGCCATAAAGATTGCCTTGCGGGTCCAGAATCAGGCCTCCGTAAGGCGATTTCCCGTCGCCGAAACCGGTGAAGGCATAGAGGATGCTCTCGGTCCATCCGCCGCCGGTGCTGGGCGACAGCTCGAACACCGCGCCACAGCCGGTGCCGACGCACGGACCATAATATGAGGGGGGCAAATAATGCGAGGCGTCGGAATAATCTCCGCCCAGCGAAGTTGTACCGTACAAGTTGCCCTTCTTGTCGATGGCAAGGCCAGCAAGTGGATACACTCCACCGGTGCAGTCGCCTCCTCCTTCGCAGAAGCCATAAAGGATGGTTTCGGTCCATCCACCAGACCCGCTTGGTGACAATTCGTAAACGGCGCCGCAGATGCCGGTGTAGCTGTTACAGCCTGCGCCCGAATAAGTTGTGCCGTAGAGATTGCCTTTCGAATCGAGCAAAAGACCGCCGTACGGAGTGTATCCGTCGGCGCAGGACGCTTTGGAGCAGAAGCTATAGAGGATGGTTTCGCGGTAGCTGCCGTTGGTCCTGGGAGAAAGTTTGAAGACGGCTCCGGCGCCGTATGCGCCGCCGGCCATGGTCACGCCATAGAGGTTTCCCTTCTTGTCTAAGATCAAGGAATTGGTGTAGGGGGATGCGCCGTCGCCTGTAGTGCTGCCAAAATTCCACAATACGGTTTGCGTAGCCGCCCAGGCACCGGCGGTCAGGAACATGACGAACGCAAGAGTCACCGTCGACTTCCTCTCCATAAAAATCCTCCACAACTATTGTTAATGGGAAGAGACGGGTACCCTTAGCGAAAGAGTACACGTTGCTATCGTCTTGGCGCAAGCGATCGCGCCGCGGAGGTACGCTGTCAACGCGTGTGGCTTGTCCCGTCTTTTCTGTCCGAGTTTGTTACCAAAGTAATTTGGCTGAGGCTTCGATGAGCATCAAAATGGTGGGCCTAAATTGAACGGGGCCCCAAGATTGTGGTTTGATCTATCCCCCGGGGAGTGGTTCCATGAGCGAGCGCAGAATCGATCATCTGACGCGCAAACGTATCGCGGAGATGTCACCAGAAGAAATGAGAGTTGCGTTGCTGGTTTCGGACAAGACTGGATTACCGAACCGGCGCGCTTTTGATGAGGGCGTAGCGAGTCCGTTCGTGGCGATGAGCGATGTCAACGGGCTGAAGGCGTTGAATGAGAAATTCAGTTACTCCGCCGGAGACATACTCATCCGCCGGTTTGCCGAAGTGCTCACGACCGTCGACCTGGACGCATACCATAATCACGGAGATGAATTTCTTTGCAAGGGACAGTCCTATCAGGAACTGAGTCTGAAATTGTCGCAAGCTCAGCAGCTTTTGCAGCAACAACCTTTTCCAGTTTGCGGATTAGACGGTCGCATTGCAACGATCGCGGGCGCGGATTTTTGCTTCGGGATCGGGACGAATCTGGAAGAAGCAGAGGTCTCGCTGAAACATCAAAAAGAGCTGCAGAAAGTATCGAAATGAGCATGCCTGCGCACAGCAGAAGGATGTTGCACACCGAGGGCGGCTCTAACCCGATGAAGGGAAAAGAGTTAGGTGGCCTTCCCTGGACGTGACCTCGGCGGGTTACCATAGATTTGCATATGGCCTGAAAGTGCCATTCACGGGCACTCGGCCCTTTGTTAGAGTTGTTCTCGAGCAGACTTCGGGGGAGGGCTGCTTCGACGAACGTCCCAATCTCTAACGAGGCTGGGGCGTTTTGTTTTGTGGGCTCCGGTTCTTCTTGCTAAGAATTCGTTCTCCTTCCTTATTACTTAGCTTTCCCGTTGAAAACGATATCGGCCGCGACGCTCGCGCGCAATTGTCTCCGCCACTTTCAGAAAGGCCCGCGCGGCGTGGGACAAGCTCGCGGATTTGCGATAGATCAGTCGGAGCTGGCGGTGCAGGCGCAATTCGCGGACCGGGATGCGAATCAATTCGCCGCGGGCCAATTCATTTTCGACGCTGATCTCGGGTAGCAACGCGACGCCATTGCCCATTGCGACGAAGCGCTTGATGGCTTGCAGCGTGGGCAGTTCGATGTCCATGTGCAGCGGCGTTTTGTGGCGCTTGAAGGCTTGAATCACTTTTTCGCGATAGGGCGAGGCCACGTTGTGGGCGACGAAGGACTCGGCGCCCAGTTGGCGAATGCTGGCCTGCTTCGCCGTGGCCAGGGGATGGCTCGGAGGAACTACGAAAATCAATTCATCGAGGTAGACGACCGTGGAGCACAACTGCGGCCCCTGAGGGTCGTAGGTGAGAACTCCAAGTTCGGTGCTGTGGCGCAACACGTCGTCAGGAATGTGGCTGCCGAGCGAGCGTCGCACCGTGATTCGAATCATGGGATGCAAGCGGCGGAACTCAGCCAGCACGGGCAGCAGGTACAGCGCAGTGAATTCGTTGGCGGCGATGGCCAACTTGCCTTTTTGCAGTTCTCTGAGTTCAACCAGGGCTTCGTGAGCGTCCCCGCGCAGATTCAACAGTCTTTCCGCATATTCCTGCAGGACGCGGCCAGCGTCGGTTAGCACGCCCTCACGCGAGGAGCGGTCGAACAGTGGTTCCGCAAGTTCGTCTTCGAGTTTGCGAATCGACTGGCTTACGGCCGACTGGGTGCGATAAAGTTTCTCGGCTGCGCGCGAGAATCGCCCTTCTCTCGCGACCGCCAAAAACACTTCGAGTTGCGCCAGATCCATTGCGCCATTCCTTTAGCAGAACTTACGGCCTCATTAGTTCTGCTTATGATTATAAATATAACTAATGATAATTGTAGGATTATAAGCTTGCTTAATATGTCTGTCTACGTAGGATTGAATTCTGATCCCGAGGAGGACCCGCGGCATGGAACGCATCACGGTTTTCGACACGACTCTACGCGACGGCGAACAGTCGCCGGGTTGCAGCATGAACGTAGCGGAGAAATTGCGCATGGCGGATCAGCTCGACCGCTTGGGCGTCGACGTGATCGAAGCTGGATTTCCCATCGCTTCGGAAGGCGACTTCGCGGCGGTGCGAGCCATCGCGGCGGCGGTGCGGCGTCCCATTATTGCTGGCCTTGCTCGGGCTTGTGCGAAGGACATCGAATGCGCATGGCAAGCGCTTCAAAGGGCCGCGCGGCCGCGCATTCACGTGTTCCTGGCTACTTCCGACATCCATCTGAAATACAAGCTTCGCATCTCGCGGCAGCAATGCCTGGAACAGGCCATCGAAGCGGTGCGTCTGGCGAAGAGTTTGTGTGACGATGTTGAATTCTCTCCCGAGGACGCGACTCGGACCGATCCTGAGTTCCTGTGTCAGGTCGTCGAAGCGGTTGTGTCCGCCGGCGCTACCACGGTAAATATTCCGGATACGGTTGGATTTACCACGCCGGTAGAATTCGGCGAACTGATTCGCACCATCCGGGAAAACGTGTACGGAATCGAGAACGTCGTGATTTCGGCGCACTGCCACGACGACCTTGGACTTGCCGTTGCCAACTCTTTCGCGGCGATCGCGGCTGGGGCGAGGCAAGTGGAATGCACTATCAATGGCATCGGCGAACGCGCCGGAAATGCGTCGCTCGAAGAGATTGTTATGGCCATGCGGGTTCGTCCTGACCGGCTTGCCTATGAGACTGAAGTGGTCAGCGAGCAACTGTTTCCTGCAAGCCAGTTGCTAAGCGAGGTCACCGGGGTTGCGGTGCAACCTAATAAGGCAATTATCGGGCGCAATGCGTTTGCCCATGAGGCCGGTATTCATCAAGACGGGATGCTCAAGAATCCGCTGACCTATGAAATCATGACCCCGCAATCGGTCGGAGTGCCGGATTCAAAATTGGTGCTTGGCAAACATTCGGGACGCCACGCGCTGGGCCTGCGCTGCGAACAATTGGGCCATCAATTTGATCGTCATCAGCTCGACGAAGTCTACCGCCAGTTCGTGGTGCTCGCGGATCAGATCAAGCATGTCGAGGATCACCATCTGGTGGAACTGATCGCCACGATTCACAAGACGTCCGCGGACGACCGGACGCAATCGGGGCCGATTCCGCTCGCTATCCCAGCCTTGGCGACTGCGCGAGCAGACAAAGCACGCGAACATTCCAAGCGTCTGGTGCCGATGCCGCGCGCGGCCGGTAACGGAATCCCAAGTCTTCCCTTGAAGCCGATCGCGGAACGTCATGGCGATGGGGAAGATTATTTGTGGGGCGTATGATTGATCGAGGAGAACAGCTCAGGCCTGAAAAATTCCGCGCAAGGTCATTGGCAGGGCGACCAGCCCCGCGATAAACGGGATAACAAGAAAGCAGTTGTCAGTTGCCTGTTCTCGGTTCTCAGTTTGTAACGCCGCATTACAATAGACCCTCATGCTGCTGAAGATTGCGATCCTTCCCGGGGACGGCATCGGTCCCGAAGTGACTGATGAAGCCGTACGCGTGCTCGAAACCATCGCCACAACTTTTGGGCACGAGCTCATCCTAAAGAAAAAAGATGTCGGCGGCGCTGGGCTTACCAGCAGCGGCGATCCACTGCCGCAAGATACATTGCAAGCTTGCCTCGCCTCGGGAGCCGTGTTGTTAGGTGCGGTCGGCGGGCCGGCGTTCGACAACGCCCCGAAGGATCTGCGACCGGAACGTGGGCTGCTTCGACTGCGGCGGGAACTCGGCGCGTTTGCAAATTTGCGGCCTGCTGTATGTTTCTCGGCGCTTGAAGATTGTTCACCGCTTCGCTCCGAGGTGGTTCGAGGCGCTGACATTCTCATCGTGCGCGAGTTGTTGGGGGGAATTTATTTCGGGGAACCACGCTCGACCGAGGGCGCTGCCGGCAGCCGGGTTGCGATTGATACCATGCGCTACGGCGAAGCGGAAATCGAACGCATTGCCCGCGTCGCTTTTGAACTGGCCCAATCCCGACGGCGCCTGGTGACTTCCGTCGACAAGGCCAACGTGCTCGATTGTTCCCGGCTGTGGCGCGATGTGGTCACCCGCGTGGCGCGAGATTATCCGGAGGTGCAACTAAAGCATACCTATGTGGATTCGGCCGCCATGGCGTTGGTTTCGCATCCTACGGACTTCGACGTCTTGCTGACGGAAAACATGTTTGGCGATATCCTCTCGGACCAAGCGGGCGCCATCGTTGGTTCGATTGGAGTGCTGGGATCGGCCAGCATCGGCGGCCCTGTGTCGCTTTATGAACCCGTGCACGGTTCCGCACCGGACATTGCCGGGAAAGGCGTTGCCAATCCTCTGGGGGCGATTCTTTCGGTGGCGATGATGTTGCGATACTCGTTCCATCTCGAGGCTGAAGCGGAGTGTGTGGAGGCTGCAGTCAGGTCTGTGCTTGACGCGGGTCATCGGACGCGGGATCTGGCGAAACCGGGCAAACCCGCGACTGGCACTGCGGAAATGGGACGTGAAATTGTGTCTGCCATAAAACAGCGAGTGGCCCTCCAGGAGAAACAATCGGCGAAATTTACCGCCTGAAGATCCGAGGAGTGTGGCTCGATTTCGTTTTTGAAAAACTGTCGCTTGCGAGTTAGATTTGGTCAACCGAGAACCCATGACTGAGAAATTCACGCTGTTTGACAAAATCTGGAACGAGCACGTGGTGTGCGCTCCCGCCGGACGGTTGCCGCTGATTTATATCGACCTGCATTTGGTTCATGAGGTCACTTCGCCGCAGGCGTTCGAGGGCTTGCGGTTGGCGGGCCGCAAAGTACGGCAGCCTCAGCGCACGGTTGCGACGGTGGACCACAACATTCCCACCGAGCCTCGCGGGACGCCAATTACCGATCCCATTGCGGCGCGACAGATTCAGGCGCTGCAGCACAATTGCAAAGAGTTTGGCGTGCCTCTGTTCGATATGGATTCCTCCGATCAGGGCATCGTGCACGTGATTGGCCCAGAACTGGGATTGACGCAGCCGGGGATGACCATTGTCTGCGGGGACAGCCATACCAGCACCCACGGCGCGTTTGGGGCGCTGGCATTTGGTATTGGGACGTCGGAAGTCGAGCATGTGCTGGCTACGCAGTGCCTGCATCAGCGTAAACCGAAGAGCATGCGGATCGAGGTGCGAGGCAGGCTTGCCGAGGGCGTCAGCGCGAAGGATCTCGCGCTGGGAGTGATTGGACAAATCGGCATCGATGGAGCTACCGGCCATGTGATCGAATACGCGGGCGACGCGGTGCGCGGGCTGTCCATGGAAGGCCGAATGACGTTGTGCAACATGAGCATCGAAGCGGGAGCGCGCGCCGCGATGATTGCGCCCGATGAGACTACGTTCGCTTACATGAAAGGCCGGCGATTTGTCCCGCGTGATTGGGATGAAGCGGTTGCCCGCTGGCGCGGCCTGGCGTCAGATTCCGGCGCGCGATATGACAAGGTCGTTGAGATCGACGCTTCACGTCTGGCGCCGTTTGTGACCTGGGGAACAAATCCGGGAATGATCGCGCCAGTGGATGGGAGCATTCCCGAGTTGAGCGATTTCAATGCGGATCGTCACGCGGTCCAGCGCATGCTGGAATATATGGGACTGGAACCGGGCACTCGCATCGAGGACATTTCTGTCGACCGAGTATTTATCGGCTCATGCACCAACTCGCGGCTGGAAGACCTGCGGGCTGCGGCTCGCGTGGCTAAAGGACATCGCGTTGCTCCCAAGGTGCGGGCCATGGTCGTACCGGGATCGCAGGCAGTGAAGCACGCAGCAGAGCAGGAGGGCTTGGACAGAATTTTTCTGGAATCCGGTTTCGAGTGGAGAGAATCCGGATGCTCGATGTGCCTGGGAATGAATCCAGATATTCTGCAGCCCGGTGAACGATGCGCTTCGACCAGCAACCGCAACTTTGAAGGGCGCCAGGGCCGCGGCGGCCGGACCCATCTGGTGAGTCCGATGATGGCAGCGGCCGCGGCGATCGCGGGGCACTTTACCGATATTCGCAATTGGCGTTTTCGTTGAGGCAAGTAAACCATGAAACCTATTCGCATCCATAAAGGTCGCGTCGCGCCGCTTCATCGGGCGAACGTTGATACGGACCAGATCATACCCAAACAGTTTCTGAAGCGGATCGAGCGCACCGGGTTCGGGGAGTTTCTGCTATTCGATTGGCGTCGCACTAGCGATGGTAAGCACGATCCGTCGTTCGTTCTCAACCATCCCCGCCACGCGGGCGCGAGCGTTCTTGTAGCAGGAAAGAATTTCGGTTGTGGTTCTTCGCGGGAACATGCCGTCTGGGCGCTGGAGGATTTCGGTTTCCGCGTTCTCATCGCACCATCGTTCGCCGACATCTTCGCCAACAATTGTGTGAAGAATGGCGTGCTGACCGTAGTTTTAACTGAAGACGAAGTCGCCGAGGTTGCTCGCCGTGCAGCAGAATTTGACAACTATGAGATCACAGTCGATCTCGAGCAGTGCAAGGTCCACGACGGCCATGGATTGTCAGCTCCATTCCAGATCGACGAATTTACCCGCCATTGCCTGCTCGAAGGGCTCGACGACATCGGGCTGACTTTGCAGCATGAGTCCGAGATTGTCGCCTATGAAGCCCGGCACGTCGCACCAATCAGCCGTAATCTGGAAGCCATCTAGCCATCTTACAAATGAACTGAAGGAGGACCCGGCGGGCCTTTTCAGGGGCTAAAGCCCGCATCTTTCTTGATTCTGGGCGGCACGACTGAAGTCGTACCCTTCCCAAAACCATTCTTCACATACATAGGGCGTACGCGGCGCGGCTAAATTGATCCCCTGCTCGGGTACAATACTCTGTCCCATAAAAGAGTAAGGCGGTGGAGGAGAATGCCGGAGGCTTGGAAACAGTGGGAAGGCCAAGTCGTCAACGAGGAATTCTCGTTGGTCCGATACTTGGGCGGCTCGGAGCACAGCGCAGTATTTCTAACCAAGCGCGACGACCGCGAACCCCAGGAAGTGGCGATCAAACTTACTCTGGCCAATACTGAAGACCCGGAACTTCAGCTCTCCTGGTGGGAACTCGCCGCGAAGCTATCGCATCCGAATTTGCTTCGCCTGTTTCAGCGCGGTCGCTGCCAACTGGATGGCACGGAATTGCTTTACGTCGTGACTGAGTATGCCGAAGAGAGTCTGGCGCAAATCATTCCTTATCGACCGCTCACGCCGGCGGAGGCTCGCGACACGCTCCAGCCCCTCCTGGATGCTCTCGCCTACATTCACGGCAAGGGTTTCGTACACGGCCACATCAAACCCGCAAACATTTTGGCAGTTGGCGATCAGATAAAAATCTCCAGCGACGGACTATGCGGAACTGGCGAGTCGAGCAGAGTTCTGGGAAAGAACAGCATCTACACCGCCCCGGAGATCGCAGATGGCGGGGGCGTCTTGCCCGCTTCAGATATCTGGTCGTTGGGCGTGACGCTGGTCGAAGCTCTGACGCAGAGCCCGCCGGTTTGGAAGGAAAGGGAACAAGAGGAACCCTTGTTGCCGGAGAACTTGCCGCAGCCATTTTTTGACATCGCCAGTCATTGCCTGCGTCGAAATCCGCAGCAGAGGTGGACGGTGGCTGAGATCGCGGCACGGTTGCAACAGACCTCACCTGCGCCCGAGTTACAAGAGACTGTCGAGCCCAAAAGCACTTTTACGAAATGGGGCTATCTGATTCCAGCTATCGCCGCCGCATTGTTGCTGCTGGCGTTTCTTGGTCCAAAGCTGCTTCATCGCCATCCGGCCGAGTCAGCGCTTTCCACCCCGATGGAATCTTCGCAGGGGCAGGCAGAACCAAAGCAGAGTGCTGGTTCCACCACTTCGTCGAATGCGCCACCGGCTGCAGCGAAGAGTAGCGCGAGCAAGAATGGCGCTGCCGGCGATTCCGTTGGTGATCGGGTACGAGGTGCGGTGGCCCAACAAGTCTTGCCCGACGTATCCAAGAGCGCCTTGAGAACAATTCATGGCAAGCTGAAAGTTCGCGCGAAGGTTTCGGTGGATTCGTCCGGGAAGGTGGTCTTGGCGAAACTCGATTCTCGAGGACCGAGCAGGTACTTTGCGGAACGGGCGTTAGAGGCTGCCCGGCGGTGGACGTTCAAGCCGCCTCAAGTTGGTGAACAGGGAGTTCCCAGCGAATGGATGCTGACATTCGAGTTTGAGAGAAGTGGAATCAATGTTCATCCGGCGCAAACGTTTCCGTAGTGGATTGTGGGTGAGAAGTCTGGCGCGATTTGAGGAATTAGGATGGAGAACCGGCGGAGGTCTTCATGCCTGTGCGGCTGATCGAGAGTCTGGCGACCACGGCGCCACTCTCGGACCTGTTTTCGGACCAATCGATTCTGCAATCCATGCTGGACTCCGAGGTCGCTCTCGCCCGTGCCCAGGCCCGTCTGAAAATCATTCCCCGATCGGCGGCCGACACGATCGCAGCGGCCGCCAAAGTGGAAGCGTTCGATCCAGCCGCTCTTTCCGGCGCCACTTTGCGGGCCGGGACACCCGTCATACCATTCGTCAAAGCTCTCACCGAGCGCGTCCGCGAAATCGATTCGGCGGCTGCGGGATTCGTGCACTGGGGCGCAACAACGCAGGACGTTGCGGACACCGCGCTGATGCTCGTGCTAAAGCGGGCGCAGCTCATTTTCGATGCCGACCTTACCCGACTGGAACATGGGTTGAAGCGGCTGGCGACGGAACATGGTGCCACCGTGATGCTTGGTCGGACGCTCATGCAGCCCGCACCACCGACTACGTTTGGGCTCAAAGCGGCGGGTTGGCTGAGTGCGGTCAGCCGCAGTCATCAACGTCTCAACGATGCGTTTTCTGAAACTTTGATCGTGCAGTTTGGCGGCGCGAGCGGTACCTTGGCATCGCTCGGGAACCGAGGACTCGCGGTCGGTCGCGCGTTGGCAGATGAACTTGGCCTCGGATTTCCGGATGCTCCCTGGCACACTCATCGCGACCGTCTGGCTGAGTTGTTGTGTGCTTGCGGCATTCTGACTGGTTCGCTGGGCAAGATGGCACGAGACATCAGCCTGCTCATGCAAGCTGAGGTCGGCGAGGCGGCGGAGCCGAGTGAACCGGGTCGCGGTGGTTCTTCGACGATGCCTCACAAGCGCAACCCTACTGGTTGCTCGCTAACGCTGGCTGCGGCGGTTCGCGTCCCGGGTCTGGTGGCTGGCTTTCTCTCGGCAATGGTGCAGGAGCACGAGCGCGCATTGGGCGGCTGGCAATCGGAGTGGCCCACTGTTTCCGGGATCATTCAGGCTTCCGGGTTGGCGGCCGCATCCATGGCCGAAGTGGCCGAAGGTCTCACCGTGGACCCGGCGCGAATGCGCGCGAACATTGAAGCCACCCACGGCGTCATTTTTGCAGAGCGAGCCATGATGCTGTTGGGAGACAGGATCGGTAGAGACGTGGCCCACAAATTGTTGGAAGACGCTACCCGAAAGAGCATCGCGGAAGGACGCAGCCTTGCTAGTGTACTTTCCGCCATGCCCGAGGTCACGAAGCATCTCGATTCCGCGATAATCCGCGAGCTTGATTTGCCGGAACAGTATCTGGGCATGGCGGATGAGTTTCGTGTCCGGTTGCTCGCTTCGGCACAGCAACGAACGACGGGTCAGCTCACGGCAGTTTCATCTAAGAAGCAGCGGCAAAAGATGAAGCCAACGAACACCAAGAAAAAATGACAAGGAGCAACTATCGTGCCCTTCTCGACGATTAACAACCGACGGCTGTTTTATCGCCTTGAAGGCCGTGAGGATAGCCCCGTGCTTGTGTTGTCCCACTCGATTGGGGCCGATCAGGGCATGTGGGCTCCGCAAGTGCCGGATCTGCTTTCGCACTTTCGTGTTCTCCGCTACGACATTTGCGGACATGGCGCGTCCGACGCGCCCAAAGGCGATTACTCGATTGAAGATCTGGGACGCGAGGTGCTGGGTCTCGCCGATGCGCTCAAGATTTCCGAATTCGCTTTCTGTGGTCTCTCGCTTGGGGGCGCGATCGGCCAATGGCTCGGGATCCACGCTGCCGATCGTGTAAGCCGACTGGTTCTTGCCAATACTTCGCCGCAATTTGGAGCGCGGGCAAATTGGGATGCCCGCAGGAAAGCTGTTCTCGACGGTGGAATGGCCGCGGTAATCGACTTGGTGATGCAGCGGTTTTTCTCGCCCGAAACGCTGACTCGAGGCGATGCCTACGCGCAGTCTGTACGGTCGGTAATTCTCGGCACCGATCCCATCGGATACGCTGGTTGCTGCGCCGCCCTCAGGGACATGGATCACACCCAGTTGCTGCGCCAATTCCGCGTTCCGACGTTGGTCATTGTCGGCGACCGCGACGTTGCAACTCCCGGGTCGGGCCACGGCGAGATCCTAGCGCGAGAAATACCAAAGGCTCAAGCTCTGCATTTGCCAGCCGCGCATATGTCGAACCTGGAGCGTCCACGGTCCTTCACGGCAGCGTTGTTCAACTTTCTCCTACAGCCCGAAGCCGGTTCTGAAGCGCAGAGCGACCCCCTGCAGGCCGGATTCGAAGTACGGCGCTCGGTGTTGGGCTCGGAACATGTCGACCGTGCCATCGCAGCGACTTCTGAATTCAATCGTGACTTCCAGGAATTGATCACCCGCTATGCCTGGGGAACGATTTGGACGCGGCCTGGGCTCAGTCGGCGGACGCGACGCCTATTAGTGCTGAGCATGATGGCGGCTCTAGGCCGCTGGGAGGAGTTTCGTTTGCACTTGAGCACGGGTCTGGCTCACGAGTTGGAGCCCTGCGATCTCAAAGAGATCCTTCTGCAGGTTGCGATTTATGCGGGCGTGCCGGCGGCAAATACAGGTTTCCACATTGCGGCAGAATTGCTGGGCAAGAAAACAGAATAAGCCCGTCCGGTCTCGGGGTTTGAGCCCTCCTTTTCTAGACATGGAATCTCGTGGGTCAACGGCACGAATGCAAAGTTGCTTGACACTGGTTGGCATATGGTGGTAGAGCTGTCAGACCACTATTTTCACGCCAGTAAGTAATCGGTTTTGGCACTTTGCGAACGTTTCGTTACCGTACAAACTAGCGACTATCGTAGATGCACACTTCGACGGAGGCGCCCATGCGTTCCCTAAGCACTCGGCTGACGGTTGTAAGTATTGGCGTACTGCTGGCGTGTCTACCCCTTCTCGCGCAGACCTATACCGGCCGCATCCTGGGCGTGGTTACCGATCAGAGCGGAGCCGCGTTGGCTGGCGCCCAAGTGGTCGTCACGGATATGCAGAGAGGAGTTTCGCGTACTTTAACGACAGACCAGGCGGGTGAATACGTAGCTCCGGACCTGTCTCCCGGTACGTACAAAGTCCATGCCGAGGCCAAGGGATTTAAGGCAGTGGAGCAGCTCAATATCCCGTTGGAAGTAGCGAAGGATGTCAGGATCGATCTTACGCTCCAGCCCGGCCAAGTAAATGAGACCGTCGTGGTAACTGGAGAAGTTCCGTTGCTGGATACCACCTCATCCACTCTCGGCGGAACTCTCAGTAATGAGGTCATCAATGACTTGCCGCTGAACGGCCGCAATTATGAGAACCTGCTGCAGCTGCGACCCGGCGTAATTCGCTACCCCGGAGGCGGCTTCTCAACTACCAGCACCAACGGACTTCGTGCCGAGGATAACGCTTACGTCATCGACGGCCTTCTAAATAGCGAACCGTTCTCCGGGCAGGGCATCATCAATGGAGCCGGTATTGCGGGCGATTCGGCGACCATTCTGCCGATTGACGCTATTCAGGAATTCAACGTCCAGGAGAATCCTCCCGCGGAATTTGGCTGGAAGCCCGGAGCAGTCGTCAATGTGGGACTGAAGTCGGGCACGAACTCTCTTCACGGCACGGCGTTCGCTTTTGGCCGGGATGGCAACGTGTTCGATGCGCGAAATTATTTCAATTGTGCAAGCAATCCATGTGCCTACGGGCAGTCGCCCAGTCCCAAGAATCCACGGACGCTGGAGCAGTTTGGTGGATCATTCGGCGGACCGATCATCAAAGATAAAGCCTTTTTCTTCGGCGCGTATGAAGGACAACGCTATGACGTCGGCAACCAGTTCGGAGGCGTAACCAGTCCTTCGATGATACCGATGACGCTGGCTGCGGGGACGCCACAGAACTGTACCGCTCCTGGACTCGCTTCCGCTGACTGTGCCGACAGCATTCCGACTGCGGTTGCTGATCTGCTGGCCAACGGTGTCCCGATCAGCGCGGCCAGCCAGAAAATCTCAGGCTGCACGGTCTCGGCGAGTGGCGTGGTCACCTGCAACGGTACGGGATTTCCCACTAACAACAATCCAAGCATCAATATCGTCAACGGATTTCCTAATCAGGTCGGCGTCGACAACGTGGTCGCTAAGGTCGATTACAACTTCAACGACCGCCAACGGATCAGCGGCATGTACTTCTTCGGCAATAACTCAGGGACGGTCGAGGATTTTCCGGAACTGCAATCCAAATGGCGGTCGGATATTCACACGCGCGCCCAAGTGGTCGGAGGAAGCTGGGTTTACACCCCCTCGGCACGTTGGGTGAATGAAGTCAGATTAGGCTACAACCGCCTCTACCAGCCTACGCTGCCGGGCGATCTCAATACGCCAGCGTCGGATTACGGTCTTAATACGGGTGTGACCGGTCCTTTTACTGGAGGGTTGCCGCGCATCGGCTTTGGCGGATACTTCTTCCCCGGACTGGGCGGCTTCAAGTGGCCGAAGTTTCAAGGGCCCGACGATATCATCCAGTTTGTCGACCACATTTCCTATACTGCCGGAAAACATGCCCTGAAGTTCGGCGGTGAGTTGCATCGCAATTATGTGAGCGGTGGTGCGTTCGGCAACGCCCGGGGCAGCATCACTTTCCTGGGCGGCGTCGCACTGGCTCCAACTGCAGCCAATCCCAACGGATCTACGGCGCTGGAAGATTTTTTGGCCGGCGATCCGTTCAAAGCTTCTGTGCTCACGGGTGATCCCAGGCGGCACTTGCATAATTGGAACTACGCTGGGTTCATTCAGGATGACTGGCGCGTAGGCAGGACCTTCACTCTAAATTTGGGATTGCGTTATGAGTTTGCCTCGGTGGTCGCGGACTCCAACAATCTGCTGGGCAACTTCGATCCCAACCTCGGAATCGTGCAAGTGGGCAAACAGATCGGCAGCGCCTACAACCCTGATCATACGAATTTCGCTCCCCGCGTAGGTTTTGCGTGGGATATCGATGGCAAGGGGAAGACAGTTCTCCGCGGCGGCGGCGGCGTGACATTCGAAGCCGTGAACTGGGAAACGTTTCTGGCATTCAACAACAGCTTCGGACTGCCCAGCGTTCCCACGGGAGCTGTCATATCCGGAACTGGCACACCCAACCCCGTCACTGCTGGAGGGACGATCACAACGGGTAATTTGACCATTCCCCCGATTCCCCCGCAGTGGGACAGTACTACGCCTCTCTACGGCAATCTTAGCAACACTACGATCAATTGCGATCCCAATGCATCTGGTCCGTGCGCCATCATGGGGGTAGACCGCAATATCACTACTCCTTACGTGGCGACTTGGAGTTTGAATGTTCAGCACGCTTTCGCCCCCAACTTGACTTTGGAAGTCGGATACGTGGGCAACCACGGATCGAATCTGGTCGGGATTCGGGACATCAACCAGGAGATGCCGGGGACCGACTCCCAGGCGACGCGACCGTTTAACACGAAGTTTCCCTACCTGAGTAATATCTTTCAGTTGGGGAACTTCTATCGATCAAACTACAGCGGTTTGCAGGCGACGTTCACCTCGCGAAATTATCATGGATTGAGCTTGGTCGCCGGCTACACTTACTCCCACGCGCTGGACGATGTGTCGGCAAACTGGGATTTCGGAGCCGGATACGGTCTTCCCCAGAATTCTAACAATCTCGCTGCGGAATATGGCAACAGCGATTTCGACGTACGCCATCGGTTCACACTTTCTCTTACCTACGCCATCCCCGGCAAGCAGGGTTACGCCCAGATGCTGGAGGGCTGGGAGATCAATTCGATTGCAACCATTGAGAGCCCGCAATATTGGGGACCGATTGATTTGACCACCGACATTTCCGGCCTTGGCGGCCTGCCCGTAAGCCCGCCGCAAGCTACCCCTCAGCGCTGGGATTTTTTTGGCAATCCTTCGGACTTCAAATCTGGACCGCAGCCGATCCCGCACTACACGGTTGGCAACTTGCCCGCGGCCTGCACAAACGACGCTGCGGCGATCGGAGCGACGTCAACGCTTGATGCGTGGGGTTGCTACGTCAAAGGCAACTCGGTCATGATTCCGCCTCCTCAAGGGCAGTTCGGCACGATGCCCCGGAATCTATTCCCCGATTCAGGCTTCCGGAACCTGGACTTCTCGCTGGCCAAGAACTGGCACTTCGGGGAACGGCTTCACGCCCAGTTCCGCGCCGAGTTCTTCAACATTCTCAATCATCCAAATTTCGCCAATCCGTACGGCGGACAGAACGGCTTCGGGCTGAACGATCCCGGAGGGCCAAACTTTGGTTGCGGCTGCGCGACACCCGATATAGCGGCTGCTAATCCAGCCGTGGGTTCCGGAGGCCCGCGCTCGGTCCAGTTGGGACTGAAGTTTGCGTTCTAGTTTCGGCGTCGGAAGCTTTGAGGGGATGGGGGCCGGACGCAAGTGTTCGGCCCTTTCAGTTAGAAGAGGTTTTGTACATTCAATAAACATCATAAGGAGCCGTGAAACGTGAGAGCTAGAGCTCACTCCAATTTTGTAACGCACTTGTTGATCTTCGCATTCGTGCTCACCGGCATTGTGTTGGCGCAGGAAAAGCATGAACGAACTCTCGATGAGATAAAAGCGGAAGCCATTCATCGTGCGGAAAATGGAATGTATCCGCTGATCGGACTCGATCCGGGGGATGTTCGCGAAGCGCTTGCCTCGATCAAGACGCGTGATAAAGACGAGTGGGCAGCCGCGTTCATGGCGGTTGGCGACCGCTACTTCAGCGAGGCGAAGTCGTTGGAGAAAACCGATCCGGCAAAAGCGAATGCGGACTACATTCGCGCATGGCGGCTGTACTCTTTCGGCCGTTGGCCCTATCCGGCTTCGCCCGGAAAACAACGAGCTTATGCCAAGGCGATCGAAGCATTCCTCGCACATGCTCGTTTTTGGGATCCGCCCTTGGAGGTCATTCATATCCCTTTCGAAGGGTCTGAGATTATCGCGTACATGCGGCTTCCGAAGAACGCCCAGGGTCCGGTGCCGCTTGTGATCGCGGTCAACGGTTTAGACAGTCGCAAGGAAGACTTGTCGGAAAGCTTCTCCGCGATCCTGCCGTTTGGTGTTGGGTTCCTTGCAGTCGATGGGCCGGGTACGGGGCAATCGCCTGTCAAGGCGAGTCCGACTGCGGATCGGATGCTGTCGCGCGTGATCGACTACGTGCAGACGAGGCCGGAGGTGGATAAAACTAGAGTTGCTGTTCACGGTGTCAGCTGGGGCGCATACTGGGCGACTAAACTTTCCATCGTCGAGCGTGCCAGGCTGAAAGGCGCAAGTGCCCAGTCTCCGCCGATCGATACTTTCTTTCAAAAAGATTTCCTGATGAATTCGCTCTTGGGGAATCGCGAATATTTGTTCGATCAAGTTCCCGCTCTGATGAACATTTTTGACGGGGTCACGACCGTGGATGAGTTGGCGGCGAGCCTCGAGAAAATGTCTCTCGTAAAACAAGGCCTCCTCGGCAAACCAACCACGCCTATGCTGATCATGGCCGGCGTACTGGATACCCAGGTGCCAATTTCAGATATTTACTTGCTGCTTAGTAAAGGAGACGTTCCCAAGGATGCGTGGATCAACCCGGCGGGCGGCCACTTGGGGCGGCAAGTCAAGGTGTGGCCAGACCCCATCATTTTCAAGCAAGTGATTATTCCGTGGCTGGTTCGCACGCTCGATGTTCAGAGCACGCAAAAATAGTCGACGCATGTCGCCTGGTGTGGAGTGCGAGTAACTACCTTTATGAAGGTTCACAAAGGTAGAAGCTCTAGACTGCGTATGTACAGACTGCACAACTTACTAGAGAGACGCCATGGGAAATGGATGCAACTTCAGGCGGCCTTCTCCAGTTCCTTCCGATTCCAGTTCCCCAGGTTTGCTCCGGCGTCGTAGGTGCTCTGGAGGAATCCCAGAAGTTCGGCCTTCGGGTCTGAAGCATTGCGGACGTCGTCGTACATCAGAAGGAATTCGTGCATCTGCGGATGATAGAAAGCTTTTGCCGGGCCAACATGCGCCTCCGCAAAACCTGCCGGTTCCGGAGCCGCGTACGCGTAGAACGCCGGGGCTTTTATGTCACCGCCGCCAGGCCAGAAACCGGCGCTGATCACTTCATGTGAATATGCTTCTCGCGTGATCGAATCTGCGCCTTCTCGCGGGGGCGCGCGGCGGCCTGAGAAACGCGTGACAGCCAGATCGAAGCTGCCCCAGAAGAAATGCACCGGGCTGTTCTTGCCGATGAAGCGCGACCGAAACTCCTTGAAAATCTCATCCGCGCTGACCAGGATGCGCCAGAACCGGTTCGCGTACCCGGGGTCGTATGATGCATGTTGCGTATCCTGGTCGAAGGCGATCGGGTTGGGCACTTCGCACGGCATCTTCCAAATTGTTACTTGGATACCGAGCGAATCCAGACAATGCATAAACTCTTTGTAGAAGTCGGCAACCGATCGTGGCTCAAGCGCCATGACTCGTTCCGTGTCGTGGCTGGTTCGAATCAGGAGCCTGTGATGGATGAAATCGAACTGAATCTCAAAAATCCCACTGTCGAACGGGATGGGAGAAGTTGTAAGGCCGAGTGGGGTGACATATAGCGGGACTCCCCACCAATGATTAATTCTTGGACTGAGTGCAAGTCGAACCTTCCCCACAATCTGGGTCCACATGTGAAGGGTCGCATAGGTGGCCTTCCACGCTTCCAAAGGCAATTCCGGCCACAGGCTCGGGCTGATGGTTTGGGCGTTCATATGCGCCTCGTAATGAGAAGTCTAATGCCAGATGTACGCCGCATTTTACTGCATCTCCATGTTGCAGAAGCAGAAATCGGGTTTGAAGATTGAACGTGAGCACCGCTATCTTACTCATTTCCCAGTCTCATTTGCGATTCCATGGATCAAATCATCTACGCTGGAAAATCAATGTAGCGCCTTGCCCGATTGGGCATCTAAGTTTGGAGCATATTTCTCGGGTGAGTCGAAGGACGAAATGGTGGCTTTCGTCCATGATTCCTGCGCGCACTTCGTCATAAGCTCTGGCTGAATACTGCACGTACGTTCGGATTGCGAGTAGCGGTATCGCCAGCATGCGGGAACGAAGACAGAACTCACAGAGTGCATCTAGGTGACTTTGGAGGCAACCATGCTCGTCGCGCAAAAGAACGTTGACGTTCGACACCAACTGCTTGAGCGACTGTCCGAAGCTCGAGCTCAAACGGACGAGATTTTCAACATTGTCAAGCCCGACTCTATCTACGATCGGCCGATTCCGGAACGACATCGAATTATTTTCTATCTCGGCCATTTGGAAGCATTCGACTGGAACCTGCTGCGCGAGCGCGTTCTGGGCACGAAGGCTTTTCATCCAGATTACGACCGATTATTTGCCTTCGGAATTGATCCGGTGAATGGCGTACTTCCGTCCGATCAACCAAGCGATTGGCCTTCCGTCGCAGATACGCGGAGCTATGTCCAGCAAATCCGCGAGAACATTGACGAGGGTTTAGCAACTCTTGAATCTGCCGATTGGCATTCCAATCCCGTGGGGGCGGATTTCACGGCCAGCACATTGCTCAACGTAGCCATCGAGCACCGGTTTATGCACTCGGAGACTTTGGCGTACATGCTGCACCAGTTGCCGCTTGATCGTAAAATTCCACAACCCCGCAAGCCCGAACTGATTGTTCCTCAAATTGCGCACAGAATGATTGAGATTCCCGCCGGGCAGGCCACGCTTGGACTGTCGCGACGCGACCAAAACGTTTTCGGTTGGGACAACGAATATGAAACACTGACCGTCGAGGTTCCAGCTTTTGTCATCGATAAATACAAAGTGACGAACGGCCAGTACCTCGATTTCGTAGCCGCGGGTGGCTATGAGAATCCAGCCTGCTGGACGGAAGAAGATTGGAATTGGCGAACGGCGCAGAATATTCAGCGGCCCGTGTTTTGGAGCCGGAATCGCGATCGTTGGTACGTGCTGACCATGTTTGACGAGATCCCCCTGCCTTTGGACTGGCCCGTCTACGTGAGCCACGCGGAGGCCAATGCATACGCTCGCTGGGCCGGAAAGTCATTGCCTTCGGAAGCACAGTGGCACCGGGCGGCGTACGGAACGGCGAACGGCCGCGAGAGGCACTTTCCATGGGGCAGTGCAACTCCGAATCCAAGCAAAGGCAATTTCGATTTCCATAGGTGGGATCCGGTTTCCGTTGGTGCATCTCGCGAGGGCGAGAGCGCTTTCGGTGTTGCAGATTTGCTGGGCAACGGATGGGAGTGGACATCGAGCCGGTTCGAGCCATTTCCCGGTTTCCAGCGGTTTTCGTTTTATCCGGGCTACTCCGCCGACTTCTTCGACGGCAAACACTACGTGATGAAAGGGGCATCCGCGCGAACTGCGGGGTGCATGTTGCGCCGCTCGTTTCGCAATTGGTTCCAGCCCCACTACCAGTTTGTTTACGCGGGATTTCGCTGCGCGAGCAACTGATCGATTCCGGAGGACAGCATGTTGACCCAGGCTTTTACTGCCGGTACTAATTCCGATCTCCTGACCGATGTACGCGTCGGTTTGACCAAGCCCGGCCAGAAGGAACTGCCTTCGAAATACTTGTATGACAGCGTCGGGTCGGCGCTTTTTGAGGTCATCAGCGTCCTTCCAGAATATGGGTTGACGCGTGCGGACGAACGTCTTCTGCGTCGGCATTCGGAAGACATTGTCGCCAGACTGACACCGCCGACGGTAGTGGCGGAGTTGGGCAGCGGAAGCGGAAAGAAGACGCGCTGGATGCTCGAAGCGCTTAGCCGTCATCAGCACATCTCGTATTGTCCGATCGAGATTTCGCGGGCCGCACTCACCATGTGCGAGCGCGAACTCGGGGACATCGATTCAGTCAGTATCGTCGGCTTCGAGCGTGAATATCTTGATGGATTGTTGGAGGTTGCGGCTCGACGCCAGGCAGGAGAGCAACTTCTGGTACTGTTCCTGGGGAGTACGATTGGCAACTTTGAGCATCCGGCGGACGTAAAGTTCCTGCGCCAAATGCGGGAGATCCTGCGAGCAGGTGACGCGCTGCTACTGGGCACTGACTTGACGAAACCGATTCATCAATTGCTGGATGCATATGATGATCCGCTCGGCGTGACGGCGGCCTTCAATTTGAATCTGCTGGCACGCATCAATCGGGAACTCGATGCCGACTTCGTACTCGAGCAATTCGAACATGTGGCTCGCTTCAATGAGGGGGTCGGCAGTGTTGAGATGCACCTTCGCTCCCGGAAGAAACAGATCGTGAGCATACCGGCGGCTTCCTTGACAGTTACGTTCGTTGAAGGCGAGACCATCTGGACTGAGAGCAGTCACAAATATTCTCTCGCCGACGTATTCCGAATTGCCGAGAAGGCGGGCTTCCACTGCGATGCCCAGTGGATTGATGAAGAATGGCCATTCGCCGAAAATCTCTTAATTGCCGAATGAGGGTGAGCCTTACTCCAGATCGGTCTGAGACTCGTCTGTCGGAGGTTTCGATTCGAGATGAATCTCAGGCAAATTTATGCTCTTTAGTTGGCGATTTAGTGCAGGCAGATCTGACTGCTTGATATCCTCCCACCGCTTCAATACTGCGGAAAGGTCGCGCTCGGTATCCGCTGCCGCGCCTTTTTGGGCCGCAGTGGGTGCAGCATCGGCCTGTCCGACGCTTCCGTAGAGCGTGCCAACCGCGGTATTCTCACGAGTCAGGGTTGGCTCCGATGCTTCGGGCGTAGGTGGCATCGGCCCACGCAAAATCGCTCCTACCTTCTGATCGAGCACCTTGATCGATTCTGCCAGATCGCCAGATTGCGTTCCAAGCTTGTGCAGTTGATCGACCAGCGAACGCGCCTGCGCCACTGCTTCCGTGCTCGCAGTCAACTCGGAAGCCAGACGCATTTCCAGATTGAATTGTTGTTGTAGACCGGCGGGAGGCGTGCTTACCCGGGGATCTATCTTGATCGTGAACTGCGCCGTGAAAGTACGCCCGTTCGTATTGAGTCGCGCCGTATATTCTCCGGGTAGCGCAAGGGGTCCGAGGGGCGTTCTGGGTGTATCGTAGGGAACCGCCGAAATCGGATACTGCTGTTGCAGCGAGGCTGGCGAAGGATAATGCAGATCCCATACCCAGCGATGCATGCCCGCGCTTGCTGAAAGAATTTTCGGCATGCGGATCCAGTAGAGCGGAATCATCTGCTTCTCGAGTTCAGCCCGACTCACCTCCGGCTCGTCTGCACTGGAAAAGCGACGCACTAACTTCCCTTGCGCATCGAGGATTTCGAGTGTCACCGGACTGGAAGCAGGCTGTGCCAGGAAGTAATCGAGAATCGCGCCGTCGGCAGGATTCTTGCCGGCCGGTTCATCGGGCGGAATCGGAGTGTCAGGATTCGTGCTGTGCCGAACCCGGTAGGCAAGTTCGGGTTTGAAAAGATAGGCATCCGAATTTGCTGTTGCTTCCGCAAGTTGCCGCAAAGGAGTGATGTCATCGAGGATCCAGAACGATCGGCCGTGAGTGGCGACGATCAGATCATTCTCGTGAATGCCCAAGTCTCGCATCGACGTGTGCGGCAAGTTCAATTGCAACGATTGCCAGTGGTCGCCGTCATCAAATGAAACCCAGACGCTGGTTTCGGTGCCCGCAAACAGCAGTCCCTTGCGCACCGGGTCCTCGCGCACAGTGTCGGCCGGTGCATCATCCGGAAGCCCTCCCGAGATCAACTTCCACGTCTTGCCGCCATCGTGAGTGCGGTAAATGTAAGGATGTAGGTCATCGATGCGGAAGCGGCTCACGGACGCATAGGCAGATTGATCGTCAAAGTGTGACGCTTCGATCTGAGTGACTTTGCTCCAAGCGGTCAATTCCGGCGGCGTAATGTTGTTCCACTTCTTTCCGCCGTCTCGCGTTATCCAGATCAAGCCGTCGTCGGTCCCGGCCCATAAAGTATTCATGCTCTGGAACGACGGAGCGAGTGAGTAGATCACGCCGCGCTGCTTCCCCGCTTCAGGATTCTTGGACGCAAGCGTGCCCACGCTCGCAGGAACTCCCGGATTTTCTCGTGTGAGATCGGGGCTAATGGTTTGCCAGGTTTCCCCGCCATCGGTGGTCTTGAATAACATGTTCGACGCATAGTAAAGAATGTGAGGATCGATCGGTGAAAAGAGGGTCGGTTCAGTGCGATCGCTTCGATACTTCGCGTTGCGCACCGGAATCGGCGTCACGTTTTGTGCCTGCCCCGTAGACCAATGATATTTGGAAACCTCGCTCCTGCCGCCCCCATAAATAATGTCGGGATTGAGCGGATCGGGCGCGACATAACCGTACTCGATGGTGGCGACAGGATGCCAGTCGCGAAACGTGATTTCGCCATCGTTGCCGCGGCTCAAAATGCAAACCGAACCGCTCTCCTGTTGCCCGGCGCAAACCCGGTAGGGAAAAGTATTGGTAACCCCGACGTGATAAAGCTGCGCGGTCGGCTGGTTGTACCACGAGCTCCAAGTATCCCCGCCATTGACGGTCACAATCGCGCCCTGATCGCTGACTAATAGAATAATCTTCGAGTCGTTGGGATTGATCCAGAGATTCTGATAGTCGTCCCCGCCGGGAGCGCCACGAATGCTCATCCAGGTTTTGCCGCCATCCGTCGAGCGGACGGTCACGATGCTCACACTATAAATCACGTCGGGATTCTTCGGGTCGACTCTTGGAATTGAAAGGTCGCCGCCGCCGATGCGCATGGCCGGACGCGGATCAGTCGTAGCCACGTGCCAGTTCTCACCGGCATCATCGGAGCGGTACAGGCCCAGACCGGCTGCGGAACCGTACTCTCCATGCTCAGTCGTCGCCACAGTCGCGTAGAGACGGCTTGGCTGACTGGCTGCGATCGCCACATTGACTTGCGTAAGGTTCTTGGGCAGACCGTTGGTCAAGGGATGCCAAGTGCTGCCGCCGTCCGTCGACTTGAACAGACCTCCACCGGTTCCCTGAAATTCGTTGTTATCCTCCCACGGCCCCTCGCGGGCTTCCCACAAAGATGCGTAGAGCACATCGGGATTCAAAGGATCAATCTCAACGTCAGAGGCCCCGGTGTTTTCGTCCTTGTACAAAACTTTCTGCCAGGTGCTACCGCCGTCGGTCGAGCGAAAAATTCCACGCTCGTCGTTCGCACCGTAGGGATGCCCGAGCACCGCAGCGAATAACTTATTCGGGTCGCGTGGGTCAACTACCAGCGCAGGGATCTGCTGTCCGTCGCGCAAGCCGAGATGGGTCCACGTCTTGCCGGCGTCCGCGGATTTGTAAATTCCGTTGCCGACGGACAAATCAGGACGGTGCAGGCCCTCACCACTCGCAACATAAATAATATTGGGATCAGAGGGAGCGACCGCGATTGCCCCGACCGATTGCGTGGGCTCTTGGTCGAAGATTGGTGTCCACGTGCGTCCGTAGTCGTCCGACTTCCACACTCCGCCATTCACCGCGCCGATATAAAAAAGATTAGGCTGCTTCGGTACGCCGGCAACCGCCCGAGTCCTACCGCCACGAAAAGGCCCAATCATGCGCCAGCGCATTTCCTGATACATGCTCTCCGGAAACTGCTGTGCCTGGCTGATGCCAAGCTGCGAAAATGCGAAGCTGCTAGCGAGCAAAATCAGGATAAGGCGACGAAGTCGCATCATGTATTCCTCCAGCCATATGACCAAACGGGACAGGATAAATCAAATGAGACGTTGGGAGAATGCAAATCGGTTGACTCTAAAGCGTCTCCGACTCTTCTTCTCGACGCTGCTTCTGAATATCGATTCCGAGCTGCTCGGCTTTCTTGTAGAGATGGCTACGCTCCAAACCGAGGGACTTGGCGGCATTCGTAATGTGATAATTGCTCCGCTTCAGCTCGGCGAGAATCGCCTCACGCTCGAAATTCTGCACCCGCTCGGCCAGTGGGCCTGAGCTTGTTGGCGACGAAGGAAGAGCGGTCGGAGTAATCGGCAATGCAGAGCGAACAGTGGCTGGCGTTATTTCGCCTTCAGTCGCCAAGAGCATTAGGCGCTCCACGACATTGCGCAACTCGCGCACGTTCCCCGGCCACGGGTAAGCTGCGAGCGCTTCAATCGCCTCTGAAGCGAACTGCATCGGCTTCCAATTATTCTGCGCACAGACCTGCCGGGCAAAATGTTCCACCAATGCCGGAATGTCCTCCCGGCGTTCGCGTAGAGGAGGTAGCACCAGAGGAAAGACGTACACGCGATGAAAAAGGTCTTGGCGAAAGTTGCCCTCACGCACCAGAGTCTCCAAGTTTCGATGGGTCGCGACCAGAACGCGCACGTCCACGGGAATAGGCTTGTCGCCGCCGATGCGTTCCACTTCGCCTTCTTCTAGCACGCGCAGCAATTTCGCTTGCATCGAGAGAGGCATATCTCCGATCTCGTCCAGGAAGATTGTGCCGTGTTCCGCCTGCTCGAACTTTCCCGTGTGACGCGCGGCGGCCCCCGTGAATGAACCTTTCTCGTGTCCGAACAGTTCCGATTCGATCAACTCAGCCGGAACTGCGGCGCAATTCAAAGTAACGAAAGGACCCGCAGACCGTGGACTGCGTTCATGGAGAGTGCGCGCAACCAGTTCTTTGCCGGCCCCGGTTTCGCCCAGAATACAGACTCGTGTCTCGCTTGCTGCCACGCGCTCAACCTGCGCCATTACTTTGCGCATAACCTCCGCGGTCCAGACAATCTCGTGCTTCCCCAGCCGTTGACGAAGCTGCAGATTTTCCGATTCCAGGCGCCGGAGCTTGAGCACGTTCTCGACAGTCAGCAACAGCTTATCCGTGGAAACCGGTTTTTCCAAAAAGTCGAGAGCTCCAAGCCGCGTAGCGCGAACTGCCATTTCAATGTGCGCCTGTCCCGACATCATGACCACGGGAACCGTGATCCCTTGCGCCCTGAGGTCTCCCAGAAAAGAAAGCCCATCCTTGCCGGGCATGACTACGTCGGAGAAGATCAAATCAAAGTTCTGCGTTTTAGCAAACTCAAGTGCCTTCAGCGCGTTGTCGCAAACCGTTGCTTCATGACCGGCGAGGCGAAACGCACGTGACAGCGACGCCAGCGTGTTGGGTTCGTCATCCACAATCAGGACGTGCGCTTTCTGCGACATTTAATAGCTCCTCGCGGTTTCGTCGCTGGATTTTCGTGGCAATTCAATCACGAACGTCGTCCCATCGCCCGATTCGCTTCGAACGCTGATCGTGCCGCCGTGATCGCTGATCACCGATTGAACGATCGCCAGACCGAGCCCCGTGCCATGCGGCTTACTCGTGTAATAAGGAGTGAACAAGCGCTCGCACTCTTCTGGCGTGAGACCAATCCCGGTATCCGCGACTTCTACATAACTGAAATCGCCGTTTTGCCGCGTGCGCAGGGTGAGTGTGCCACCTTGAGGCATGGCATCCATCGCGTTCAAGACGAGATTCGAGAGTGCCCGGTGCAAAAGGTCAGGATCGGCGGAGATTGTCTCCATGGGCTCGACCAAATCCAGTTTACATTCAATGGGCGCGCGATTCGGCGAGTGAAGTTGCACCTGAAACAGGCGACCTACATTCTCCACGATGTCGTTGAGTTGTGTTTGCTGGACCTGCGGTTGCGGCATCCTGGAGAACTCACTGAAGCGCGAAATGATGGCTTTCAAATTCGCGATCTCGGCCAGCAAGGTGGCAGAACTTTCCTGGAAAATCTCCTCGAATTGTTGCGGACTCTGCTCCCGAGCCCGCAGTAAATTCTCTACCGTCAGTTGCAGCGGGAAAAGAGGATTCTTCAGTTCATGCGCCAGGCGCCGGGCTAGCTCACGCCACGCCGCGACCCGTTCCGCCTGCACCAAATGCTCTCTTTGCGCCAGAAGTTCGCGAGTCATGCGGTTGAACGATTCCGCCAACTCACCGAGTTCATCAGACGAGGTAACCGTCACTTGCGCATTCCAGTCGCCAGAAGCGACTTCCCGTGCGGCCTGCGCAAGTTGTTCCACCGGCCGCGTGACTCGGGCCGCGGCCCACCCGCTGAGCAGGATCGCCAGCAGTATGCCACCACTTCCACATAACAATGCTACGGAGCGGATCTGCTGACGAAGATCAACATAAGGACGGCGCGAGTTGCCGATCAGCAAGACACCCAACAGTTGCTTATCCTGCCCGGTCAGCGGAAAGGCGTCGATGGTTTCGTCATCGGCCGGATTCGTCGACCAATGTACCAGCGCCGTAGTCTCGCGCGGCTGTAGCTGAAGCCGCTGAATAATGGGCGCGATTCGATCTGCTTGCTGCACCGTCCCCGCAGCGCCAATCAGGAATTGCGGAGAAAAGCCTGTTCCCAGGTTTTGGTAGAACATGGCTCGTGTCCCGGTGGGAAGTTCCAGGCTGGCAAGGAATTCCTTATCAATCCGGCGGCCTCCGATCACGAAAAGCGGTTTCTCGGAAAGGTTTACTTCCCTGACTGCAAACAGCCCTAACGCCGCACCGTCTGGCAGTTCCTCCTGCTTCAAGAAGGTGCCGTTGGGAATTGCGGACGAACTTATTACAGCCTCCTTGTAGCCAAATTTAGCCGGCCACTGCGCGGACGAAATGACGATCCCCTGGCTGTCGACGAACTCCAGAAAATCCAGTTGTTGACTCTCGGCGATGGTCTTGGCCTCGTTGAGATATGCGCCGTAATCGGGCGAACCGTGGCTCAAGGCGAGAGCCATACGAGTAGCCTCTTCGCTCGATGCAACAGCTTCCACACGACGCGCGACCTCCTCGCTTCGGCGATTAAAGTCGCGGCGAAATTGCGCCACCAGAGCTGCTGTGCGCTCTTCATTTGTTTTTTCGAAAGCGCGTCGCGTTAGCAACGAAATACTCCAGGCAACCGCCGTCACCGACACCAAAACGGTGAGTGCAAAGACGGCCAGAAGTTTGCGCCTGAGCATCATGGTTTCTCTACGCCCAGCCAGACGTCAGGCAAACGCCAACTCCCGTCGCGAGCCGTCCGCCAGCTCTTCGCGCCATTCGCCACAGCGTATGCCGTCCGCAAGTGCAGCAGAGGAATCACACGTTGCGATTGCAGAAGTTTGTTTTCCGCGTTGTAGAGATCATCGACGGAACTAGAAACGAATTTGGGAGGTGAAACTCCAAGCTCCGCCGCCATTTCGCCGAGAGCGATCTGAACGTCGAGCGAAATCAATGGGATTCGAACAATCCGCAGGTCAGCGCCGCTCGCGCTTGTGATCTGCATCCCGAGCCCGGCATCGCGGGCGTTTAGCACGACTCTCTCGGCAATCACGCGCGCGGCGGGATCAGCCGTGTCGTAACCTAGACTCCAGTAAGTCGTATGCGGAATCTCGCCGCGTATCTGCCGCGCACGCTCCAAGTCAAGCGACGAAGGAAAAAGAAAACCGTAGCCCGTCATCCAATTTGGCAAAAGGCCGCCGGCAGGCTCTCCTCCACCTTGCAGCACAACCGTATTCAACAACTCGCGATCAAGGCTCAGGGCAAGCGCTTGACGCTGTCGTCCGTCGTCGGACGACTGCGGGTCGCGGCTGAAAATAAGCGCGATGAGTTCCACAGGAGCTGAACTGTCGATGTGGCGGCCTTCCGCGGCGGTCCGGCGCGACTGCTCCGGAGCGACTTCTATGACTTGCGCCTTACCCAAATCGAAAGCGATCATCTGCTCGCGAAAACTCTTGCCCATTTCGATTTCGATTGCATCCAGGAACGCTCGGCCACCCCAATAGTCGTCGCGGGCCGCCAGCGAAAGCTTCTTCCCCGGATCCCACATGGAAACAGTAAAAGGCCCAGTGCCGGAAATCTTTCCTCCCTCGCGCCTTACGATGCTGTTGCGCGGCAAACTCAGCTCGGAAGGAAGATTCGGAGTCGCAGAATCGCGCTCGATGATGACAGCCTCTCCTTCAGAAAAGACTTTCCACGTCGGATTTGCCTTGCGCAACGAAGCGGCAACCGCGTCCAGAGTAAGCTGCGCGCCGTCTTCAAACGTAATTCCTCGACGCAATAAAAACCGCCAACGCTGGTTGCCCGGTTCAGTCTGCCAGGAACTAGCCAATGCTGGTTCAGGCTTGCCCCGCTGGTCCAATGAAACCAGAGTTTCAAACATCAGACTAGACAGATTGCAGAATCCGAACCAATCCGATTGGCTGGGATCGGCGGGGTCTAAAGAGGTGGGGGCAGCCCGCATC
>Ga0209010_1000033_pt1 | contig 74729 bp, 67 predicted proteins | sample BlaSpr_A8_OM1_O3_FD_187985 | JGI IMG/M metagenome (GOLD analysis project Ga0209010, IMG submission 187985) | Forest soil microbial communities from Thunder Bay, Ontario, Canada - Black Spruce, Ontario site 2_A8_OM1_O3 (SPAdes) (version 2) | ecosystem: Environmental > Terrestrial > Soil > Boreal...
GTAACTCCAAAATCCTTCAACTGTTTGCGAACTACCTACAGGACGAAAGTCTTGTTGGCGTCCCCGACGGGATTTGAACCCGTGTTACCGCCGTGAAAGGGCGATGTCCTAGGCCAGGCTAGACGACGGGGACCTGAAAGGCGGGAGCCGAGGGCCAATCAATCGATGTTAACAGTGCCTCTACACAGTGTCAAAAACGATTGCGGCTTGGTCGAGGCCTCTCATCTTTTTTTGCCCAATGAGGTTAGGTCAAATCTCGTCGGATGGAGCAACGAGTTAATCTCGATCTCCGAGTCAATGAGCGCAGTTGGACCACCTCAGAGCAGAGTCTTCTCTTGACTTGTGGAAAGTGCCGCCGACAAACATCGCTTTCGATTCGTCGTCGTTTCCAATCTCGCGGATGTTCTAAAATTAGTTGGCCCATGCTGGGGCAGGAGCAATCTGTGGCAGATGCACTTTTTCTGAGCCTATGGTTTCCGAGTTTTGAATTGGACGAAATGTTGCCGCGTGCTTTGGCGGTGATGCGGCAGTTTCCATTTTCTGCTGCGCGGCCGGGAATAACGTATGTAGCTATGCATCCCGTCTCCTGGAACGAGCCCACGATTTTCGAACAACGGTTCCGACCCGGCGTCCCTCCTGAAGAGGCGGTGCTTCCCGCCGCTGATTTGCTTCATGAGGACTACGCCTATTTGTTTGAAGGGTTCTGGGATCTTTGGGTTTTGTCGGACCAGCGCGAGTGGGTTCTGCAGCCGTCGCTAGTGAAATTTCTGGTGCACGGTGTGGAGTTTGACGAAGGCGTTTACGAGCACGAAGGCCACATCGAAGTGGACTTTGGCATAGACTCGTGGTTCCTTCAGGACGACGTACAACTCACCAGCGAAACGGAAACTCGAGTTCGCGCCAATGTACAAAAGCTCGTTGAGTTCACGAATAAGGCAGAGAAAAGCTCGGGAGCGAGTGCGCGATTGCTGTGGTCAGAATCGGAGGAGAACCTGGCGCAGAAATTGATCGCGCGTCTGCAGAAAGTTCAGTAAAGAAGGGGCCGCGTCTGCGACCCCTTATGTTCAAGCGGTTCACGCTATTTCGTTCTTCCGCCCTCAATTTTCAGCTTGTCGCTTGCTCCGGCTTGGGCCGCAGCGAGCCGCGCGGTAAGCACGCGGAAAGGCGAGCAGGCCACGTAATCCATCCCTACCTCATGGCAGAACTTCACTGAGTCGGGATCGCCGCCGTGTTCTCCGCAGATCCCGACCTCGAGACCGGGACGGGTCTTGCGTCCGCGTTCGATCCCGATGCGGACCAGTTCTCCCACACCCTCGCGATCGATCACCGCGAAGGGATCCTGTTTGAGGATGCCTTCTTTCAAATAGGTTGGCAGAACTTTGTTCACATCGTCGCGCGAAAAACCAAACGTGGTCTGGGTCAGATCATTAGTGCCGAAGCTGAAGAACTCGGCTTCTTTGGCGATCTCGCCCGCCAGCAGCGCCGCTCGCGGCAACTCGATCATTGTTCCGACGAGGTAATGCACCTTCTTGCCCTTCTCGCGGAACACTTCTTCCGCCACGCGCCGCACGATCGTCGCCTGGTTCTCCATTTCCTTTAGAGTTGCGATGAGCGGAATCATGACCTCCGCATGGGTCTTGATTCCCTCCTTCTCGACCGCGACTGCAGCTTCGAAGATAGCGCGGGATTGCATCTCGGTGATCTCCGGATAAGTAATGCCCAAGCGGCAACCACGATGTCCAAGCATGGGATTGAACTCATGCAGTTCTTCGACGCGGCGGAGCAGTTTTCTCAACTCACTCAACTTCGGGGAGCGCGGCTTGGTGGCTTCCAGCACCGCGATCTCCACCATCAACTCTTCGCGCTTGGGCAGGAACTCGTGCAGCGGCGGATCCAGCAGGCGAATGGTTACTGGCAGGCCGTCCATGACGCGAAGTAGGCCGATGAAATCGGCGCGCTGCATGGGCAGCAGTTTTTTCAACGCTGCGCGGCGATCTTTTTCATTGTCGGTCAGAATCATGGCGCGCATGTGCGGGATTCGGTCCTCAGCGAAGAACATGTGCTCGGTCCGGCACAATCCGATGCCCTCGGCGCCAAACGCGCGCGCTTGTTTCGCATCGCGCGGAATGTCCGCGTTGGCACGCACTCCGATCTTGCGGAATGGCTCCGCCCAGCCCAGGAACTTCATCAGTTCAGGATCGTCAGGCGCAGCGTCGAGAGTATCGAGCTTGCCTTTGATCACGCGGCCCGTGGTTCCGTCGAGCGAAATCCAGTCGCCCTCCTTGAATATCTGGCCTTTGACTCTCATCTCCCGAGCGTGCTCGTTTACCCCTATATCGCCCGCGCCGGCGACGCAACACTTTCCCATACCACGAGTGACGACCGCCGCATGGCTGGTCATGCCGCCGCGCGAAGTGAGAATGCCCGCAGCGACTTCCATGCCGTGAATATCCTCGGGAGTAGTTTCCGCTCGGACCAAGATGACTGGATTTCTCTTGCTTCCGTGCCCCGCCTTTTCCACCGCTTCATCCGCGGTGAAAACAATCTGGCCGACAGCAGCACCCGGAGATGCCGGCAGTCCCGTTGCCAGAACTTCGATCTTGGCTTTCTTCTCATCTAAACGCGGTACCAGAAAATCATAAAGCTGGTTGGGCTCGACGCGGAAGATCGCTTCTTCTTTTGTGATCAGGCCTTCTTCCACCATCTGAATGGCCACGCGCACAGCAGCAAGCCCGGTGCGCTTGCCGTTGCGCGTTTGCAGCATGTAAAGCTTGCCTTCCTGAATGGTGAATTCGAAATCCTGCATGTCGCGATAATGTTTCTCCAGGCGGGTGGTAATCTCGCGAAGCTGGTTGTAAGCCGACGGCATGATCTTTTCGAGTTCCCGGATGGGTACCGGAGTTCGTACTCCTGATACCACATCTTCGCCCTGCGCATTCAGCAGAAACTCGCCGTAGAACTCCTGGGTTCCGGTAGAAGGATTTCGTGTAAAGCCGACGCCGGTCGCGCTGGTGTCGCCGAGATTACCAAAGACCATCGCCTGCACGTTCACCGCTGTACCGAGCATGTCATCGATGTTATTGATGCGGCGATAGTGCTTGGCGCGATCGTTCTGCCAGGAACGGAAAACGGCGTCCCGCGCCATGAGTAGCTGATCGTGAGAATCTTGCGGGAAGTCTTGTTTGGTGTGCTTCTTAACGACTTTCTTATATTCCGCAATTACTTCTTTCAATGCTTTGGCGTCGAGGTCGGTATCGAGCTTGGCTTTTTTCTGTTTCTTCTTGGCATCGAAGACTTTGTCGAATTCTTCTTTCTCAATCTCTAACACAACATTGCCAAACATCTGGATTAGTCGGCGATAAGAATCATAAGCAAAGCGCGGGTTGTTGCTGCGCTTCGCCAAGGCTTCGACACTTTGATCGTTTAGGCCGAGGTTGAGAATCGTGTCCATCATGCCCGGCATGGAAAACTTCGCACCCGAGCGAACGCTTACCAGCAGCGGGTTTTCGCCCTTGCCAAGCTTCTGGCCTTGCAGTTGCTCGAGGTGGCCCAACGCTTCTTCCATCTCCCGGTCAACTTCTTTCGAAACTCCGCCATGCCGCATGTATTCGCGACAGGCTTCGGTTTGAATCGTAAAACCCGGCGGCACTGGCAGGCCCGCGTTGGTCATTTCGGCCAGGCCCGCGCCCTTCCCGCCGAGTTCATCTTTCATCTTGCCGTTGCCGTCGGCCTTGCCGCCGCCAAAGAAGTAGAGATATTGAATGGTTGGTTTCTTGCTCGCTACTGCTATTTCTGCTTCGGGGAGAGTTTGCGTTGCCATAAAATTAGTCCTTTATTGTTTCGAGGATTCTTTAGATTCCTTGCCTTCGGTCACTATTTCTGAAAAATCGGCAATGGTGGAGAATTCCTTTAACAGCGACTGCAGCAGCGCTAGCCGATTCGCGCGGACGCGTTCGTCGTCGACCATCACCATGACTTTGTCGAAAAAAGCATCGACCTGATCTCGCGCGGTCGAGAGTAGCAGTAGTGCATCGCCATATTCCTTGTTTCTATGATAAGCCTCAATCCTGGCAGCATTGCTTTCGACGTAGGCCGCTAGGTTTTTTTCCTCGTGCGACGCATCTGCCAAAAACTCGAACCCCGCTGCGGGCTCGATACCGTTCTCCCGTGCCTGTTTGAGAATGTTCTGCATGCGTTTGCATGCCGCTGCGATTGCCTGAAACTCGGGCATGTGCAGAACGTTCTTAAGGGCTTCAGCCCGGGCGATCGCGTCGACGACATCATCAGATCCCGCGGCCAGCACGGCATTTACCACGTCGTACTTAAACCCGAGCACATCGCGAAGATAGAACTCTAGGCGCTCGCGGAAAAAAGTTCTTAAGGCGCTCGGGTAATCAATCTCACCCGAAAACTTTCTTTCCGCCGGCGACCCACGATAAACTTCGCGCGCATCAACAAACAATTGAGCCAAGCCGAGTGGTAACTTTTTCTCCGCAATTGTCTTTACAATTCCGTTTGCCTGCCGCCGCAGCGCAAACGGATCTTTCGATCCCGTGGGCTGCAGGCCAAGCGCAAACATTCCGGCAATGCTGTCCGCCTTATCGCCGATCGAGAGGACCGCGCCCTCGGTCGAGCGCGGAACCGAATCTTCCATCGACTCCGGTTTGTAATGATCGTAGATCGCCTGCGCGATTGCCTGACGGGTTGCATCTGGCATGCCGGGGTCGAGTTCCTGCACGCTGGCGTAGAGTCCGCCCACGATTCCTTGCAGTTCGGTAAACTCTTTTACTAATTCGGTTGTCAGATCGGTCTTCGCCAGAGCCGCCGCTTTGTGCACGATCCCGGGACGAACCTGCACTCCGTTCCCACGGATGATTTCGCAAAGCCAACTGCACAAACGCTGCGTCCGCTTCGTCTTGTCGTAATAGCTGCCCAAGTCTTTCTGAAAAGTGACGTTCTTGAGCCACACCGTCCGCTCGCGCAACGGATGCTTTTGATCGGTCTGCCAGAAGAATCGAGCGTCGTTGAAGCGGGCGCGAAGCACGCGTTCATGGCCATGACGAATGATGCCGCGCGGATCACCATCGGTGTTCAGCACAGCCAGAAAATGCGGCAGAAGCTTCTCCCCTGCGTCTTCGATCGCGAAATACTTCTGATGGTCGCGCATCACCGTGATCAGGACTTCTTTCGGAAGCTCCAAAAACTGATTGTCGAAACTTCCCAGGATTACCGAAGGCCATTCCGTTAGGTTGATGACGGTTTCGAGGAGACTCTTATCTTCCCGCCAGCGCGCGCCGGGAACAGTGCGAGTTGCGGCATCGAGCGCCTTCCGAATCTGCTGCTCGCGATCGCCGCGACCGAGAACTTTCGCGGCACGCAAAGATTCAACATAGTCCGCACCGGCGCTCGGAATAACGATCGGACCCTCGGCTAGAATCCGGTGCCCTCGTGATTGATTCCCGGCACGAATGCCATCAAATTCCAGCGGAATCACTTCCTTGTCGAGCAATGCCACAAGCCATCGTACCGGCCGGACGAACTTTTCGCTCGGTTTACGCCAGTACATATTCTTCGGCCAGTAAATCGAGTTGATCTCTTTAGGAAGCAGTTCGGAGAGGACTTCTGTTGCCGGGCGGCCTTTTTTTGTGATCTTTGCGGCTAGGTACTCGCCTTTCGAAGTTGTCACTCTCTCCAACTGAGAAACGTCCACGCCGGCCTTTCTCGCGAATGCATGGGCAGCCGGTGTCGGCCGCCCATCTTTGAAAGCCACGCTCACTGAAGGCCCGGTGACCTGGTCGGTGACATCGGATTGGGCTGCTGGAATTCCGGATGCAAGAAGTGCCAGACGACGCGGAGAGTCGAGGCTGGAGATCGCTCCCGTAGCGGAGAGATGTTCGCGTTCCAGCAATTTTTGCACTCTCTCACGCAACTCGAGCGAAGCGGCATCGATCATCCGCGCTGGAATCTCTTCGCACCCGATCTCTAGTAGAAAATCTGGCATTCGAAGACCCTTTATTCGTTTCGCGTAACCTCAGGTCCAAAGTTCCGAGACTGTAGGAACCAATTCCTTTTTCACCTTCACTTGCTTTCCCGCAGGTTCCGCTTCGTCCGCACTCGCCGAGGTCTCGTCTTGCTGCTGATCCACATACGCCTTCGCGATCCCCACGGCCAAAGCACGCACGCGCGCAATTACTCCCACTCGCTCGGTCACTGAAATCGCGCCGCGGGCGTCGAGAATGTTAAACAGGTGCGAACACTTCAGGCAGAGATCGTAGGCAGCAAGGACCGGGAAACGCTTCTTGTTCCGCGCCCATTCGTCATCAGGACTCACCTTGCTCAAGGCGGCGTATTGATCGAGTAGTGCCTTGCATTCGGCTTCACACAACTCAAAGTGTTTCCACGCTCTCTCCACATCGGCGGCCTCAAAGTTGTAGACGGAGAACTGAAGCTCGTCCGCCAACCGCACATCGCCGTAAGTCGTAACCTTACCTGTTTCCGGATCGCGCGCCCACACAATGTCGTAAATCGAATCGACGTCCTGAAGGAACGCCGCGATGCGTTCCAAGCCGTAAGTCAACTCCGCAGATATGGGATCAAGATCCACTCCGCCGCACTGCTGAAAGTACGTGAACTGGGTGATCTCCAGTCCGTCGAGCATCACCTGCCAGCCCACGCCCCACGCGCTAAGGGTCGGAGCTTCCCAATTGTCTTCCTCGAACTTGATGTCGTGCTGGCCCAGATCAATCCCCATCGCGGCCAACGATTCCAGATATAGCTCCTGCACGTTCTCGGGCGGTGGCTTCAGAATCACTTGTAATTGCGTATGCTTGTAAAGACGATTCGGATTCTCTCCATAGCGTCCGTCGGCTGGACGGCGCGATGGCTGCACATACGCCACTTTGTACGGACTCGGTCCCAGCACGCGAAGAAATGTTTCGGGCGCCATGGTTCCTGCGCCGACCTCGACGTCATAAGGCTGTTGCAGCACGCATCCTCGCTCCGCCCAGAAGGTCTGGAGGCGCAGGATGAGCTCCTGAAAGGTCGGCGGATTGGAGTTGGCCTGAGTCAAAGTATTTAGGTCAGCAATCAGCAGTCAACGCGTTTCCGTTTCTAGGAAAACTCTACTAACTGAGTGCGAATTGCTCTCAGCTGATCTTCTCCAGCATTCCTGCCGTTACTAGCTTTTTCTCCATGTGCCGCTGGAGAGCCTGTAGCAGAAACTTTCGCAAGTCGGCCGCTTGCGCTTTCGGTCCCGGCGTTGCCGCAAAGATTTCAACTGGTGCGCGTAACATTCTGCTCGCGAGGGTCCGCGATTCTACCGAAATCTCGGATGACGCCAGCCGCTTGTCTTCGGCGCAGACCAACCCATCACTCAACGCGTGAAAGAATGCTCTACTTCCGTTCAGCGTCCGCCCGCAGACGATGCACTCGGAAAGCTCCGGCAGATAGCCCATCAGCCGGGTCATCCACAGGTCGAAATACGTGATGGGCATCCAGACGTCAGCCCCGCGCAATCCTGCCAGCACCGCGAGCGCAAGCCGGAAAACGTCATCGTTGGCTTCGCGATCCGGAAGCAACTCATCCAGCAACTCAGCTACATGGCCCAGCGCGACTGCGCGAGGATAACTCACTTCAAATGCCAGCGGCGATTCCAGCACTTCGCAAGAATCCAGACGGGCCAACTCCTGCCGTTCCCGATCCTCGTAGTAAGCTCGAACGTAGGTCAGTGGCTCGAGCGCTCCGCCAAACCGCCGCTTGGACTTCTTGGCCGCGCGCGCCACGCCCCGTACCTTTCCTTCTGAGCGAGTAAACAGCGTGACCAGCAGGTCGGCCTCGCGCAACGGATACGTCCGCAAAACAATTGCTTCCGACTCCTTCAGCGCCATGGAAGCTCAGCAGGTAACCTCTGATTGTAATGGAGCGGGGTGGAGATGGAAAGGCGCAGCCATGTACGGACTGACCAGCCGTGGGCCTTTGGTAAGCTTACTAGCTTGCCTTCGCGGGCGACTGAAATCCGATTCGCCTTCGTTTGCGACGCGACGGATCCATCAATACCCGGATGGCATCAATGATGTCCTGAATCACAGCGTCATGACCTTTCAAGCGGCGCTCTAGTTCAACCAGCTTGCTCGCAACTTTTTGATTGGTACTGAGCATCTCTCGCAGCCGAACAAAGGCGCGCACGACAAAGACGCTCATTTTGATTGCACGTTGTGAATTCAGCACTGTGGCCGCCATCACGGCGCCATGCTCGGTGAAGGCAAACGGCAAGTGCCTGCGGCCGCCATGTTCCAAACTTGAGGTCGCAATTTGCGACCTCAAGTTTCGATGCTCGCTCGCCGAAAGCTGGAACATGAAGTCGTGCGGGAATCGCGCCGCGTTTCGCTTAACTTGCTCGTTCAAGCGCTTTCACCCGCACGCCATACAACTCTGCCAGCTCGGAATCCAACATGACCTTGTGGCCTCGCAGGATAACAATTCTGGACTCGACAGGTTTCACCAGCAGCAGGTGGCGTTCGCGCGTTTGGATCCTCACTCTAGTAGATGTCACATTTCCGACTCGAGTTAAATCTTATGCCCGCTCTCCGACCTCCGAGAACGAAAAGGCGCGCGCCTTAGATAAAAGACGCGCGCCCAGCCCAAAACGGGGAACTCCGATTTTACCGGCCAAAGTACTTAGCATTTCGCTCAGTGAAGGCTTTCCACTTTTCCGGTAGGTCATCCAGCGCGAAAATCGCGGACACCGGGCAGACGGGAACACAAGCTCCGCAATCAATGCACTCAACCGGGTCGATGTACAACATTTCCTCTTCGGGGAACGCCGGCGCATCCTTCTTAGGATGGATACAATCTACCGGGCAGGCATCCACACAAGCGGTGTCCTTAGTGCCAATGCACGGTTCTGCAATTACGTATGCCATAAAGTCTGTGTCTCCCTGAGATGTTTGCGGAACTTAACAGAACCGCTAATTCTAACAAGAATGCCGCCAGTGGTACAGCGTTCAGCAGGTTTTCTACGCGCCCACCAACTCCCGCTCCGTACTTGGCTCGTACTCGACAATATGCCCCGCCACGGCGCTCGCCGCCACGGTCAGCGGACTAGCCAAGTACATCTGTCCTGGCCCACTGCGGCCCGGGAAATTCCGGTTCTGCGCGCTGATCACAACCTGTTCCGGCCGCGTGGTCACGCCCGGCCCGGCGTTGATGCAGGCTCCGCAACTCGGCTCGATCACATCTGCCCCGGCCTTCTGGAAAATCTCGAGATAGCCTTTGCGAATGCAGTAATCGCGCGTCTCCTGCGAACCAAACTGGATGTAAAACTTCACCGAGTCCGCCACCCGCTTGCCGTGCTTAAGGGCGTCAGCCAGCACCAGCGCATACATGTCCATGTCTTCGTTCTTGCCTGCGGTGCAGGTACCGCCATAAGCCAGTTCTACCGGCACGGGCGTATTGAGTTCGCGAATGTACTTGCCATTTCCAGGATCGCCCGGCGTCGCTACCATGGGCGTAATCTCGGCTGCATCCAACTCGATAACGTGCGCATAGTGAGCCTCGGGATCACTGTACAAACCTTCGATCATGGCCTCGGCTTTTTTGCGGTCCATCCTACGGCGTTCGACAAGAAAATCTATGGCCTTGCGGTCGGGCGCCACAATCCCAGTGAAGCCGCCGATTTCCGCGGCCATGTTGGTCATCGTGGCGCGCTCGTCTACGCTAAGCTCCTCGATGGCCTCGCCGGCGTATTCCATGACCTTGGCCAGTGCTTTGCCATGGCGGACGTAGTCGAGACTGAGAATCTTTAGAATGAAATCCTTCGCCGTGACGTTCGGTTGTTTCTTGCCACGAATCACGATCTTCACCGACTCCGGCACCTTGACCCGAACATCCTTGGTGATCCACGAGTTGAAGACATCCGTCGTACCGATGCCGAAGGCCACGCATCCGATTGCGCCCACGTGCGGCGTGTGCGAGTCGGAGCCAATATTCAACTGTCCCGGGAGTGCGTAGCTCTCGAGGACAATCGAGTGGCAGATTCCTTCCGAACCCTTGCGGTCTTTCAATTCGCCGTGCAGCCTGATTCCGTGTTTCGCGGCGAAATCCTGTTGCTTCAGCTTGAGCTGAGTCGCCAGATCGAGCAGGCCTAACTTTTTTTTCTCCTCCGAAATCACTTCGTCAAGGAAAGTGAGGTGGTCGCGGAAAAACAAAACGCTCGCGGGATCGTTCACCCTGGCATCCTTGCCCACATAACGCTCGAAGAAAATAGCCGCCATTGGTGTCACGTATTCATGGCTGAAACGCAAATCGGCGCGGGAAAAGCCCGTGTCGCCCGGCTTCACGTATGGGACGCCCGGCTCACCCTTTTCGTCGAGCATGTGCCTAGCGAAGATCTTCTCCGCTACAGTCATCGGCCGTTTTTCCGTCTTGATCGGCGGCAGAAAGACTTTCTTCTGCATGCGCGCGACGTTAAAGGGAAACAGGCCGCCGTACTCGATCACTTGTCGGGTGATCTCATCTTCTCCCGCGGTGAATTCGCTGAGAGCGATCTCCTGGCCGCTGCGAATCTGGTCAATCAGGGAAAAATTGGTCGAGGTCAGGAGACCGAGATTCTGGCAATTCTGCTTATAGATGCGCTCGATGTTCTCCGCGATGACGATGCGAATGCCGGCGCACATCTCCGCGTAAGGCGACTGCTCCCGGCTCGATCCCTTGCCACGCCGCTTGCCGCTTACAGCGCAGATGAACCCGCCCCTTTTTACGTCAGAACGCCCGATAGGGTGCACGCCCCAGCACTTGAGCCCAAGATAAGGGATTTCGCCCAAAGTCTCGTCGAAATAGAAGCAGTAGTGGGCTGGCGTAATTTCGTCAGTGGAGATATCGTCACGCAGCTTGGGATTGTGAGCTGGATTCTTTGTGTCCCAGGGCAAGTCTTCCCCAGCAAGCTGCCGCTTGATCAGGTCCGGATCCTCAGTGAGAAAAAAAATGCGGCCCTGCAGACGAACCTGGTGGTGACGTTTTTCGATTTTGCGTTCAAGGAGTGAGCTGTTCACGGTCTATATCCTGCCAAAGATAGCGAGCCATCCTGTTTCTATTGTAACCCGGTTACAGGCCCTTTTTGCGTAGAAGCTATCTCAAGAATAGCCCGAGGGAAGGGCAGGACTTCAGTCGTGCCGCCCGGAATCAGGACAGACGCGTGCTTTATCCTCTGAGGAAACCGGTGTACACCGGTTTATTCATGAGATCTAGTGGTGCCCGTGCGTCCGATCGTATTTTTCACCCGCCGTGATGGCAAACCCGAGACGATTCTCTTTCGGCGCGAGTGGGCAGGTGGCGTAGGGCGTCACCGCACAGGGGGGATTGTAAGCCCGGTTGAAATCGATCACCACGGTGCCATTCACAACCGGGTCGGTGTCGAGGAAGCGGCCGCCCGGATACGTGTCGGTCTTGCTGGTCAGATCGTTAAGAACGAAAAAAAGGCCTTTGGACGGATTGCCACCCAAGGCGGTGAGTTGCACCTCTTGGCCATTGATCTTGAACACGACGGTTCCAGCTACCGGAGTCGCGGTAGTGTCGCCCAAAACGTTGGGCACATCTACCGTTTTCTTCCCGTCGGACGGTATCCAGCTCGCAGTCACGCGATACGACAAGTCGATCGGGAAGAAAATCGGGCCGCGGTAATTCTTGGCCGCCTCGCTGGCGAGGTCCTTTAATCGGATGCCGATGCGCTGACCCCGCACAATGACCTTTATGCGCAGACTACCCAGTTCCACAACTGTGGGATTGCTCGAAGTATCGGGCTGCAGCTTGGCCGTGGTCACCGGTTTGCCGTCGATTGTGGCGTTGGCCTCGGGCGGAAATTTCACCGTTACATCTGTCCCCTGCAGCTCGAAAACGCCGGCGTGAGGCGGGCCCTTAGGAAACACGATGGCGTTGCTCGCATCACTACCGAAAGTGTTCTCGCCCGGCTTGAGCCAGAACAAACCCGCCAATGACAGCCAGTTCGTTTTGAGGTCGTCGACCAGTTCAGCTTTCCATTTATCGAACGACTGAATGTATACCGCGTCGGGCGCGGATGGCGACGGATTCTTGTCCGCCAGAGCCAACGCGGCCAACTGCATTGCTGCGATCGCCGACGCGATGATAAACGACCAAGTTCGCTTCATACTTAAGTTCTCTCGATCACCCGTGGTCCAGCTATCTCATGAACTCCTGCAGGTCGGGCAACGGTTCCAAGTCCCGTCCGCTAAGAATCTGTTCGAACTCGCTCAGCAATTCCCGATGCACCAATCCATTAGAAGCCAGAGTCTCGCGACCGTGCAGTTGGAATGGCCCACCCTTAAAGTCGGTCACCGTCCCTCCGGCCTCCTGCACGATCAGTACACCCGCCGCCGTGTCCCACGGGTTGAGGTTGAACTCCCAAAATCCGTCAAAACGTCCACAGGCTACGCAGCAAAGGTCCAGCGCCGCCGAGCCCGCTCGCCGCACTCCATGCGAGTGCAACGTGATCTGATGGTAAAAGAAGATATTCGGGTTCTTGTGGCGCTTATGGCTGGGAAATCCCGTAGCCAACAGGCACTCGGCCAAACTGGCGGTCTTTGAAACGTGAATTCGCTGCTGATTCAAATAAGCACCGCTCCCCTGCTCCGCCGCGAACAATTCGTCCCGCGTGGGATCGTAGATTACGCCAGCGATCCGGCTCCCTTTGTAGTCCAAACCCATCGAAACGCAAAACACCGGGAAGCCATGCGCGAAGTTCGTGGTCCCATCGAGGGGGTCGACATACCAGCGGTAGTCGCTACCAGTGTCCAGCAATCCGCCTTCTTCGCCGAGTATGTCATGGGTGGGCCAGTGCTGGCGAAGCCGCTCCCGGATCAGAGCCTCTGAATTGCGATCCGCTACCGTGACCAGATCCGCTTCGCCTTTGTATTCCACCTTGACGTGTTGGCGGAAGTAGCCCATCAACAGCGTACCGGCCTCGCGTGCAATCTCCGCCATGCGCGGCACGAAGTCGTCGCTATTCGAGGAAGATGTCATTCCGTGTGAGTTGTTTTTCGCATGTCACTGCCAGGCAAGCTACCTGTGCTTGGCGCCGTCCTCTGCGATGTACATGATTTCGTGTTTAAAGATGAAGAGATTTGGTTTGTCTTCGCGGGTCAGCCTGACCATGTTCCTGTCGTAATATTCAATCCAGCCGCTGACGATTTCGCCGTCGGCCAGCTTGATGCTGACGGGCTTCTGCTTTTCGCCTAACGACTTCAGGTACGCGGCCTCCTGCGAGGTTTCCTCGGGAGGAGTGATCTTCGCTTTCCGCGGCGCGGCAGAACCTGCTTGTCCGTTGAATGCCATAACTACATTCTACATGTGCCCGCGAGTGAACGCGGCGCCCAGCGCAAAGCGGGAACCCATGCCCAAATAAAAATGGGCCGGGCCTCGCGGATCGGGGTAGAATACGGGCCATCATCCGCATGGAGGTTTGCCATGAGAACCTCAGCTCTCCTGTTCGCTCTCCTGCTTTCAGCCTCCGTGGCCTTCGCGCAGCATAACGGCCCTACCGGCCAGCGTCAGGCCGACAAAGCCGAGGATCAGTTCGAGAAAGGCGTGCCCCCTCCGATTCATCAACAATCTTCGGTAGACTTCGCCAAACTGAAGGGCGATGCCGATGAACTGATGGTCCTGTCACAGTCGATTCACTCCGGCATCGGCGATGTGGAGAAGGGTATGCTTCCCAAGGATCTAACTGAGAAGCTGAAGCAACTGGAAAAGCTTTCCAAGCGCCTGCGCAACGAACTAGCGCCTTAGACCATTTGGTTATGAAAACAAGAAAAACGCCAGCCCCTGGTGAGGCTGGCGTCGGCAGTTGCCCTAGAGTTGTCTAGAAGTTCAGTTTCAACCCGAATTCGATTTGGCGCGGCGAACCCAGCGTGTACACGCCGGTTCCGACGCCGACCCGGTTCACGAAGTGTCCGCTGTACGTGGTGCCGTTGATGTTCCCCGGCGAACCACCCAGCAGACCCGACATCATGCTTTCCGGCAGGTCGAAATTGACGAAGTTGGGCAGGTTGTAGAAGCCGATTGACGGTTTGATCGTGAATCGCTCCTTGATGGTGTAAGTCCACGCTATGGTGGTGTCGAGTGTCCGCAGCCAGGAAAGGTCAACCTGTCCCGGAGGCGCAAGAGGCACTGTCGGAGCCACGCCGCCCAGTTGCACCAGCTGCGCCGCCGTCATCAGGCCATTCTGGATCAGCACCTCGCCTGCCGGCGTCGGCTGTCCCGCCACCGTATTGTTGTAGTTGCCGATGACCGCGTTGATGTTGCTGGCGTTAATGCCGCGATCAAAGCTTCCCACTTTAGTTCCGGGGATCGGGTCCTGTGTGGTGCCGTCTCCCGTAAAGTCGGTGCGGAAGATTTCGCCAGCGCCGGAGCCAGTGTTAGGAACGGTAAGGGTGGTCGAAAGCGGACTGTAGAAATGCGCCATCATTCCGATCTGGAACCCGTAGCGCAGATCCAGGTAGCCGCCAAATGATATCTGGTGAGTGCGATCCAGCGTCGAAGGCCCGAAGTAGCGATTGACGTTGGAGTTGTCCAGCGAGGGAACGATGAAATCCTGGTCGCCGCTGGATGCCGTGACCTGGTTGTCCGCAGCCACGCCTCCGCCAGTATTGTCGAAGCGCGACAAGGAGTAGGACACGGTGAAGTTCAGGCCGGTTGCGCCCTTGAATGGAGCCTTCACGTTGTCCGTCCACTTCATTTGCAGTCCGTCGTACGTAGAACGCCCGACCGGCGACAACATGCCGAGTGGCGGCGCATTGGGGTTGATACCGCCGAAGGCGCACGGGTAACCGAGCGCCGCAAGACAACTGCTCCCGCCCATATCGGAGGATGAGCCCAGGCCGAAACCGGCATAGTCGCTCATCGTTGCTCCGGCTGCGATCGCGCAGCCGACGCCTCCTGATCCAGGCGCGCAGCCAAATTTGGCGTTGGTTGCGTTGATCGCGGCGTTGGCGCCAGCAAGATTAAAGTAGTTGATGTCGCCAGCGTGATTTAGATCCACGCCCAACAGGTAGTGGGTCTGGACGTTGCGAACGTAATCTGCGCTGAACACCATGCCTCTGCGCAGCTCTCGCTGGATGCCGATATTCATCTGCACCGAGCGAGGTGATTTGTAGTCAGGGTTAAACATGGAAAGGCTTGGCGGGAAGAAGCATGGCGTACCGCTTGCAAAGGCAGCAGCGCCAGATGGGCAGCCGACAAGGCCGGGTTGCACATAGGCTGGGTTAGCCGCCGAAAGGTTCAGCGGTGAGCCCGCGACGTAGGCATTTTGCAACGCAATGATCGACGGCAACGCCGTGCCGATCAGTGGGAAGCTCTGAGCGCCTGCGGGGCCGCATACTGCGAGCGCAAGCGGGCTTCCGGGAGTGTTGATGGGACCATTTGCCGTTTGCAAGGTTACCGGCGATCCCGGAGATGAACAGGGCGAGAAGAATTGCAGGAACGCGCCGGTAGGTTCGCGGTTCGGACCGTCAAAGAGCACGTTGTTCCAGATCGCGTTTTCATAGAACAATCCAATACCGCCGCGGATCGAGGTCTTGCCGTCTTTCAACGGATCCCACGCAAACCCCAGCTGCGGAGCCCAGTTCTGGTTCGGTTGGTTCACCGGGTTTCCCAGTCCAGGGACCAGGGCATTGAGCCCCGGAATCGGCGGATACTGGCTGTCGGTGCGGCCAGTGTCGCGGTTCCAGCGAATACCGTAGGTGAGGGTGAAGTTCGGAATGATTTTCCAGCTGTCGCCAAAGTAGAAGAGCACTCGGTTATCGGGTCCGAGGCCGCCTGCCGGGAAACCAAGCGCCGCCTTGGTCGTCGAAAAGCCCAAGCCGTTGGCGACGGTGACGTTGTCAGCGGGATAGTTGAATGGATTGGAAGCGCCGCCAGGGAAAGGACCGGTTGCGGCGGATGCGATTTCGCCCTGAGAAACCGCCGATATGATCTGCGGTCCGTTCTTGAAAAACGAAGCGAATCCGCCACCTTGGATATGGTTGAAGCCAACGCCGTAGCGGATGACGTGCGAGCGAATGATCTTGCTGCCATCGTACTTAATTTGATGGTCGCTTTGCGGAGTGCTCTGGGGGGCCAAGAGGTTCGGGCCGGCCGTCAGCCCGCTGCCTCCCATAAAGATTTCCGCGCCGATGTTGGCAAACGGCAGCGAAGTGCTGCCTGTAGTCGCGTCGACAATTTGATTCTGGAATTTCAGGTACGAGAAGCGGATGGCATGGCTGAAGCTGCCGGTGTTGAAATCGACGCCGCCCACGAAGTTGCGGGTGATGTCCTTGTTGTCATATACCGAGTAACCAAACCCGAAGGTGGCGCCCAGGAGGTTCTGGAAATCCGAGAAGCGAAAGAACGCGCGCGCATTTTTTGTAAGCTGATAATCCAAGCGTCCCAGCAAGTTGCCTTCGTGGAATCCATCCTGAAATGTACCCGAGAACTGGGAGAAAGGAGCGGAGATGGGCACCGGTACGGCCGTGTGCTGAATGGTTCGCTCGCCGTCCATGAAGAAGAACAACTTGTTCTTGATGACCGGTCCGCCGAAGCTGCCACCGTATTGACTGCGCTGAAATGGCGCAGTGAATCCAACCGGCGTGGGCAGCGCGGCCGCGAATGAACTATCGCGGAATTGCCCAAAGGCCTCGCCGTGGAAGCCATTGCTGCCTGATTTTGTAGTCACGTTCACGGCACCGGAAGAAGTCAGCTCCGTGGACATGTCCAAGCTCGACTGGCTGATTTGAAATTCCTGAATGGCGCTCGCCGGGATGTCGGTCGTGGTCGTCCCCACAGTCTCGTCAGAGACGTCCACGCCGTCAACCTCAATACGCGCCGTACGGCCGAAACGGCCCCCGAACGAGATTGAAGAATAGCCTGCTTTCGTGGGGTCGAAGTTCTGGCCGTCCTGAATCTGCACGCCCGGTTCAAGCTGAGCCAGATCAAGGAAGTTGCGGCCGTTCACCGGCAGATTCTCGATCTGTGCTTCTGTGATGACGCCCTGTACGGTCGCCTGCTCCGTGTTCACCTGCACTGTGCTGGCCTCAACTTCAACCACTTGACTGGTCTGCCCAACCTCTAATTTCACGTTCGCACTGGCGGTGTTGCCGACTTGCACGGCTACCGGTACCTCGCTCACTTTAAAGCCGCTGGCTTCAACTCTGATGACATAGTTGCCGGGGATCAAGGCGCCTGAAGTGTACGAGCCCTTGGAGTCGGAGGTCACGGTGACTGCTGAGCCTTTGGATTTTTCTGTAATAATCACCTTGGCCCCGCTGACCACAGCGCCGGAAGGGTCCGTGACCGTTCCCTGGATACTGCCGTTACCAACGTTTGTTTGAGCTAGCAGAAACGAGGAGGACAGAAAAAAGGTTATCGCCAGAGCGAGCCCTACAAAAATTCCGGCGGGACGGAGGGGGCGGTTGAAATTCAGGGACATCGTCCACCTTCCTTTCAGAGTCGGTTCAGAATCAGTGTTTGCCAGTCGAATAACGCTCTCGCAGTCGGGTCAGGTGGGACAATTGCTATTGTTCGTTGACGGCCTGTCTTCAATTTCCGTCAGCAAACAAAAGCCTGAGTGTCGCCTCTCACAGAACCCGAACACAATTAGTCACTAGCAGTGCAATTGAGCGACCAAGACAATTAGAGGAGACACTTTGTCATGTCACCCCAATTCTGTCAATAGGTTAGTGGTTCGTTCGCTGTGTTGGGCACTGTCCTGTGAAGACAACAAATTCCATATTCTGTAGATCGTTACTGAAAACGAGATCAGGAAGCAGGCATCGGAAGGTGCCGTCAAAACTTGGATTTGGTCGTGTAATAGCCTGCCCGATGCCGGACTGTAAGTGAGGAGCCTGCCGACGGGTCGACCTTTACTTCGATACGGCGAAAGCTGGAATCGGAAAGCCGCTGCGAGGGATAATACGCAAGCAAATATTGCGTGCGCAGCTCATCACTGATTTTTCTGAACGCGTCGTCGAGTTCAGGTACTGACGTGGCGTAGAAATATTTGCCGCCAGTGTCCTCGGAAATCTGGATCAAGGCATGCTCCCCGCCAATATCGCGCCCAGCGCTCGCCTCTATTGGCACGTCAATGATGCTGTAGACAATGGCTTCGGCCTCCTGAGCCGAACGGACTGCTTCTTTATAGTCGATGCGGCTTACCGTGTCACCGCCGTCAGTAATGACAACCAAAACCCGCCTTCCTTTGCGCGGCTCGAGCGCCTGCGCTCCGAGGTAGAGGGCATCGTAGAGAGCGGTAGCCGATCCCATGCGAACCCGGTCGACCCCACGGTCGATCGCTTTGAGGTCGGAGGTAAACGGCACCACTTCACTGACAATCTCGCTGAAACTGTAAAGCGAAAGCGCATCGACCGGCCGAAGGATGGCGTGCGCGAATCGGCGCGCGGAGGACAGCTCCAGTGGCAAATCCTTGCGCGTGCTCAGGCTGGTATCAACGTCGAGCACGATGGAAAGAGGCAAAGCCGACTCTTTATCGAAAACCGAAATTGTCTGTGGTTTCCCGTCTTCCAGCAGTGCGAAGTCTTCTTTCTTCAGACCAGCGACAGGTGCGCCATGTTCGTCCGTAACCGTGACGAACACGTTCACCAGCTTGACGTCAACCTTCAGCGTGGTTCCAGCACCCTGCGCTGCGCTCGTGCTGCCGCCATTAGTCTTCGAACTATCAGTGGAGGCCGGCTTTGCCGTGCCCGTTCCACCAGAGGCCCAGGGTGGTTTGGGCACCTGCGCGTGCGAGACCGCGACAGTCAGCAGGATAACCAGAAATCGAAGCCGGAGGCTGAAACTTTTCTGTGCGGTGGACTTATCGTCGCGAGTCTTGCGGATGGACTCTTTTCGAGAGAAAGATTTTAAACGCAAAATCTGCAGAGATGCTCCGGCGCGGCCACGAAGAGACAATCTGCTCACTTAGATGCAGACCTTCCCGAATGGCTGCCCTCCGCCCTGGGAATGCCGGATGGGAAGGGCTCGCCATCCGCCCAAACCGCGCCATCCTCAAAATATTCCTTTTTCCAGATGGGCACGGTGCGCTTTAGCGTGTCGATCAGCCAACGGCAGGCATCGAACCCGGCAACCCGGTGCGCCGAGGCTACCACAATCAAGACGCTGATCTCGCCGATTTCCAACCGGCCTAAACGGTGCACTATGGCGACGTCGCGGACGGAAAATTGCTGAAGCGCTTGCTCAGCCAGCGCGTTCATCTGCTTGACAGCCATTTCTTCGTAAGCTTCGTAATCTAGATAGAGAGTGCGCCGGCCTCGCGTGTTGTCACGAACAATGCCTTCAAATACAACTGCGGCTCCATCTGAGGACTGCTTGAGTTTGTCGAGCACCGCCTGCGCGTCGATTTTCTCGCGCACGATCAAAGCGTAACCCCGACTTTGCGCCGGCTCGTCGCGCTGTGGATCCGTCGAGCCTCCGCTTACCGGCGGCAGGAACGCAACCTCGTCCCCTTCCTTCAAGCGCGAATCCGGTCCGGCAAATTCCTGATTGACGGAAATCGCAATTGAAGCGGCAAGTTCCCCTAGCCGGGGATTGATTCCTTCGTAATGCACGAAGACGTCGCCCAGCGTGGCATGTTCAGGCAAGTTGAGGAGATCGCTGCCTCGCCCCGCCAGATCCTTCAACATGCCGAAAAACAAGATGCGCACTTGCATGAAATCCCGCCGCGATTCTGCGAACAATTGTCAGTAGTGTAACGCGGCTGCCTCGTCACCAGCTTTCTTGAGACAGAAAAAGCCAGTCCTCTTTCGAGAACTGGCGGCCGTGCTTAAGGAGATCAGAAACTCATCATTTATGTTTTTCTTCGTGCCCCGCAGGTTGCGACGCGTGCGCCGCCGGCGGTCGCGGCGGTGAACTCTGACGCTGTTGCTGCCACGCGTTGAACTTGTTTTGTTCAGTCTGCTGGTGCTGAGCGTTCTCCTGCACCGGCGGAGCTTGTCGCACTAACGGATGTCCGTTCCCGCCCGCGGGCGGTCGCGGTACTGAAGGTGCCGCTGGACGCGCCGGTTCCGCTTCACGTGCTGATTCCTGTGGCGGAGCAGTCGTAGTGCGCGGCGCGCTCGGCGAAGGCGCCGGGTGGTTGCCCGCTGTATTCGTGGGCTCTTGTGGACGCGAAGCCTGATTAGCTTGCGGCGTGGGCGTTCGAGTAGCGGTTTGCGGTTGTCCCGGAGCCTCGGTGCGCACGTTGGGCGCTGCAGCTTGACGTTGTCCTAAAGACGCGCGCGGCGCGGGCGGCTGCTTGACCGCAATGACCTGCCGATTCATTACCGCAGCGGGCGGCTTTACGTTTGCAGGCCGGCCGGCACCCATCACACTCTGGCGGCTCGGCTGCACTGGGATGTTGCGGGAAACGGGAGCGTTTGCCATCTCCTTTTCATCCACTCTTGCCAAGTTGGCCTGGACCGGACGCGCGTTCACGAATGTGTCATGTGAAACCGCCGTTACGGCGTTGGCTACGTGTTGATTGGCATAAGTAACTCGGGTGACGTTCGTCGTGTTGTTGTTGATGATGGTCGTGTTGTAAACATTGGTCACCTGGGTCACGTTAACCCGCGTGTTGGTAATGTTCACATTGTTTACGTAGCCAGGGCTGGTTCGATACCAGGGCACGAAGACCTCGCGTGGAGCCAGTGGGAACCACGCCACGCCGGCGCCGATGCCAACTCCGAAACCAAAACCGCCTCCGCCTACAAATGCGACAAGAGCCGGGGCATACACCGGGCGGGCAAAAACCGGACCCGGGACCCAGCACCATCCACCTCCCACAAATGCCCAACGTCCATAGTGGAACGGAGCGAAACCCCACGGCTCGTCTTCAACCCAAGTCCAACCCCAGGGAGCCACCCAAACCCAATGTCCATAGCGGTAAGGAGCCCATCCGGGAGCAACAGCAGCCGGAGCCCATACCGGACCGTAATCCGCTACGTAGCGCCAATGGCCGTATTCGTCAAGGTCAGATGCGCCGGTCATGTCGGGTGAAACGTAATTGGACGACTCGGCGTGGTCGTCACGCTCGTCACGCTGGAATGCGAACTGGTCAAAATCGTCATTCGCGGGTACCTGATCGATCTCGTGATCCAGTTGATCGCTACCTGTGAAGCGGGCTCGCTGGCCCGCAATCACGTCGTAAGAGTTTCCTCCGCCCGTGGCCTCGCCTCGGCCGTGCCAAACCGTGGCATCGGTTTCGTTTCCATCCGCACCTACGTCAACGCGATATTCGCCGGTGCGTTGGATCTGAAATGCCACATTCGGCGTATCGATTTCAAAGTGATCGTCATCGTCGAGGTGCCGCACACGCACGATAATGGAACCCTGCGACAGCTTCAGCTGCGTCGTGTGATCATCGATGTCAAGAAAAGTGACGCTGGTTTCCGAATCCATGCGAATCGAAGTCGAACCCGTCTGTAGCTCGGCTCGCGAATCCTTGTCAGCCCACAAATTGTCGCCGGTGGTCAGCGGACGATTTGCGACGGCTTGCACCCAGTCGCCTTCGCCGCCGGGTTGGAAGGAAACGGATCCATCAGAGAAACTGAGGCGCGCCACGCGGCCTGGAGGATCTTGCGCCGGTCCCTGCGGTTGCCCCTGGTCCTGCGGCGGCCCCTGCGCTTGCACCTGATCCTGCGGCGGCGGCTCCTGCCCGACCACTCTTTGCGGTGCTTGCAACATCAGCAACATCCCCGCCAGGACAACTCCAACTGCCAAGACTCTGTGCGTCTTCATGAATTTAGATTCCTCTTTGCAACCCCTATCGGCACTCCCTACATTCTCTATTAACCCCGGCCGGTGCGATAAGTTCCATACCGTAAATCCTGCACGGAAGTAACCTTACGCCCAAAAAACATGCCAGCTTTCTTTCTCGAAAGCTGGCATCTTAATTTGTCAACTTTTGTTCGTTGTCACCCGACGGGCTGTTCGCTCAAGACTTTCTCGCGCTCCTCCGCATCTTGCTTCTCCTGCCGAGGCGAGGAAGGCAACGCCAATTCCAAAACTTCACTGATCGTCTTGACATAATGAATGCTCAGATTCTCGAGTTGCTCCGGTGTTAAGTCCTCTTCCACATTCATCTTGTTCTCCGCCGGCAGGATCACATCGTGGACCCCCGCTCGTTTGGCCGCCAAAACTTTCTCTTTGACCCCGCCAATCGGAAGCACATTCCCGCTCAGCGTGATCTCGCCCGTCATCGCGGTTAGCGGGCGCACCGGATGCCCGGTTAGCAACGAGACCAGCGCCGTAGCCATGGTCACCCCAGCGGATGGGCCATCCTTTGGAATCGCTCCCGCCGGTACGTGAATGTGAATATCGTGCTCCGCGAAGAAAGTCTCGGGAATTCCAAGATGCTCTGCGTTGGACCGAACCCAGGTCAGAGCCGCTTGCATCGACTCCTGCATCACCTGGCCGATCTGCCCGGTCATGGTGAACCCACCTTTGCCCTTCATGGTGTTGGCTTCGATGAACAGAATGTCGCCACCGGAAGGAGTCCACGCTAGGCCGACTACCACCCCAGCGCGCTTGGTGCGTTCCGCGATTTCGCCTTCGCTGCGAACCTTGATACCGCCGAGGAATTCCTGAACGATCTCAGGCGTCACCACCAGCTTTGACGTTTTGCCTTCCGCCAGACGGCGCGCCTGCTTGCGGCATACCGTACCGATGTTGCGCTCCAGATTCCGCACGCCAGCTTCGCGAGTGTAATGCCGGATGATATTGCTGACCGCTTCTTCCGGAAACTCGATCTGCTCTGGCGTGATTCCGTTCTCTTCAATCTGCCGCGGAATCAGATACTGAAACGCAATGTGTATTTTCTCTTCCTCGGTGTAGCCCTGGAGTTCGATAATCTCCATGCGATCCCGCAAAGGCTCGGCGATCGGATCGAGCATGTTCGCCGTAGTGATGAACAAAACCTTCGACAAGTCGAACGGCACATCGAGATAGTTGTCGCGGAAGGTGGCGTTCTGCTCCGGGTCGAGCGCTTCCAACAGCGCCGAACCGGGATCGCCACGGAAATCGCGCCCCACCTTGTCGATCTCATCCAGCATGAAAACCGGATCCTTAGTCTCGGCCCGCCGAATGCCTTGGATGATCTGTCCAGGCAAAGCCCCGATGTAGGTGCGCCGATGGCCGCGAATCTCCGCTTCGTCGTGAACGCCGCCCAGCGAAACGCGCACGAATTTCCGTCCCATCGCTCGCGCGATGGATTTCCCCAGCGAAGTTTTTCCCACGCCCGGAGGTCCGACAAAACAAAGAATCGGCCCCTTCATCCCAGGCTTCAAACGACGCACGGAAAGATAGTCGAGAATGCGATCCTTCACCTTTTTCAGATCGTAGTGATCCGCGTCGAGCACTTCCTTGGCTTTGATAATGTCCACGTCGCCGCCCGAAGTTTTCGCCCACGGCAGCACCGCCAACCATTCGATGTAGTTGCGCGTAACCGAATAATCGGCGGCCATGGGTGACATGCGCGAAAGCCGCCCTAACTCTTTCAGCGCTTCTTTCTTCACTTCATCGGGCATCCCCGCGGATTCAATCTTCTGCCGCAGCTCTTCGGTATCGCGTGCGCCTTCATCCTGCTCACCCAGTTCTTTCTGGATGGCCTTCATTTGCTCGCGCAAGTAATATTCACGTTGCGTCTGTTGGACGCGGTCCTGCACTTCCGACTGAATCTTGTTGCGCAGTTGCTGGACTTCCAGCTCCTTGGCTAAGTGTTGATTGATCTTCTCCAGCCGAACCCGAACATCGGTCGTTTCGAGTGTGTCCTGCTTATCGGCGGTGGAAAGAGACGGCAGCGACGAGGCAATAAAATCCACCAGCCGGCCAGGCTCTTCAATGTTCATCGCCACGGTAGAAAGCTCGTCCGACAATGTCGGCGATCCCGCTACGATCTGCTGAAACAGGGTCAAAACGTTCCGCTGCAGAGCCTCGACTTCAGAACTCTTGGGCGGAATGGCTTCTGGAACCGAGTCCACTCGTGCCCGCATGAAAGGCGCGAGTTGAGCAAACTCTGCCAATCTCACCCGTTCCAGGCCCTCGGCGAAGACAAACAGGCTCTGGTTGGGCATTTTGACTACTTTGTGCACCACGGCCAGGGTTCCGACCGTGTAAAGGTCGGTAGGCTGCGGCGTGTCGACGCGAGCTTCCCGCTGCGCGACCACGACGATGGTTTTGTCCTCACCCAGCGAATTAATCAGCTGAACGGAGCTCTCCCTACCCACGGTCAGCGGCAATACCGCATGGGGGAAAAGGACCGTATCCCGCACCGGCAGGACCGGCAGAGCCCGGTCTTCGGGCTCGCTATTGCTTGTGTTTTCTTTCACTTCTTTGGTTTCTTTCACTTCTTTTGTGCGCTCCGAGCGCGACGCCTGTGCCATGATTTCACCTTGAGTGTAATATGCTCAAGTTTGATGAGATAAGCACGCCGGAAGATGCAAACCACCTTCCGGAAATGATTTCCTTGGGCTGATGAATTCTAAACCTTCCGAGTCGGGTTTGCACTAAACCAAAGGTACACAGAACGTTTAGCCCGACCCAGTTACGCCGAAAGGTACACTCCCAGCACTTTCACCGGGCTCGCGCTCTCGGCCAGATGCCGTAATGCGTTGCGCGCAACCTTGTCGTCTCCGCAAAGCAGGTCGGCATAGAAGACGTATTCCCATGGCCGCCCACGCATGGGCCGGGATTCAATCTTGCTCAGGCTAATATCTCGGAGCGCAAATACACTCAGGGCCTTGAATAACGCTCCGGGCACGTTCTTCACCCGAAAGGCTATCGATGTCTTATTCGCGCCGGGAACAATGTGGCGGCCCTTTCGGATGAGAAAGAATCGAGTGAAATTCTTCTTGTCATCCTCAATACCAGCCGCCAGTATCCGGCCTTTGTAAACGGCGGCAGCCTGGCGCCCCGCGATCCCCGCTGCGTCCTTCAGCCCGTTCCCCACTACGTGCTTCACGCTTCCAGCGGTGTCATAAAACGGCATTGCCTCGACCTTCGGATGCTCCCGGAAGAAATCCCGGCATTGGTCGAGCGCCACCGGATGCGAGTACACTCGCCGGACATCGCTCATCTTCACTCCCGGTGCCGCGATCAGGTTGTGCACGATCCGCAAACGGTATTCCCGCTGAATAGAAACGTTCCGCGCTAACAAGAGATCGAAGTGCTCCGCCACCGAACCGGCCAGCGAATTCTCGATAGGAATCACAGCCGCGTTGACCGAACCACGTTCTACGCGATCGAAAACCTCCAGCGACCGTGCACATGGCACGATACTGCAACCCCGAACCATTCGCTTCGCCGCTTCATGGCTGAATGAACCCGCTTCCCCCTGGATGGCAATTCTCATAGGGTGGACAACCCATTACCGGAACTATATTACGCCGCGGCCAGAGACAACTCGCAGTCGGCCACAACCTTGTTACAATCTCATGCCGGACCCGCCGTGGAAAGCGCCGCCATGGAAAACAAACAACCGATTCAAATCGTTCTGTTATTCCTGGAAAGAATCAATGCCCACGACGTCGAGGGAATCTGTGCCTTATTGACTCCCGATCACCTCTTCGTCGATGGCCTGGGGAACAAATTCAGCGGCGTCGAGAACCTCCGTAAAGGGTGGGCCAGCTATTTCAGCTGGTTTCCCGACTACGCGATTTCACACGAAGATGTCCTGGGCAGCGGACAAATCGTTTTGCTCACGGGAAGCGCCCGTGGGACTTACGCCGTCGACGGAAAGCTCCCAAAAGAAAACCACTGGGAGGTTCCGGCGGCCTGGAAAGCCGTTGTCAGGAACGATCAGATCGCAGAGTGGCACGTCTACGCCGACAATCAACCGGTCCGGAAAATCATGGGGCAGACCAATCCCTGAATCCCCAGTTGTCGGTCTAAAGCTCCTTTTCCAGCACAAACGCATCCACTCCATTCGTGTAGTAGCGCGGAATCGTTTTCACTACGCTGTACTGGTGCCGCTTGTAGAAAGCCAGAGCGCCCACGTTATCCACAGCCGTTTCAAGCTCGACGCTACGGCATGCGGCCACATGTAAACGCTCCTCAGCTGTTGTCAGCAACTTCGAACCGACCCCAAACCGCCGGCTCGCCGATGGCACATCAATCGTGAGGATGTGCCCAACTCCCCGCCGCGTGACCTGCGCAACAATGAAACCCAGAAGCTTCGGCGAGGATTCGCTGACCGCAGGCGCATTGTCCCCGGGCTCGACTACAACCGACTCCGCAACCACGGTAAAAGCTCCTCGCAATCGAATGTAGGCGGCCAGCTCCAATCGCGAGTACACGATCCCCGGTGCAAAGCATTCCTGATCAATGCGCCACAGACTCTCAAAATCCTCGCGTCGAAAGTCTCGCAATGCGAATTCCACCCCGTTATTGTAGCCGCGCAGCTTCACATATTCCGGCCTTCGCACTGATCCCGTGAGGGTTAAGTTTTCCTCAAAAATAGTCCACGAAACTGTTGCCTCATTGCACCCCAAGACGTACCATTCGCATCAGAGACATTTGTGGGCCGCTTGTTCCTCATTGACGCTCTCGCTGCGGTCGCCGCCGTCGGATTGTGGTTCTTGTGCCTCGCCAGCTACAACCGCCGCCGGGGAACGAAAGCCCTGCACTGGGTCGAAGCCGCCTGCTCCCATCGCGGCCAACTGACCGAAGCCCGTTGGGTCGGCACTTCGAGCGTACAGGCGCACCTGCGATTCGCCACGCACTGGTTCGAAAACGCCCGCGTGACCATTCGATTGCTTCCGCGTCCGATGCCCATCCAGTGGATGCTAAGTATCTGGCACAAACAGAAGGAAACGCTCACCTTTGAGGCCGATCTCGACTGCGCGCCCGGCATCCGCCTTGACGTTTTGCGCCATCGCTGGCTCACCCATAACGATAACAAGGTCATTCGAAAGTCGCGCAACTGGACCGTCGTGCGCCCCGGCCCTGTAGTACTGACCACTTGCACGCAGTGGAAACAGGAATTGCCGCCCGTCATCAATACCCTGATGACCTCCCGCGGACATAACCTGCTCAGCGTGCGCTTCCGTCCCGAGTCTCCACACCTGGCCGCTACCATCGATCTCGAAGCGCTCTCCGACGAGCGCGCCGCCGCCGGCTTTCTAGGCGTGCTAAGAGACCTAGCCGCCGGAGCCTCCACCCACCGCCAATAGAAAGCCCAAAGCTCCGCAGCGCATTCAGCCGGGCGCAGCCCCACTCTCCCACCCGCACATTTCCCTTGACTTACTCACCAGCCAATCCCATATCCTGCCATGCAAGAATCCACCCAGGTTTCGACTGATCAAAGCTAGGGAGGAAACATGGAGTTCAATGGCGCCGCCCTGTTCGTGACGGCGTTCATCGCCGTGCTGGCGCCGCTGATTTCCGAAATACCCATCGGACTGCGTCTGCCCATGGTCGTGGTTGAAGTCGGACTCGGCATCATCGTAGGCCCGCACGTCCTCGGATGGGCTTCGGACAGGGGCATGCTCGGCATGCTGGGCTATCTCGGCCTGATTTTTCTATTCTTCCTCGCCGGAATGGAGCTCGAACTCGATGCCGTTCGCGGAAAGCCCTTGAAGCTTGCTGCAATCGGATGGGCCCTCTCGGTCGTCGTGGCTTTTGCCCTGTCGGCTCTCCTCAATTGGATGCACCTCATTCGCGCTCCGCTCTTAATTGCGGTAGCGTTGACCACCACCGGCATAGGCACCCTCATGCCCATCCTGCGCGATTCCGGCGAACTCGGCACCCGCTTTGGAACCTATATGGTCGCGGCTGGAGCCATGGGAGAATTTGGCCCGATCATGCTGCTCTCTTTGCTGCTGACTCGTGAGCACACCCGCTGGCTGCAAACCGCGCTCATGGTATTTTTCGTGGTGCTGGCTCTGCTGGCCGCAGGGATCGCCTTGCTGCCCAAGCCTCCACGCATCGCCTCCTTTCTCGGAGAAACCATGAACTCCGCCAGCCAGTTGCCGGTTCGTATTGCCATACTGGTGCTCGCGCTCCTCATCGCCATCGCCGAGAAGTTCGGCCTGGACTTGATTCTCGGCGCCTTTACCGCCGGAATGATCGTCTCCCTGGGCAGCAAAGGAATTCAAGGGACCAAACTGATCCATCGCTTGGAAGCCATCGGATACGGTTTTCTCATCCCCATGTTTTTCGTGGCCAGCGGCATGCATTTCGATGTTCACGCGCTGGCCGCCAATCCCCGCGCCCTGTTGCGGCTGCCGATGTTCTTGCTGCTGATGTTTATCGCCCGCTCGGTGCCGATCGTTTTCTATCGCTACGAGCTGGCCAAAGAAGACCGCATTCCGTTCGTGTTCTACTCGGCAACCTCTCTGCCATTGCTAATCGCCATCTCCGAAATCGGCGTCCAAACCGGCCGAATGCTGCCCGACAATGCCGCCGCCCTGGTAGGCGCAGGCATGTTGTCGATTCTTCTTTTCCCCATCACCGCCCTACTCTCCCGGAGATACGCCGCCGTCCCCACCCCAATCGCAACCACAAGAGTTCAGGAGGAATAGAAGAATAGAAGAAGGGTGGCCCAGCCTGTCATACCGCTTCGGCCCAAAGGGTGCCCCATTCTAAATTTCGCGTTCTGTGCGAAGGCTAGCGATTTTAGCCAGCCGGGTGGCCCATTCTAAATTTCGCGCACTTTGCCAAATTTAGAGTGGGGATTTTGGAGGGCGTGGCCTACCCAAGCCCGCTTTTAGCTTGACCGGGGATGTTCCGATCTCCCCAAACTCTGTCATCCCGACTCAACTCTGTCATCCCGACCGGAACAGATCATCGCAAAGCGATGATCTGCGAAGTGGAGGGACCTAGCGTTTAATGTGCGCATCGGACGGTGACTGGCCCACCTCTGCGGCCTTTGCAAAGGCCGTGATCAATGCAGCCTGCGTCCCGATTTTCCACCCGTGATCCCGACCTCATCGTTCCCACCTTTACAAGCACGTAAAGGTGGGCCAGCCCCCAGCCTGGCGATCATTTACCCTTATGCTGATGCGCTTCGTCTTCGGCTCCCCGCCGGGCTTTCTCTCGGCGATGGTCTACGGCATCGCCACGATTTGCATCACATGGTTCTTCATCGAGCCGGCGCTGGGTGTGGGCGTGATGGCGAGCAAAACGTCCAAGCCCGCAATAGCGCGGGTTCAGAACTTTGCCACCCACCTCTCCTACGGATTGGGCATCTGTCTTGGCCTTTTGGTGGCCGGGGCTTTAGGTAGGTAATTCGCGCGAAGGATGGGCCACTCGAATTCCAATGATTTTACTTTTGCGTTTTCTTGCCGGTGATGGTCAATTCGACGATTTGTCCATTGGGATTTTTGACCTGCAAGACCTTGCCGTTCAGTCTGGTCGGGAATTCTTTCCCGATGGTCCAGTCGATGAAGGTTGCAGCGGAGCCACTGGCGCGGCAGGCGTAGACCGTGTCCGCCAGGCGCATGGAAATCTTGTAGCGATCCCCATCGGCCATATGCTGGGAATCGGCCGCGACTCTTTCGAAGGCGACCACCCGGGCGGTTTGATAGCCTTCGTCGGCGCTTTGGGCAAAGGCCTGCAGGGCGGCCATGGTGATGCAGCACGACAAGACAGCCAGACGTGTCTTCATTGACGTTCTCCTGTTGTAATCGAAAAGAGTATAGACCGAGTGCTGTCTATTCGGATAGTTGTGTTTGCGTGCGTGCCCCAGCCTTCGCAAAGAACGCGAAAGGCTAGGCCACCCGACTCTCCTACAGGGGGAAAACCGGGGACAGACGGGACGTTCCCGGCCTTTGGGTAGACAAATTTAGGTGGACGTTGCGCCTGTCCCCAGGTTTCCTCAGAGCTTCGGTTTTCCAATGAGGGCCGAAACGTGAGTAGCGCGATCCAACGGAACGGTGAGAGTATTTGCTGGCAATCCGGAGGTGGACCGCATGATGGCTAGCGCTGCTGGCAATATTTTTGCCCAACTGCCTCAATCACTGTCGGAAGAAGTCTTTCAAGAAATAATCCACGGGGAGAGATTTCGATTGGAACGAATAATCTCTTTCGGTCAGGCAACACCCGATGGGCAATGGTATGACCAGGAGCAGCATGAATGGGTCGTATTGCTATCCGGTGCAGCGGGCTTGCGTTTCGAGACAGAAGAAGGTCTACGAATATTACATCCCGGAGATTTCGTTGACATACCTGCGCACACACGGCATAGGGTTGAATGGACAGACGAGAAGCAAACTACTGTTTGGCTAGCTTTGCATTACTCAAAATCTGATGCACGATAAAAGGGAAACTCGGGGACAGGCGGGACGTCCGCCGGCGTTGGGCTAGGGCTAGCCGATGCTTTCAGCACAAACAAAAGCGGGTGAAACAACAGCGGGCGCCCTGTCCTTCTCGCGTCCTTTGCGAGAGTGCGGGGCGACATTCCCAAATTGGAACCGGCCCGGCATCCCGACGACTTTTACCTTGATCTCCCGCCTCAGCGCTGATAACATATGCATACGCTGATTATCTATAAGATAACGAGCGAACTTTGACAATCCATCGCCACCGCCTCCCGCCAGCGCGAATTTCGAAATCCCGAAACGGAACCCGCGGGCTGCAGGCATCGCGTAACTCCAATGTTTCCAAGATTTTGCCTCTAAGTACCTTTAGAACCATAGATCTAGGAGGCAAGAAAAATTCCAGGTCTTTGTTTTCTAGATTTTAGGCAAAAATGAGAGTTTTTTTTGAGGGAAATGTTGCACCATAAAATGTGCAACTGGACCAACCGTCTCAGCTAACTCCGGGCTCGGGCACAAACCTGTAACCCACGCCGCGCACGGTTAGCAGGTGCTTGGGCTTGGCGGGATCGTCTTCGATGTAGCGGCGCAGCCGGACGATGAAGTTGTCGATGGCACGCGTATCGGTGTCTTCGTGCAGTCCCCAGACTTCTTCGAGAATGGCTTTGCGCGAGACGATGCGGCCGCTATTGAGAACCAGATGCCGTAGCAGTTCCGCCTCCATCACAGTCAGCTGGATGGTGTTCTGCTTGACGCGCAATTCGAGTTTGCCAAAGTCAATGGTTCGCTCCTCGAAGGAGAAAGCGTCGGCGGCCGGCGTATGGCTGACGCCCATCCACTCGCGGCGGCGCAGCAAACCCTGCAGCCGCGCCAGCAGGATGGGAAGCTCGAACGGCTTGGGAAGATAGTCGTCGGCCCCGGAAGCAAAGCCCTTGAGCACATCCTCGGGCCGGCCACGGGCCGTCAGCATCAGCACGGGAACGAAGTTCTTCGCGGCGCGCAACTCGGTCGCGACGGCAAAACCGTCCTTGCCCGGAAGCATGACGTCGAGCACGACGGCATCGAACTCTTCGTGGTGAGTGCGTTGCTTGTGGCCATTTTCCTTATGGCCCAGTAGCAACTCGATGGCGCGTTCGCCGTCTCCGGCAACTTCGACGCTGTGCCCTTCGGCTTCAAGATTGAAACGCAGTCCCTGCGCGATGTGCGCTTCGTCCTCGACAATCAGCACGCGGCTCATGCCCGCTTCTCCCGAACCGCGCTCTCGTGCGCTGATTTGGCCTGGTTCGCCCGGGAAGTGTTGCGCGGCAGCTCGACGACCACCGTCGTACCCTGGCCTTCGCCCAGGCTCTCGGCGAAGGCGCGGCCACCGTGTTTCTTGGCGATTGCGCGCACGATGAACAGGCCCAACCCGGTTCCTTTGATGTGCGCGATGGAGCGATTGGAAACGCGATAGAAGCGCTTGAAGACGCTCTTCAACTCGGCCGGCGGAATGCCGACCCCGTGGTCGCGGATGCTCAACCGCACACGCTTCTCGTCGGGCGCTTCGAGGCGGATGGAAACATCGACTTGCTCGCCGGAATACTTGATCGCATTGTCCAGCACATTCGAGATGGCGGTGCGCAACTCCGCCGGATCGCCGATGACGATGGTTCCGTCCCCATGAGTGCCGGCAGGCTCGAAGCGGAGCGCCTGGGGTTGAAGATGATGGCCGGTGCGGGCAACTTCGACACAGTCGCGAACCAGATCTCCGAAGTCGATGGGAACGCGTTCGCGGCTGCTCTTCTTGTGCCCCGCGACGCCCGCTTTCAGAACCTGCTCGACCGTGCCTAGCAGGCGATCGGTATCGTCCAACATGCGGCGATAAAACTCGCGCCGCTGGGCCTCGTCGACGTCACGATGTTGGAGGGTCTGCAGGTAAAGGCGGATGGAAGCAATCGGCGTCTTGAGTTCGTGGGTGACGGCGTTGATGAAGCTGTCGTGCTGCTCGTTGCGGCGAATCTCGCGGAGCAGGAAAATCGTATTGAGCACCAACCCGGTAGTGATGGCGCCGAAGAAGATCACGCCCAGAAAAACTTTGATGCCTTCGCGCCAGTTGAGGATGATCCAGCCGAATCCGACGGCGACCGCGACGCCGGCCAGACCGACGCCTAGAACGAGGAAGGTGATCGTCGCTTTGCGCCGGCTGGTGATGCGCATGAAACGATTCTACCGCGCTCCCGGCGGCGTTGGGTGAATTCCCGGAATCAGGCTAGCGGGGATTGAGGACTCGGGGTCCTTCGACTTCGTTGCCGTCCGGTTTCGCGAACGGCAACTGCGCTCAGGATGACAGTGTACTTTCTAGACTGAGGCGAGCTCGGGAGTTGGAGCTGCGGCTTTTGCTTTTTGCTTCCTGTCGAGCTCTGAGAGCTTCACGCGATACACATGGCGGGCCAGGCCCAATTTCTTGAGCGTCCAGATGCCGTACCAGTTCATATCAATTTCATACCATCGCAGGCCGTGGCGTGCGGAAACCGGATGCGCGTGATGGTTGTTGTGCCAGCCTTCGCCGAAGGTCAGGATCGCGACCCACCAACTGTTGGTCGAAAGATCTTTGGTGACGAAGCGGCGCGAGCCCCAGCTATGTGTCGCCGAGTTGACCAGCCAGGTTGTATGCAGGCCGACGACCGTGCGCATGAAAACTCCCCACAGTAAGAAAGGCCATCCGCCGATCGCAAACAGGATCACACCCAAAACAATCATGGGGACGTAATGATATTTCGTGATCCAGACATGGAATTTGTCTTTGGCGAGATCAGGGACATAACGCGCCAGCGTGGTGGTGTCGTGATGCATGGATTTGCCAGTCAGAATCCAGCCCATGTGCGCCCACCACTTGCCGTCGACGGGCGAATGCGGGTCGCCTTCCTGATCGGAATACTGATGATGAATGCGATGCGTGGCCACCCAGAAGATTGGTCCGCCTTCGAGCGCCAGAGTTGCGCAGGTGGTGAGGAAATACTCGACCCACTTCGGGGTCCTGTAGCCGCGATGCGTCAGCAGGCGATGGTAGGCCATGCCGATGCCCAGGCTTCCCGAAACCCACCAAAGAAACATGGACACGAACAGAGCTTTCCAGGTGAAGAAGAATAGTGCCGCAATCGCCCCGACATGAAACAGGGCCATAAAGGTTGCGGTTACCCAGTTGATCTCGTTGTCGGCGGCTGGCTCGCGATGTAGCGCTTCAAGTTCCATTGCGGGGTCCCTGTATTCGATGTGGGTGCTATAAAACTAACCTAGCAGGGACCGGCGGTGGCGAGTGTAATAGTTCTGTAATAAGCAGGTGAGACTGGCATTACGGAAGTACCCGTCAGTACCCAGGTCTTCCAGGTTGCTGGTTTTCGGCCTCGGCTAAGGTACGACCGTCACCCTGACCGTGTTCGACTTCACAGATCCATGGGTTACTTGCACTAAGTAATTGCCGGGCTTGCCCATGTTGTACAGATCGCTCACGACCAACCGGTCTTTCCAGGTCGTACCAGCCTTCACGTTGACCGAAATGCAGGATGTGATTGGCACCACGAGTTCCTTACTGTTCACCTCACGACCACGCTCAATAGGCGGCGCTGGTCTGCCATTGGCGTCGTGCACGTCAACGCTATAAGGCTGCTCGCCTATGCAGACGCTATTGAAACCATCTGAAATGAACCTCCCGTTGACCTCAATCAGTATCTTTGCGCCCGATTTTTCAACGGGGCGAACGCTAGCAACAACAAGCTTTGCCTGGGCGGCGCGTGGCGCAAGCTGTGTGTCCTGGGCCTTGGCGTAAGCTGCGATCCACAATGTAGTGAGTAGAAGTGCGATCAGCTTACTCCGCATGTTTCCTCCATCACCCAAAACAGACGACCAACTACGATTCTCGCGTTTCCGCGCTCACGCCGAAGCGCCTTTCACTTCGACTCCTGCCCATTTTTCCAGCAGGGTTAACGTGGCGGCGTAGTCGAGATCGCCGTGTCCATCTTCGTCAGCGACGTCGTAGATTTCTTCTACCGTCTCCAGGCCGGGCAGTCTGACGCGGAGTTCTTTCGCCGCGTCGAGCGCGAGCTTGAGGTCTTTGTGCATCAGGCGCAGCGGGAAGTTTGGCGAAAAGTCACGTTTCATGACAAAGGGAGCTTTGTATTCGACCACGCCCGAGTGGACCATGGAAGCCTGGATCAAGGGCAGAAGGGTCTCGGCGTCAACTCCCAGTTTCGCTGCGAGCGTCAGGGCTTCGGCGAAGCCTTCGTAGATAAGTGCGATCTGCAGATTCATGACCAGCTTCGCGGCTTGTCCCTTGCTGGTTTCGCCCATGCGGAAGATCTTCTTGCCGGTGGCGGCAAATAGTGGTTTCAGTTTTTCAATGGCTGATTCGTCTCCCCCTACAATGAAAATCAGCGTGCCGCTTTCCGCTCCAGCTTTGGAGCCGGTCATGGGCGCGTCTACGTATTCCACTCCCTGCGCACTCACCCGTTCGGCAAACTGGCGGGTGGATGAAGGTGAGATGGTGCTCGAGTCGACAATCGTCATACCCTGCGTCAGGGATTCATGCACGCCTTGTGGCCCGAACAGAACGCCTTCAACCGCCTTGGTGTCGGAAACGCACATCCAAACGACCTCGGCATCACGCGCTGCCTCTGCCGGAGACGCAGCGCTGCGCGCGCCTTCCACATCTTTGCCTGGAGTACGATTCCATACCGTGACTTCGTGACCGGCCTTGGCCAGATTCGAGGCCATGGCCCTTCCCATGATTCCTAATCCTAAGAACGCAACACGCATTTTACCTCCTGTATTTAGTCCTGAAAGAACTTACATCATCAAGCCCCAAACAAGAGACGTAGCAAGCCACGTCTCTACCGATTAATGGCCCTGTAGAAACGTTGCCTGCAACGTCTCGCCCTAAAAAACGGAACCAAGTTCCCTAAGGGATTAGAACCGACTGCCGCATTACGGTCAAGCAATCACCAGCGAATTGTCTTAGAATGAGGGCAGCTCTCGCGCCCAAACGTCGCAAACGTGCTGGAAGCCATTTGCGTCTGGCACTTCGCCCGCTGAAGCAGTTGTACCCGAAGCCGTCACTTCGGCCAGGAGCAGATGTTAAAGCCAACGCTTACGAATCCTGTTCTCCGCAAACGCGCGCGCGCGTTTGGCACTCTGGTGCGGCACTCGGCGGTGACTCCACGCACCGGCCAGGCCTACAAACCTAAACTGATCAGCAATGGAGAGTTGGGATTAACCTTCATCGGCCATGCCAGCTTTTTCGTGCAGATCGGTGGGCAGAACGTCATCATCGATCCCAATTTCGCCCGCTGGTTGTTTGTGCTGAAGCGGTTGCGGCAGCCGGGAGTGCGGCTGCGCGATCTTCCTCCCATCGATCTGGTGCTGGTGACGCACGCCCACTTTGACCATCTGCACCGGCCGTCGTTGCGCGCCATCGTTCAGCAGGCGCGGGTTCGGCGCGCCGACCCGCCCACGATTGTGGTGCCGCATCACGTAATGGATCTGGTCTCCGACCTGGGCTTCGGGGATGTGATCGAACTGGACTGGTGGAACAGTTATCGCCATCGCGGCCTTACTGTGACACACGTGCCTTCGCGGCATTGGGGCGCACGCATTATTAAGGATTCGCATCGCGGCTACGGCGGCTATGTGTTGCGCGACAGCAAGCACTCTGTCTATCACGCTGGCGATACCGCGTATTTTTCCGGCTTCCGCGAGATCGGCCAACGACTCGCGCCCGAGCTGGCGCTGTTGCCCATCGGAGCTTACAATCCGCCGTCGTTCCGCAATGTTCACGCCAATCCCGCCGACGCCACCCGGGCTTTCCTCGATTTGAAATCGCGCTGGATGGTGCCCATGCACTACGGAACCTTCAAACTCTCCCATGAACCGATGGACGAGCCGCTACAGTTGCTGTCGCAGGAAGCCAAGGCGGCGGGGATTGAGGATCGGGTGCTAGTGATGGAAGAGGGCGTGACGCGGTTCTTCTAGAAGACATCAGTAACCAAAAACTTGAATCAATCTGACAATGGGCTTGGTTGACGCACTCCGGATGACGCGGCTGGATTTTGGCTATCCATGGTAGAATGGTATAGTTGTAAGGTAGAATATCTACCATATGAGCCTGAACATCAAAAATAAGGACGCCCACAAGCTCGCCCAGCGGCTATCCCGGCTCACCGGAGAGAGCATGACCGAAGCCGTCACCGAAGCGATCCGCGAACGCCTTAAAACGGTGCAAGACAAACAGGCTGCCAAGCTCTCCGACCGGCTGCTCGAAATCGGCCGGGACTGCGCGACGCATCTCAAGGAACCGTTTCGCTCGGCCGACCACGGCGACCTTCTCTACGACGAGAAAGGGCTGCCCAAATGATTCTGGACACTTCCGCTCTGATCGCCATTCTCCGCTTTGAAGCGGAAGCGTCCGAGTTTGCCAGAATCATTGAGCGCGCCGCGCAGCCTCGTATTTCGGCCGTGAACTATGTGGAAACCGCGGCGGTGATTGATGGCAGCAGAGATCCGATCGCCAGCCGCCGTTTTGATGAACTGATCGAAGCGGCGCAAATCGCCATTGAGCCGGTCACCGAGGCGCAAGCTCGAATAGCGCGCCAAGCTTATCGCGACTTCGGGAAAACCAGCGGCCACCCCGCCAAATTGAATTTTGGGGACTGCTTCTCCTACGCACTGGCAAAATCCAAGGGAGAGCCACTTCTGTTTAAAGGTCAAGACTTCTCGCGGACGGATGTAAGGTCGGCTCGGGCGTGAGTTGGTTGCGAGACAAGCGGGGGAACGTTCCCCGAGGTCGATTAGATTGGGAACCGGGGAACGTCCTGTCTGTCCCCATGTCTTCTCGAGGGTCCATTGTCCAGGGTTTACCGCGCCACGCGTGTCGGTCAGTACATGTACGGGCTATTTTGTGCTGGCAGCTTGAAATGCCATGAAGAACATAAATGCAACCTGGACAACTATCAATCCGATCATGACGCTCGACACCCGTTGCAATCCGGCTTCCGTGTCTATATCGCTCCCCCGAGACAGTAGCCAGAATGCGCCCAGGTAAATCACGGCCAAAGAAAACCAGACTGCGGTCCACACGCGCCCGTGCATACCGAAAAGGCCAAAAATCCAGAAAATGACCCATGTTCCCGCTATCCATCGCAGCTCGGTTTTGTTTTTCGCTGACATGAGGATCGAGGTCTGAGCGACATGGCCTATTCCGAAGATCAGTCGGAATGGGTGTCAGTCAACGGTCGAAGATAACGCAATTCGCGAACTGATCGCGCCATATCGCGATCGCACAAGCAATCCTTACCTATCGGCGCAATCTGTGGTCGAACTTATAGGATAATCTCTACGAGAAAAACGGACCTTTTCGGTCCACCGGCCGCTCTCGCGGGGCATAAGCTCGAAGATGGTGCCACACCCACCTGGAGGAAGGCATCCGGACTCCGAGGCCACCGGAGTACGTTGTCCATATAAATTGCCTTGAGCGTCGAAAATGACGTTCGAGGCGGGGTCATTCCCATCGTCGCCATCGAACGCATGCAGTATCGTCTCCGTCCATTTGCCATTTGGGCTGGGGGTGGGTCTCCGAAAAAGCTGAAGCATTGGGATTTGCTGAATTTGCCCCTCGCTCCTAGAATGGCTGCCGCTTCAATTCAGAAAATCAATTCAGGAGAAAACATGAGAACAAAAACGATTGCATTAACTCTGGCGCTGTGTTTTGTTGCGGTGCCGGCGAGCTTCGCCGCTAACCCAAATATCGGCACCTGGAAGCTGAACGAGGCTAAGTCGAAGATTCCGCCAATGGCAACGAAGAACAACACGGTTGTCTACGAGGCTGCGGGTGACAACGTGAAAGCCACTGTAGATGGCATCGACGGGAAGGGTAATCCCTTCCATAGCGAGTGGACGGGAAAATTTGACGGGAAGGACTACCCCCTCACCGGCGATCCTACCGCAGATACCCGGTCGTACAAGAAAATTGACGACCACACGACAGAGTTAACCAATAAGAAAGACGGCAAGGTTACTGCGACCGGTCGAATTGTGGTGTCGGCCGACGGCAAAACTCGTACCCTCACGGTGAGCGCAACCGATCCGAGTGGCAAGAAGGTCAAGTACGCCGCGGCCTACGACAAGCAGTAGCTTGATATTCTCAAGATCGACTGCGGCGCGATGCCCTTCCGCTCGAATTCTGGACGGGAGGGCACAGTCGCGTTTACGCCAGTAATTCTCAATTGGTGGTATCGACGGGTTGAACTGACAATCTTCGGCACCCTCGTCCGGATCGCTGGCAGAACGCGCTTCACTTGGCTGGCGCGTAGAAATAATAGTCCGCTGTATAGCTGCTTTTCGTCTCGGCGTTGCGGTGGGACTCGTCGCATCCCTCGGCTGGCGGCTTGCCGCCGTGGGTGTGGACGCGCTGGATAGTCGTCACTTTCGTGAGCAGACCCGTTCCTGAATGACCCACGACATTAACCAGCAACCATGCAACGGAGCCAGCATCCGGCGAGTCCACGTGTGCCGCGGCCTTGCCAGTGACTTCGCTGCCATCGTTCAGTTTCCAGGTGGGGCCGGCGAAGTGGCTTCCGATCACCTTGCCTTTTTCATCTTTCAGTTCCGCGTCGGGTGCCTTGAGGGTCCAAGTGAACTTGCCATCCGCGCCAGCCTGGCAGGAATAGATTTGCGATCCCGAGGCATGCGCGAGTAAGACAACTTCTTCGCCGGGAGGAGCCTGAATCGCAAGCGGAACGTCGGGCGGAGACACTTTCTGCGCGTTGGCTAAGGGAAAGCAAAAGCCCATTACGACGAGTCCCACGATCGCGGGAGTGCCCTTCGCAAGTCTTGGCATGGCGCGATTGTAGCAGGTCGGATCGCGGCAGAGACGGGAGGCCGGAGGTATTGGATTTTGAGAATTTCGAGTTTAGGAGTTTCCATTTTTTTTAACAACTTTTAACATTGGTTGGTCTAGACTCTTTCACCGGAGGATGTTCTATGACTGACAAAGTGAAAGCCGTACCTGACGGATTCCACACCATCACACCGCATCTGACGGTTCGCGATGCCAAGCGCGCGATCGAGTTTTACCAGAAGGCCTTTGGGGCTGAGGTTCTCAGCGTCGCCCCGGGTCCGGGAGACAAGGTGCTGCACGCTTCGCTCAAGATCGGAGATTCGATTCTGATGTTGAACGATGAGTTCCCGGAGTTCGGCGGTCAACTCGGGCCCTCGGCCACCGCAGGCTCCCCGGTCGCGCTCCATGTTTATCTCGATGATGTCGACACTGCATTTCAGCGTGCCGTTTCCGCCGGCGCCACCGTAAAGATGCCGTTGATGGATCAGTTCTGGGGTGACCGCTATGGCGTCGTGATCGATCCCTTTGGGCACAGGTGGTCTCTGGCAACCCACACCCGCGATATGACGCAGGAGGAAATGGAACAGGAGCAAGCAAAGGCGTTCGCCAAAATGCCAAAGTCGGCTTAATACGCCAGCAGGATTCTGAGGTCTCGCAGGTTGTTGCCGGTGGGCCCGGTCATGATCGTGTCGCCTAGGGCGTCGAAGAACGGATAGGCGTTGTAGGCGAGAAGGCTGGCGGCTGGCTCCAACCCGCGAGAGTTTGCGCGGGCGAAAGTTGTTCCGTCGACGATCGCGCCTGCGGCAGGACTGTTGCCATCGATTCCGTCCGTGCCCGCGCTCAGCACCGTGATGTTTTCACCCGCGATCTTTTGCGCGCAAGTCAGCGCAAACTGCTGGTTGCGTCCGCCTGTGCCTCCGTTGGTGACTTTCACTGTGACTTCGCCGCCCGAGATCAGACAAACTCGTTCTGATTTCTCTTGTAATTGCGTCAATCGTTCTAACAGATAATCGGCTGCCCGCGCGTAATCCCAGTCGTCACAACCGTTGTCCACTTCGACGCCGAAGCCATGGCGCTCGGCTTCTGCCTTGCAGGCTTCGAGCAGAGTTGAATTCGAAAGCACCGTCCACCAACGGCTGCGATGAAAGGCCGGGTCGTCGGATTTGGGAGTCTCTTCCAGCGCATGGCGATGAAATAATTCGCGAACCGAAGCTGGGAACTGCTCGAGCATCCGATGCTTCGCCGCAATCGCGTAACAATCTTCGACGCTGGTAGAGTCGGGCATGGTTGGACCCGAGGCGAGAGCATCCGGGGTGTTGTCGGGGACATCTGAAACCAGAATCGAAACCTGCTGCGCCGCCAAGGCCGCTTGCGCTAATCTTCCCCCTTTAATCGCCGACAGATGTTTGCGAATGGCGTTGATTTCGGCGATGGGCGCACCCGAGTGCACCAGAACGCGATAGGTCGCAATCAGATCCTCCAGCGAAATCTCGTCATCAATCGGCTTCTCCGCAATCGAAGACCCACCGCCACTCAACATGACGATCGCCAGCGACGATGCATCCAGCGCGTTCAGCGACTTCAGCGTGGCCTCGGCGGCGCGAATCGATTCCTCGTTCGGCGTGGGATGTCCGCCATGGAAATAGCGAAAGCCGCGTGCTTGCGAATTTGGCTGCACGGAACTTGCGACGATGCCTTCGAAATTATCTCCGGCCTGAATCTCCAACGCATTGACCATGGTGTGTGCAGCCTTGCCGATGGAAACCACGAGCACGCGGTTGTAAGAATGCAGATCGTAAAGGTCTTCGCGGACGCGCAACACGCCGCGCTCGCAGGAAACATGCTGCTCGAAGGCTCGATCGATACTGGATTCTCCGAGGGCGCGTTCGAAAAGATGCCGTGCTGTTACCCGCATCTCGATAGCGCGTCGCTCGCGGTTAGCCGTCGTCGAAGACATGGGTGGAATTATAGAGGGTGATTCGCTGTCATCGGCGTGCTCTGCGGCCTTTGTCACGGGCCTCTGCGACAAGAGCTTTTGATCGCAGAGCACGCAAAGAAGTGCCGCAGAGCTCGAGTGGAAGTTACAACACTCCCGGGAGCCAGGCTTCGATCGCCTCCCGCAATTCCCGCCAGCGCCCCTCAAAGAAGTGATCGGCTCCTTCAATAATGACCAACTTCTTCGGTTCAGGAAGCGATCGCACGATTCCATCCAGCTTCGCTCGTGGCCCGAACTGATCGCGGTCGCCGCTTACGAACAACTTGGGTTTCAGGCAAGCGTTGAGAAACTCGAAATCGTAGGCGCGATCGTCGATCGCGCTGACCGGCAAACCAAGCCCGATCATGGCTCGCACGCGCGCATCAGGACACGCCACACGTAATCCCACCGCGGCTCCAAAAGAGAATCCGGCGAAGATCAAAGGCAAATGAAATTCGCGATCCAGCCAATCCAGCGCGGTGCGGATGTCCTCCGTTTCACCATCGCCGTGATCGTGCTGACCCTGGCTCAGTCCCGCACCCCGGAAATTAAAGCGCAGCACCGGATAACCAAAGCTGTTCAGCGCCTTCATGGTGTGAAAGACGACTTTGTTGTGCAGCGTTCCTCCGTAAAGTGGATGCGGATGGCAAACTAGCGCAGCATGAGTGGCGTGCTCCGCTCCCATGTTCAGCAAGGCTTCCAGGCGGCCAGCAGGGCCATCGAGGAACAAAGAGCGGATCGAACTGTGCTGTGCGCTCATTTCCGTGAACAGAATAGCAGCCCGTAGCACCCCTGGCTTGGTGAGACGTTGCGGAGCAACGTCTCTACACCGCGACTGTAGAGACGTAGCGTGCTACGTCCCGGCTGTGGCTGAATTGTGTCGGCGAAAAGACTGTGCCCCTCCACGTGCGTTATTCTCTTTCCCATGGATGTCGTCGCCCTCACCCGTCAACTGGTAGATATTGAATCGATCACCGGCAATGAGGCGTTAGTCGGCGACGTTCTTCACGGCGAACTGAGTCGCCTGGGATACCAGGTAAATAAGCTCCCCGTCGAAGCCAACCGTTGCAACGTGTACGCAACGTCGCCGCAACAGCCTAAACCTGACATTGTTTTCTCGACTCACATGGACACAGTCCCGCCGTTCATTCCTTCTTCCGAAGATGCCACTCGGATCTACGGCCGGGGATCGTGCGATGCCAAAGGAATTATCGCCGCTCAGATCGCGGCCGCCGAACGGTTGCGTGCAGAGGGCGTTTATGTCGGACTTCTTTTTCTTGTAGGCGAGGAACGAAACAGTCTGGGCGCGCAGGTGGCTAACAGGAAATCTCCCGGTTGCAAATTCCTGGTGAATGGCGAGCCTACCGAGAACCGAATGGCGACCGCATCGAAAGGCACGTTGCGGGTGAATGTGATCGCGGAAGGAAGGATGGCCCACTCGGCTTATCCGGAACTGGGCGAGTCGGCGATCGACAAACTTCTCGAGGCCCTGCGCCGGCTGCGTGCCATGAACTTACCATCTGAGGGAGGCATTGGTCCGTGCACGTTGAACATCGGCGTGATCGAAGGCGGCCGCGCTCCGAATGTGATTCCGGATAAAGCGCGAGCGCAACTGCTTTATCGGCTGATCGGGCCTACCGACGAATTACGGCGGGAAATTGAGCGGGCGGTTGCGGGCTTGGCAAAGATCGAATTCGTTTTGGAAATTCCGTTTCTCCGCCTGCGCACCCTGGATGGCCTGCCCACTATGGTCGCCGCCTTCACCACGGACATTCCCGCGCTCACCAACTGGGGCGAACCGCTGTTGATCGGACCCGGATCGATTCATGTTGCCCACACCGAGGGCGAGTACATCGAGAAACAGCAATTGAGCGATGCAGTAGATTTGTACTGCACGATTGCGAAGCAGCTGGGAAGCTAAGCGCGGAAGGCCTTGGTCTCGCTGCGTCCCCGGCCTAACAGTAGGCAAAATAGTGCGTGAAGTTACCCGTGCGCAAGAAATGAAAGCCAGGATCACACCCGAGCTCGACGAGGGTCTTGTCCGCGAAATTCAGACGATAGCGGACGAAGAGAAAATCTCGATCAATACTTGGCTCGCCGCCAGCCTCGAACAAATCGTGCGCGAGCGGAAAACCTATGAGCGAGCGCGAAAAGCGCGTTTTGGCTCGACTGCGCGAAGGGCTTGACTTGCGATGGGCACCTCCCCGTTCTCGTGGGCAGCTTCACCAGCGGTGATCACGGTGCACTAAATAGCCAACCCGTTGGAGTTCAGAGCGTTAGGCGAGGGTCGCGCCCGCAGTAGCCGAACCGGAAATAGGTCTCCTGCGCCGCCTTCCGAAAACGTGCGTCATGGGTTGCGATGTCTCCCTGCCGTTCAAAACAGTTACACTTGATCCATGACGACTCAGACGCTCAACTCCCTTTCCAAGGCGTCTTCCGCCTATCTCCGTTCCGCTATGCACCAGCCCATCCGCTGGCATGAGTGGGGCGAGCAAGCGTTTGCGACTGCGCAGCGCGAGAATAAACCCATCCTGCTCGACATCGGCGCGGTCTGGTGCCACTGGTGCCATGTGATGGACCGCGAGTCCTACGACAATCCCGAAATCGCGGAAATCATCAACCAGCGTTTCATCGCAGTGAAGGTGGACCGCGACGAGCGGCCCGACATCGACAGCCGCTATCAAGTTGCCGTTAGTTCGATCAGTGGACAAGGCGGTTGGCCGCTAACCGCGTTTCTTACGCCGGATGGCAAACCGTTCTATGGAGGAACCTATTTTCCGCCGGACGATCACTATGGGCGTCCCAGCTTCAAGCGTGTGCTGCTTTCCATCTCGAACGCCTATCACGAAAAAAATGACGACGTAATCGAACAAGCCAAACTGGTGGAGGGTGCAATCTCGCACGCGGAGTCCTTTGCCGGAAAAAGCGCAGAGTTTTCGCCCGCCGTCATTGACGCCATCGTTGAATCCGCGCTCAAGATGTTTGATTCGCAAAATGGCGGCTTCGGCGGCGCTCCGAAGTTCCCGCATTCGGCCGCCCTCGATCTGCTGATCGATAAATATGTGCGCACGGGCGATGAGAAACTGCGCAGCGTGTTTGTGACCACGCTCGAAAAGATGGCCCGCGGCGGTGTCTATGACCAACTGGCGGGCGGATTTCACCGCTACTCCGTCGACGAGCGCTGGATTGTGCCGCACTTCGAGAAGATGTGCTACGACAACTCCGAACTGCTGAAGAATTATGTTCACGCCTATCAAGCCACAGGCTCCGAATTCTTCGCCGATGTATCCCGCGACATAGTTCGCTGGATGGATGAATGGCTGAGCGACCGCGAGCACGGCGGCTTCTACGCCTCGCAGGATGCCGATTACTCCATGGACGACGACGGCGATTATTTCACCTGGACTTTGCAGGAAGCGCAGGCCGTTCTCACCGAAGAAGAAGCCCGCGTAGCCTGCCTGCACTATGACATCAATGAAATTGGCGAGATGCACCACAATCCCGCGAAGAACGTGCTGTACCAGCGGGCCTCGGTGGAAGAAATTGGCAAACGCCTAAGTCTGCCCGAGCAACAGATCGAGACTCTGCTGCGATCAGCGAAGGAAAAGTTGTACGCTGACCGCCTGACACGCCCTACGCCCTACGTAGACAAAACCATCTACGCGGGGTGGAATGCGCTCTGTGTTTCGGCATATCTGGAAGCTGCCAAGGTACTCAGGCTGGAAGCGGCTGAACACTTCGCCTTGCGCTCGCTGGATCGCATCCTGGCCGAGGGCTGGCATGAAGATCGGCTGCTGCACGTGCTCGCCTACTCCGATGCCAAGGCGGAGCGCCGTCAAATCCCGGGCGTGCTGGACGATTACGCTTTCACGACCGTCGCTTGCCTCGACGCGTACGAAGCGACCGCCGATCTCAGCTACTTCAATTTCGCCAGACGTATTGCGGACGCCATGGTGGACCGCTTCTTTGACCCAATTTCGGGCGGGTTCTTCGATACCGGTGAGATCTCATCCGACGAGAAAGCGCTTGGTGTATTGGGCACTCGCCGCAAACCATTCCAGGACTCACCGACTCCGGCAGGAAATTCCGTGGCTGCAATTGCGCTGCTTCGACTTCACGCCTATACCAACGACGCAAGCCTGCGTGAGAAGGCGGAGCAGACCATCGAGCTCATCGCTGGATTAGCCGGGCAGTACGGATTGTTTGCAGCAACCTATGGAATTGCCGCGGTACATTTGTCGAATCCGCATACGCAGATCGTAATCGTAGGAAATGATGAACAGGCCGACCGTCTCTACGACGCTGCCGTAGCGTCTTATTCTGCTAGTAAGGCTGTGCTCAAGCTGGCCGCAAACAAAGCTGTTCCGCAGAACCTTCCACCGGCGTTGGCTGAGACCATCCCGCAACTGCCGGCGATGCAGCAAGGCAAAACCGTAGCAGTCGTTTGTTCTGGATTCACCTGCCAACCTCCGATCTCCGATCCTGACGAACTCACGCGAAGCTTGCGCCAATTGTCATCGATCGGCCGGTAATCCCGTCGAGTCCTTTCCATGGACCAAAAAAAGAGGCTGATGATTGCTTCTGCAATCGCCAGCCTACTGAATTCTAAACCTGCGTAGAGGCAGTTTGTAGCTGCCTCTGACGTCTTATCCGCAGTGTCCTGTACAGGACGGGATCGGCGCGCCGTCTTCCGGCGCCGGAACTGCCGGAGCGGCAAGCGCGGTGTATGCGCATACCATACCTACCATCAGGAACAACATCCTGACCGCACGTTTCATGGATTGTTCTCCTAGCGGGTCCCCTGGGAGCGGCGACCCTAACTTGGCAGGGATTATACAGGGTCGTGTCAAGTACCTTCATGGAGAAAATCCTTACCGCCAACTTTTTAACAAAATTGTCATATCCGCGAATGGCGTCCGCGGAACCGTTTCTGCCCAATTTTCAAGTAGATAAACAGGTGGAATTAAAACGATTCGGGCCTGCGGTTGTCGGCGCGCCGAGAGCTCCGTTGTCCAAGATTGAGACAACTTCTGTCAACGCACCAGGTTCTTACTCAATATGCGGGCAGGAAACGAGGATGTAACTTTGCCGGAAACAGACATCTTATGGACTATATGCTTGTCTTTGACTTCGTCGTGCTCCGCCTCCGCTGGAGCACGCGAGAAAGCCCTGTCCACCATGCTTTCGAACATCGGAATCAGGGAATCGTCAGCAGCCGGATGCCGCGCCTCGTTAAGACCAAAATCCCAGCGCCGTGACATCAGCAGGTTGGCGGATTCTTCCCGGGAGGTCGCTTTAAGCAACGCGTATCCCGTCCAGGTCAAGATGGAGAGACTATAGGCCGTGGTATTGATGAGGTTTACCGTAGGGGGATGAATTTGCCCGCCCGAGACCAGGGCCAGGACGACCAGCTCGATGCTCGCGAAACTGCCAAATCCCAGAGCGATACCGAAGCTGAACTGCTTGCGGGAAACGCCCAAGTGTCGGGAAAAGAACAAAAGGAACAAGATGAGGCCGCATTGAATCACCCGCACGCAGCGTTGCACGATAATTACGGCTTGGCCCAAAGGCGTCTCGGTACCCGATTGACTCGCCGCCGTCACCACCATCGCAACCAGGAACATAACCAGCGCCGCCCACTTGAATAAGAGGGTTCCCAGGTCCTTAAGGTTGGGATAAGGACGAAGCACATCCAGAAAGATCTCATGAATGACCTTGAACCCAATCGCCAGACTGATCGCTGCGCTGATCCAATAAGCATAGAAATACACCAGCTCATGGTTAGTTCCTTTTGGGCCGGTGCTGAGCTTGTAAATCGGGAATAAGATCAGAAAGTTCACAACCTGAAAAACGATGTAGGAAAAGAAGACTGGGAACTTGCGATGCAGCCCACGCCAAAACATGATCCCCGCCAGTGACAACTCCAGGACTGGATGGGCGATCCACAATGCGAGCTGGATATTGGCGTTCATGGGGTTTAGCTCATTACCGCAGCTGCCGTCGGGTGTCTTCCACCCATTTCCTTGCTTCATGACCTTACCAGTTCTGGCGAAAGGGTCAATGGACGAAAGTAACCAAAGGTAACAGTTACCCTGCTACTTTTTCTAAACAGTTGTTGCGCCGAAAGATAGATTCGCGATCCATAACGGAACTGCGGAATTTCGTACTCTGGGGTGGTTACTATGGGAGACGGATCTGTTCGGCCAAGTCGAGGGGTCGAGGCGAGAGCGGGATTCGCCGTGCCTCCTCCAGACTTCAGCGACACCCCTGCCTCTTCAAAGTTTCGAAGAGACAGGGGGTACTCCGGACGATTCTTGATGGGAAAGGCGACGCCCTGGCGTTGACTACTTGTGTTGCGCAACGCGGCCGTCCGCATTGCCCACAAGCGTCCCACTGCTGCCGATGTTCGCTGGAACCGCGTTTCCGTTCATATTCAGAGCTGACACAACGGTCCGAAACTCCCGTCCTCCGTTAACAACCACCAGTTCCAGATCAATCCACGATCCGTTTGAGTAGTTAATCGTGGCACTCCCAGTGCAGTCGCCGTGAATCGCATAGGTACCGGTTTCGCTTTGAAATTTCGATCCTTGCGGTGTGCCGTCGATCACGACAAAGTCTATCTGCGTGAACTTTCCGTTTCCGTCGAAGTGGGTCATTGCGACTCCGTTTTGGGGTAGTACGGCGCCAGACCCAGGCAGAAGTTCGCCGGAGATGGTTTGGCCGTAATTGCCTTTTAGCGAAGCATTCGAGCATGCCCCAGCTTGCGCAAGGGTTGCGCCTCCAAGTGTCAGGCATGCTACCGCTGCTGTTAGCATTGCTTTGCAGAACCAAGTTTTCATTTCTTGTCTCCTAGAAGGTTTTTTCCGGGCTCTGGGGCCTCAGTTGTCTCGTTCGAGTGGCAGATTGGTCCAACCCAGCGCGGCTGACAATGGTGCGTGCATGAAGATTGGCTGATCTTTTCGTGAACTCGTAATCAACTGAAAATATTGCTGTTGTCTCTTGATGACAGGGTGCGATGTAGTTCTGGGCCTCTCCTACTATTACGCTCGGCAATATGATCAAGCTTTAGCACAATTCAACAGGACGTTGACCTTGGATCCCCACTTCTTCATTGCACCCTTCCATCTTGCTTGGCTGTACTCGCAACTCGAGCAATATCCGGAGGCCATCACCGAGCTCACGAAGGGACGACTCCTTCGAGGGGACGATCACGCGAAGGTCGCTGCTGATGAGATCGCCCTCAGGAAGGCATTCGCGGCGCAGGGAGCCGAGGGGTTCTGGCAGGAAATTCAGAAGTGGAACGAAAGAGATTCTCCGAACGTCGGAGAATTCGACATACCGCAAGTCTATTCGCGGCTGGGAGAAAAAGAAAAGGCCATGGTCTCGCTTGAAAGAAACTATGAGGACAGGGCTCCGTTGGTGACCTTGTTGAAAGTCGATCCTGCCCTGGATACGCTGCATTCCGATCCGCGTTTTGCCGATCTCCTTCGCCGCATGAACTTTCCACAATAGCGGCGGCTGACGCCGAGGGACTCGGTCAAATCCGCAGTTCGTTTTCCGGGGTCTGTACTGAATCGGGGAAAGTGTTACCCGGCACGAAAAGGTAAACTTGTCCCATCGTAGGGAACGCGTCAACGCCTTCGACAGGTCAGCGTCAGCCCTATTCGCCTAAAGTTCTGGGGACGCCTGGATGTAGGCGCGCATCATCCGGACTTCGTGATCTTTTTCGTTCAGATCGTGAAGAAGGATGTCTCGCAGGGAAACGATCCCGCGGAGTTGCTTGTCTTCGCACACCGGCAGGTGGCGGAAACCGTGGCGTCGCATCAGGACCATGCAGGTCTCCAGGCTTTCGTCCGGACTAACCGTGAGCGGGTCGTCGGTCATGACCGCTTCAACCCGCGTGGTGCGAGGATCGCGTCCTTCGACCACTACGCGCTTCATCAGGTCGCGCTCAGAAAAAATGCCAATCAGACGGCCTTCGCTAAGTACGGGAACCGCCCCAATATTGCGGTCTACCATCGCCTGCGCTACGTCGAGCACCATCTGATTGGCATCCGCCCGATACGTATCCTGTGTGTTAATCAAATCGTAAACATGCATTGAATCACCCCCTGGAAATTCACCCAGAAGCAACGCGGGCGCGAGTATATGCCGAAACCAAGCCAATGAAAAGGGGAAGAATCATGTATTCAACTAGTGGCTATCGCGTAGGTCCCAGATTGGGACAGTCCCGAGGAGGGCTTGCCCAACTATTCCGGACCTAGGAAAACAAAATACGAGCACGCCCAGAGCGCCGTGGGAATGCCGCCGCCCGCCTGGGTTGTAAGAATAATGTTGTAGTCGTCCGATGGCTGGAGTCTTTCGACTACGGATGGCAGCGGCTGCGGCTGAACCACCGCCAGATAGGAAAGAAATCGATAGATGTCGGGCTCTCCGCTGTAGCCTTGCGAGACGAAAGAGATGTCCGTATTCTGACTGGCAAAGTGCCAGCTCAGCGACGCCGCCAGCGCGACCGCGTCCTCGTAGGCCTTTTCCGAAATTACCGCCTGGCTCGGATTGTCGAACACGATGCGCAGCTTGCGTTCGTCTTCGCGGCTGAACTCTCGCACTTTTAGCGAGCCCGACTTGGCGGTTGCTTTCCAGTCCACGTGCCGGGCAGAATCTTCCGGCATGTACTCTCGAATCAGATACAAGTCGTCGCCTCGGCCGCGGGCGAAGGTTTCGAACTCGCCAGTGATCATCGGCAGAACTTCGAAAAACTCGTCGGCGGGCTCCACTCGCGGGTACACGACGATTTCGCGGGCCAGCGGCACATGGCGGGTTTTGGTCAGAAATGCGAAGGGAAAGCGCGTTGCCAAGCCGAAGGTTTTCTGCTGATAACATCCTCGGCGATCGAAGCGCAGTTCAAGGTCCGCCTTCAGTTCGCTGCTGGCAGGAATATAGGGAAAGTACGCCGCCCCCTCGAAAATACTTGGCGGAACTTCGATTTTCGGGACACGCCGCAATTTGTAATCGCGAAAGTGCATCCACTGTTTATCCGGCGGACGTCCGGGCGGGACGGCGAAGGTTGCCGGCGACCACTGCCAATGTTTGGCACTGTTATTTTTTTTGACCGGCACGACATTCACGGAAAAAGATGGAAGCCATCGCCGCGGGTTCCGTAAAACGATCCGGCCCAGCATGGGACGGCCTGCAAACACGTGCTCCGGCAGGCGAACATCCAGTTCCAGATCGCGCAAGACCAGCGCAGACGCGAAGCCCGAGACCATAATTGCGGCCAGCATCGCGGCCACGACGATGTAAAGCAAGTTGTTGCCCGTGTTCAGCGCGGCAATCCCGATAAGCAGCACGATGCCCACGTACACGATCCCGACCCGCGTAACGTCGTAATCGAAAGCGTCGCGAATGCCAGCGCCGGCAACGCGTCGGGCAAGATACGGCACCGTCGTCAATCCCACGATCACGGCCAGCAGCAGGGCAGCGGAGGCGAGCACGAGCGTTGCCCAGAGGTTTCCCGACTCTCGCGACACGGTGGAAAAGAGTGCTGCTCCGAAAGCTAAGACCAAGCCTACAATCGCCACCAGGAAGCGCACCCAGACTTCGGGAATATCAAGGTGCAGGAAACGAGAGAACCGCTGAACAATGGATAGCTGCGGAGTGTTGGCCGGCCTCATCTTTTACCCACGACCCCGAGGACCCACTACCCCGAGCAGGATGAAACTCCAGCCAATCGACAACGTAACGACTCGCTTGATGTGCGGGTTCATCGCGAGGCTCCGGAGAGGAACTTAGCTACGGCGCGATTGAATTCCTCGGGCACTTCTTCATATGGAAGATGCCCGACTCCCTCGAACATCACCAACTGGCAATCGCCGAATATCTTTTTCAACTGCGTGGCCGAAGCGGGATCGACCGCGGTGTCGGCCATGCCCCAGATCAGAAGAGTTGGGATGTTTTTGATGCGCGGCAAGAGCGATTCCAATTCTTCCAGATCGCGATTCCACGACCGCACTACAGCGATAGCATAATCGTAGGAACCTGGGATGCGCATGGGTTTGCGGTAGCCCTCGATGCTGTCAGGCGGAATGCGCCGCTGGTCGCCAAACATTCTGTGATGATAGTACTCGTGCAGCACAGGTAGACGAGGCGCGAGACTTACAAAGAGCGGCGCGATCAGAGAGTTGCCAAGAAAAACCGTCAATCGTTTTCCGTGCGCAGACCAGGGATTGACAGGATCGACCAGAATCAGACGCCGAATGCGTTCCGGCGCCATAGCGGCGGCCATCATTGACACCGCTCCGCCGTGCGACGTGCCCAGCAGATCGCACGACCGCACACCGGTTGCATCCATGAAACGCAGGAGACGCTCGGCGCTCGCTTTGAAAGAGTAGTCGAGGCCCGGGGGGCGATCGGAAAAACCCGTTCCCATCAGGTCCACTGCATAGACCGTGGCGTGCTGCGCTAGAGTCGGAATGGCGAAACGCCAGGAGAATGAGTATCCCAGCAAGCCGTGGACCAGCAACAAAGTCGGTCCTGAGCCAGCGTGAAGGTAGCGCATGCGTGCACCGTCCAGCATGACCCAGCTTTCCTCGACGATGAATTGGGGCTGCACATTGATTCGCGCATCCAATGGGCTTGTCACGGCGATTTTCTGGTCGCGATGAGACAACTTTTCCTCGAATCCAGCCTTCTATATATAAGAGTATCGCCTCTGTCGCTTCTGTGAAGGGAGAATTTCGACTCTCCCTTATTTTTTCGGCGGCGGTGGGTCGGACAGCCTAAGGTTTGGCTGAATCGTGGTTAAGCTTCGGCGTCAACTTCCGAATGACAAATTCTTGAAGCAAATTAGTGACGGCAGTTCCTCCAATTTCGAAGGCTGCGTTTTCGAAAGTTAGTTCTGCGCCATCTCGATCCTGGGCTGGATAGTAAAGGTTCGAAATACCGCCTGAGGCCAAGCTTCCCAGAATGTTGGAATAATTTGGTTGCCAACGCCTATTATCGCCTTTGCAAATCACCGAATTCGCGATCGCGTAGAGGAACCGCGATCGCATGCTGCCAACTCCTTTGTAGAAATAGCGCGGATCTTGTTTCAGTAGTGATGGCAATATCGCAGATCCGATGAACGTGCCCGTGACTGTGTCTCCATAGCCGGCGCCGAAGCGCTTTGCATAGCCTTGCGCGCCCTGCCCATATTCCTTGAAATGATTTTGCGCCTGCTGCACTCCCGCTGCGCCGCCGACAAACACGAAGGTAAAGGGATCCGCCACCGTCTTCCAGGCCAGCTTGAACTTTTGTTTCGAGGTCAGGGGAACTGCATTGGGGATGTAAGTGACATAGAAATTTGGAATGGCGCCAAGCACGCGCTGCTTTTCTTCAATCTTGAGTTGCTCTTCCGCCACTTCGACCGGATTGACTCCGACCTGCACCTCTGTGACATTACTGGCAACCGCTAACACGATTGCCGGAACCGAATCGATTTCCCCCGAATGCAGGACTCCGGAGAATGTCTGCGTTGCAAAACCCGCCGACGTGATTGCGAGCTGAAACGGTCCAGGTAGGACATTCGCAAAGGAGAATTGCCCATCTGCGCCGGATAGCGCCTCTTGGTTGAGCGAGTGATCTTCATTGGTGAGCGTCAACCGCGCTCTCGCGATCACAGCTCCGCTTTGATCCATGACCGTTCCGCTGATGCTTCCAGGCGATCGTTGAGCGGATGGCTCGCCGTCCGAGGCCGTCCTCTGGTGTTCCGGGCTAGTTACGGGCGTTAGCTGAGGGGTCTGTCCCAAACAAAACGATGTCCAACCCAGGGTGACGAACGCAAGGACTATGAGTCCATACTTGAGTTGGAAAGTCATGAATTAATTCAACTTTATCCTCTCACGTAGTTCCCGTCCAAATCACCAAAGGTGATCCACTTTCGCGGCTCGGCACCGAAACCGGAACGTCTCGCAGGGCACGCCCCACGAACACGCACAGGTTGGCCTTTTCTCACTTCTCAAGCAGGCTGCAGCCCCGATCTGTGAAGTTGGATGCTCGATTTAATCACATTACTGCCTTCAACAACTCCGATAGTAGACACGCTGGGGCAGCCCTGGCGGTGTCGGATTTTGACTGGATATTCCGCGACCCTAAGGATGTGGCTGACGGTGCGATGTGTAGGTATCGAGGAACGCGACAACGAGCGGCCACGCCTGTGAGGCAGCGACCGGGTTATAGCTGGCGCGCGCGTCGCAGAAAAAACCGTGATCAGCATCTGAGATTTCTACGTTGATGTAGTTCTTGCCCGCGTCGCGCAATGCCTCGGTCACAGACCGAATCTGATCGGGTCCGATGTGTTTGTCGCGGCCTCCCCAAAAAAGCAGAACGGGCGCGCGCAACTCACCCATGCGATTCAGCAAACCGGGATTATTAGCGTTGGGCGCGATGCCGCCGCCATAAAACGAAACGGCGCAGGCGGCCGGCACCGTCAGTGCGGTCAGGACGGCCGCGCGGCCGCCCATGCAAAAGCCGACCACAGCGACGGGAAAGTCCGCGCTCCCGCCGTTCGCTGTAAGCCAAGCGTACGCCGCCCGCAGATCCACCGCCATTCCTTCATCGGAAAGCGCACGCATGTGGCTCATTACGGAGGGAAAATCATCGTAGCGGCCCTCAAACCCTGGCGCGGTGCGATGGAATAGTTCCGGAGCGATGGCGAGGAATCCGAGCCGGGCAAATCGCTCCGACACATCGCGAATATGGGCGTTTACTCCGAAAGCTTCCTGGCAAACAATCAGGCCGCGTGCGACGGGAGCGGCTGGGCGCGCGACGTAGCTACGCATCGAGGTTCCATCGTCGACCGCCAGCGTGGCGTACTCGGTTTTGAGATCCATGGTTTCGGGCCTTTCACAACTTTCGCAGCAGCTTCTTTAGGACGCGGATACCTTTGTCTACGTGTTTTTCCTGGAGCAGGAATGGTGGCAGGAAGCGCAGGACCGTGTCTTGGGTACTATTGAAGAGAACGCCTTCCGCCAGACCTTGCTCGACGATCGGACGGGCGGGCGCATCGAGTTGCAGCCCTTGAATCAGGCCACGGCCGCGAACTTCGCGGGCTACCGAAAAGCGATCGGTCAGAGCTTTCAGTTGTTGCTGCAAATATCCGCCGACCTGGGTAACGTGCTGCAGCAAGTTCTCTTCCTCCACAATCGCCAGATACTCGAGGGCAACGCGGCAGGCTAACGGGCCTCCGCCAAAAGTGGTTCCGTGCTGCCCTGCGGAAATCGCTGATGCGAAGTCTTCCTTCACCAGAAATGCTCCGAGCGGGATGCCGGCGGCAATGGGCTTGGCAATTGCAACGATGTCGGGAATTACACCGAAGGCCTGGAAAGCGAAGATGGTGCCGGTGCGACCCAAACCGCACTGGATCTCATCGAAAATCAAGGCGGCGTGATGCCGGTCCGCTAAAGCGCGGCATTCCTGCAGAAACTCGACAGAACACTCGTAGATTCCCCCTTCGCCGAAGATGGGCTCGAGCACAATCGCGCAGGTGTTGTCATCGACTGCGGCGCGGAGGGCTTCGAGGTCATTGCGTGGAACGAACTTCACGTCTTCGAGAAGCGGTTCAAACCCTTTGCGATATTTATCCTGCCCGGTGACGGACATGGACCCGAAGCTGCGCCCGTGGTACGAGCCTTCGAGGGCAACCAGTTGGCTCTTGGCGGCACCGCCGACGCGGTGTCCGGCGAGGCGCGCGAGTTTTATGGAGCCTTCGATGGCTTCGGTACCGCTGTTCGAAAAGAAGGCGCGCTGCAAGCCAGATAGGGTGCAGAGCTTTTCGGCGAGGCACCCTTGATATTCGTTGTAATAGAGATTCGAGACGTGAATGGCGCGGGCAGCTTGCTCGCGAATGGTCTTGACGATTCGCGGATGAGCGTGGCCGAGCGCATTCACTCCCAGTCCGGCGACGAAGTCGAGATATTTCTTGCCATCGAGGTCGAAGAGAAAAACTCCCTTGCCACGCTCGATGACGAGGGGGTAGCGGTTGTATGTCTGAAGCAGGAATTGCTTTTCTCGCTGGATTACTTCTTCGGTCGTGGTCATCACATGTGTCCGCGAAACAGCGCGCAGCCAAGGAAAAGAATTTTAATACACCACGAAAATCACGGCGTAATTTCAAAGATCACGCCGTTGTTCCCGCTGCCGCCTACATCAGTCGCGCCGTAAAGGTTGCCGGAGGCGTCTTCGGTCAAGCTGCCGCTTGGGAGTCCACCATCCGCTCCTCCGGTAAAACGGTAAAGCACGGAATATTTACCGCTATTGCTAATTCGATAAACGACGCCGCAACCAAAAGTGCAAGTTAAGTTTACAGTTCCACCATAGACGGTGACGCCGTAAAAGCTGCCGACCGCATTGAGAAGTCCGCCAGAGGGCTCTTCGCCACCACTGGCTTGCTTGCCGAAGGTGTGCAGAACGTGCTCTTTGGCCTCTGCGTTTACGGTAAAGACCACGCCGCATCCGGCCGACGCAATGGCGCAGTTCGTGGTATCGCCGCCGAACTGGGTCACGCCATGAAAGACGCCGCTCGCATTTCGAAGCAGATGCCAGCGCGGGGAAACACCGTCCGCGCCGCCGGGGAATGTGTAGAGTGTCGTCAGCTTGCCGGTTGTATCCAGTTTGAACAGGGTTCCTCCGTTCCCCTGCACGTAGCTGCCGCCAGTGGCGCCATAAATATTGGCCGCCGGGTCGGTGGTCAAATCCTGGGGAAATGCTCCGTCTGCCTTTCCAGTAAACCTGTACAAGACCGTCTCCTTTCCGGATTGGGTGACCTTGAAGAGTACCCCGCACCCTAGGCTGCCGTCGCAGCCAGAGACACCGCCAAAGCTCGCGGAGCCATAGAGATCGCCGTTGACCATGACCAAGCCAAGCTCCGGCTGCCCCTGGTTCTGAGACCCGTCCTTGCCGCCCTTGAAGCTGTGCAACACCTTCAGCGATCCGTTCTTGGCCAGTTTGAATACTGTCCCACAACTGCACGTAGGATCACCGCCGAGCGATGTGATTCCATAGAGGTTGCCGTCGGTATCGCGAAGCAACCGACCGATGGGGATTCCTCCGTCCGACGCGCCCGTGAAAGTGTAGAGGATCGTTTGCTGCCCATTGGTATCCAGCTTGAACACGATTCCGCGGTTAGACTTGCCCCCGAATTGCGTTGTGCCGTAGAAGTTGCCGGCCGAGTCGCGGATCAGGCCTCCGTTGGGAGCGCTTCCATCCGAGAAGTTGAAAGTATAGAAAACCTTGAAAGTGCTGGCGGACACAGCCCCAGCAAGCAGCAGCGTCAAGATCAAGACCCTGAGTGTTTTCATGGCAGTTCCCCTGAGAATAGTCGACAAGTATATACCTTGCTTTCCTTTGGCCTGTTGTCATCGAGCTCCAGATTGATCAGTGTAGCTGCTCGAAAACTGCCCAAATTGGGTTACAAAATACCACATGGACTATTCCAAAAAGCATACTCCGGCTATGGCCGGGCCTCTATAATATTGGAAGCTATTGTATTGAGGCGTCTTAGAGGCGACCCCATGCTTCCCTTGATGGCAGCGAAAGTGCAGAACAGACAGCAAGGTGTTTTGTCCCTGCGGGCGGCGGAGCCTGTGCGGCGCATGAACAGGGATTTTCAAATCCGGTTTACGGCCATTCTGCTGGCCTTGCTAACCACTGCTGCCGTGGTTTACGCCGGTTATAATCTTCAGGCTGAGGGTCAATTCCAGGTTCCAGACGACGGAGTGTGGTGGGTCGAGCATCAGGGCCGACTTACCGCTGATCGAGTCGAAGTTGGCGGACCCGGAACTCGGGCCGGTATCAAGGTTGGCGACCAACTCACCGCGATTGACCAGCGAGAGGCAAATACCGCAGCGGCTCGAACCCGCGAACTGTATCGTGTAGGCGCCTGGTCGAAGGCTACGTATTCCCTGGTACGGCAATCGGTCCCGGTCGATGTGGTGCTCATTCCGGTTCCGGCCGACCGATCGCAGAACAACTGGCTTCGCCTGATTGCTCTTATCTATCTTGGCATCGGGCTGTATGTTCTGCTGCGGCGCTGGACCGCGCCGGGCTCGACTCACTTTTATATCTTCTGTCTGGTCTCGTTCATTTCCTACTCGTTCCATTACACGGGAAAACTGAACGGATTTGATTCGACCATTTACTGGGGGAACGTCGCGGCTGGACTGCTTCAGGCTGCTCTCTTCTTGCACTTCGCCCTGACCTTTCCTGAGCGGCATTGGTTCGTCCGCAGACATCGCTGGGTAATCTTCGCGATTTACGTTCCGGGGCTGCTGCTTTTGAGTGTGCATGTTCTGGCAGTCTCGTTTCTCAAAAGCAGCGAAGTGCTGCGCTGGAACCTGGACCGAATGGAGATGGGTTGTCAGGCGCTGTTCTTTGTCGCTGCGGCCGGAGTGCTGCTGTACAACTACCGCCGGGCAAATACCCCGATCTTGCGGCAGCAGTTGAAGTGGGTGACTCGCGGTACGATTCTGGCGATCACCCCGTTCACACTGTTCTATGTGATCCCTTACCTGACCGGCGCGCTACCGACGGCGGCGATGAAGATTTCCGTGTTGTCGCTGGGGATCCTGCCTCTTACTTTCGGTTATGCCATCTTCCGCTACCGCCTGATGGATGTGGATCTCATCTTCAAGCGCGGCATGGTGTACACGCTGGCTGCGGGCGCGATTGCCGGCGCATATTTTGCCGTGGTAGCGGGCGTGGCCGAGCTGGTCCATTTACAGATACCCAGCTCCGGACCGCTCGGACTGGTAATCGCCATCGTGGTAACGGCGCTGCTGTTCGATCCGGTGCGGAAATGGATTCAGGGGCGCATCGACCAGGTCTTCTATCGCACGGGCTACGACTATCGAAAAACACTGATCGAGTTCGGACGGGAACTGAGTTCGGAAACGGATCTGGACAAAATGCTGAGCGCAGTAGTGGACCGATTGTCGCGGACGCTGCTGGTGGACCGTATGGCCGTGTTCCTCTCAGAAGGAGAAACGTCTCAGCAATTCGTGGTCGCCAAATCGTTTGGCATGACGCAGACAAGCGGCATGGATTTGAGCTTCCTGGGCACGCCACGACCAGAGGACGCAGTTGGCCATTTGTTCTTCGACAACACTCACCAGGTCCCGCGAGAAACTGTGAATGCGCAGCAAGCCATTGCCAGGCTTGACCTGAACTATTACATTCCCTGCCGCGCCCAGAAGCACACCATTGCTGTGCTGGGCTTGGGCAAGACCGTGGAAGGGGATTTCCTAACCAGCGAAGATGTGGAGTTGCTGGAGACTTTGGCCGGATACCTGGGAATCGCCATTCAGAATGCGCGTCTGTATGCCTCGCTGCAGCAGAAAGTTGCGGAATACGAGCGCTTGAAAGACTTCAACGAAAACATTGTGGAGTCGATCAACGTAGGCGTGCTGGCGGTGGACTTGGGAGACCGGATTGAGTCCTGGAACTCGCAAATGGAAGTGATGTACGCTCTGCCGCGATGGCAGGCGCTGACGCGGCCTATCGGCGAGGTTTTCCCGACGGCTTTCGTCGAAGAGTTCTACCGCGTACGGCAGAACCCCGGCATCCACAATTTGTACAAATTCCGTCTGGGGACGCCGACGGGAGAGAGCCGCGTGGTCAATGTCGCCATCGCGCCCCTGGTCACGAAAGACTTCAACGTCATTGGCCGGCTGATCATCATGGATGACATAACGGAACGCATTGAGTTGGAGGCACAGCTTTCGCAAGCTGACAAGCTCTCATCTATCGGGCTGCTGGCTGCGGGCGTGGCGCACGAAGTGAATACGCCCCTAGCTGTCATTTCCTCCTACGCGCAGATGTTGTCGAAACAAGTGCAGGGCGATCCACAAAAGGGCGCGCTACTGGAGAAAATCACGCGCCAGACTTTTCGGGCGTCCGAGATCGTTAACAACCTGCTTAACTTTTCACGCACCAGCGGCACTGAGTTCACCGCCATCGATATCAATAAAATCATCTCCGATACGTTGGCCCTTCTCGATCATCAGTTCAAGGTCACGAAGATCAAAGTTCGGGATGAGCGAAGCGCGCAGATCCCACTGATCACTGGGAATGCGGGACGGTTGCAGCAGGTGTTCCTGAATCTATTCCTGAATGCCAAAGACGCCATGAGCAATGGCGGAACGCTGCGCATCGCCACCACGAACGGCGACAGCGTCGGGGTAATGGTCTCCGACACCGGCACTGGCATCGCGCAGGAGCACATTCACCGAATTTACGATCCATTCTTCACTACGAAGACGGCGCCTCGGGAAGGGCAGGCGCGGGGAACAGGACTCGGGCTGTCGGTAACCTACGGCATTATTCAAGAGCACGCTGGGAAGATTCGAGTGGAAAGCCGCTCCGGCGAAGGCACGACTTTCTATCTCGATTTTCCGTTGACCAAGAAGGCTGTCAATGTCTGAAGCAGCGGTGATTGCGCGCCACAATTCGGGAGAAGCGTCGCTGCCGACGGCGGGCGCGGTGTTGATCATCGACGATGAAGCGGCAATCCGCGAATCGCTCGAGACGTTGCTCGAACTCGAGGGCTACGGGGTGGAATCCGCCGCAAGCGGTGAAGAGGGGCTGGCGCGGATTGGCGAACGAAGCTTCGATCTGGTTCTGCTCGACTTGGCACTACCCGATCGCAATGGCATGGACCTGTTATCCGAAATTCACCTGCAGGATCCCGGACTTTCGATCATCATGGTCACTGCTTACGGGACGGTGGAGAATGCAGTAAAAGCGATGCAAGCAGGCGCAGCAAACTTCGTTCAGAAGCCGTGGGACAACGAGAAGTTGCTTGCCGATGTCCGCGCGGCGGTCGCCCGGCATCGCGCGGAAGAAGAAAACGTCCAACTCAAGCGCGCTCTCAAGCAACGCTACAACTTTGAGAACATCGTGGGCAAGAGCGAGCCCATGCTGAAGATTTTCGACCTGGTGGCCCAGGTCGCGCCGAGCCGTTCCACAGTGCTGCTGCAGGGCGAAAGCGGAACCGGCAAGGAACTCATCGCCAAGGCCATTCACCTAAACTCGCCGCGCCGTGACCGTCCGTTCGTTCCGGTCAATACTGGCTCGATGCCTCCCGATCTGCTGGAATCCATCCTGTTCGGGCATGTGAAAGGGGCGTTCACCAGCGCCATCGCTTCGAAGAAAGGTCTGTTCGAAATTGCCGACCGGGGCACCCTTTTCCTGGATGAAATCGGCACCATGAGCCTGGACACGCAAAGCAAGATTCTGCGCGTGCTGCAGGACAAAAAGTTCATGCATCTCGGTGGAATACACGAACTTCAGGTCGACGTGCGAATCATCGCCGCGACCAATGTGGACTTGAAGCAGCAGGTCCGCGAAGGCAAATTTCGAGAGGATCTTTTTTACCGGCTGAACGTCATCACCATTGACCTTCCGCCGCTGCGCCAGCGCAAGGAGGACATTCCGCTGCTGGCGGGATTCTTCCTGAATCGATATTCGCAGGAAAATGAACGCCCGACGCGTCGCATCACCCCGGAAGCACTGCGACCGTTGCTAACCTATTCCTGGCCGGGCAATGTGCGGGAACTTGAAAATGTAATCGAACGCGCGGTTGTGCTCTCCGCGGGTGTGGAGGTTGGGCCTGAACTTCTTCCCGACCAGATTGCGGGGCGGACCAGCGCATTTTCCGCACTCGAGCGCCGCACCGACGCATCGTTGTTTGACATCATGGAAGATTGCGAACGGCAGATCATCGTCGAAATGCTGGAAAAGTGCAACTGGAACCAGACCGACGCAGCCGAGCGTTTCCACGTCCCGCTTTCCACCCTGAACCAGAAAATCAAACGCCTGAACATCGATATAAAGAAAAAAGCGAAAGAATAAGCTTTCAGCTCTCGGCCGTCAGCTTTCAGTTCGTAACTTCTTGGCTGGAAAGCTGACGGCTGATAGCTGGAAAGCTGAAAGCTTCTCTCGCCTCTGCTATAGTTCGAGAATCGCACCGCACGATTCCTGAACCCATGGAACTGATCTCTCCCACGGAATTCGCCAAAGAAACCGTCAAGACTGTAGAGGATTACTCCCTTCTGGCGGGACAATCCATTGCCAATCTGTTCCGCCATCCGCGCTATTTTGCCGACACATTGCAGCAGGCCGACCTCATCGGCGTAGGATCGCTGCCCATCGTGGTGCTCACCGGTTTTTTCACCGGGGCGGTTTTGGCTTTGAACAGTTCCACTACCCTGCAGCGATTTGGCTCGCTATCTTTGCTCGGACAACTTGTTTCGGTCGGAATGGTTCGCGAATTGGGGCCCGTGTTGACCGGGCTGATGGTTGCCGGAAGAAACTCTTCGGGCATGGCCAGCGAATTGGGCTCGATGGTCGTAACCGAGCAAATCGACGCCATGCGTGCCCTGGGCACCGACCCAGCGAAAAAACTGATAACGCCAAGAGTAATCTCCACCGTATTCATGCTCTTTTTCCTGACCATCATCTCTGATCTTTTGGGAATGGTGGGGGGCGGCGCCGTTGCCCGATTTCTGCTCGGGATCAACTCCCACCAGTATTGGAGCACAGCCTGGCAGATCCTGACCTTTCAAGATGTTTTCATGGGTCTGGTCAAGCCTCTGCTCTTCGGGTTCATTATTTCCACCGTGGGTTGTTATTACGGGATCTCAGCTCGGGGCGGCACGCAAGGCGTCGGCAGGGCAACCACTCAGGCAGTGGTCGCGTCTTCGGTTTTTATCCTCCTCGTGGACTTTTTCGCGACCAAGTTATTGATGGCGATCTTTGGTTACCAGTGATCCATGGCCGCACCTCCCACAGAGATCGCGCAGCGCGTTCCTTCCGCACCTGAGACTGCGGCCAATGTCATCGTTTTCCAAGATGTCTCGATCGCGTTCGAAGACAAACCTGTCCTTGATGGGATCTCTTTTCGCCTTGCCAAAGGCGAAACAAAAGCCATCTTTGGCGTGGCCGGCTCCGGCAAGAGCACGATCCTTAAAATGGCGCTGGGATTGTTGAAACCGGACAGCGGACAAATTTATGTTCTGGACAATGACGTCACCCAGATGTCCGAAGACGCGTTATTTGAGCTCCGGCGAAGGGTTGGCATTGTTTTCCAGGAGAGCGCGCTTTTCGATTCGCTCACGGTGCGGGAAAATGTCGCCTTTCGCTTGCTCGAAGAGGGACATGTTTCCGACGATGAAGTTGAGAAGCGGGTGCGGGAAGCCCTGAGCTTCGTGGAACTGGAAAACACGATAGACAAGTTTCCCGCAGAACTCTCGGGAGGAATGCGGCGGCGTGTCGCCATTGCGCGCGCCATTATTACCCAGCCGGAAATTCTACTCTATGACTCTCCAACCGGCGGCCTTGACCCGGTCACTTCCACAACCATTATTCAATTGATCGTGAAACAGCGAGACGTTTACAAAACCAGCTCGCTGCTGGTCACTCATCGGCTGCAAGATGCTTTCATCATGGCCACACATTATTTCGATCGCCAGGCGAATGAAATGCGGCCACTGCCGCCGGGAATGCGTGGCGAAGTACCCATGGCGTTTCTCATCCTTCGCGACGGAAAAGTGATTTTCGACGGGGATGCGCACGAGTTAGCGCAGTCGAAGGATGAATACATCCGGGAATACATTTCGTAAAAAAGAATTGAGAATTGAGAAATTCAGCAATCGGGCAATTGGGAACAATTCCTCAATTACCCGATTATACAATTGCCAAATAGCGTTTTAGCTGGCCTTTGCGGCCTTTACCATGGCCTCGCGGCGCGCTGTCACTTGGCCCTCCACGTACTTGAACCAATCGCGTCCCTGCTTCGAGCTATTAATCAACTTCTCGATGTTTGCAAACATGCGCGGGTTGTTCATCTTAGTGCGCAGTTCCGCAAGAAATGGCTTTACCTTGGCAAAAATAAAGAACATCTCACCGCCAAAACTGGGATCCAGGACGAGTTCCTGATGAACCGTTCCCGCGAGGGTGAGCGTTGCAACCATGCTCCAGTATCCCCCGACTTGGCGCAACCAGTTGTTTTCCTGGGAGCCCAAGGCCGTTGCAATTTTCATGAAGTCATCGATGCTTTCGGGCCAGAAAGTTACCAGCCACCAGTTGCGCGCCTTACGCAGTTCGGCTTCGCGGCGCAGGTCGTAAAGTTTAATGATGAGCTCAGCGTCTGCAGCAGTCGGCTTTTTCGGCATAAAACACCTCCTGAGAAATTTGGATTGTGTTGGGAAATTGGACCGATTTCATTGTACGGGATTGGGCGCTCCCTAATTCGAGGCAACTTTGGTCCGGGAAATCTCTCGATTTCTTCCATTACTTCAGCTGCTCTGCCCGACGGCCGCGGCCTCGACGGGCGCAGCTCGCTCATACTCACACTCTTTGTTTGGGCAAGCAATGACCGGACCTGACTTCAAGAATTTCTCGACCAAGTATTCACTTCCGCAACTGGGGCATTTCTCCGGAATCGGCTTGTGCGCCGAGGTGAACTTGCACTTGGGATAGTTTCCACAGCCATAGAACGTATTTCCCTTGCGGGCACGCTTTTCGACCAGATCGCCTTCTTTGCAAAGCGGACATTTCACACCGATGAAATTTTGCTTCACATACTTGCACTCGGGATATCCGCTGCAGGTCGTGAACTCACCGTAACGGCCGTGGCGAATCATCATATTGCGTCCGCACTTGGGGCACACTTCATCCAACGGAATGTCAGGAACTTTCTTGCCCTGATCGAGGCGCCGCGTGGTCTTGCAATCTGGGTATCCCGTGCAAGCCATGAACTGGCCGAAGCGTCCGCGCTTCAGCACCATCACTCGGCCGCAGTTCTCGCAATACTCTTCCTGAGTCGTTTCCTGCACATCGGCAGAATCCAAGTCCGGCAAGTTGATGGGGTTTTCTTTCGTGAACGTGCAACTGTTGGGATCTTCTTTGTCGTAAGAACTGCAAGCGTAGAACGAACCGTGCTTGCCCCACTTGATCACCAGCGGAGAACCACAGCGCTCGCACTTCTCGTCCGTGGGCTTCTCCATCCGCTTGATGTTCTCCATGTGCTTGGAGGCGTAGCGGAGATCTTTCTCGAACTTCTTGTAGAAGTCACCCAACGCGTCGGTCCACTTCTCTTTGCCTTCTTCGATCTCGTCCAGTTCTTCCTCGAGACGGGCGGTGTATTGGATATCGAAGATGTCGGGAAAGTTTTCGACCAGCAGATCGGTCACAACCAGACCAATTTCCGTAGGCGTAAACTTGCCGCCGAGCTTTTGCACATACTGCCGCTCCTGGATGGTGCTAAGAATGGCGGAATACGTAGAAGGCCGGCCGATGCCACGCTCTTCCAGTTCCTTCACCAGCGACGCTTCGTTGTAACGCGGCGGAGGCTCGGTGAAATGCTGTTCGGGTTTCAGCGCTTTAAGGGTCAGCTTCTGACCGGCCTCGAGTGCAGGCAACTTATGCTTGAGCTCCTCGTCTTCTTCGTCCTTGCCTTCCTTGGATTCTTCGTAAACTTTGAGGAAGCCGTCGAACTTCAGAACCGAGCCGGTGACGCGGAACCAGAAAATGTCCGCACCTGATTTGGCATCGATGTCGACTGTGGTCTGGTCGAACACCGCTGGCATAATTTGCGAGGCCACGAAGCGCTGCCAGATCAACTTGTAGACTTTGAATTCGTCTTCTTTCAAATACTGCTTGATCTGGTCCGGATGACGCAGGACCGAAGTCGGACGTATGGCTTCGTGGGCCGCTTGTGCAGCCTTTTTCTCTTTGTAGGCGTTCGGCGCTTCCGGCAGATATTGATCGCCATACTGCGTCTTAATGTATTCGCGCACTTCGGCGAGCGCTTCGTTCGAAACGCGCACCGAATCCGTACGCATATAAGTAATGAGGCCGACAAGTCCCTCTTCGCCCAACTCCACGCCTTCGTAAAGCCGCTGGGCGATCATCATGGTGCGCTTGACGCTAAAGCGAAGTTTGCGGGAGGAATCCTGCTGCAGTTTGCTGGTGGTGAATGGCGGAGTCGCGTTCCGCCGGCGCTCTTTCCGATCGACGGTGCGGACGAGCCAGTCCGCGTTCTCCAGAGCGGCGCGAATCTTTTCCGCGTCTTCGCCGTTAGTGACCTCGATCTTTTCTTCCCCCTTGCCGAGAAAACGTGCGTCGAATGCAGGAGGCTTAGGGCCGGCGAGATTGGCATCAATCGTCCAGTATTCTTTCTTTTCGAACGCCTTGATTTCGCGTTCGCGCTCGACGATAAGGCGCAGTGCGACCGTTTGCACGCGTCCGGCGGAAAGACCACGCCGAACTTTATCCCAGAGCAAGGGAGAAACTTGGTAACCTACGAGGCGGTCAAGAACGCGCCGGGCCTGCTGCGCATCCACAAGATTCTGATCGATATCACGGGGATGCTCGAAAGCTTCACGTACTGCGCGCTGCGTGATCTCATTAAAAGTGACGCGGCGTATGCGATCAGGCTCGTCATCCTTTTTCTTTTTTTTCTTCTTCTTCCCCTTAGCGTCGTCGCCCAGTTCTTCCGCCAAATGCGCCGCGATGGCTTCCCCTTCGCGATCCGGATCGGGCGCGAGGTAGATGTTATCCATCCCGAGTGCCAGCTTCTTCAGCCGGGCGACCACTTTCTCTTTACCCGGAATAACGACGTATTCGGTTTCGAAGTCGTTGTCGACGTCGACCCCGAGCGTGCTCTTGGGCAGATCCTTTACGTGGCCGAGCGAAGCCTCGACAGTGAAGCCCTTGCCCAGATACTTCTGGATGGTCTTCGCCTTGGCCGGCGACTCGACGATAACTAAACCTTTGCTCAATGTGTCCTCAGTCTTGGTTTTGAAACTAGCACGAATGCGGTCGCGGCAACAAGCCGACCCTCGCAGCTCTCAGCTTTCAGCTATCAGCTCTCAGCTTATGGATGAACGATGCCACCATGCGCTTTACCTCGACAGTCCCCTCTGAAAGTCGCTGATAGTCAACCGTCCGCAAGAACTCCAGATCATGCGCGAGCAACAGGTGATACTCAAGTTCGCTGGCTGAACCCATTGCAATCTGCAGAAAGCGTCCGAATTCGCAGTCACCCTTTCGACAGGATCCTTCCGCGATGTTGGCACCTATTGAAGCAGCCGACCTCCGCATCTGACTGGTCAACCCATACATTTCGTCTCGTGGGAAATATTTGCTCGACTTGTATACATCAAGCGTAAGAAAGTGCGCCTTCTCCAGGCCTTAAGGCTCCTGAAGCTCTGCACGATACCTCTCCTGCGGCCATCCGGCTGAAAGCTGATGGCTGAAAGCTGACAGCTAAAAGCTCTTCACAAAATTCTTGCCCGGCAACTGCTTCACTTTCCCTGCCAGCTCTAGCTCGAAGAGCGCCGCAAATATCTCGGAGGACGACAGCGCCGGCTCCAATCGTTCCACGATTTCATCGATGTGCGTGGCTTCGTCGGCTTTGAGGAGCGCGAAAATCTTCTTTTCGTGGGGCGACAGCTCCGTTTCCCCGAATAGAGATGCGGTTTGTTCCGTCTGCGATTCATTGCCACCCTCAGGCTGGAGCGTAAGTCGTACGTCTGCCGGGAGTTCCTCCCAAACGTCCTCCCACGTCGCCACCAGCTTCGCGCCTTGTTTGATCAGCGTGTTCGGAGTCCACGAGCCCTTGTTGGTAACGTTGCCCGGTACGGCGAAAACCTCGCGGTTCTGCTCCAAGGCGCAGCGCGCAGTAATGCGGGTACCGCTGTATTCGGCGGCTTCCACGACCAGAACTCCCAATGAAATTCCGCTGATGATGCGGTTACGGATTGGAAAATTCTGCGGCGCGGCAAACGTGCCTATCGGAAATTCAGAGATGACCGCGCCGCCCAGCGCGAGAATCTGTTCGACCAACCGCGTGTTCTCCTTGGGATACACGACGTCGACGCCTGTCCCCCACACCGCTACCGTTTTGCCTTTTGCCGCAATCGCCCCGCGATGCCCGGCCGTGTCGATGCCTCGTGCCATGCCACTGAAAATTACCAGGCCCCGCGCAGCCAGATCACACGCCAGCCTCTCAGACATGCCTAATCCGTAGGGCGTGGGATGACGCGTGCCGACCAGCGCGATTCCCGGCTGCGAAATCACCGCGTCGTTCCCACGCACGTAAAGAATGAGCGGCGGATCATAAATCTGTTTCAACTGCGCTGGGTATCTGGGGTCGTCCAAAGCAACGATCTGTGCGCCGGCAGCGGCAGCTTTCCCCAGTTCGTCCTGCGCGAGTTCTATCGAACGCCCGGTACCGAGCGATTGCGCCGAAACTGCGCGCAGGCCAGCGGCTTCGAGTTCCGTGAGAGAAGCCCGGAAGAGCGCTTGTACGCTACCGAAAAACTCAATGATGCGGCGCGCCTTGGTCGGTCCCAATCCGGGCGTAAGAGCCAGAGCCAGCCATTGCGTGGACGTTTCGCTGGTTTTGCAAACTGACACGGCTGCTGCTTCGGCCACTGCGCCCTCCGGGGGTCTCTCGGGCATCTATACACGCCGGGAAAGCGGTGTCAAGGTAAGATGAACATTGGATTTGTTAGAATCGATAAGTTCCATGATGAAACGCCTTCGGATTTCCGCCATCTCCTACCTTAATACTGCGCCCTTGATGTGGGATTTCGAGCACGGAGATTCAGGCACTGACTTCGATATTTCCTACACACTGCCCTCCCAATGCGCCGTGAGTTTGCGCGAAGGTTTCGCGGATATTGGCATCATCCCGGCAGCGGCCTACACCAGCGTCCCGGATCTGGTAATTCTTCCGGACGTGGCTATCGCTTCGCGCCGCGCCGTTCGATCCATCCTGCTGGTCAGCAAGGTTCCGCTGGAAAAGATTCGGAGCATCGCGCTGGATACCTCGTCGATGACTTCGGTCGCATTGACCAAAGTTCTGTTTGAAAAATGGTGGGGAGGCGGCCGAACATTTACCGCCATGGCACCGGACATCGAACAGATGCTGAAGACGCACGATGCCGGCTTGGTAATTGGAGATCCGGCGCTCCGGATCAATCGCTCGCATTACATCACTTATGATCTCGCCGAAGAGTGGATATGTTTGACCGGCAAGCCGTTTGTCTTTGCCTTCTGGGCAGCACGGAAGGAAGCCTTGAAGCACGCACCACGCGACCTGGATCTCGCCACAGTGTTTCAGGAATCACGCGACCACGGGTTACTGGGAGAGAGCGTCGATCACGCGGCTCGCGAGTGGGCGCCGCGGTTAGGCTTGAGCCAGGAGAGCGCGAAGAGCTATCTGACCGAGAACATTCATTATTCTCTCGACCCCGCTTGTCTTCATGGCATGCAGCTCTTTTTGAAATATGCCGAAGAGTGCGGAGCACTCTCAACCGCACCACCGTTGTTCTTCCTGGATGCGGCGAAAGCGGCGGCAATTTAGCCTTATTTCCCGCTCTTGCAACTCGGCACTGTAAACTACTTCTCACCACAATCGAATGCTGCCTCATCTCCAGTTGTTGCTCGCGGTTTCGACCTGGGTAAGACTCCGGCGGCTCGGCGGCGTGGGACTGGTGTTGCTGGGAATCGCGGACAACTCCGTTATCCCGTTGACCGGCAGCATGGACGTGCTGACCATCTGGCTGTCTGCCCGGCACCGCGAGCCGTGGCCCTACTACGCGCTTATGGCAACCGTCGGCGCGGTGCTCGGCGGTTACATCACTTATGCTTTGGCTCGAAAGGGCGGCAAGGAAGCGATGGAACGCAGGCTCTCGAAAAGACGAGCCGCAAAAGTCTACAAGAGATTCGAGAAATGGGGATTCGGCGGGATTGCGATTCCGGCCATTCTGCCTCCGCCTTTTCCTTTCTTTCCTTTCCTCTTGGCGGCAGGCGCCATGCAGTATTCGCGAAAGAAGTTTCTGGCTGCTCTCGTGCTCGGCCGTGGAGTTCGCTATTCGATCGTTGCCTATCTCGGGGTGCGCTACGGAAACCACATCGTGCGCTTCTTTGCCCGGTACCACAAAGAGGCTCTAGCCATACTGATAGGCTTCGCAGTTGCGGGAGGAATTCTTACTCTGATCCAATACCTTCGCTACCGGAAGTGATCCGGTCCTTCCGAGCGCTGACGGACGCCTGGTCAAATTTGGAGCAAGCGCCCTGCCTCCGCTAGAATTATCCCAGCCGTATCTGATCCCATGTCCTTGACCAAGCAGCAAGCTCTCGATCTGTTTCACTCCGATGATTTGATCGGCATCGGCATGGAGGCCAATTCCCTTCGCCGCAAGCTCCATCCCGAAGGTGTGGCCACCTACATTATCGATCGCAACATCAATTACACGAATTTCTGCACCGAGTACTGCACTTTTTGTGCCTTCTACCGTCCGCTGAAAGGACCCAAAGCTAAAGAAGGATACATTCTTGACTTCGAAACCATTTACGAAAAGATTCGCGAGACCGTCGAACTCGGTGGGACGGGAGTGCTGATGCAGGGCGGCTTGCATCCCGATCTGAAGATTGACTGGCATGAGCAGATGCTGCGCGGTATCAAGCAGCGTTTCCCAAAGATTCATCTGCACTGCTATTCAGCTTCGGAAATTATCGCGATTGCCGAATACAGCGAACTGAGCATCTGCGACACGATCATGAGGCTCAGGGACGCGGGTTTGGATTCAATCCCGGGCGGCGGAGCGGAGATTCTCGATGACGAAGTCCGCTACAAGATCGCGCGCCTGAAGTGCCTCACTGACGATTGGCTCAACGTGCATCGAACCGCGCATAAGTTGGGGATGAGAACGACCGCGACCATGATGTTCGGTGTCGGCGAGAACTACGAGAACCGCGTCAACCATTTTCAGCGGCTTTACGAACTGCAGGAAGAGACGGGCGGCTTCACCGCGTTTATTCCCTGGAGCTTTCAACCTGCGAACACCGCTCTCGGCGGCCGCCACTGGGACGAAGCCACGGCCGTCGAGTATTTGAAGGTGCTCGCAATCTCCCGGCTCTACCTCTCAAATTTCCTGAACGTGCAATCCAGTTGGGTGACGCAAGGACTCAAAGTCTGCCAGCTCGGCCTGCAGTTCGGCGGCAACGATGTGGGCTCGGTGATGCTCGAAGAGAATGTCGTAAGAGCAGCGGGCGTGACCAATTGCACCACGGAAGAAGAGTTGCGGCGAATCATCCGCGACGCTGGGTTCAAGCCGGTGCAGAGAGACACCCTCTACCGGACATACTTTCTCAATTAAGACCACTAGATCCGACCTTACTCTGAGTGCATCGCAAACGCATGGTCATCCATCACATCAACGCCGTCCGTATTCCCGATTCGAGAGCCTTCGATCAGGTAGAATAAGGGTTTCGGATGGACTCACCTTGAGTCGCTGAGAAGCCTCACCCAGAACCGCATGCTCTTTCCCTGCCAACTGCTAGCCGCGCTCGTAGCTCCGAAAGGCATCGGGCAGTACATCCGGCAGCATTTTCTCGATAAGACTTTTCAGGGCCTATATCACCCCAACGCTTTTGACACAGCGTTGCTCATTCCCTATTTCATCGTCCTGATCCTGCTGGCCTCGTATGGCGCACATCGCTACGTTCTGGTCTATCTCTATTATAAGAACAAGAAGAATCGCACGACTGAACCGTCTGCCCATTTTTCGGAGTTGCCGCGGGTCACGATTCAGCTCCCGATCTTCAACGAGCAATTCGTAGTCGAGCGTCTTCTGGATGCCATTTGCCGAGTAAACTATCCGCTAGAAAAGCTTGACATCCAGGTGCTCGACGATTCGACCGACGAAACCGTCGCCGTGGCACGAGGGCTGGTCAATTACTACGCCGCTCGAGGATTTCCGGTCACCTACCATCATCGTTCCAACCGCGAGGGATTCAAGGCGGGCGCGCTATCCGAGGGATTGAAAACGGCGAAAGGCGAATTCGTCGCGATCTTCGACGCAGACTTCGTCCCTCCCGAAGATTTCCTGCTGCGCACCATTCACCACTTCACCGATCCCAAAATCGCAATGGTGCAAACCCGCTGGACCCACATCAATCGCAACTATTCGTTCCTGACCGAAGTTGAGGCTATTTTGCTCGATGGGCATTTCGTGCTCGAACACTCCGGACGGGCGCGCAGCAAGGTATTTTTCAACTTCAACGGAACCGCAGGTGTCTGGCGGCGGTGCGCAATCGACGACGCCGGCGGCTGGCAACACGACACCCTGACCGAAGATACCGATCTCTCTTATCGCGCCCAACTGAAGGGTTGGAGGTTTATTTACCTGCAGGATGTGGAGTGCCCGGCAGAATTGCCGGTAGAGATGACCGCCTTTAAGACACAGCAGGCTCGATGGGCCAAGGGATTGATCCAGACTAGCAGGAAGATTCTGCCGCAGGTGCTCAAGAGCGATCAGAGATTCCACGTAAAGCTTGAGGCTTGGTATCACCTGACCGCAAATCTTAGCTATCCCTTGATGATCGTGCTCTCGGTGCTATTGTTGCCGGCCATGATCATTCGCTTCTACCAGGGCTGGTTTCAAATGCTGTACATCGACTTGCCGCTGTTCATGGCGTCGACTTTCTCCATTTCCAGCTTTTATCTGGTCTCGCAGCGTGAGTTGTTTCCCGGAAAATGGTATCGCGCTCTGCTTTATCTTCCCTTTCTGATGGCGTTGGGCATCGGCCTCACCGTAACCAACACGCGCGCCGTGCTGGAAGCGCTGCTGGGAAAAAAGTCCGAGTTCGCGCGCACTCCGAAATACCACGTCGAGTCCAAGCAGGACAAAGTGCGCGCCAACAACTATCGCCGCGGTCTGGGCTGGGTTCCCTGGGTAGAGCTGCTGATCGGATGCTACTTCGCGATCACGGTGTACTACGCGATCGACAACGAGAATTACATTACGGTGCCATTCCTGATTCTGTTCGTGGTGGGCTACTGGTATACGGGACTAATGTCTCTTTTGCAGGGGCGATTCGCAGGCATCTCGCTTAGCGCCGAGACCCATACCAAGCCGTTCCCGGTAGGAGTTTAACGTCACGAGACTGGGAAAGAATGTGCGCCGCGCTCACAACATCGTCACGACCGGCACGCGCCCCGTCGTTTTGATATCCTAGGGCATTGTGCGGATGATGTGGTTATTTCTGATTCTCGCCTGCAGCGGCGGGGCCGTGTTGTGGGCGGGCATAGCAGCTTATCTTCGTGTGCGACGTCACCTGAAGGTCACGGCTGAGTTGAGAAAGAGCGGCGTCCACCGCGAAGTGGATAGCCTCTAGTATGACCTTCACGCAGGCAGACTGGAGAACCGGAGCCATGAACAAACCAGTTACCGGGATCCTCGGAACCCAAGATCTCGTTCTCGACGCCGTAAGCCAAGTCGCAATCGTGATCGGAGCCAGCCTGTTTGTGGCTCTGTGCGCCCGTATCACGGTGCCGTTGCCCTTCACCCCGGTACCCTTGACTTTACAAAATTTCGGTGTGCTGCTCGTAGGACTGGCGCTCGGACCCCGTCGCGCCTTCGCCGCACTCGTTCTTTATCTCGCGGAGGGCCTCGTCGGTATGCCAGTATTTAATCCGACTGGGCCCGGTGGCATAGCTCAGTTGCTGGGTCCCACCGGTGGCTTCTTGCTCGCCTATCCTCTCATCGCCGGCATCGCCGGCTGGGTTTTCCAAGTAAAGAACGAAAAGAAGAGTTTCGCCCGCGCCGCCATAGCTTGCGTTCTCGCGGAGATTTTCTTATTCGTGTGCGGACTGTCCTGGCTGGCCGTTCTTACACATTCTGTCGCTCTGGCAATACGCTTCGGTCTCTACTGGTTTGTCTTTGCCGAAGTGATTAAGATTATGTCCGCCGCCGCGCTAGCCAGCGGCTGGCAGCGTTTCCATAAGGTTCAATCATGACTCTCTCCGCCGCCGCTTCCGAACACTCGCCTACGCCGATCACCGAAGGCAAACGCGAAATCACAGTCGCTCATAGTCCTGACTCCGATGATGCCTTCATGTTTTATGGACTGGCCACAAACAAGGTTCGCGTCCCCGGCCTGCGTTTTACCCACACGCTTTCGGACATCGAAACCCTGAACCGGAAGGCCATGGAAGGCGTCTACGACGTGACCGCGATTTCTTTTCATGCCTATCCTTATATTCAGGATCACTACGCGCTGCTCCCGACCGGCGGCAGCGTGGGCGATGGCTATGGTCCGATGATCGTAGCCCCGCGCGCCTACTCGGTCAGCGATATCAAGCATAAACGTATCGCCGTCCCCGGAACCTTGACCACTGCTTATCTCGTATTGAAGCTGTTTGCTCCCGGGATCGAAACCGACGTCGTGCCTTTCGATCAAATCATTCCGCAAGTGCTGGAGGGCAGACAAGAAGCCGGCCTCATCATTCACGAAGGCCAGTTGACTTACGACAAGTCCGGCCTGCATCGCATCGTGGATCTCGGCAAGTGGTGGCAGAAAGTCACCGGCCTGCCGTTGCCCCTCGGAGGCAACGCCATCCGCCGCAGCCTGGGCCCCGAACTGATGACCAGCGTGGGTAATGCCTTGCGCGAGAGCATCCAGTACGCCCTCGATCACCGCGAAGAAGCGCTGTCCTACGCCATGCAGTTCGCCCGCGACCTCGACTCCCAACTCGCCGACAAGTTCGTCGGAATGTACGTGAACGAGCGCACCCTCGACTACGGCCCCGAGGGCCGCGAAGCCGTCCGCCGTCTCCTCGACATGGGCCACAAGGCAGGAATCATTCCGCAAGAGTCCAGAGTGGATTTCGCGGCCTGACCCAATTCGACTGATACCAATTCGCAATCAGTGAAGCGGAGCCGCTTCCGCAGAATTCGTAACGCTTGTGCCTTCGTGCAGCAGCAATCGATCCGTCTGCGAATCGAAAGTGAAAATCTCCGCATATCGACCCCAATTCAATGCAGTGTCGAGTTGGCGCTCAACGTCCTCCTGAGAGAAGTGCTTGTCCAGCACGTCGCGGAAAAATTCCAAGGGGACCGCCCGGTCTGACTTCCGCTCCAGCGCGTTTCGAATCTGTTGAATCAGCGTGACGTGACTAAGAGCCGCATCGCGAAACAGTTTCTTGCGCGTGCCGATATCTGCGTCCGCGAATTCTTTTCCCGCCGGAGTAATCTGAACGTCGCCCTGAGTTGAGTCGGCGAAGCCCAGCATAACTGCCTCGTCCACGATGGGAAACAGATCATCCACTTCCATCAGCAACTCTTCCGCGAGGTGATACATGTCCTCCCTGCCGCCGCGATCGTTTAAGAACTCGAGCAGTCCAGCCATCCCTCCGGCAGTTGCATGCGGCAGCACCTGAAATGAAGCCTTGCGTGCGACGGGCAACTTCGTGACCGGACCAAACTCCAGCTCGGGCTGTGTCATCACCTTGTAGATGTAATCAACGTAGATAAGAAACTCAGCCGTCTTCCGATCACGCGGCTGAGGCAGGGAAATGCGGAAATCCGCGCGAATCTTTGCCGGATGCGTTCCCAGAACCACGACTCGATCCGCCAGCAGAACTGCTTCTTCAATGTTGTGCGTGACCAGAAAAATGCTCTTCGTGGGCATCTGATCTTTCATCCACAACTCCATCAGCTCGCGCCGCAAGCTCTCGGCGGTCAGAACATCCAGCGCGGAGAATGGCTCGTCC
>Ga0209010_1000034_pt1 | contig 74160 bp, 122 predicted proteins | sample BlaSpr_A8_OM1_O3_FD_187985 | JGI IMG/M metagenome (GOLD analysis project Ga0209010, IMG submission 187985) | Forest soil microbial communities from Thunder Bay, Ontario, Canada - Black Spruce, Ontario site 2_A8_OM1_O3 (SPAdes) (version 2) | ecosystem: Environmental > Terrestrial > Soil > Boreal...
TCCAACATCACAGGCAACAGCGGCAACGCCACGAACGCGAACGCCACGACGGCCGGATATAACGTTGGGATGTTCGGGCGCGCATCGAACGGCAACGCGAACTTTGGCCTTGTCGGACTCTCTGGAGTTAACAAGAACTCTGCGGTGAACATCGGCGTAATGGGGCTGGGGCTCAATGCCGGAACGTCGCCGGTCGAGGTCGGCGGCTGGTTCACGCTTGGGCAAACAACTCTGCCATCGGTCTCGGCCGCGCTGATTGCCGACAACGCCGGACAGACTACGGTCCCCATCGCAATATTTCAGAACGGCGGCTTGCAAGTTGCCTCCATTGGACCCACCGGACACATCCTGGCGAGCGGCACGGCGCCAACGATCTCCGCCTGCGGAACCGGGACGCCCACAATCTCCGGCGGCGACAACTTCGGCAAGGTCGTGGCTGGTACCGTCGCGACTTCCTGCGTCATCAACTTCGGAACGACATGGGGAACGGCGCCGAGCTGCAACGCTGCGTCGGGCACGGCCATTGCGTCGCTCACCGTCAGTGCCACGACGACTCAGTTAACGATTACCGGGACTGCTTTGGGTGGCGATACCATCACATGGATTTGCGGCAGCACCGCCAGCCTGGAGCCGCGCGACCTACCGACAAATGATAACGCGCCGCCGTGGCTATCCAAAGCTGCCTGATCGCGTTATCTTGCGGGCATCAACAGGGAGACTACCCATGCGAATCATCGCCGTCGCGCTCGCCACCCTCGCCTTTGTGACAGCGGCCGCCGCGCAACAGCAGCCCCAGTTATCACCTAGCAATGTCGCGATTCAAATCGACAACATCATCAATCAATGGGCGCAGCAAATTGAAGCCGACCAGCGCACCATTGCCGCGCTTCAAAAGGAAAACGCTGACATGAAGGCGGCTGCGGCGCCAAAAGCGGATCAGCCGAAAAATTGACAGGAGATCGCGGTGCAGCATCCTTTCGAAGTCCTTAGCCCGGAATACACCCATCTACTCGCGCAGATGAAGATCACGCGGGTCGCTGACGTCGACGCCACGGCGGAGAGGTTGCTGAAGTACGTCGACGCCGGACATTACGATGCCGGGTGTAAGGCAACCGGGGTTCCGATCATTGTCGCGGCCGCTTCCTTCGAGCGGGAGGCGTCGTCGAACTTCAACCTCAACCCGGCGCAGGGCTGGCCGCTGCACGAGAAGTCGAAGGACGTTCCCTACAACGGGCCGTTCCCCGATTGGACCACGGCGCAGATCGCGGCCTACAAGATCGACGGCCTCGACAAGATCGGCGCGGCCAACTGGTCGTGGGAATATGGCTGCTACGAGGAGGAAGGATTCAACGGGTGGGGTTACCGCGGAAAGGGTATCCCGTCGCCCTATCTGTTTGGCGGGACCAATATTCAGAGGCCCGGCAAGTACACCGAAGACCACGGCTACGATCCGAACGTGATGGACACGCAACTCGGGGTGATCCCGATCATGCTCCGGATGGTCCAGATCAGGCCGGCGCTCGCGTTGCCTTTCCCGTTCCCCGCCGCCACGACCAGCCCAGTTGTCGTCCCAGTCCCGATGCCGGCGCCCGTCGGGCTGCAGAACGCGGAGATGCTCCAGAACGCCTTGAACGAGCTCGGCGCCAATCCGAAGCTCGCCATCGATGGAAATTTTGGCCGACAGACCCGGCGCGCGCTGATGGCGTTCCAGGCCGCGAACGGCCTCGAAGCTGATGGCTTGGCAGGGCCGCTCACTTGGCAAAAAATCAACGCCAAGATCGCGATGCCGAAGTGATCAACAGGGGAAACCGATGCCGACGATCGATATGCAACCCGCCCAAACGATCGAACGGTGGGACACGCAAAAGCTAGTGGCCCTTAGTTACGTCTGGGGGTTCCTTCTGGTGATTGTCGTGTTGATTGTTTTGATGCTTTTCAAAGTCGACCCACCGATCGCGCTTCTCTCAGTGCTGACGACGCTCGCTGGCGGTTTGATGACGCAGTCCAACAACGTCGCTCAATACTTCTTCGGCACGAACAAGCAGTCTCAAACCAAGGATTCAACGATTTTGGCGCAGGCGCTCGGGGCGACGGGGACAGGAAACGGCGGCGGTTCGACATCGACCGCCACGGTGACCGCCCCGACCGCGACGAGTCCCGGTTCCGCTACCGTGACCTCCACCGACCCCGCAATCCCAGCAAAGGCAGCCTGACTCATGAACCCCGCCCTCACTGCCGTCCTCGCCAACAACAAGGCCGATGTCTTAGCCATCGTCCAGAAGATCGGCCTGGAAACCATCATCGAACTGGCTCCGCATTTTGCCGCCATCCTAGCCACCGCGCAGGCGGCATCGGCCCCGAAGTCGTGAGCCGTTGGCTTTTGCTGGTGACGCTCGGCCCGTACATCCTCCCGTTCCATGGCTATGCCGACGGCGGGGAGATGCGTCATCCACTCCATGCCTACTACCGTAGTTTCAAAGGCTGCGAGGCGGCAATCCGAAAATTCCGCAACGATGTTGCCGACGAGGCGGCTCGCGAGGGTATCGTCGATCCTGACGACTTCGATCTCGATTGTGTACCGAGCAGTATGCTGCTGCGGGTAACAAAATGATCGCCGCCCATTTGCCATTCGCCAATTGGCTTTTGTTGATCACGCTTGCGGGCGTTCCTGTGCCCGCCGGCGGGGATCGTGATGCATATTTTCGCAGTGAGCGTGGATGCAATCAGGCAATTCGGTCCATCCAAGAGCGTTACGCAAACAGCGAATGGGTTGCCTATCTATCGTCGCTGGGTCTCGACGACTACAAATTCTCGTGCGTTGTCGCGGAACGCAACGCCAAGAGGCGTCGGGCATGATTAAGAGGTCGGTGGCGATGTGGTGCAAAAAAGTCACGCAACCCGGAAAACAGACACCTGAAGATCACCGGGGCAATGACTTGGCTCGCTGATCGGCTCAAAGTGCCCCTGTAAATTCCGATTCATCAACGGGGGATCATCCCATGCGCAAGACCATCCTCGCGGCCGTCGCGTTGGCCGTTCTTTCTGCTCCCGCCTTCGCCGCAGATATGCCGCTGAAGGCTCCGCCGCCGAACCCGCTCACGACCTGGACTGCCTCGGGTTACTTCTGGGGCGCGGGCACTTATGCGGGCGTCGACAACGCCAGCACGAATGGAAACACGTTGCTCGTTCCTGCCCTCGTCAGTTCCAACGTCAACGCGGCTGGCGCCGGTGTCGAGGCCATATTCGGCTACATCCACGGCAACACGAATCTGGTCGGCTTCGGCAACTGGTACATGCTCGAAGCGAAGGGTGCCTATCAGAACATCCAAGGCGGCACGAGTGTCGCGGGCGGAAGTTCGAGTTTTTGGAGTCGGTGGTCGGCAACGCAGGATGCCTGCGTCGGCGCCGACGTGATTACCGCACTTACGTCCGTCATCGGCAATCTTGGCGTCTCTTGGCCGACTTGGACGCCTTCGCTTCCGGCCAATGTGCAGGTCGGCATCCCGAAACAGTGTCTCGGCGTCGAAGTGCGAGAGTTCGGTCTCGGGGGGCAGTTCGGCGGCGCCGGCGGCACCACGACTGCCATTGCTCCCGGCCTGATCACGCAGTTCATCTATCCGACGCTCGCCTCCAATGGCACGCCGAACGGCGGCGCGATCAAGCTGTGGGCGTCGGCCGACATCACGACGAAGGACCTGGAGTTTACCAATCTATTCGGCAAGACCGGTCCGGTCGGCGTGAACCCCAGCGTCAGCCAGAACAAGACGTACTTGGCTGGCGTCGACTTCGCGTTGCCTGTCCGATAACCGGCTGGAACTCGTCCGGCAGGTCGCCTAATCTGAGCCGCCGCAGGATTCGCGGCGGCTTTTCATCAACAGGGGAATGGAGAAATCCAATGGACGCATCTGAGCAAGACAGGATGGTAGCCGAGGCGAACGTCGTCGGCATTGCGATGAAGAAACTATCGGACGACAACCGCGAGCTCGAATCGATCAACGCGACGCTGCGCGACGCGCTTTCTCGAGCCGACGATGAGATCGCGAGGAAGGACACCATCATCGCTAACCTGACCGGACAACTCGACGACAAGGTAAGGGACTACGATCTCAACCACGCGGCGCTCGTCGACATCGGCGCTCGCGTCCGTGAGACCTTGGGCCGCCAGTTTTATTCGCCGCAGCCGAAGGGCCAGCAGCAGTTGACGGGAGCGCCCGCGCGCCCTTTGCCGCCGGAGCAACCAATGCCGCGGATCGTCAGGCAAGGTCCGGCGTAACAAATTCAACCGATTCGTGTTAAACAACGCCTCGGCCTTCGTCGGCCGGGGCGTTTGATTTTGGGACTGCGGAGGAAAGACGTGGCCGACGGCAAAGGCGGTCCTGAACTGTCCTGGCAAACCGTCGTCGGCGCGCTGAGCGCGGTCGCTATATTAGGCACCGCCGGCTGGACGGTTTTCCAGACCCAATTTGCAAACATCGAGAAAGAACTGGCCGCCGACCGCGCGCGTGCCCAGGAATTGCAGGCGTCGCTTGATAAATACCAGACCATAAGGGAATTCAGCGGATATCGTGCCGACACCGCCCGCGAAATCGACGACCTGGCCAGACGCACCATTGTCCTTGAGGCGTCACAGGCCAAGGCGGCGCGGGAACCCGTCGAGGCCAAAACATTCGAGGCGGTGTCGAAGGCGACCGACGACCGAGTCACGCTGCTGCAAAATCAACTGAACGACGTCAACCGGCAAATCGCGGCCGCCCTAGTAATTATCGATCAGAATAGGGGTAACCGCGGGTCGCCGGTGCCCCTGCCGCCGTAGTGCCGTGTCATCCCTGCAGTTCTGGCTCAATCCGCCGGCGACCTGCCCGAAATGCAACAAGCCCGAGGTCCGATTTTCCTATGCTGAATTGCGTGAAGATGGAGAGGCGATTCTGAACTATGCGTGCCCGATGTGCGGGATGGTCAAGGCAACGGTGATCTCGCTCAAACCACCAGAGCGACCTGTTAAATAGTACCTTAGGACCAGTACCATCGGAGGAGTGTGACAATACGAAAGTCGTGATACTAAAGCATCAGGATTTGATCGGGGAATGGCGCGATGCTTCTTTTGACGGTCATCACCGCCGCGCCTCTCGTTCCCGTCGTCGCCGCCGCCGTAGACTCCTCCGGAAGCCCGCCGATCACCGAGAACACGCTGACGATGTTCGTCGGCGCCGTGGTCACGGCCTGCACGCTCACCGCCGTCGTGACGATCTTCGTCCTCAACAAGCTCTCGAAGAACCGCGGGCTGACCTACCAGGTCCGCGATCAAATCCTGAAGGCGATCAACACGCAGGCGGAGGAGTTCCGGCGCTGGATGACGCGGCACGAACGCGGTGATGACGACCGCTTCGACATCGTGCACCGGGAGATTTACGCGCTCGCGCTCCGCAACGCGATCAAGGACAACAAGTCGCCGCCGGTCTTCCAGCCGCTCCCGAGGCGGAGGTCTTTCGACGACGAGCAGCTCCGCGATGATCCGATGCGGTACGCGAGCGACATCCGCCTATCCGGCATGACTGGGATGGTACCGATCGATGAAGCACCGCGCCCGGACGCGATCATGCCGAACGACGAAGCGGCGGAGTGATTCGCGAATCAGGTCCGCGACCTGATAGACCTCGAATCGGCGCCGCTTTCCGGTTTTTCCCGGCGCTGCCTCCGCCCGAGGCGATTCCCCTCCCCAAACTAAAAACCCGGTCTCTGGCCGGGTTTTTTCCTGTCTGCTAGGCTGGCGCCATGAAAGCCGCCCTCCTCGCCATCCTGCTCGCCATGTCGATCACCGGCCCGGCCGAGGCCCGGCACCGGGAACCCCCGACCTTGGCCGAACGGCTGGCCGGCGCGGTGGAGGGCTTCGTCCGCAGGGCGGCGGCCGCGGCGGCCACCTCCGGGGCTGTTTTGGCGGAGGCGAGCCAGCGGGCGCCTCTGGGCCAGCGCGAGGCCCTCTACGAGGACGGCCACGTCGTCCCAAACCCGGAGGGATGCCCGAGGACGCTGTTCTGTGGTTGTGGGGTGTCGGTGGTGTCTCAGTTTGATTGTGGCAGCCAATGACCCGCCCTGAAATTCGAGATTTTCTAGTCTTCCTTTGGGTCGCCTTTTTTATCGTGTGGCTCTGTGTACTCTAATAGATTCGGCAACCAATACAGGAACGTGAGATAGGCCGCTGCTCCCGCGTATATTAATAGAGCAGGAAAATGGATCACGGTTAGGCTATTCGCGGCATCTAATGCTTCGACAGAAGTGATATATTTATCGAGTGCCATGCGGGTAGCTAGATTGCTGCCATCCCAAATAAACGCGCCAATAAAAAGCGCGAACATGGCGGCCATTAGGACGTTATAAATCAGTCGGTAGAGTTTGTGGTGCCTGTAGGCTAAATATCCCAGCGCCGATGCGGCCAGACCCGCCATACTCACGAAGAATTTGTCCATTGGACCCAGCCCTATCTTGTCAAGCTTACCGCTAAGCATTACCCTATGACAATGCCCCGAGGCCCTAAAGGCGAGCGTCGCCACGCCGACGTGAACAAGAACGCGGTCCTGATCGCCAAGATCGCGACGGGCGAGATCGAGGACGATGGCAAAAGCCCCGCTGCCGTCGCTTTAGGGCGCATGGGCGGTAAAGCACGTGCGCTAGGTTTGTCGGCGCAAAGGCGAAAGGCCATCGCCAAAAAGGCCGCTAAAGCTAGATGGAAAGCGTCCCCTGCTCGCGTTGGAGAAGAATAGCCTTTGCAGCTTCGGGAATTCTCTTATTCTGAATCCCTCGGATTATGACATAGGGCTGCATCATTGGGTCTTTGAAGCGAAAGGTTTGTTTTCGATCACCCCCGCGTTTGATCAAGATATTTCCGCCTTCATCTGACGAGAATCGGCGCAAGTGCTTTTCAAAATGGGCTATGCGCTTTTTCTCTTTCATGATGGCACTATATGGCTCGACAACATCATTCGCCGTAAAGAATCCTTCATCATCGGTCTTAGCTAGAGCGCAGGCCAATAGGGAGTGCTCGAAGAAATTATCCTGATTGCTGCGTATTGCGTCGCGATAGCCCTCTTTGAATGTTTTTTCGATGCTATCTATGAATTTGCTCATAGATGCCTCTACATCGTCATTGGAAACCTCTATGCGCCGATTGTCGATGGCATGTAGGGCGGCATACTTTGAAAGCGTTTGAGTGAAATAAGGTAGGCCGCGAGAGAGCGCGATAACCGTCCACATGGCGTCTCCCGAAAAAGTCATGACAGTGCGCCCGGCGCGTTTTTGAATAATTTCCTTCAATTCCGACTCAGACATTCGGTTCAACGGAATTTCGACAAGTGCCCGATCAATAGAGGCGTGGTCTTCGATCAATTCAGAGATATTTTCTGCAACACCGACGAGGATCACGGTCGTTGTCACTGAAAAATCGTAGAATTCCTTGATCAGATTAGCCGTCAATTTCTTAGCGTCAGCGTCAACAACTTCACTGTATTCATCCACAATGATGATAGGCAGGGCGTTGGCGCCGCATTTCTGTAATTCTCGTCTTATCTGTGAAGGTGTCCAAGTCTCATGATCAGTCTCAAACGCGACGTAATCCGATTTTCCGGTAGCATTGCCCGCTGCCTGAAGTTCTTCGAGAGCTCGTCCCCAAAGGGACGAGAAAGTGTCGTGCGGACCGGCCTGTATGCGCGCAACGATGAAGCTTCGAAGCGTTTTATTGAATCTCTTCCAGAAGACGTTGGTGAGGGAGGTCTTCCCAACCCCTTTCTCTCCAAAGAGAACCACGTGTTTCGACCTGGCGATCACCGCCTCTAGAATCTTCCTAACCTCAGTCGAGCGACCCGCAAATAGGTCCTCTTCGTCAATCGGCGCGCCATCGAACAACGCCGATATCTCGAAGGACAACTGGAACCAGTCGTCGGCTGTCCTTGGTTTCTGCACAAAACGCCTCCATCCGGCCCGCATCGGGGGGACTCTTAAGGCGTTGACTATCATTCCATAGGCGTTGAGTAAAGCATAAAAAGCGTTGACTAGGTGTTGACACTAAGCAAAAAGTTCAGTATGCAATGGGGCATGAACAAGCTCCCTTTAGACAAGCGCGTCCAAATCCTCACGATGCTGGTTGAGGGTTCGTCGATGCGTTCGGTGTCCCGCGTGTGCAGCGTATCGATCAATACGGTCACAAAGCTACTAGTGGACGCCGGAACAGCCTGTGCGGCCTTCCATGATGAAAGGGTCCGCAACGTCACGGCCAAGGCCGTCCAGTGCGATGAGATTTGGTCGTTCAGCTATGCCAAGAACAAGAACGTAAAGTTTGCCAAAAGCCCCTCAGAGGGTGCGGGCGACGTGTGGACGTGGACCGCAATTGATGCCGACTCCAAGCTGATCATTTCGTGGCACGTCGGCGACCGCAGCCAGCACACCGGCATTTCGTTCATGGGCGACCTTAAGGCCCGTCTCGCTAACCGCGTGCAACTCACCACGGACGGCCACAAAGCCTATCTGCGGGCCGTGGAAGCGGTCGATTTCGACGCCGACTACGCGATGCTCCAAAAGATTTTCGCGACGGATTACGCTGGCCCTGGCCGCTATAGCCCGCCTAAGTGCATTGGAGCGATTAAGGAAGCGATCAAAGGCAATCCTGATCCGGCGCTGGTCAATACGTCATTCGCCGAGCGCCAGAACCTGACCATGCGGATGGCAATGCGCCGTTTCACGCGGCTGACCAACGCTTTCTCAAAGAAATTCGAGAATCATTGCCACGCGCTGGCGCTATATTTCTTTTGGTACAACTGGGTTCGTAATCACAAGACGCTGGGGGTAACTCCCGCGATGGCCGCTGGTCTCGTTCAGGCCCCGATGAAATTCACAGACTTGCTCACAGCAATGGACACCGACGAACAGAACCGATTAGCCGAGAAACGTCAGGCAATTATCGATGCGTCAGAGCAATCATCCCCGCCACAATCAAACTGAGACACTACCGGGGTGTCCGTGAAGGTCTACGGGCGGCCGATCCCGGCGCTCTACTCCGCGTCGTCCTGGGGCCGGTTCCCGAAGGCGAGTTGCGGGAACGGCCGGGTGGCGGTCTTTTCGGGCCACGTCGCCTACATCCTGGCCTGCAACGGCGACGGGACGGCGCTGGCCTATGATCCGAACAGCGGGGGCGGCCTGACTCGAGTTCACACGATCAGCCTGCCGAGCTTGATTGTTGGTCCGCCGGCGACGCTTTAGGAAATTGCCGGATCATCAGGTCGGGCGGAATCGGCGCCTTGCCCGCCATCTGTTTCATAAAAGCAGCGACGCCAGCCGACTTGCATTGGGTGATGAGGTAGGCCGCCCATGCCGGGTCCATCGGCCGGTGATGTGGGCCACTCTCGCCTCCGATGATGATCCAGTCAGGCTTCGCTGGTCGAAAATAGATTGGTCCTAGCAACGGCTCCATGCTGACGAAGCGCACGGCTGCTGGCGTTTCGCGCAAATACTGCCAACGTTCGTCGAGCTCATTCTGGCGTTCAGCGGAGATGCCGAACCAGACGTTAGGAAGGGGCCGGTCGATTAAATCATTGACGGTAATCGCGATGCCATCCGGATCATCCCAAACGCCGAGCCACACTGCAGCTTGAGCCACGGCGACAGAACGTGACGGCAACGCCGAACAATAATCCCGCATCCGCTCCGCGCGCTTCGTCAACACCTGGAACGTATGCTGAGGGCACAGCGCCATGACGGCGAGCGCGCGGTCGATCCATTCGTCGGGGATGGATTCGTGGAAAAGATCACCCATCGAATTGACGAAAATGCGGCGCGGACGCTTCCACGACAGCGGCTTCAGGAAGAGTTTGTCAGGCGCGATTGCGACTTTGCCAGTCCAAACGGCGCCAGACTTTGAATCCTGCGTCGTCCCGTCATAGTGATTGAGATAATTTGAATTGCTGCCGCCGCTGACATTCATCTTTTGCAGACGCGCCGCCATCTTCATCGCATAGCAATTGGTGCAGCCGGGAGAAACGATGCTGCAGCCGACGACGGGATTCCATGTCGCGTCTGTCCATTCGATGTTGGATTTATCGGCCATTCTTTCCTCCGTTAAGCCGTTTTCTTTTGACCGGCTTCTTGCCCGTCGTCTTCGGCAGCGCCGGGACAGTTGCTTTCGCCGGCTTCTCCGCCTCGCGCATGGCGCGGAGGGCTGCTTCGCGCGGGCCAATTTGCTTGCTCATGTTGGCACCCCACATTTCGGACAGCCATGTAGCCAAGTATCGGCGATCTTTCTTGTTCGCCAGCCGTCGCGTTTCGCCGCGTCCCATACCTCTTTGAAGTCCGCACTATCGCCGTCGAAGACTTCGGGACAGCTATCGCACTCGATCAGTACCTTGTCGTGCTGCCGATCAATCATCGCATCTTCCTTTTCGTCGGCCAGCGGTTTGCGCTCCGGAGTTGGCGCGACGCCCACTTCCGTTTTGGCCGCCTAACCTTGGCGCCCGATTTGGAAGCGCGCCGTCTTCGCTCCCGCTTGATAAGGACGCGGTCGGGATGCTGGCCGTGTTCGCCGCGCACGTTCGTTTTAATATGGTGGTCGTGCTTCTCCCGGTAGATCAGATAATCGGGATCATTGGCGTCGGGGATGTAGGTTGGCTTAACCACGGAACTGTATTGAAGCCGCTGGCGCGTTGCGAGCGCCGGATCGTGATCGAGGCGTAGGTCTTCGACCTTGCAATCCAGCAAAACCGCGAGAGCGTCTAGCTTACTCGCGAGAAGAGCGGCGAGGCCTCCGCGCGGAACGAATACACCGATACCTTTGAGGTAGGCGTCGCTCGGCTTCGGTTTCCATAGCTTGATGACGTCATCCGGCCATAGATCGCCCAACTGCCGAAGGACGACCCGGCAACGGACCTCCAGCGGAATGTGCGGGCGGTACAGGCGCGGCATCAGAACGGCACTTCGGAACAATAACCCGATGCGGCCGCGCTCGTTCGCCTGAGGGTCGCAACCGCCGCGTCAATTCTTTCTTTGCGAAGATATCTGCTCGGATCGCCGATTTCGCGCATCAGAGATTGTGCGGCTCTGTAGAACTCGGCCAACGGCCTTTCCGCTTCTTCCCGGCGTTCATTCAGCCACTCGACCTGCTCGGTGAGTTTCCGGATCACGATTTTATCTGCGGCCATGATTGCGGCGGCATCTTCCGCCGCCTTGACCGCTCGTCCCAACTGTTGATCGACCGCGCCGCGCTTGGCGGCCTCGACAATCAGCCTCTCGATCAGTTCCGCTTCGTTGCCAGTCATTGTCGTTCTCCCTGTTGAACTCACGTCTCTGCTACTTCCCGCTCGAACTGTTCAAGCGCCTTCCGAATCGTTGGAAACCATCGGCCGCAAACGGCTTCGCAAATCGTCATTGCATTGCCGGCATCGTAGAAGCCGAACCGGGCTTTCCCTCGGCGCGCGCGGTCGACTTGATCGGTCAATGCCTTCAAAGTGCGACCAGCCTCCGCCGGCGTTTCCGCGCGGAGGTCGACGGCAATCGCTAGGAGCGCGTCGTAGGTCTCGGACTCCGGCGCGCGCTTCCCTCGGGCCCATCTGAGGTCATCGAGTAGCCGTTCGACGGCGGCGAGTTTCTGTCGCGTCGTAACCGTCATTGCCATGCCCACAATGCCGTTTGCGGCGGCGCATAGTTGCATTCGACCAGCAGAGACGCCTCGATGACTGCCGTCAGGCCGCGACCGTTGTTCGTGTCCCATTCGACGTTGTAAAGATGCCATTGCCGATTGAACAAGACGAACGGCTCCTTCGACTGGCATTGTGCCAAGGCAGATTCAACGAGAAGCGGATCGAAGGTCTCGATCCTCATCACATTTTGTTGGTCGTATTTCCAACGTACAGTCATTATCAAACCTCATCTGGCGCTGGCGGCAGTGGCGTCCAATGCGTGTGATAACCGGGCCATCCGCCAAAGTGTTGCGTATAGGTGTAATTTCGCACGCTATCTCTGATCGTTATTTCGACGGGGGTTCCTGCGTCGAGAGGTGATCCGACATAGGGCGGTTCGGTGATGGGAAACGTCCACCAAAGAACTGGCCCCATCTCTTCGTGATACTCACTAAGCGGGCGAGCTGTCATGGCGGCGTCACGCTCCCGTCGTTGCGGTAAATCATGCCAAGCTCCTGCTCGGTTGGCACCATGATCCCGCAATAGCCGCCGTCTGCCGAAGCGCGGCATTCGTTTGGCTGTATCGGATGTGTCGGGTCGGGATCAGGAATCATCATCCAACCGGAAGACGTCCAGCGCACGGCGCCGCGACTCCGAAGAGGCCGGGATTCTGCGCACCCGGCCATCAGCATCGACCCGCCGATGACGAGGTTGAAAACCCGGCGCGCGCCGTCGGAGCCGTCTCGCGGCTTGCAATCGTCCGGAGACGCGGACCAGACTGCTATCGCTATGAACGCACCGGCGAAGATGCCGAACGCGACGACGCCGAGCCATTCCTTCGTGATTTTGCTCATCCCGATCTCCCTGCTTGTCGCTTCAGTTCGCCGCGCGGGACGCCGACCATGCGGTCCAAGAGCTCCAGAACGGCTTGCTTGGATGCCTGAAAATCATCTTTGCCCATTGCGGCGGCGGATTGTGATTTAGGCCGGCGCACGATGACCTTCATCCCGACGACTCTGATCCGCGCGTATTCGTTGTCGGTCCTAATCCAGCGCGCAAGCCGCTGCGCCTCCTTGGCAGACTCGAAGTCGAACTCGTCCTCGTCGAACCATCCACATTCAATAAGGCACCACTTACGCAGATGTTCTGGCGTCGGCCAGCGGGCAGCAATCGATTCGGGAAGATTTTGAAACCCCTCATGGATGGCAGCAAAGAATTGCGAGTGACTAGCGCGCGAGCGCGGCTCAATAGGGACGAGAGGATATTCTTCAAGTTCGTGATATTGTCGCGCTGCAAGACTGGCGTGGTTATTGCGTGGCACCATCGCCATTCGACGGGTCGCTACGCCATCATCGTCAATGACGTCGACCTTTCTCCAAATGCAAACTACGGGAAAAATTCTCATGACCTCGCAAACTCCCCGGCGAGGCGGATCGCTTCAGCCCGATAGGCTGCTGCGGCCTGTTCAGCGGTGTCGAAGGTCCCAACTTGCCGCCATTTGCGATTAAATTGAATAGTCGCGCGGTAGCGGCCGTTCGGTGTAAGGCTGACGCCCTTAAATCCAGATTGGCTATTTTTATTACACCCTCTGTTCGCACAGTTCTGGATGGTTGTTGCCTGCCGAAGATTGCGCCATTTATTATTTTCGCCGTCAAGATCGCGATGGTCGACGGTATTGATAGGCCACTCGCCGGTCACGTACAGGATGGCAAGACGATGCTCGAAGAACGGGTAATCGAAAATGCGAATTACACGGTAGGTCATATCGCTCGGCTGAGCTTTCCAAACGCTTCCCGCTCGTCTTCCGGCATAACGAGTATTCCAGTTTGCGCGCGCCTCCGGCCGATAGCGCCAAATCCGCTCGCCGGTCTTTTTCGAGTAGCGAAGGAGCCGCTTTACTATCGCCTGATCGAGGAATGGTTCGCCGGAACCCTTTATCCATGTTCCCATCACGCCGCTCCCATCTTTCGGATTTTGGCGACCAGCGCGCGGAGCTCGTAATCGAAAATCTCGACCTGGCGGGCGAGTTCCTGAATGTAGACGCCGTCGCGCTCGACGCGAAAAACCGGCGTGATTGGCATGTTGCGGTAGAAGATCACGAGGTCGCACCACGCCCGGCCTGTGACCCAGAGCGAGCCCTGCACTTGGGCGCGATGCTCCGGCGGGAATCCTGCCGCGCCTTTTTCGGCGACGTCGATCATCAACTCTGGGATCATCGTTTTGATTTCCAGGACGCCGTCCTTACCGATAAATGAATCGGGTGAGCAGCCGACGACGAATGATGCGCCGAGTGGGTTGTGCACGGTGCGCCGGACGAAGCCGATGCGGGAAAGATCGGCGAAGCGAGTCCGGCTGTACCAATCGCGCGCCTCTGGCTCCATCGCATTGCCGCGGTCCATCGCGGCGTTGCGATAGGTCTCCGCGACCTCCCCTGTCATGATTTCGCCGGCCAGCCTCCGCATGAGTTTCCGCCGGGTAACGCTTTCTCCGCCGTCCCTTCCGGATGCGAGGATCGTGGCGAAGTTGGAGGCCGTGCAGCAGCCGCGCCGGATCTCGAACCAATCCAGCGATCCTTGTTCGATCTCGTCGAAGACCTCGACCTCATCAGCCTTGGTCTTGATGGCGGTCGCCTTAGCCACGCTTCAACTCCTTCGCTCGCGCGCCGAAATCCTTGCAAGCCTTGACCGCCTCGTCGAAGCGATTAGCCGGCAATTCATGCACGGCGGTAATGCCGTACTTTTCGAGGAAGGTCGCTGGGCCGACGCCGCACTTGTCGATCTCGGCGAGCAACTCTTTTGCTTGCTGACCGGTGATCGGAGCATTCGGGTCGGCGGCTTCCGATTCGTCCTTCGCGGCAGCCGCGCCCTTCTTCGGCTTCGGGCCATGTCCGTCGCGATCATCATCGACCTCGGCGTGGCTAATGATATTGAGAAGCTGAATGACCGCGTACCGCTTCGCGTAGGACAGCGACGAGCCGATGCCCTGGACGTTGTTCTTGCTGCCGGAGTTTTCGAGGGGAACGGCGATGATTGTCTGCTTGACATGGGTCGCTTTGCCGTACTGCGTCTCGTGCACGCGCGAGAGAGTACCCCGAACAATGACGCCGACGCCGCTTGGGTTAGGCTCCGAAACGACCATCAGCGCGAACTTGTACTTCTTCAGGATTGGCTTGATGACGCGCATGATCTCGTCGTATTTTGCGTAGGGCGTGCTTTGCCCGCGCGAGCCGACCTTGGCCGCGATCTCGATTCGGCCGGTCGCGCTGATGCTCGGCAACTCCTCCTGCATGTCGATGTAGGCCTCGGTGAAGGCGACCTCCGCCTCCTCGGCCTTCATCTTGTCGACCATGTCGGACAGGGCTTTCATCTTTTCCGGATTGCACGCCGGATCGGAAGCCGCCTGTGCGAAGGCGATGAGAAGGTTCGTCGGCCGCGGCTCGAACTTGGCGACGTTCGTTCCCGTCTCGGTTATCGGCACCTTGCGCGGCTTGGCGACCGCCTTCCCGGCGGCGGCCTGCTCCGCCGTCGGCGGCGCGGTGAAGAGTTCGGCGTCTTGGGCCTTCGGTTTCGTCGTCGTCTTAGCCATCGGATTTTTCCTCTCGGTCATGGGTTAATTCGATGAAAGCGAAACGGCGAACGAATGTCTCGAACTGTTCCGCCGTAAAGACGAGGTCACCACACTTCCGCCCGTCGACAAAAAGGCGGCAGTTGATCGACCCGTCCAACTTCGTCGTATGGTGCAAATCAAAGATCATCATTAATTTCCACCATCGGCTGACGTCCGCCGTTGATCGCCAGCTTGCAGAATAGGCCGCTCGACATCGCGGCGCGGAAGTCCGGACTCTGATCCATGCGGTGGGAGATTTTCTGGTTCTGGTCTTTCTTCAAGAATCCGATGTGCACGTCGCGCGCCCAGACCTGGACGCAGCGGGAATCGTATTGATTTGTCGGTTCGCGAATCAGCGCTAGCGGCTCACCGTTCGGGAGCGACGCGAGCATGTCCATTGCCTCCCGGCCGCGGAACTTGGTGCCGACAAGGGCGACGAGAGTCTTCATATCTCGACCTTGCAATGTTTGAGAGGGGCCATCTCAGCCTTTGCAAGACTTTCGTTCACTAGGTCGGCCGGGGTTCTGTCATCGCGCGTCTCCGGCAGGATAGGCAGATGGGCCCTGAGGATGATGATGAGGTGTTCGACCTCGGCCTGCGTTGGCGGCTTGTCGAACTCAATTCGGAAGCTGTTGGTCGTTGACATTGGCCCACGAAGCTCCTTCGCACCGTGACTTCCATCGCGGCCCAAATACATGAGCGCGAGATTCTCTAGTGCCTGCGTCCTTTTTTGCTCAAGCGTTTGCGTCATCGGTCACGTTCCTCCAGCATCGCGTCTGCCGCCCGGTAGACCTTCTCGGCCATGTCGCGGTAGCTGACGTCGGAAGGCAAGCCGGCCGCGATGTATCCTTGCATCGCCGCCGCCGCGAAATAGTCCCGGAGTGACATGCCCTGGATCGTCAGAAATTGGGTCTGCGAACGATTAGGATTATCGATGATCATCGGAAAAGCAGAGCCGCCGTCTTTTTGCTTGTTCATCGAACGGCCTCTGCTTTGAAAGGTTCGACGATCTCGCCGCCGCGATTGCGGACGTTATGGTCCGCGCACATCGCGCACATTCGGATTGCCGGTTCGTTTCGCCCTTTCCAGCGGACGATGCTGACCGCTGGCCGGTTGCATGGCGCATAGAACGGAATGCAGAGCGCCGCTTCCTGGCAGCATCCAGGTTTTGCGTCATCCGGTGTCAGCGGCCAAGTCATCGCACGACCGTCTTCGGACGCCGGCCGACGACGGCACCGGGCATCTGCTCGTTATAGTTTGTGACCTTAGCCCAAGACCGAAGCGCCTGATCGAGCGCGTCTTGCTTGATGAAGGGGCGGAGCTTGACGATGTCGAGCTTCGCGTAGTCCTCGACCAGCGCGTAGGGCTCGGTCGCCATCGTGACGGTCGGGCCCTCCTCGATCCGCGTCCGGACCATGTCGGCCGGCCTCGCAAGCGTTTGGATGTGGGCCTCCTGCGCCTTGTCGAGAGCGAGGCCTGCATCGATCTTCGCAGTCGTTGCGGCCTGTTCCGATTGATCGGCGACGGCGCCCTTTTCCTCGATCTTGACCGGGTTACGCGCGCGCTCCGCTGCGAGCCGGTCTTCTTCGGCCTGACGGCGCGCTGCCTCTTCCGCCAGCCGCTTTTCCTCGGCCTCGCGCGCGAGTTTGCGGGCCTCGGCCGCGCGCCGCTCCTGCTCGGCCGCCAGCTTGCGCTGGTTATAGTCGTCGATCCGGGCCAGGAGGATGTCGGCGGCGCCGGGCTTGTTCGTCTTCTGGCGCCGGACGGCCCTGTCCCACAGGGCGAAGAACCAGTTGTCGACGGCCTGCGCGCTGCGGAAATAGGGCGCCTTAGTCGAAGCGTGGTGCGACTCGATCTCCTTCGTCAGATCGCGCAGCGCTTTGACGATCTTCGACGCCTTACCCATCGACTCATCGTCGTCGATGGTTGCCGGAATTTCTCGGGCCTGCGCCAGCAGCGCGTCGAGCTCGCGCGGGATGCGGGCGAAGTTGTCGCCGAGGTAGACTGTGACGTCCGCCGGCAGGTCCGGCGCCTCCGAGATCAGCGACGGGAGATTGGTCGGTTGGTTGTCGCCAATTCCGGGCGCGCGGTCAGAACTTGGGGACGAAGTCGGTGCCATCGTCTTTCTCCTCGATAAGGGACAGGATAGGCGCCGGGGTTTTCGGCGGCGGTTCAGGGGCGACAGTCATGCGGACCTTCGCTCCGGCGACGTCGAACGCCGCCTTTTCGCCGGCCGGTTTCTTACGGAACGGCAAAAGCTCGTTGCAATGGAAAATGCGGAGGCGGCCGACGGAGCCGCGCGGATCGGCGTCCTCGTCGAGCGCGATGACGGCATGGTCGCCGTGCGTCGAGATGACTTCGCCCCACCATTGCGGATGTGCGCGGTGGATGACCCCTTCGCCTTCGCGCCAGGACCGGCGTTTGAGTCGGACATAGATGTCGGTGTCGTCCAGCGTAAAGGCAACATCGGTATAGGCCCCGAGGACCTTGGTAAAAACGTAGGAATCGTCGCCCTTCACGTCATGCTTGACCACGAGATCGATGGTGAGAATGTCGCCCTCGCGGGGCAGGTATCCTTTAGGAAGCGGCATCGGGTTCTCCTTGGTGAAGGCAACAGATCGCTTCGCCGTTTTTCCAAGTCCATCCGTAAGTCGCGGCTTGGTCATGGGCGCGAGCCCTCGGCGTCATTAGGGGAAAATCGTCGACCTGCGGGATGTTGAACTTTTGCTCGCGACCGCAGAGGCGACAAACGTAGGTCAGGTGCTCGCTCATAGCGTCGGCCCCTCATATCCGAGCCGCCGCAGCGTCGCGGCTTCCCAGTCCAGGTCGTTAAGTTTCACGTGAAACACTGCGTCGGCGGCTTCGCGCGCCATCGCGTTGATTGCAGGGTCATCGTTGTAATCGACGCCGGTCCATCTTGCGATGACCTGGATCAGGAGGCGCTCGCGGCGGTCTTCGAAGTTGCTCATCGCGCTCACCAAAACTTCTCAATGAAGTGGATTGCGATGTAGGCCATTGTGCCGACGGCTGTGAGCCAAATGCCGATAGCAAAAACCACGAGTGCGGCGATGAGGATGTCCTTTTTCATGGCCGGACCACCAACAAGACGGCCGCGACGTAAGGCGCAACCGATGCGATAATTGCGAGCGTGCCGCCAGCGAGGGCGGCGGTGACGAAGAACGCCAAGTCGGTAGAGGATGATCGTGGCGCTCGGCGGAAGCCTTGGGGGATCATTTAGGCGGCCTCCTTCTTCGTCAATTTGTCGATGACTTCTTCCCACGAATCGCCTTCGGCCCTGATCGTAAAGAAGAGGCTGCTCGTCGTGCCGACCGTGATCTTATAATGGCGCGTTATAGACCCCAGCCGGTCCGTCTCCTTGTGGGCCAATTCATAAGCCGCGCACAGGCTTTGATATTCGGCGTCGGCCGCAAGGACCGCGCGGCATCGAGCATTCTTTTGTTCTTCCAGTTTTTTCCGTTCCTCGATCGCCGGAGTAAGCGAAGCCCGCGCGGCTTCGCGCTCTTCTCGTGTCGCGGCTTTGGGGTCCAAACGATAGCCTAACGACTTGCCGAGTAGCTTCCCAAGTTTCCTGATTGCGGCTGATCGTTCCATCTGTCTCTCCATCGTCCCTCGTGGGATCGAAGCATTCCGAATCTAGGGGATTTTTAGCCCGCCGTCCAGCCCTTCTTGCCCTTTCCGGCGCCACTGTGCTATTTCTGGCACATGATAGTCGAGACCATGACCGCCAACCTCGTCCTGATCGCCCGGGCCTACGCCAAGGGGAAACGGACCACCCTCGCCGCCGTTGCCCGCAAGTTTTACGGAAACCCCCGTCTTTTCGACGAATTGCAGACCCGGAGGAAGCCTACCGAGGACGACCCCCGAAGGTGGGAGCGGTCGATCTCCGTGCAGAAGTACGAGGAGATCGTTGAGGCCATGCGGGCGGATTGGCCGGACGGCGCCCTGTGGCCGCTCACGCGCGCGGTGATCATCGAACGCTACGCCCGCTGAGCCGAAAATATCCCCACCCGTTCTTGCCCGGACTCGCCGACTCTGTTACGTCCCGCCGCCATGAGCGAGCCTGAGCAGATCGAAGACGAAGAGGTCGAGCTCGTCCCGGTACCGATGCGCCCGGAGACGCTAGCGGCGCTCGTTCGCTTTGCCGACCGTATCGGCGAGGCACCCGGCATCGCGCTCGGGATGCTGGTCGAGGATTTGCTCGAGGACGAGACCTTCTGGGACGCGGTCGACGACGAGACCGGCGTCGAACCGCAGACGGCCCACTGAACAACCAAAGGAGAACGGCGATGGCGAAAAAAGGCGATCCGGCGAAGGAAGTCCGTAAGGTCACGTCCGCGCGCAAGCTGAAGGAATTGCTGGCGTCGGCCAGGTCGGCCAAGAACGACATTTCCGAGATCGCTGGCGGCCTCGGGTCGGAGATCAAGGCCGCCGTTGAGAAAAACCACCTTCACCGCAAGGCGTTCCGCGCCGCCATCGCCGAGGACCGGATGGAGCCGGAAAAGCTCGCGGAATACTACGAGCAGCTCGAGTATTATCGCGACGTTCTGGGCCTCGAAGAGCGGGCGAAGAACGCGCCGAAACTGCCGATGGGCGAAGCCACGGAAGGCGACGAGGAAGGCGAGACCGGCAACGGCACGGTCCATTCGTTCCCGGCGCAGAAGTCCGTCGCTGCGGAATAGCCGGTGCGCGTGGTTGCGATTGATCCGGGGGTTACCGGCGCCGCGGTCCTTTACTGGCCTGATCGGTCGGTCGAATCCGGCCTCCGCTGGGTCGTGATGGACCTGCCGACGGTCGGCGACCCCAAGCGGGAACTCAACCCGGCGGCACTCCGGGATTGGCTGCAGCGCCATTCGCCGGACCACGCCTTTCTTGAGCTCGTTACCGCGATGCCGTCTATTCCCGGCGCTGACGGGGTACGGCGCGGCATGGGAGCGGCCGGCGCCTTCCGATTCGGCGGCTTTTTTTATGCCCTGAAGGCCGTCATCGCCTGTTGCAACATCCCCTACACGATGGTCACGCCGCAGAGTTGGAAGAAACAGTTTGGCCTAAAGGGCGGCGACAAGGAGCCATCGCGCAAGCGGGCACTCCAGCTTTTCCCGGATCAGGCGACCATGCTCGCCCGGAAGAAGGATCAGAACCGCGCTGAAGCGATGCTCTTGGCAAAATACGGGGCTGACAAACTAGGGGTGCAATGATGTCGAGACACCACAAAATGACGCGGCATGAGCCGCCGAAGCCGCGCAACCGGGCAGTCGCCTTCGCCATCCTGGTTTTGCTGCTGCTATTCGGGATCGTCTTCTGGCTGTGCGAGCCGCCGGCGCCGAAGCCGGTCCCAGCCCTTCCGCCGGTCACCGAGCAGCCCGCGCCCGTCCCGGAGCCCGCCGAACCTACGCCAGCGCCGTCCGACTCGCTCCCGACCGCCGCACCGACCGCGATTCCCTCGCTCCCGCCACCGCCAGAGCCGCCGGACACCGGCGCGCAACCGCTGTCAGAACCGCCCAATAGCGGCGCAACCGCCGCACCGCAGCCGCCAGATGCCGCCCTCCCGGCACCCCCGGAGCCGGAACCGCCAAAATTAGCCCCTATTAGCCCGGAGACTAAACTTAGCCCAGAAACTAAACTTCCGACCAAATCAGCCCCGCCGCCAGATGGTGCCGTAATCGCGCCAGCGAGGCCACCGGTAAGCCATCCGGCCGCCCCTCCCCGACATAGGGTCCATCCCCGCCCGACGCACCGCCACGCGCCCCGGCGCGGACGTAGGGGCTGCCAAGCGTGCCGGGAGCCGATGCCGGCGGACGAATACTGCCCGGGGATTTACTGATGGCCCTGGTCGAAGCGGAATTGCCCAAAAACGCCGTTTCGAAGATCGGCGCGCACAAGTTCAAACGCCAGCGCCATGAGCACTATGTCGACGAGGCGTGGTGCAGCGTGCGGCTTTTGGAGGAGGAGGCTTTCACTTGGCCGATCTGGGACCCCTCCTGCGGTTGGGGCCGAATCGGTGATGCGGCGAGCGCGCGCGGTGGCGGCTGTATTTCAACGGATCTGGTCCGACGCGGCTATGGCACCGGCGGCGTCGATTTTCTCAAGACCGCGAAAATGCGCGGCGGCGCCCTATCCATCGTTTGCAACCCGCCGTTCGATCTGTCCCAGGCGTTTGCCGAACATGCGCTCGGGCTCGGCGCCGAGAAGATTGCGATGATTGCGCTGGTCCGGCGCCTCCCCGCCGCGCGGTGGCTGCAAAAGACGCCACTTTCCCGCGTCTGGCTGATGTCGCCCCGGCCATCAATGCCGACCGGCACCCATATCCGCAACGGCGGCTACGTCGGCGGCGGCACACAGGACTTTTGCTGGCTGGTCTGGACGAAGGGTTGGACGGCGCCGGCCGAAATGCGCTGGCTTTTCCGGGACAAAACCTAGACCTAGCGTCAACCCCGGAAAAATACGCAGCCGGTATGGCTTGGCACCCCCTATAGAATCGATTTACAAAACAATGCCCGGCTGAGATTGCGGTCCCAGCCGGGCTTATCCCGATGCGATTCGAACCCAAATCGGGATTGCGTGCAGAGAATCTAGGTGACCTGATTCTGCGCGTCAAGATTGGGTAGCCCGGCATCCCCCATGCCGATCGAGCCTCGCAATTAAAAAATCCGCAGCGGGTCTCGGCGCGTCCGAGGGACGAAGCGCGGGGAACTTTTGCCCGAAAGGGACTTTCCGACCCCGGCAAGTGCGGCATGACGACTTGTCGAAAACCAGGGACTTCTAAGGCATTGTTGCGTAGTCGCCGTCGGACAGTTCGACGGGCCGGCGATTGGCCCACGATACGGGCATCCCTTGGCTATAGCGTTAATCATGCTTCCCAGTCCGCAATGGCTCAGAGCCTAGCCCAAGCGAGGGCAGGCAGAGGGGGCCGGAAGTTGCGGAAAGCGGCTATGGAGGAGCCAAATGCGCAAGCCGTGTCCGAACTGCAAAACCGGAACCGCAGTCTGCGACGTTGTGGATAACGGCGTCGGTGAGCAACAATGCGGTCCCTATGTCTGCGAATCATGTGGCTGGATTGAGCAACGACCAAAATTCGATGAACTCGGCGACGAAGTGGAGTTTTAGAGATGGTAAACGGAGTCGCGCTTCCGGAAGAGTGGCAACCGAAAAACGTAGACCGCGACTATGGGCGGCTGGTTTTGCATCTGAACGATTCGCAAATCGACGACATGGCCGAGGACATGCGACTTTGGGCGGCGGCGAATGCGAATCGCCAGATTGCGCGCAAGGCGAATTGGTCGGCGGCATTTCGAGGATGGATGCGTCGCGTGGCAAAGCAACAGGGAGGACCAAATGGAACGGGACCAAACAGAAGCGCAAGCGCGGCTGCAGGTCGACTCGCCGACCATATCCGAGGCGGAGCGACAATCCCGCCTCGACCAACTCTATTGCGCGGACCGAGCGAGACTCCTGCTGGGCTCTTATCGGCGGGACGACGCGAACAATCCTGATATTTACGTTCAAGCGATCACGATGGTGCTGAGCGAATACCCGCGCGCCGTGGTCGAATATGCCACCGACCCGCGTACCGGGATTCAGAGCCAGGAACAGTTTCGGGCGTGGCCGCCGAACTCTGGCGAGGTAAAAAAATTCTGCGACGATGAGATGGTGAGGATTCATCGGATGTCAGAGCCGGTCTATAAATTCCGCGCTCCAGATTACATTCCTCCGCGCAACGATCCCGGCTGCTGGGCGAACGTCTTCGTCGGGCCGTCATCGCCGAACTACGCTGCGGCGCTCGCGTTCACCGAATCGCCGGACGCCGATCGCCGAGCGTGGCGGTTCGGAGATTTCCGCGGCATCAACGGGATATGGCTCTCGTTGAACGATTATGAACGCGCGCGCGGCGGCGTCGGCCTAGCGAAGACATGGCAGTCCCCGAGCGACGCCGCGATGCGCGCGCATTACAGCGCCGAGGAAGCGAAGCGCAGATCCGCCGAGACGGAGAACCCCGCACCATGAGCGCAGCAAGCGATAACCTTCGCGCCAATCAGCGCCAACTCGATATGGACGGCTGCGAGGTCGGCGTCTCGCGGCAGGCGGTCGAAGAGACCTTGGCGGAATACGACGCGATGGTCGAAGCAATGTCCGAACTGTTCAAACTCCACGGGCAAGCCAAACGCGACGAATGGTTGAGCGATCAAGCATGGGAGCACGCGATCATCGTCACAGAGAAAGCCGCCGTCGCTCTTGCCACCGCACTTTTGCCGATGCCAGTGCCGGAGGAGCCATGACCGAAACCCCGCTCCTCGACTGGACGCCACCGAATGTCCGGATGTCCGACCCGGACACCAGCCGCAAGGCGGCTGCGCGCGCGCCGAGCCTGCGGGCGCACGATCGGCGGCAAGCATTGGCCGCCCACCGGGCCCACCCCGAAGGCTTGACGGACTTCGAGCTCGGCGACTTGATCGGCCGGCAGCAGACATCCGCCGGGAAGCGCCGGGGCGAACTGCGCGACCTCGGCCTGGTCCGGGATTCCGGTGCCCGTCGGGCCTCCCCGAGCGGGAGCAGCGCCATTGTGTGGATGATCACCGAGGCCGGGAAGGAGGCCGCCGATGGTTAGGTTCCCCGACAGCGAGACGGACGAGAAGGGACTCGTGGTTCAGAAAGAGCCGCGGCCGATCATCGAGCGTTCCGACGACATCGGGACCGTCACCGAAGGACCGATCGTCGGTGCGCTGGTATTGGTATTCCGCCAACTCGGAGCGAAGCGCCATGGTCGCGATCAATGAATCCGTGATCTACAAAAGCATGGCTGGCGAGCCGTGGGACGCCACTGTGGTCCGCGTCCGCGACGCCAACTTCGTCGACGTCACGCTTTCCGGCCCATTCCTTCGTGAGCCGTTCGAACTTCACGCCGTAAGATGGTACGACGATCCGGACGAGCCGAAGTCCGGTGCGCGGCCGAGGAAAGCAGCATGACGGCGAAGCTCAAGATCGAGCACTGGGCAATTGATCGCGTGCTGCCGTATGCGAAGAACGCGCGGCTCCATTCCGACGCACAGGTTGCAGCCGTCGCGAAGAGCATCGCCGAGTTTGGCTTCGTCAATCCATGCCTTGTCGATGCCGATGGCGTTCTGATCGCCGGACATTGCCGCGTCCTGTCGGCCAAGTCGCTCAGCCTCGAGACCGTCCCAGTTATTCGGCTGGGTCACCTCACCGAACTGCAGGCTCGCGCGCTTCGTCTAGCTGACAATGCCCTGCCTATGCAGGCAACGTGGTCGAACGATCTTGTCACCGCCGAACTGCAAAGCCTCAAACTCGAAGGCTACGACATTCCATTAATCGGCTTTCCGGAATCTCAACTGCGTGGCTGGGGCGTCTCTCTCGGAACCGATTCCGCGCAAGACCCGGAAGCCGTACCGGAGCGGCCGAAGAAGCCGGTGGTGCGGAAGGGTGATCTCTGGGTCCTCGGCGATCATCGGCTGCTCTGCGGGGATGCTACGTCCGAATCTGACGTGGCAACGTGCCTTGGCGATGCGAAGCCACATTTGATGATTGTCGATCCACCGTATGGTGTTTCCTACGATCCGAATTGGCGCAACGAAGCCAATCGATGGAGTGGGTCAAACGTGAAACTAGGCGCCGCCGCTTTGGGCACCGTTCGCAATGATAATTTTGCCGACTGGACAAAAGCATGGAAACTATTCGAGGGGGACGTCGCCTACGTGTGGCACGCCGCATTGATGAGTGCTGCCGTCGAAGTGTCTCTGACTGCAGTCAACCTAATTCCTCGATCAAATATCATCTGGAACAAGACGCGTGGCGTCATCGGGCGCGGCGATTATCATTGGCAACACGAACCGTGCTGGTATGCCGTCCGCAAAGGAAAGCGCGGCCACTGGCAGGGGAGCCGCAGCCAGACAACGGTCTGGGACATACCCAAATCTCAAACCTCCGAGACCGGACATGGCACGCAAAAACCGATCGAATGCATGAAGCGGCCGATGGAAAACAACAGCCGCAAAGGCGACGCGGTTTATGATCCTTTCGTCGGATCTGGGACCACGATCATCGCCGCCGAGATGACCGGCCGAAAGGCGCTGGCGATCGAGATCGACCCGACCTACGTCCAGGTCGCGATCGAACGCTGGCAAACCTTCACATCAAAATTAGCAACATGCGACGGCAAGACTCTCGAACAAGTCGCCGCAGCAAGACGGAAGGGGAAGGCCAATGGATCGAAGCGAAAGCATCCACCGCTACGCGCCAATCGCAAACGCGATGGATTACGTGATGCTGGGGTGGATGCCGCAGCCGAGCCTGGCAAATAGCGTGCACGGCGATTATTTGGTGCACGTCACTTCGATTGCGGTTTGTGCCTGCGGTCGGTCAGCAAGGACGCCGCTGGGTTCGTTCACGAGCGCCCCGCCTAGCGTGGCGTTGTAGCGCAACTCCTCGACCCGCCATCCCGCCCGCACCAAGGTATTTGCATAATCGGCCAGGACGCGCCGCAGCGCGGCCCTCCCCGCCTCGGTGATGACGGTGTGCGTCGGCCGGAAGACCTTGGTCGGCCTCCCGCTCGGCTTCGCCGGCCGAACGAACCCGCGGTTGACCAGCGCGGTCAGGCTCTTTTGGATTTGGCAAGCACGATCACGCTCGTCCGAGTCGATAATGGAAGTGGGTTGAATGATCGGGACAAAAACCCCGTCGACGTGCTCCATCAGCAAATCCCGCATCCCCGCGGAAACGTAATCGTCCTTGTTGTAGCGAAGTCGCTTGCGCTGAAGTGCCATGGCTTTTCCCTTTTCCCGGAGTTATCCCCAAGGCAACCTAGCGTCATTTGAGGGCGGCCGTCCAGCGGGACGGGGGACTAGCGCGGCGTGATTTTTAGCCCTATAATTGGGAATCGCTACGGAATGGGAAAGCGGCGAGTTTCGACAGGTTAGCAGGGAGATTCAGATGACCGACAGACCGAAGTGTGAGTGCTGCGATACCGAGCTTTGCGTCCAATGGTGCGACACGCACGGCGTGGGCGCCTGTACGACCTGCGGGATGCCCTACACGATCTATCACTACGAGGAAATCGACGGCAAGCGCGAGCGCGTCACGAAACCACCGGCCATCGCCTTGTCGCCAATTGGCCTAGAGATTGCCAAACGATACTGGACCGAACAACACGGCCGCGTTTTCCCGGCATGTTACGACATGGGGATCGGCCGCAGCGGGCGTTCGTATTCGGGGGCGACGCCAGAGGAATGCGAAAAGTTCGGTGCTTGGTACAAAGAGCACGAAGCCGAATTTCCGCGAGAGGAAGCTGCCGCTTAGCAAACAGGCACAAACAACAAGTTAACAGGGAGAATTAGGTGCCGACGCCGCGAGAATGCCTTGAAGAAGCTCAGCACCAAGTTTGGCTGATCGAGAGTGCTTTGGCGACCTTATCGGAGGCCGAATTGGCAAAACTCAAATGGTGGGCGCCAAGCAAACAAGGCACTTGGCATATCTGCGATCAGTATCACGATGGTGAAGTTGTTCTTCCCCGGTGCCATTTCAGTTTGAAGGTGGACAAAAGCAAATTGACACCATTCAAGCCAAAGGATGCCGTGGAGTGCAAGTCGTGCACCACGAGAGTACGGGACCGATCATGATCGAAACGAAAAAGTCTCGCGCTGAAATAGTGGCCGATGCCATCGTGGCCTATATCAATTCGCGCGACGTGCGATATGCGGAAGTGCAGAAAGCCATGTCAGTCGCGCGCCAGGGTTTAGTGGACGCGCTTGATTTGGCACTTAATCCCACCAGCAAAATCGACTGATACGGAATTAACAGGGAGGATCAAATGTCTGGCCGCAGGAAGGTGCCCTCAAAAACAAGTTCGCTGACGTTGCCAGCCTACATCGAGGAAAAAATCAATTCCTTGACACTCAGCGACAATTTGACCGAGGCAGTCCTAGCGCTTCGGAAGGCGATTTTAGAGACATTCTACCCGGCAGCAGGTGATCGCTGTTCGATGTGCGGCGGCAGCGGGCTTTACCGTTACGAGAAGCGTGGTCGAAAAATAGAAGAGGGTTGCGATGAATGCGGCGGCACCGGCCATACCGCCGAGCCATCTACAATTCGTCCGCTCCGAATGGCGCTTGGAATAATTTGCGGTCGTGAGAGCGCACCCACCGATGAGCTGGCAAAAATAACCAGCAGCGAACTTGCCGCGTTGGTGCTTGACGGCAAAATTCTCGCCGACTGATGACAGAACAGCAGGCAACTTTGTGATGAAGCAGCCAATCGATAGCTCTCTTTGGACAGGTCGCAAGAGCCGCCCGCGACCACGATATGTAACTTGGGTAATCCAAATAGATATGCGAATTTTTCAAACTCCGCTTTGGTTTTGGGAGTGAAAACCGCCATGAACATTCTGCCACCTGCCAGCTATGAATCGCTTTACGTGTGTTTCGTGAGCCGGTTAAGCGCGCGGGCGGCTGCCAAAAAATGTGACATTGATCGGGGAACGGCCACACTTTATTACCGCAGGTTTAAGAGTGGCGAGAGTCCTTCCGCCCAACCTTCTACCGAGCCTTCCACCAAGCTAGGACCAAACGATTTTCCGCCAGGGTGCCGCGTGCGCTTGAATGAAACTTACATCTATGGCGGCGCTGGGCAGATGGGAACCGTGATTAAGCCTAGTCGGCAAGGCTGGGACGAGGGAATGGGGTGGCTCGAAGTTAGAATGGACGACAGCGCATATGTGTCGGAGTGGCATTACAGCTACTTCGACCGACATACTTCTGCTTAACAGGTGAACCATGAGCCGCAGCGGATATATGGATGATATCGAGCAATGGGATTTGATCCGCTGGCGCGGTCAGGTCGCAAGCGCGATCCGTGGCAAACGCGGTCAAGCCTTCCTGCTGGAACTGTGGCGCGCGATGCAAGCGTTGCCTGCTCACAAGCTCACCCGCGATGAGTTTGAAAACGAATACGATGGCACCGTTTGTGCGCTCGGCGCGGTCGGGAAGGCGCGCGGTCTCGATATGTCGAAGATCGACATTGAGGACTACGAGGCAGTAGCCGCTGCTTTCGGCATCCCGCACCAACTCGCCCAGGAAATCATGTTTATGAACGACGAGGCGTGGTGGAGAATTTCGGAAGAACAACGGTTTGCCAGAATGGCAAAATGGGTCGCCGAAAATCTCAAACCCGTCGAAGTTGCCGAGTAACTGAGGTTTAGCATGGACCTAGGTCCACTTGACACCTAGGCCCGAGTGTGCTATGCTCTGTAAATCGGAAGGGCAATCCTGCCCGCTGATAGGAGAGACAGATGCAACGCGCTGACGCAATTAAGAAGCTTGGGAAGATGCTGGGTAAGAACCTCGGCTACCGCGTAGATGACAAGGCGGCCACGCGAGAGGAACGCCAAGCCGCGCGGGCCGAGCTTACCCCAGCGATTGCCGAACGGAAAAAATTGGAAGAACAAAAGGATGAACGGCGCCGCGCAATCCTCGCGGCTGACACCGAATACCAAAATCTATGCGCAGCCTATGAAGCGGCTCGCAAGAATACGGATCGGCTGGGGTCTATAATGAGCCACTTCAAGATCACAGTCGGCACCACGACAAGCATGTTCTTTCACGTCAGGGCCGAAGGCGATTCTTGGGAAGAAGTCATCGACCAATTGACCAAGAAAGACGCCGCCTAATGACCGCCGCTCAATTCCGCACCGCGCTCGGGCGCCTCAAGCTCAGTCAGCTTGGGGCGGGTCGCTTGTTCGGTGCAGAAAGCGAGCGCACTCCCCGCCGTTGGGCATCAGGCGAACGCAGCGTCCCGACTTCCGTTGCGATCTTGCTTCGCCTGATGCTCGCCGGAAAAGTTTCAGTTGAGGATGTACAAAATGCGTCTGAGTGAACTGATGGAATCCTACCGCACCGACCCGGTATCGAACTTCGCCAAGCTCGAATACTGCACGCGGCGGTATTACGTCCGGCTCATGGCGCAGATCGAGCGCGCCCACGGCGACGTGGACGTGGCGACCATCAAGGGCCGCACGATCTACGAATGGCACCAAGCCTGGACTAACGGCGGCCGGAAGGTCTCCATGGGCCACGCCCTTGTCGGGATGCTGCGCACACTCGCCAACTTCGGATTCTTCGCGCTCGATGACGAAGCGTGCCAGCGGCTCGGGCTGCTACTGAGCAAAGGCCGCTTCGCCAACGGCAAGCCGCGGACGGTCCACATCACGCGCGAGCAAGCCACCGCGATTTGCAACGCCGCGCGCCCGCGCCTCCCAATGGTCGGGCTCGCACAAGCCCTGCAATTTGAATGCACTTGGCGACAAAAGGACGTGCTTGGCGAATGGCTTCCGATTGGGGAGCCGGGACTGTCCGACGTTTGCTCGATGCACCCGAAAAGAGGCCCTATGAAGTGGCTCAAGGGTTTGCGCTGGGAAGAAATCGGCCCTGATTTTGTCGTTCACCACGTCACCAGCAAGCGCAAGAAACTGTCGGAGCCGGACCTGAGATTGGCGCTGCTGGTCATGGCCGAACTTGAGCATATGTGGCCGGGATGCTCTGCCGATCGATCATTGCTGCCGGCGAGCGGTCCCGTCATCATCGATGAATATACCGGCTTCCCCTACAAGGCCGATGACTTCCGCGAGGAATGGCGGATCATCGCGACTGAATGCGGCGTGCCATTGAACGTACAGAACCGGGATGCGCGGGCTGGCGCAATCAGTGAAGCCATCGCCATGGGCGCGCAAGCTGCGCACGTCCGGGATGCCGCAACGCATTCCGACGTTTCACAGACGATGGACTACAGCCGCGCCAGCCGGGAGAACACCCATACCGTGCAGCGGATGCGGATGGAAAAGAGCAGCGAGAAGGTGGCGTGATGGCAATACTGGCGCCGACGAAACGGTTGGATGGAAGCGCCTGCGAATGCGGGCGCCCGACCGGCAAGTGCATAAAGGGCGACATGGCCTATTGCGACGCTTGGGAAGAACAAGACTGTCCGTCGTGCGGCGGGAGCGGCGTCCGTGATGATGAGTGCACCTGCATGGATGACACTTGTTGCTGCCTATATCCGACGCCGCCCGTCTGCTCTGAGTGCGGCGGCCGAGGATAGATGCATTTGCGTCGTTACTCGCCAACTTCACGAGGCTAACTATGACCGTCAATCCTCCGCGCTTCACTCCCGCCGACGCCGACCGCGCCTATGAAGAATGGGGCATGAATTGCGGTCCTAGCGCGCTCGCGGCAGTCATGGGCATGACGTTCGATGAGGTCCGGCCGCACATGGGCGACTTTGAGCGCAAGCACTACACCAATCCGAGCCTGATGAATGCCGCGCTGCGAAGCATCGGGCGCCCGTGGCGCAAGATCGGAGCGGAGTGGCCGCGTTTCGGCCTAGCCCGAATTCAATGGGAAGGCCCATGGACGAAGCCCGGCGTGCCGATGCGCGCCCGCTATCGCTACACCCATTGGGTGGGCGTCTGTAAGAGCCAGACCACCGGTATCTTCGACATCAACTGCATGAACAACGGCACCGGGTGGTGCTCCCTGGACGACTGGGTTTTGGTGATCGTGCCGTACCTAACCGCGCAATATCCGCGCGCCACCGGCGGCTGGCACATCACGCACGCAATCGAAATTGAGAAGGCCGGGAAGATCGCACGCACCGTGCTTAGCTTTCCAGGCGATCCCGATCTTGAACTGACGGCAGCAGAGTAACACGGGGTTAATCACTATGAGCGCTCCAAAGATGCGTGTGTCCTGGCGAGAAGACCGCCGCCGCTGGGAAGTGTGGGAGGAATACCGACTCGGCCCGGCGAAACACCATTCCTTCCATCGGACGGAAGGTGAAGCTAAAAGCGCAGCCCGCGCACAAGCTGCCCAGGACAAAATAGATCAGGCACTATCAGGACGGCAGTCATGAGGACCACGATCACATTGCTTGATGGCACCGAACTTCGCGTTGGCAATGAATGCCGCGTGCAAATGGTTGCTCATGGACGCTGGCGCGTCGCAGAACTTATCGAGATCGCGCAAGGAACCGGCGTCGAGCGGACATTCGTCAAGCTGAAAGACGGAACCAAAATCGGCCCGGTATCCCGCTACAAGCTGCGGCCGACATCAAGACAGTAGCAGGACGTATGTCGCTATGAGCAACAGAACCTTGGTTAGGAGTATCCAGGCCGAGAAGCGTGACGCGGCAGAGCGCGTGACGGCGCTAAGTCTGCAGGCGATGGCTTGGCGCCAACTTGCGCTGATCGGTCTTGTCGATCAGGAATATGCGCGAAAGACGGCTCAGTGGCTTTTGTGGCAGACGGTTCCTTTTACAAACGGGCCGGCCATCGAGCAATTCATTGCTGAGACGGCAGATCGCGCTCGGCAATGCGCCATAGATGCCGGCGTCTGTAGCGACTAACCGCCGAGGAACCGCTAGGAGCAAACATGCGTTTAGAGCAACACAAATTCGCGGCATGGCTTAGAGCAAAGCCGCCAGAAACAATCGTTGGCGAGAACCGCGATTGCCATTGTTGCCCGATCGCCAAGTTCTATGCCGAAATATGCGGCGGCGAGATTGTGATCTTCGAGAGGCTTGGGGAAGGCTATTTCATAGATCGGGGCTACGATGCCCGTCTGGCGCCTCAGTGGGCGGCCAGATTTATTTCGTCAGTCGATGGTGACGACAACGGCAAGATCACCGCACGCCGCGCACTCGAAATTCTAACCGACTGACCCGTCCAAAGCAGGGAGATTGAAAATGATGAAGGCCGTCGAATCTCTGAGCAGGTTGCCATTCGGGACCGCCAGAGAAATTCTCAATCAGCTTGAAGCGGACGGCTTTACCATTGTCCCGAAAGAGCCGACCGATGCGCAGGTCATCAATGCTCTTGATTGGGCGCTGGAATGGATGCGCCAGCACAAGGTCGATGGACTGTCGCCGTTCAAAGATTATCCGCCGGTTGGCGAAACTACCAAGGGTATGTACCGCGCAATGATCCTAGCGGCTAATCAGTAGAGAACAGCTATGGGCATCAACCAATTAGACTCTCCCCTCCTTGTCACGACGCCGCTCGGCGAAGCGGTCTGTCATTTCGTCTATGATGGAGGCGACGAGACCTATTGGGGCTGTTTCCAAAAACAAACCTGCGAGCTTTGGTGGTGGCGCGGTCAATTTATACGCTACGCTGTCCATCTTTCGGAAGGATTTTGTAAGCAGAGCCCGATCAAGGAAGAACCGGACATGGGGTCCGCGCTGGCCCCACATCGCGAACGATACGCGCGATGACATCACAAATGCAGGGAACTGAAATGAGCGACTGGCAATCTAAAGAGACAATGCCGAAAGAGGGTCGGTTCTTGGCCACGCTTCGCGTCTATAGCAACAGCACAAAGAAATTCAGTCATTGGGACACACATGTTCTCTATCTCGATGAGTTCGGCGATCTTGAAGATGACCAGGGCTGGGAACTCAGCGATTACGAGTATTGGTGCCCAATTCCGCCTTACCCGCCAGAAGAACCTGTCGTCTCAAACGACGGTTAAACCCCCAACAGCATGGGACTGAAATGAACCCAACCGAACGCGCTGCGGCCGACATCATGGAAATTCTAAATGGCCTCCAATCGCCGCGCCACGCAGCGGCCGCCATCGCGATAGTGCGTGCCAACCTGTTCGTCGGCGGTGGTGCCACAGATGCAGCGGACGTTGCCAATATGATGAACGATGACGATAGAGCCGCCGTTGAAATATGGGAAGCAATCGCGCAACGTGGGCACTGACGATGACTGAGCAGGAGAAAGTTGTTGATCTGGAAGCTTGGAGGAATCGGTACATCGCCAATTGGATACAAAGTGTGTTCAATCAACTTCCAGCCGCCGCGATCAAACGCCTGATGCGTGAGGCTAAGAAAATGGATGCTGACGCCGAGATAGTCGGGAGCAACAAATGACCGATGACGTTGAGCGGCCCCTTGCCTATGTCCCCATTCGCGGCCCTGGCGTAGATCGCCTTGAGCGCCGCAAGGAGCGCGGCAGTCTCAAAGAAATCACAGAAAGAGAACTGCGGGCTTCGGTAGAGCGTTCCATAGGCCGCATTACCAAAGCGATCAAACAACTCGTCACCGCCTTTAATTCGCGCACTGATCCCTGAACAGCAGGCAAAACATATGCGAGACATGCCCTACATCGACGCGCTGATAGCTGCCTTCTGTACATCATGCGATGAGTCGAGCGCGGCCGATCAAGCCATTCTGTTTGATGCCAGCCTTGAAAAATCAGGATGGGCGATTGTTCGTACTACGGAGATCGCCAGCCTGCGGGCCGCGCTAGAAATGATCGCCGGCCGGCGACAGTGTCTCGACAATCTCATGAGTAATGTAACCATTGCGGAAACTGCGTTAGATGCTAATGAGCAGAATGTCGGGAAAGACATGAGCATCATTACAATCGACCCGGCCAGTCTATCGGAAAAGTCGGTAGCAGAAATCGACGCCGAACTTTCGGTTCTCTATAATTACGCCGCCATGGCGCTTGGGTTGCGCGCACTGCGGGCTAAGTCCACTGACGGCTACCCGCCAATGCCGGTTGATTTGTCGCCGCGAGTTGAGGTGGTGTTCCAGCCGACCAAACACGACAGTTAAGCGATTACTCGGGAGAATCTGATGCCGTTCTGCAAAGACTGTGACGAGCACTATCTCACCACGCACACGTGTCCTCCGCTTTGGGAGGCGCGAATTTACGACAAAAAATATCCGAATGACTGGACAGAGGTTCACGGTATTGATCCCGAGCGCGCCGCTGCAAGATTTGCGGAATGCTACGACCGGAACGGCGATTACGACATCATCAGGCGCGGTGGCGATGAGATCGAGGTTCGGAAGCCGGGAGAAGATAAGATCGTCCTGGTCAACGTATCCGCTGAAACCGTGCCGCACTACTACGGCCACATTCAAGCGGCGCGCTAATGGCCAACAAGCAGGGAAATCATGAAAACATTCGCAGGAATTGCACTAGGCTTCGCGCTTATGCCGGCAACTCTTGGGCTGATTGGCACTTTTGCTTGGACAGGTATTCACTTTGAACTGTCCAGAACTGATACCGTGCTGGGCGCCGCTCTAGGCATCGTAACGCTGATTATAGCTGCGGCTGTTGGATTCAAGTATTTGGCCAGTTAACAAGAGATCAGCCTCTTGCCTCCCGCCCAGGTTCCGCCTAAAAGCCCGGGTAGCGGCGTAGCGCAGTGATGCGTGAGTCCCTTTTCCCCGAGGCGGTCCGGATTAAAACCCCGGGCCGCCTTTCCCTTTTCAGCCCATCAGGACCGAGATCGTCACCGCCCAGACCGCGACCGTCGCCAGAAACGCCGCCAGAGCGACGAACTCCTCCGGCCCGAGCAATATCCAGATCAGCCTCAATTTATGCATCGAACCCTCCGTTTATGCACGAGCAACCATAGGGCCGAAGGGTTAAGGCTTTCCTAATTCGGAGCCTCTCGCCAAACCTATCCGAACCTATATGCTCGGAGACGCTATGAATGAGACCCTAAAACCACCGCCAGAGCCCCCAGGACGGCCCGCAGAGGCCCCGCCTGTTGCGCCAAAACTGACCAAGGCAGGTCTACCGCGGAAAAAAACGGGCCCACCCAAGGGCGTCCGGCCGGGCGGCAAACAGAAGGGATCGAAGAACAAGGCTACGCTCGCGCGCGAAAAAAAGGCGCGCGAGGAGTTGGAACGGCTCAAGGCCCAGGAAGCGGCCGCGCAAGCAGCGATAACTGCGGAGGTTGAGAAGGCGACTGGGAAGCCTCCGGTGTCGGGCAAGGACGTGCTCATCCAGCTCGTGAGCGTTTACATGGGGCTGACGGCGTTTTACCAGCCGTGGGCGCAGTGGAACATGGTCAACGGGATGCGGACGAACTCGAACCCGAATTACGACGAGGCCATGTTCCGGCACTACTCAGCGATGGCGAAGGAAACCGCGGCGGTCCTGACGCCGTTCCAACACCCGCGCTATTCGGCGATGGTAGTTGGAGCCTCGGTTGTCACGAAGGTCGAGATCGACGGCGGCTTCCCATCCGATTTCAGGGCGCCGGTTGGGCTCGGGACCGTGTTACCGGCCCTCACCGTGATTTCGGCAGAGGATGAGGAACCGCCGGCGCTGCCAAAGGTCGTGAACGAATGATGGCGTTCGTGCGAATGCTGGTCGAAGGGTGTCGGCTCCGCTGTGCGCGGCGGAGATGGCGCCGATGAGCGACGTCGGCATGGTGCCGTTCGAGGCGCAGACCGCCCGCGTGACGCTTCCCACGTTCCACCCCGCCCAGGCGAAGCTCCGCTGGCTCATGTCCCAAGCGCCCTACGTCGTGGCCCGCTGCGGTCGCCGGTGGGGCAAAAACGTGATCGGCGAATCGGTGGCGATCGATGACGCCGCGAAAGGCCGCTACGTCGGGTGGTTTGCCCCGGAGCGGAACCGACTTTTGGAATCCTACAACGTCATCGTCGAGGCGCTCGACCCGATCAAGAAAAGCTCCGATAAGACGCATGGTATCATTCGGACGATCACCGGCGGACGGGTCGACTTCTGGTCGCTCGAGGACGAAAACGCCGGCCGCTCCCGAAAGTATCACCGCGTCATCGGCGACGAGATCGCTTTCACCAAACCCAACACGATCGATATCTGGACCAAGTCGATCAAGCCGACGCTCCTCGACTACGGCGGCCGGGCATTGATGATGTCAAATACGAATGGAATCGATAGCACCAACTTTCTCTATGCGCTTTGCCACGACGCCGCCTACGGGTTTGTCCAGTTTCATGCGCCGACCCGATCAAATCCGTTCCTGCCTAGAGATGCGATCGAGGCGTTGCAAAGGGACAATCTACCACTGGTTTATCAGCAAGAATTTCTCGCAGAATTTGTCGACTGGTCAGGTTCCGCCTTTTTCTCGCGGGATAAGCTGTTGGTGAACGGCGAGCCGATGGACATGCCGATCCGCTGCGAAGCGGTCTATGCGGTCATCGACTCAGCCACGAAGACCGGGAAGACAAACGATGGCACTGGCGTGGTGTTTTTCGCCCTGGTCCGCAATCACATCCGGCCGGTCGGCGTAGATGGCCAAGTCGGCCCCGCCTATCGGCTGGTCATCATCGACTGGGATCTGGTCCAGATCGAAGGCGCGCTGCTCGAGACTTGGTTGCCGACGGTCTTTCAAATCCTCGGCGATCTTGCGGTAAAATGCCAAGCCAATCGCGGAAGCCTTGGCGTTTTCATCGAGGACAAGTCCTCGGGCATGATTCTGCTACAGCAGGCGCGACGTCGTGGTTGGCCCGCGTTCCCGATCGAATCGCCGCTCACAAAGGTGGGCAAAGACGAGCGCTGCATTTCGGTTTCGGGCTATGTGTACAAGGAACTCTGCAAGATAGCGCGCCCGGCCTACGACAAGGTCACAAATTACAAGGGGACCGTGCGGAATCATCTTCTCGGCCAGGTCGTCGGTTTTCGGGTCGGGGACAAGGATTCCACACGGGAAGACGATTTGACAGACTGCTTCGCCTACGGCCTAGCGATTGCCCTTGGAAACGCCGAAGGTTTTTAAGTCGGTCGAACCCTGCTATGGTGCATCTATGTGGGCTTCGCTCTTCACGATCTTCTTCCTCGCCGCGCTGTGGGTCGTGTGGGCGCTGATCTTCTGGGGCAAGGCGCCGAACGTGACGGAGGTCGCTGGGCGGCGGCTCGTCAACCAAGCTCGGCGCCGGCGGCCGTTCTGATTCAACAGGGAGATACTGCAATGGACGACAGGGAAATTCGTGTTCGATGTATCGAAGCTGCGGTGAAGATGACGGAATCAGTCAGGGCGAGCGGCTATACCGCTTTCGATCCGCTCGACAAGGCCAAGCAATTCTATGCCTGGGCCACCGAACCGGCACCGGGCATTATCGATCTTGTAATGGGCGTGAAGTCGCCCACAGATGCCGCAAAGAGGGGCGCGCAGTGACCGAATCACCAATGAACGGCGCGGCTACCGAGGAGCAAGTTCTCCCCGCACTCCCCGACGCAGCCCCGCCGCCCGATCCGAACGCTATAATCGACGCGCAGCTAGGCCCTATCGTCGGCGTCATGGTCCGCGGCATCATGTCCGGCGCTACCGGGATTCCGGCGGGGCTCATCCTCAACGCGATCGCCCGGCAGACCGGCAAGATGCTGGCGCTGAGCGTGGTCGGTAATCCGGTCGACCAGGTCGCCAAGGCCCGGCGGGACTTTGTCGATTCATTCCGCGACGGCCTCGCCAAGGTCTCAATCCTGCAGGCGGGGAACCTGCCGCAGCAGCCACCGCCCCGAGGATAGCGAATGTTCGGCCAGATCGACCTCAACAGCTCCGGCCTCGGCAACGCGCTGACGGAGATATTGACTTGCCCGGACATCGAACCCGGCGATCAGCCGTCATACGGCATTTGTAAAACGCTCTGGCTCTACCACGTCCTCGGAGGAAAACTCGTCGAAGGGCCGATCAAGATAGCCCAATCGCAGCCGCGCGAAATTGCCATTCCTGATTCACCGGAAGACGCAGTTCGTGATCAGTTCGTAAAGCAGTGGGAAACCGACCGTTGTGATGAAGTGATCTACAACGTGGTCGCTGTTTCCCGGGCCTATGGCATTGGGTCGCTGGCGGTCGTCGCGGAAGGCGTGCCTCCCGAAGAACCTATCGAGGGGGCAAAGCTCGCTGACCTGCAGATAGCGTTCTCGGTCTTTGACCCGCTGAACACCGCAGGAAGTCTCGTCCTCAATCAGGACCCGGCGTCGATCGACTTCATGAAGGTCACGGCGATAGCGGTGTCGGGCAAGCCGTACCATCGCAGCCGCACCGTCACGATAATGAACGAGCGGCCGGTCTATATCGCCTATACGGCGTCGGCCTTCGGTTTCGTCGGTCGTTCCGTCTTCCAGCGGACGCTGTACCCGCTCAAGTCGTTCATTCAGACGATGATGACCGATGATTTGGTGACCAAGAAGGCGGGCGTCTTCATCCTCAAACTATCGACCGCTGGCGCGATCATCGACCAGATCATGCAGGCCTCGGCGGCTTTGAAGCGCGTCTTCATCAAGATTGCCACCATCGGCAACGTGATCTCTATCGGAAAGGACGAGGAGGTCGAGACGCTGAACATGCAGAACATCGACAAGGCGTTCGGTATGGCGCGGCAGGACATTTTGGAGAACATCGCGACCGGCGCCGACATGCCCGCGATCATCCTAAAGCAAGAGACGTTCGCGGAGGGCTTCGGCGAAGGGTCGGAAGACGCAAAGATGGTTGCCGGCTACATCGATTCGTTTCGTCGGCACATCCAGCCGGTCTATTCGTTCATGGACGGCATCACGATGCGCAGGGCCTGGAACAAAGACTTCTACAAGACAATTCAGAGGAAATACCCCGAGGCCTACGGGTCGATGCGCTACGAGGATGCGTTTTATCAGTGGTCCCAGTCGTTCACGGCGAAATGGCCGAACCTGCTGACCGAGCCCGATTCGGAGAAGGTCAAGACCGACGACGTCAAGCTGAAGGCGATCATTGCGACGGTCGAGGTTTTCGGCCCGATGCTCGACCCGGAGAACAAGGCGACGCTGATCGGGTGGGCGCAGGACAACATCAACCAGAACAAGCTGATGTTCCAGGAGCCGATGATTCTCGACTTGGAGGCGCTGAAGAACTACGAACCGCCGGTCCCGGCCGCGGAGCCGAACGAACCGAAGCCGTTCGCGGCAACCGATTCGGCGACGGCGCGTTCAGTTCGCCGGCGGGTCATGCGCAAGCTCGACGACGCGGAACTCGACGACCTCGTGACGATGATGAGCCAGAACCCGGCCGGATTGCCCAAGCCGAACGGCCACATTAAGGCCCTGGCGCCGTCGAACTAGACTTTAGCCATTGAATGGGCTAAAAATCCCAGGTCAACAGGGGAAGCCAATTATGAGTCACCGATGGGACTGCCCAGACGATTACGAGGCGCGGCAACGGGCACGCCGCGATGCTGAGCGCGACCTGCCGTATAGCGCCGGTTTTACGCCGCACGGTCCTTTCGACTGTGATGAAGGCAACGAGACCTATCGGCGCGAATATCGCTACGAGTTTGACCGCCTTGAAGAGGAGCGCCGGATCGAACAGCGCCAGCAAGAGCGGCGCCGTCATGAGCACGAAGAATCGGAACACTACGAGCAGCAGGCGCTGGAAAGCTACGACCAGATGATGGCCGAGCAAGAGTTTCTGTCGCGGCAGGAATCGTGACCACGCCCGGCAACGGCGAAAGCCGGGACATCGCTCTAAGGGCAGAGCGCGTCCACAAGCTCGCGGTCGACGGCTATATCCGACACGAGAAGGGCCAATGGCTCTTGACGCTTAAAGGCTGGGCGGTCCTGTTCGCCGAGGCGGAGGGGCCGATTTATAGGCCGAAAGGGAAAAGCCCATGACGGACGAATTAGACCGTAAGCGGCTAGCTATTTGGGATGAGATGCGAAGCGCACTCAAGGCGTCGATGGTTATCCTTGAAAATGTTCCGTGGCCAGATGATCTAGGAGAAATTCGCCCAATTCTCGAAAGACGTCGCGATCAGATAAAAAGCACTTTAGAAAAAGTCGACGCCATTAAAGATTCGAAGGGGAAGTCGCCATGGCTGTACTGAAGGCCACAATTTGCGAATGCTGCGGGACGCTTCTCGTTGACGGCGATTGCACTCCTTGCGCGACCGCCGAGAGGGAAGGCCGTGAATTTGCGGAGCGAACCAATCTGGACGAGCGCATGAAATTGCACGAACGCCTTTGGACGGAAGCTACGACCAAATCTGACCTAGGGGCATGATATGCTGCGAAGAACCTTTCTCGGAAATATGATCGCATCCGCCGCGGCGGCCGTCGCGGGGTTGCCATGGCCCACGCTCGCCGCTACTGCCGTCGCGGGGATTCCGGCGCCGGAAATCGACCCGGAAGATATGCTGCGCTGTGAGGCCTGCGGCGGCGTCGGCTGGGTCAATGGCGGCGGGTACAGATACCCGGATTGTAGGCATTGCGATGGTTCCGGCGTCATGACCAAAGACCAAGTCAATGCGTATTGGGATCGGAATATTGGATGAGCAGCCCCGATGCTCCGCTTGTGATTCCGCGATTGCCCGAGGGCGATTCCGTCTACAAAGATTTTCCGGTTGTTGGCAAACCGGGATGGTGGAAAACCATCGACAGCGACGGGCATCCGTTGAAGCCCATAATTCGCTGTAACTGCGGGCACGTCTCCGGCATCGGCCTGCACTACGTTCATGCCGACGGCCGGGTGACGGCTTCGTTCTACCACAAGCGCGGCAACACCTATCCCGAAGACCCGGAAGGCTGCGAATGGCATGAATGGATTAAGCTTGCGGATTGGGACATGGGTGACATTGCGCCCGATCCGAAACGCACGATGTAGGGCATGATCTAAATGCCCAAGCCACAGACCTTTCAGGAAGTCCTAGCCGCTGCAATCGCGGACATCGCGGAATCGGGATATGACAGCGCAGAGCGTGTTGAAGGTTGGATGCGTAAACTACGCCTTGCCGCCGAAACGTCGCTGATCTCCGCCGCCTCGCTCGAACAGCAACTCCGCGACGGCCTAGCCGCCATCTACCGCCGGATGGTCGATCAAGGCGGGGCGCTCCGCTACAACCCCGGGATCGAGCGGTTCACGCTGGAGAAGCTCCGGCCGGCGCTGCGCGGGGAACTCGACCGCCGTATCCTGGCGTCCGCGAACCTCATCAAGCTCAACCGGGCCCAGGCAATCGACAAGACCCTGCAACGGTTTCAGGGCTGGTCGACGTCGATCCCGAAGGGCGGCGTGTCGGGGGAGACGAAGGCCGAGGTTAAGGCCAATGTGCGAAAGTCGCTCGCGTCTTTGCCCTTCACCGAACGCCGACTTTTGACGGACCAGGGCCATAAACTTATCGCGTCGATAAACGACATAATCGCCGCTGACGGAGGTGCCATCGCTGGGCAATGGTCGAGCAGGTGGCGCCAAGCAGGATATGATTATCGGGAAGATCACAAAGAACGCGACGGAAAATTCTTTCTCATCCGCGATTGTTGGGCTCATGTGGCCGGCCTCGTCAAAAAGGGGAAGGCTGGCTACGTCGATGAAAGCACCGCTCCCGCTCAGGAGCCATTTTGCCGTTGCAGTTATAAATATGTGTACAATATCAGAGATTTACCTGATGACATGGTGACGGTAAAAGGCAAGAATGCGCTTCGAGAAGTTCGAGAGAAAATGAGCGCATGACCGACCTCCTAATCCACTACATCTACGTGGCCTTCTATCCAAACGGCATCCCTTGCTATGTCGGGAAAGGGAAAGGGGGCCGGTGGCTGCATCATCTCACGAAAAGTCATAACAAGCGGCTTGCCGGAGTTGTGAGAAAGGCAGGTGGCAGTATACCGATCATAAAACTCCGCGAAAACTTGACTGAGGCGGAAGCGTTTGAAATCGAGATTGCGCTTATTGCCGCGATTGGCCGTCGCGATCTGGGAACGGGGCCACTGCTTAATCTGACGGCCGGTGGGGATGGCGTTGTTGGACATCGACGAACGCCCGCGCAGCGCAAGCAAATGAGCGTATCTAGAAAGGGTATCGTCCCTACCAGGGAGACGGCGGCCAAGATCAGCGCCAAACTGAAAAACGTTCCGAAAACCCCGGCACATTGCGCCGCCGTCAGCGCGGCTAAAAAGAACGTTCCGCTCGGACCAATGAGCGCATTGCAACGAATGGCAATCGGCGATGGCCATCGGGGCAGAAAACGTTCGGCAGAGGAATGTGCATCGCTAAAGATAGCGGCTGAAAAACTACGAAATGATCCGGTTCGAAGCGCCCAAAAGAGTGCAAGAATCAGTGCTGCGCTCACCGGCCGAAAACTATCGCCTCAGACCTGCGCCAAGATCAGTGCCGTCCAGAAGAACAAGCCCAAGGGGCCGATGAAGGAAACGACGAAGCTGAAACTTCGAGTCGGCAGGATTATAAAACGCTGGTTCGCGGAGCAGCCGGTTTTCGTTTCCGAATATGCGAAGTGGGGAGACGGCGCGTCGGCCGGCTTGCTATGAGCGACCACTTCGACGGGACGCGCAAATCGTGGCTGGCCTATACGGGGCCGGAGAAGAGCCACGCCCGCGCCGATTCGGCAGGACCAGAAATCGCCCCGAAGATCGGCCCCGAGGCGGAGCGGTATCGGCTGCAGAAAATGGTGGACGGGCTGAAGCGGGACTACGCGCGGATTTACGGGGCGCCACCAGCCGCCTAAAGTCTGGGAATCAACAGGGAGACTGAAACTATGAAAGCCTCTATCGTCAGCACTGATCGAATCGTCGACGTCAAAGCTGTCGGCCATCCTGGAATGACGAAAGCCCGCGTATGGGAGGGCATTACCGAGGGCGCCGTTCGGTTCACCGCCTACATCCCTATCGTGCAAGTCCACAAGAGCGACGACAACTCGCAATTCGAGCGAGAATTATCCGAACACAAAGCACCGGAAGATTGGACGCGCCGAGCAATCGACGCGCGAATGCTCTGATGAGACTCCGCGACACGAACAAGCACCAAGACCTCGAAGAACTCAAAGCCTTCGTCAATCTCGCGGTTGAACTCGACGTTCGGCGGTATCTCGAAATCGGGAGCCGCAACGGGGATTCGTTTTTCGCGGTGATGGCGAACCTGCGGCCGGGCGCGTTCGGGATGTCGATCGACCTGCCGGAGAACGCGGAGACGATGGGCCGGATGGCTGCGACGCTTATCGAACTGCGCAACATGGGCCAGCGGACGGCCTTGCTCTATGAATCATCGCGGGAAACGTCCGCACTGTGGGCGGCGAAGGCAAACGCGCCGTTCGACCTCGTCCTGATCGACGGCGACCACACCTACGGCGGCGTGATCTCGGACTGGACCGATTATCAGACGTTCGGGAAGGTCGTGGCCGTGCACGATATTGACGCGCCTCCAGGATGGAAATCGAGCGGCCTGCCGAACGAGGTCGGGCGGTTCTGGCACGACCTGAAGGCGATCCTGCGGCCGGAGTTCAAGACCCGCGAAATCATCACGCCGGGGTCGAAGATGGGCTATGGGGTTGTTTTCCGATGAAAGCAAAAGCCAAAAAACGTGTTAATATTTTTGACGCCTGCGAGCGAGCTGGAAAAATGCTGCTCGATGCCGGCTTTGAATTTCGCTATCAGTCGAAGATCACCGAGACAAAATACTACGGCCTGCCGGGGCGCCCGCATAATCTCCGTGTCTCGGCCCATCGATCAAAGCGCGGGCCTATTGGGATGCCCGAGACGGTTGCCAAAATCACTTTCCACGAAGGCGGCTGTGAGACGCCACAATCCATCGCAATTTCGGATGAGGCGTTTGAGCACATGGTGGCCGTCGCTGTCGGCTTCTACGTGATGAAATCGAACCGGCCGATGGTTTCAAGTTGGCGCGGTAAGAAAGGCACCTGGGCAACCGTTCATGGCTCTGCGACCGTCGAAGGCGTTCGAGAAGAAGCGTGAATGCGCGAGGTTTTCATCTCGATTCCAGCGTGGGGTCGCCACTACGTCGAGATGGCGACCCGCTACACGCTACCGGCGATCTGGGCGTCGCTGCTGGCTTGGGACCGTGATGTCCGGGCAACGTTCATCGTCCACACCGACGAGCGCACGCTGTTTCGGAGATCGGTCCCCGGCCTGCGGATCGACTTCCGCCCGGTTCAGCGGGGCATAGGGGCGGGCAACCTCGGGGACTGGGTCGCGTTCGAGCGCGCGCACCGGGAAGCAATTGAGCGGACGCCATCAGGGGCGCTTCTCGTCCTCCTGAACTCCGACACCGTTGTGTCGATCGAGACCATGCGGGTCGTCGACGCGGCGCTGCGGGGGAAGGTCAAGGTCGGCGTCTCGGTGGGAATCCGGACGCTGATCGACGGCAACGTCTGCCCGATAGGCGTGACTGCGGATGTCCTAGCGCGGTGGTGCTGGTCGCATCGGCATCACCTGACCGACGATATGCTGTGGGGAACCGGGGCCGCGCAGCAGCCGACGCAGATGTTCTTCCAGCACGACGACCAAGACCGGGACGTCTCGATGCACTGCTTCCACCTGACGCCGATGTTCATCGTCAAGGACCGGGAATTGAAGTTCGGCGGGACCATCGATGACGGGATGCTGGCGAACTACGACGACCACGAGATCGCCTATTTCCGGGACCGGCCGTTCGTGGTGGCGGAGCTTTCGCCGTTCGACAAGCATCACCCGCACGGCAAGCCTTTGACCAGCGTCGAGGCGGTGACGATGGACGGGACGCGCCGGGTCCAGCCGGCCCACTTGCGGAATTTCAAGCAGCAGTTCACCGTGTTCGGGAAGCCGCCGCTGCATCCCGCCGCGCAGGCGATCATCGGGGCGCTGGAGAAAATCCGTGTTTGAGTGGCGCCGCGTCTTGGACTACCATCGCTGGCATCGAAGGCGCCACGTCTTCCTGTTCGTCGACGGGTACGTGCACGAGCTTCACCCGCACAAAAGGATTTGCATCATGGTTCAAGTCACCGCCGGCCACGAGATCGACATGGCGATCGGCCAACTCGATACTCAGGGGAATCCGATGATCACGCCGGTGGCGTTCGATTCGCCTCCCGTCTGGACGAACGCCCCGAGCGCCCCGGGCATCGACACGCTGACACCATCTTCGGACGGCACCACGGCGGTCCTGACGACCCTGCCGGGCGACGCGAACTCGACCGACACGGTCACCTTGGCCTGCCTCGTCGGCGGCGTGTCCTACGGCGCGACGCTCGCGGTCGCGATCTCGGTCGCGCCTCAAGTGCTCGGCAGCGTGACGATTCTCTCCACCGTGAAGTGATCGAACTCCGCCTCACCGACCAAGAGCTTCAGGCGCTCGTCGCGCCGCGCCTCGTCGCGCGGCTCCGCAAGGCCGGGTTCAAGATGGGCCGGACGGAAGGCGAGTTCCCGTCGTCGATGTTCGTTCCGATCAGCCTGGATCTGGTCGGTTGGTGCAGTTTCACGCGGGACGCCGACGGGTTCTGGACGATTCAGCAGGACGAGACCCGGATCGCGGAGGTCGTCGCGGACGCGCACGAGATGCACTACGAGGCGATCACCGGGCGGGAATCGCCGCGGGCTTAGGTCGCCGGGCCGAAGAAGGTCTTCCACCAACTCGGTTTCGCCGGCGCGATCTCGACGACGCCCCTCTCGGGATCGTGGACGATCATCGGAACGTGGTCGGGCGGCAGTTTGACCTGAAGCATGGCGGTAGGCTCGAGCGCGACCTTCTTGATCTTCACCTTCGGCTTTTTCTTCGACACGATGGCCTCCTATTTCTCCGGGGCAGCGATGTTGGGCAACGGCTCGCGGTCGGGCGGGATGGGCCGGACCTGGCTCTGGTGGTTGCGCTGGAAGTCTTCGCATAGGTCGTGCTGATGGCCGGTCATGGCATTGCAGCGACCAGACGATTCGAACGAATCGTTGACCAAGATCACGTAGAAAACGCCCGCCGTGACGCAAAGCAGCACCACCAAAAGCAAGATGGTGCCGCCGATTCGGAGGGCGCGTTTCATGGGCCGGGAGGGTTCGGGCCCCGACCCCACCAGTTGTAACCCGATAGTGAGGGCCAAAAGAGCTGGTAGAGGATCAGGATGACGACCAGCACGAAGATCACCTTGAGGATGACGATGACCATGCCCGGGAGAACAAGGCCGATGGTCGTTAGCACCCAAAGGATGAGATAGAACGCGAGCGCGACGAAGCAGATGTAGATCAACGCTCGAACGACTTGTCCAAACATGGTTTCCTCCTTCGGAGGGAGAGCGCGAGCATATTTTGTCGCTCCCGTAATCCTGTGGTAAGGAACCATCATACCACCTTTTAAGTTCCAGAGGGTTGGGGACCATGCCGCTCGAATCGGGTTCATCCCGCGAAACGATCAGCCACAACATCAAGGAAATGGTCGAAAGCGGCCACCCGCAAAGCCAAGCCGTTGCGGCCGCACTTTCAAAATCTCGCGGCGACACTATCCCCGCTGGCCTGAATACCGTCATCGACGCGGTCTGCTCGATGTGCGACAGCATCGACAAGATGACCGCGCGGCTCGGGGCGCACTGCGATGACCGACGGGTGATTGGCGGTGTCGGGCACGGCGATGTCGAGAAAATAACGGCGGTGGACGAGTGGTCAGAAGAAGCCCGAGAAGCGGCCGCGCGTGCGAAAGGCAAAGGCGTCGCTGAACGGCTGGCGGCGAGAAAAAAGGAACGCGAAGCCGGGAGAGATCGGGACCTTACGAATCTGGGCAACGGACCGATGGCCTGGAGCGGGGTTAATAAAAAATGACCCGCGGCGAACGGTTTACCATCGGTCGTCAGCTCTGTCAGGATTTTCTGCGCGGCGACGCTGATATTGCGGCGCTCGGAGAAGGCAATCGCCGGAATCTTCATCAATGCCCGAAGTGTGAAGGCAATCGGGCATGGTACGACAACTGCCACGGCGACCATCACGACGGCGGCTGGGAGACGTGCCAGCCCGGTGCCTATGCTGACCCGCCGGAAGAAGACGAATGAAAGCCGCCGGAATCCTTTTCGTTTCGATGAACGGCAACGCGCTCTTCCTGCGCCGGACCGCGAGCGCACCCGATTGTGCGGCGTGCTGGGATTTCCCCGGCGGCGGCCAAGAAGGCGAAGAGACGGCCGAACAGACCGCCATCCGCGAGACCCGCGAGGAGATCGGCCACGTCCCTGACGGCATCCGAATACTGCACACCCGAACCCGATCCGGCTCCGCGCTGCAAGGCGTGGCTGGTCCCGGCGCGTCGCCGCTTGGCAACCCTGTTGACGGCGGCGCGCCGACGGCCCCTTCGATCATTCCGGCGATGCCGGTCGATGTGGATTACACGACGTTCCTGCAAAAAGTGACGAACGAGTTTGTCCCGGAGCTCAACGACGAGCACGACGGCTACGCCTGGTCGCCGATCACGGCGCCGCCCGAGCCGCTGCATCCGGGGTGTCGCATCGCGCTCGACCGTCTGTCGATGGACGAACTCGCCGTCGCGCGCGCCATTTCCGAAGGTCGGCTGACGTCGCCGCAACGCTACGAGAACGTCACTTTGTGGGCGATTCGCATCACCGGGACGGGCGCTTCGTATCGGCCGAAGGTCAACGAGTTCGTCTTTCGCGACCCTACCGACCACATCAATCCCGACGCACTGGCCCGCTGCAACGGCCTGCCGGTTATCTTCAAACACCCCGCCAAGGCGCTCCTGAACAGCGAGGAGTTTGCTAATCGTATTGTGGGGACCATTTTTTTGCCGTATGTTGCCGGCGATGAGGTCTGGGGCATCGCCAAAATCTACGACGATGAAACCAACCGGCTTTTAGACGAGGAGAACCTTTCCACTTCCCCCGGCGTGAACTTCAAGGACTTCAAGGTCAATCGAAGTCTGCGCATGGAGGACGGTTCGAAGGTTCTCATCGAAGGCAAACCGAGTCTCGTCGACCACGTCGCGATCTGCGAGTTGGGCGTCTGGGACAAGGGCGGCGACCCGAGCGGCATTCGTTCCGAATCACGAGAGGACACAGCGATGGCTGACGAAGACGAGAAGGAAAAGAAAGCCAAGGAAGACGCCGCGAAGGCCGATGCAGCCAAAAAGGATGCCGAAGAGGCCGAGAAGAAGGCCAAGGAAGACGCCGCCCGCAAGGACGCGGACGCCGGAAAGTCCCTCGACGAAAAGCTCTCCCACGTTCTTGACGCCGTCACCGGTTGCATGGACGCCGTGAAGCGGGTCGACGCCCGGATGGACGCGATGGACGAGGAGAAGAAAAAAGCCGACGCGGCCAAGAAGGACGAGTTCCCCGACAAAGAGGCCGAAAAGACCGCCGCCGATAAGGCGAAGAAGGACGCGGCCGACAAGGAGGAGGAGGAAAAAAAGAAGGCCGATGCCGCCAAGAAAGACGAAGAGGACAAGGCGAAAACCGACTCCGCTGGGCTGGGTGATCGGATCGCCGCCGTCGAGCGCGCCGTCAAGGCGACCGACGCGAAGATCACCCCGATCCCGGACGACGACCATTCCCGCCTCGCCGACGCTTGGGCGATCGCGGACGACGCCTGCCGGGCGCTCGGCATGAACGGTCCCCGCGCCATGCCGGGCGAGACCTCCGCGCAGTTCCGGCGCCGGGTGGTCAAGCTGCTCAAGCCGCACAGCGCGACCTGGAAGGACGTCGACATCGCCACGGCCGCCTACGCAGACGAAGCGATGTTCGCCGTGGTCGAGAAACAGGTCCTCACCGATGCCGCGAGGGCCGCGCGCGACCCAGCCAACGTCGCCGGCGACAAGCTCCGGATGATCGAGCGCAAGAACGATGGCCACACGATCCGCGAGTTCGTGGGCCAGCCGAGGACTTGGATGAACGACTTTGCCGGGCCGATCCAACTACGGGGCGAAGGCAAGTTTCTTCACGAGAACCTCGGCAAGAACTGACATCCGCTCAACAGGGTCCCGAAGGCTAGAGAACACTTTAGGAGAACCAGATGGTCGCGTCCGTCACCTTCCAGCCCTACGTCCAGAGCGGCGGCAATACTGGGCTTTTCAACGTTCAGTCCAGCGGCTATCGGCAGGGCACGGCTATGCCCGATCCTTCCACGCGCTACCGCCTTCGCGGTGCGCTTCTGGCGACGACCGAAACGCTTCCGATGTGGGGCGGTGTCGGTGTCTATGCCAACGTCCCCGGCGGCGGCTATCCCGGCACTCAAGGCGTTCCTGGTTCCCCGAGCGGATCGCTCGGGCCCATCGTCGGCCGCGCGACGGCGCTGACGGGCACGTTCAAACTCGCCGGCTTCTCGGTCACCGACGAAGCCTATGGCATGATCACGTCGCCGCAGTCTCCGGTCCCCCTCGCGGGCTCCGGGATGCAGGTCAACTACTATCCGCTCGGTTCGCTGGCGCGTATCGTTGTTGCCTGCGACCCCGGCTTGGTTTCACTCCGCGGCGGCACGACCTACCAGCCGGCGGTCGCATGGGATTTCACGAACCAGCTTCTTGTCCCCGAACTCGGAACGCTGGTGATCTCGTCCGGCACCTACGTCTCCGCCACCGGCGTGATCACGCTGACGATGGCGGTCGCTCCGACCTTCAGCCCCGGCGACTCGCTCACTCTTGCATCGCTCACCGGCACCGGCGCTTTTGCCACGCTCGACGGCACCTGGACGGTTCTGACCGTTGTCGGTTCCGTGGTCACTTTGCAGGGTCCGGTTGCTGCCGGCGCGGCGACCATCACCGGCGGCAACGCCACGGTCGGCGGCGTCGCAAGCGCAGCCCTTCCGGTCAATGTCCTCGACATCAACCCATCGAACTCGGAGACGGTCGTCTACAACGCGACGACGGGGTTTGCGACGTACAACTTTTCGGGGGCGTGTGCCCTTATCCAGATCTGATTCGGAAAACTGAAAACGCGAAAGTCTCGCGATCAAAACGAGGAGAATGAAAAGTGATCCAGGCCCACGCGTATGTCACATTGAACCCCTCGTTCATCGAGCCGGAGTTTCTCATCCAGTACAGCCAAGCGTCGGGGTTCATCGACCTCCTCGCTGAAGGTCAGATGCGGGTTCGGCTCTCGGAGGACGATCTGATCGTCTACATGAAGCAGATGAACTTCCGGTCGAAGATAGCGGCCAATACCGCCGGCTCGCAGGAACTTCCGGGCGTCGACATCGCGACCTCGATGATCTCGGCTCCGACCTATCTGCTTCAGGTCCGCAACCAGTACAATCACCACGACGTCGCCGCCGGCTCCCGGTGGGGCTTCGCGGTGCCGGAGGCCTACCGTCTCGGTGGCCGGCAAGCGAACTACCAGCTCGCCCGCGACGCTTGCCTTTTCGGCATGAACCCGCAGAACGGCGAAGGTATTATCAACGCGCCGGGCGCGACCGCCATCAACCTGCCGCCGGACACGTTTGGTAACTCGACGGTCGTGACCTACGACAACGGGCAGTTTGCCTTCCTGATTGCGCAGCTCGTTTTGAATATCAAGTCGCGGACCTACCAGCTTGGTCTCGGCAAGAAGATCACGATCCTTGGGCCGCAGCGTACGCTCGGCTTGTTCGAGTACAACATCGTCCAGCTTGTCCAGTATCAGCGCCCGGGCGCCGGCACGACGTCGACCGCCGGAACCATCAAGGAAATCTTGATGGCGAACGGCGACACACTGATCTGGGCCTACGACGATACGCTGATCGGCGCCGGCGCTGGCGGGACGGACGCGATCATCATCTGTATGCCCGAGGTCGACAAGCCGAAGGGCGACCAGCCGGTCAACACGAACATCTTCGCCAGCCTGCTTCCCGGCTCGAAGGTTTGCCTGACGCAATATTGCGACATGGCAGCCCCGCGTGAGATCGTATCGCCGATGGCCGGCGGCGCGACGGACTTCCTGCAGGAATGGAGAATAAGTTCAGGCTGGGCAGTACGTTCGGCTGCGCTCACGATTTTGAGTGCCCAGTACCAATAAACCCCGCCGCAAACTAAAGCCGGAGGGGAGTGGGCGATTCTAGATAGCCCACTCCCCCGAGGCGTGCAGGGGTCGCTTTTTCAACAGGGAAACGAAAACACCATGGCGAAGCTGTACATTTCGAACGTCTCGCGGCAAGAGCAGATCGTTTGCTATCGGCTGGACTACGGCAAAGACGGCGAGCTGAAAGACACCAATCGCCGATTTGAGCCCGCGAAGCAGCAGCCGATTCCGCCTGGTCGACAGGTCATGATCGGCGGCGACATGCACATGCGCCAGATCGAGGACATCGTCGAGCAACTCAAGCCCTATGGCCTGATTGGCGCGCTTGATGCGCCGCGGCAGCACAGAGTTGCGACGCTGGTATTCAATATCGTCAACCCGGTCCCGACGAAGGTGATGGAAAGCGTCCGTGATACAAACGCGGAGCTGCAAACCGCTGAAGGCATTGAACGTCGCAAGAAGGCTGCTGTAGCGACGAATGAGATGGTCCAAAGCGCGGTTGCAAGCCAATTCCTCGAAAAGGGAATCCCGGACGAGCCGGCCGACAAGACGATCATCACATTCGAGCAGCAGGAACAGAGCGACGCCGGGGAGAAGACCATCGCGGAGGGCTACCGCGTCGAGGCCGGCGCCGCCGCCCCGCCGAAGAACAAGGGCGGCCGTCCGCGCAAGATTCGGTGAGCGATGACGGCCCCGCAGCCGACGCTCGCTGGTTTTCAGGATTTCATCGTCAACACGATGCAGATCAGCACGACGGTCCTACCGTCGAGCTCGCCGGTCATCCCGTTTGCGCTTTCCGTTGCGATGGGAATCGTTAACCAGCAGCTATGGTGCATCCCTATCCCGAACACCGATGCGGCGGGCGTCCAACTTAATACTGGCGGGTTTTCGATCTACTCGCTGGCGGTCTACAATCTCGCAGGATCGAACCTGCTGTCCTACGCGCAAGACCTACCGAACGCGGCTATCATCCCTGGTAGTGTGAGCGACCGATACCCGAAGGGGCTTCCGTTCTTCGCCTATTCTCGGCTGCAATGGCAGATCAACGCCTTTGTCTCAGGCGTTGTTCAATCGACGGCCGACGAATCGACTTCGATGTCGCTGGTCGTCCAAGATGCGGCGAAGAACTTTACCCTTGCCAACCTTCAAGCCTTGAAAGACCCGTGGGGTCGGCAGTACCTTTCGCTGGCCCAAAGTTACGGACCATCGACGTTCGGCATCAGTTAAGGAACCGCTATGACCGCGACATCATTCGGCAGCGCCGGACTCGTCAATACGCAGCTCAACATCAACCAGCCGATGGTCCTAAAGACCTCGGCAGGAGGGGTTCTAACGGTGAACGTCACGGTCGCTGGGTCGACCGCTGGCGCCATCTATGACTCGCCAACCACAGGCGGAAACGGGACCGGCAGTCTCATCGCGACGCTGCCGAATACGGTTGGTCCGATTAACATCTCGTTCCCCTGCCAGACCGGCATTACGGTCGTCCCGGGCTCGGGGCAATGCGTTTCTGTCGTCTACCAATAGGCGGGTAGCGATGCCCATACTTCACCTCGGAGTAATTGACCGAATCGCGCTATAATTGGCCTATGGGGCTGATTTATTACGGCTATCTGCACGCGCGTCCAGACGGCTCAATCTTTTATGTCGGAAAGGGCAAAGGGCGCCGTGCTTGGGACTTCTCCCCCAAGCACCGTTCACCGCGCCATCGCGAGATCATGCGCGAATATGGGGTCTCGACTATCCAAGTCAGTCTAATTTACGCTGAAACGGAAACTGAAGCGTTCGCTATTGAGCGGGAGTGGATCTCATCGCTTCAGAGAGCTGGTATTCGGCTCATAAATCTAACTGAGGGCGGAGAAGGAGTTCCTTTGACGCCAGAGATGATTAAACAGCGTGCTGCTACTCTAAGAGCAACCAATTTGTTACCAGAGGTAAAGCGGCGGCGCAGCAAAACGATAAGCCTCAGGTATCAGGACCCGGAATACAAAGAGCGGTTTGACGTTCTCATGGCAACCGTTGCACGTCGCCCTGATGTTTTGCCAAAAAAGCAAGCGGCTATTGAACGTGTTCGTGCTGACCCGGAAATTGAGACGCGTCGAATTAAATCAATGAAATTGGCATTCAGTAAGCCGGAATATAGAGAACTAAAACGCCAGATCTCCCTTAAAGGTGGCAATAGACCGCCGACCTATCATGGAGGTGATCATCCAATGGCGAAAAAAGTGATCTGCATCGAAACGGGAACGATCTTTCCGACTGTGAGGGCCGCGATAGCGTGGTTGAAGGCAAACGGGTCATCGCGCAAAGCGGAGCCATGTGCTATTGTCGCAGCCTGCCGTGGCCGTCAAAAATCGGCTTATAAATTTCATTGGAAATATGTGAAGCCCGTCAAATGATTTTGCATTTAGGTGTCCAGGACATTTTGTACCAACCTCCGCAGCCGACGGGACCACAGCGCAAGGCTCCGAAGCGCGTCCCGAAGAAGCCGCGCGCGAAGATTCATAAGCGGTGGGCGGCGAAGTATCAGAACATCACGACGGGCGACGTCGCGGAAATCCTCGAAGCGAAGTACCACATCTTCGAGATTTTCTACCGCGAACACGAGCAGGACGTGGCGAACGACGTGACCGACTCGATGCGAGGCGCGGTCGAAAGCTATCTCATGGGCGCGCCGCTGAACCTCAACCCGTTCGGCTCGGCGACGTCGTCGATTGAAAATCGGATGAAGCAGTTCTTGGCGAACAGCGAGATGGAGAAGATCGGTTTCCCCGGCGTGCCGACGCAGGCCGCGATCGAAGGGATCAGCCACCGTTTCAAAAACCCGCGGACCGGCGTCCGGCGCCCGAGTTTCGTGGACACTGGATTATATTTGGCTAGTATGACCGCATGGGTCGATTAGCCTACGTCTACATCGTCTTTCGGCCGAATGGCGTCCCGCTTTATGTCGGCAAAGGCTCTGGCGAACGTCTAGGCCGCCACGCTGCGCGTGCGCAATCAAACCCGCACTATGGCGCAGTTCTGAAACAAGCTGGTGGAAAGTTGCCCGTCGCTGTCGTCGCTCGTGGGTTAACAGACCGCGAAGCCTATGCGCTCGAAAAACTTCTCACATGGGCTATTGGCATCGAATCGGAAGGTGGACCACTCGTGAACTGCGGCCACGGGGGCCATGGAGGGCCGTCCGGTGTTAAGAGATCGAAGGAGTTTCGCGCTAATCGACGAGTCAAGGCGATCGAGGCGTGGCAAGACGAAACGTTTCGGGCGAAGATGCTTCGGCCAGATCGCCTCCGGTACCGAAACACGAGCCCCAGATCGGAAGCATTCAAGGCCGCCGTATCCAAAACGATGATGGGGAATACTCATACGCTCGGGTTTAATCATTCCGAGGAATCGAAAGCTTTGATGAGGGAGAGGTGGGCTGATCCGGAATGGAGAGAGCGTGAGATGGAGCGCCGTCGGTTAGAGCAGGACTATTCGGGAAATGCCAAAAAGGGTTGGGTAACGCGAAAAGCAAATATCGCCAAGAGGAACGCATAATGGCCGGCGCACAGGAAGCCCTCACCGCGAAGAACCCTATGGCGGCCGACTTGGCTGCTGGCGTCGAGGCCTTATCGCGCGTCCAAGAAATCACGTTCACCAAATATATCCGTCTTGTTCTTCCCCTCGATGGCTACGTTTTCTTTGTGAATGCTGCAATCGTCAGCCGGTCCGCACTCGCCAACTCGGCCCTCGTTAACAAGGTGCGGCCGGACCAATTTCCCGAGACGGTAGCCGACGCTCCGACGTTCAACGCCAAGGGCTCGCTGCACTACGCGACGGACCTGCGCCAGGAGGCCGGGGAATATTACGGCGCCGAACGCATGGTCTTCACGGCCGAGGAGCCGGTGAACGATCTCTCGGCCATCGCGCCGGGCACGCTCTGGATTGGCGAGTTTGAAGGCAAACGTTTCGCGTTCTCGAGCCGGTCGTCATTCTACATGCAAGCCGATCTTTTCCATTACGTCGGATTTGCAGTTTATCCCGATATGGAGACGCAGATCATCGACAATCTGTCGGGCTTCGACTCAACGAACGTTATCGTCTCGAACAGCCTCCCGGCGTGGCTGGCGCTCAACGGCCGCAACCCGGTCTACGGGTTCAATACGCTCGGGGTCACGCTCTTCCCGTCTTTCCTCTCCCCGCAGAACGAGCCGCCGCCGTTCGGAACGGTCGACATTCCGCCGGAGTCGACCGAGGCGCTGGCATCGGCACCGACGATTGACCCGGCAACCTCGACGCACGTCCAGCTTTGCGCGGAAACGGTCAAGATCACGCTGTGGGGAACGCGCAATTTCAGGGCGCTCGATTTTGTCGATGCCGTCTATCAGTACAGTTCCGACTTTGAGCCGTTCGGAATTATGAACATGCCGGTGGTGCAGGACGAAAAACGGACGCAAGCCGAACTCGGGACCATTGCGATGAAGAAGTCCGTGACTTTCAAGGTGAGTTATTTACAGAACCGCATAAACGACATCGCGCGGCAGTACATCACCAGCGCAATCCCGAGTTTTTACATCGGGTCGTCCTAACGTCTTTTGTAAAGTGATGGTGCCAGCGGCACGGATTCGAACCTGCGACCTGAGCCTTACAAGGACCCTGCTCTACCATCTGAGCTACGCCGGCGTATTGTGGTTTTGGTCTGGGCGGCCGGATTTGAACCAGCGACCTCCTGATTCCAAGTCAGGCACTCTAACCAAGCTGAGCTACGCCCAGATGCGCCCTACCGCGCTGGCGTCGTCGGTGTAGGGTAGCTGGCGGCCCTGCATGGATTTGAACCACGATCTCGGCGTTCAAAGCGCCGCGTCCTGCCGTTGAACGACAGGGCCGCGCTTCGTTGCTGGTCGGTGGCGATCATGGTGCGGGCCGGATAGCACCTATCCTTGAACGTAGCAACCGCCCACGGTATTGTGGCCGAAGGGGTTGCCGTCATGGACATCGCTGATCCGACGAACGTCGTCGCGCCCGCCTATCTCGGGGCAATGTGGTTCGATGCCGCTTCGAACGTGTTCTACCAGGCGCGCGGGCTCACCGCGGCGGACTGGCGGTTCGTCCCGCCGGCGGACATGGTCGGGTCGTTCGTCAAGATTTACGACCAGTTCTACGGCATCCCCGAAGACGACCCCAAGAACGCCGATGCCGCGACCAGATACGGCGATGCCAAACTGGTCCGGGACACGATGGCGCTGTCCGGCGTCGAGGTCCTCGGGCTCGGCGGTCTTCGCTGGCGCGCGGCAAACGGGACCGATGTTTTCATGGTCCGGCTGCGGTTCCGCAAGGTCAACGGATTCATGCTGTTCGCCGGCTTTGCCAAGGAGGCGCGGGCCTACGCGATGCCGGAGGGCGTCGGGTTCGAGATGTCGAATGGGTTCTTGCGGTTTGCCAGCAATAGTCGGGAAGTCTATCCAGGGGAGATCGTCGTGTTGCGCATTGAAGCGGAGCATTGGGCCGCTAAGGCGTTTGTCAATGATGATCCGCTCGGTGAGATTTCGATCGAATCATTGCCGCCGACTCCGGTCGTCGCACTCCTCGACATCGGCCCGGGCCCGCGGCCGGTGGCGCCGGGATACGAGCACGCGCTCAAGCGGAATGTGGAGCGATTACCAGTTTCGGTGGTCAATGTCGGCGCACCGCTGAAAGCCTGAATCAAGCGCCGACCTTTTTCGGAGATAGAACCCGATGAGCGACTCCAAAACGGAAGTGAAGGAACTAATCGCCAAGGCGGCTAAGGCCGAGAGGCCTGACGACGCCATGAAGTTTGCCCAGGCGGCTCTCAATGCGGCGAATGCCTTATGCTCGCTGGGCGAGGCTAAGGGCACCGGATTTTAGAAAAATGGGGCCGCGTCCTCACGGCGCGGCCCCGCATTTAACCGCCGACAGAGGACCAAAATGATCCAGCACGGCATCAAGCGCCGGATGGTCATAGCCGTCCCGGCATGGGGGGATTACGTCAAGGTCTTCCTCGGCCCCGTTTTGCGCAGCCACAGGGCGGCCATAGCCGAGCTTCAGCGCGAGACGGGCGGGACGGTCGATATTCGGTACGTCGTGATGACGGACGCGCCAGAGGCCGTCTCTAGGGCGCTGGGGGGCTATCCGCTGACCCTCGTCCCGCTGCCCACCTCGTCCGGCCTCGTCTTCCAAACCCTATGCGACGGCCACCGGGAGGCCATAGAGGCGGCCCGGGAGGGTGACCGGGTCGTTCTCCTCAATGCCGACATCATGGTCTCGACGGGCGCCTTCGCGGCCATCGAGCGCGCCTTCCGGCGGGGCAAGAAGGCCGTGGTCTGCGGCGGGACGCGGACGCTGCTCCGCCCTTGGCACCGGTATCCTCCGCCGCTGCCTGGGCGCGCGCTCGCCTGGTGGGCGTACCAGCACGCGCACCCGATTACGAAACTGATGTTTTGGGGCACCGGCACGACCGGCTATCCGTGCACGGTCTATTTCAGGAAGGGTGACAACGTCGTGCTGCGAGGTTTTCACATCCACCCGATCGCCATCGTCAAGGACCGGGATCTTCCGTTCTCAGGCTCGATCGACCTCAACCTGATGGACAACTACCGCTTCGAGGAGACGCATCTCGTGACCGATTCGGCTGAACTCGCCATCGCCGAAATCTCCGCCGAGTGGAAGAAGCACGACGATTCGGGGAGACCTTTCGATGTCGCGACGATCACGGAGTGGGCAATCAGGGGCGCGCGATCAAGCCACTGGTGGAATTTCCGCCATCGTATTATCATCGCCGGAGATGCAACGGCCGACGCAGGGGACACGGCGGTCGCCGAGGAAGTTCTAAGGCTCTGTCCCTATACCGCTGCCCTTGAGGCGGCGCTCTGACACAGAGGAACTGCCGCTATGCCCCAAGGTCCCATTCAGGTCATCGACTTTGCCGACGGCACGAAAACCGCCCTCAACGTTAACCAGCCGATTGCGCTATCCGGCAGAATGCTCGCCAGCATCAACGTGGTCACGGCCGGGACCGGCGTCGGCACGATCTACGACTCGGCATCGACGGCGAACTGCACCACGGCGAACGCGGTCTGCCCGATTCCGGACACGGCCGGCGGGACCACGGTTGCTCTCGGCATTCCCGTTCAGAACGGCATCGCCATCCAGCCCGGCGCGGGGCAGATGCTCACGGTGGTCTACCGCTGATCCGCGGCTTCTGATTCGCCCTCGAAGGGAAGGCCGCCATGACAAATCCCATAGTCAGCGTAAGCGTGAGCGTACAAATCGCGCCGGCGCCATCGACGCTGCAAAAGCAGGGTGCCTTCATCTCGCAAGGATCGACGAACACGTCCCCGGGGACGATGTCGCTGCTGACGCAGTATTCGGGGCTCGCGTCCTTGCTCAAGGGCGCGCTGGCAATCTCTTCGCTGACCTACGCCGGCGGCACGATCACGGCGATCACGGCGACCCCGCACGGTTTTGCTATCGGCGACACGATCGAACTGACGATCGCGGCGGCGGCTCCTTCCGGCTACAACGGCACGTTCCTCTGCCAGATCACCGGCACGTCGTCCTTCGCTTACGTCGTTCCGTCGAACCCCGGCGCCAACACCGCGCCCGGAACTTACACCGAGGAAGACGTCGCCGAACTCGTCGCGATGGCGACCACGTTCTTCGCCCAAGGTTCCGCGCAGGCAGTCTCCATCCTCGAGCTTGGGCCCGGCAACGCCTCCGACGGCGTGACCTTCCTGACGGCTTGGATCGCGGCGAATCCCGGCACGTTCTATTCCTTTCTTGTTCCTCGCTACTGGGATGGCAACGCCTCGTTCCTGGCGATGCTCGGCAACTTCAATGCCACGACGGCAAAACTCTACTTCTTCGTCACGACGACGCTTGCCACCTACGGCCTCTACACGTCGCTCCAGAAGTGCTGCGTGCCGCTGATCGAGGCGCCGGCCTACGGCGCGTGGGCGGCGAACGCTCTCACAGCGCTTTCCTTCAGCGCCGGGTCCGGGGCGGGCAACGTCACCGCGACGACCACAACGGCTCACGGCGTCCTACCGGGGCAGTATTTCACGATCTCGGGATGCATCCCGGCCGCCTACAACGGGACCTTCCTGGCGTTGCCCGGCACGACCGGAAGCACGCTGGTCTACGCGGTGGCCTCGAACCCCGGACCGGAGACGACGCTCGGCACGCTCGTTGCCAGCCAGTACACGTCGGGCGGAATCCCGGTCACCGAGTTCAGCCTCGCGGCGGTCTTCTGGGTGACGCTGAACTACAGCCCGTCGTCGACGAACAAGGTGACGCAACTCAACCAAGCCTTCGTGGTTGGGGTGACGCCGTTCCCGTTGCAGGGCAACGCGGCACTGCTGACGACGCTCAACGGCGCGGCGATCAACGTGATCGGAACCGGCGCGCAGGGCGGCATCTCGAACACGCTGGTCCAGGGCGGATTCACCAAGGACGGGAATCCGTTCAAGTACTGGTATTCGATCGACTGGGTACAGATAAACCTCGCCCAAGCCGTCACCGCGGCGATCATCAACGGCGCGAACAATCCGCAAAACCCGGTCGATTACAATCAAGCCGGCGTCAACGTCCTGCAGCAAGCGGCCGTCAACACGATGAACACCGGCATCGGCGACGGCCTCGTTCTCTATCCGACCAAGGGAACGACACTGAGCGCACCTGCTTTCCAAGCCGCGCTCGACGCCGGGACCTACAACACGAACACGCTGGTCAACGCTGATCCGTTCGCGAGCTACGTGGTCGAGAACCCGAACGATTACGGGCTCGGGCGCTACAACGGCATCTCCGTGATTTACACGCCGCTGCGGGGATTCCAGACGGTGCTTATCAACGTCGTGGTGTCGAACTTCGCGGGATGAGGAACTGAAACATGGCCGGTCCAGGAAATCCCCTCGTCGCGCAAGGTGTTTTGAACCGGATTCGCGGCTCAGTCGTCTGGGCAAACTTCTCTGCGCTGAACGTCACGGCGCCTTATCTCGACAAGGAAGGTATTAACCTTCGGCTCGAAGGTGAGATGTCGATGCAGCACGGCACGATGTCGGGTATCGTGCAATCGCCCGAACCATACGTTCCAGTGTCGGTCGTCATCGCCCTGTTGAAGACGCAGGCGCTATCCGATTCCTATAAGACGCAGTTCGAAGCAAACGCAGTGCTCGGCCCAGGAACCGTCTGGCCGGACGTTTCGACTGGATTGTCGCAGTTCAACCTGCACAACATGTCGATCCAGAGCGTCGGAGACCTTCTCTTCAACGGCACCACGCCGATTTTTGCTGTGACCTGCCGCGGGTTCTACTTGGTAAATTCGTCCATCTGGAATTAAATCGTCGTCAAGTAGTCAACAGGGGCATTACTTTGCGCATCGACCGCCGCTTGAATCTCATTGTGCCGATCTACGGCGAGGAGGTGCCGCGGCGCGACGCCTCCGGCGCCATCGTCATGGCAGACGGCGAGCCGGTAATGGATCAGCCGGTGATCGCCCATGTTCACTCGATACCGTTATCGACCGATGTGGTTGATCGGTACTTCATGATTCTCGGACAGACCTACACGACGATTTTCACGCAAGGACTCGGCATTGTTGGGGGACCACCCTTCGCGATGCGAATCCTCAAGATGCTCGCGACACAGCAGAAGATTTGGGAAGACGATCCCCAATCCGGGCTGGTCGGCGTCAAGCACGGTGTGATCGACGAAATGATAAGATTGACGACCGTTGCCGTTCCAGAGGGCAATGGCTGGATGGGCGTTCCGCTCGACATTGCTGTGGGTCGCAATTTCATCACGGCGGAGGACAAGGCGGAGGTCGAGAACGCCATCGTTTTTTTTATTGTCGGTTCGGCGACGCTGCCTCTCGCGCAGCGCAAGGCGGTACTGATAGCCGCAGCAAATGCGTCGGGTGCTCAAATATCGCCGTTGAGCTTTACGGAGTTCACGGATTCCTTGAAGACGTCGACCGGGATCGTCAGTTCTGGCGAGAAGTCCCCTGCTCCTGCTCCCGCCGCGCCCGGACCTGCGAATGCGATGGTGGACGGGAAACCTGTATCGGTGCCAGTTTAAGCTACGCCGCCGGAGAGGGCTTCGCGGAGTTCGTCGGCGACGTCGAGGGCTTCCGCTACGCGACCGCGGCGGAGTGGCGTGATAGGCTGCTCCTCGCCCTCCTGATGAAGAAGGCGCCGTGACGTGACTGTAAAATCGATCATCGATGTGGATTTGAACGATGCCAAGTTCATGGCGTTCAAAAAGCTGCACGACCAATACACGGCCGCGCTCGCGAAGGCGCCAGCCCAATGGTCGATGGTCAATGCTGCAATCGGGAAGACCACAGAGTCGACGCGCAAGCAGTTGACCGTAACGCGCCAACTCGCGGCGGAGGCGGCGAAGGTCCCGGCGTCGCTCGAAGCCGCTGTCGTGAAGTGGACAGCAATCGACCGAATCACCCGGAACGTCGCGGGGACGGTCGGCTCGATCGCGCAGTCGATCTTCCGCATCGGGGCGGTGACCGGTGTGGTTGGGGGTTTGTTAGGGCTGGGAGGCCTCTTCGGCATTGATCGGATGGCCTACGGCGCTGCGGCGGGGCGGCGATCATCGCTCGGCCTAGGCCTCGGCTACGGCTCACAGCAGTCCTTCGGCGCGAACTTCGGCCGGCTGGTCGACCCCGAGTCGTTCCTGTCCGCCGTCGCCGGAGCGAAGTTCGACGTCAACCAGCGGGTCGGCCTCCTCGGCGCCGGGCTGACGCAGGGAGACTTGGCTGGCGATACGGCGCAGACCGCCGTCGCCTTGCTGCAGAACCTCAAGCGGATCGCCGACACGACGAACCCGGTGCTATTCGGCCAGGTCATCGGTGCCCGCCGCTTGGGGCAGTTCGTCTCCCCGGAAGACCTGGAACGGCTCCGCAACACGTCGCCGCAGGAGTTTCAGCAGCTCCTCCGCGGCTACCAGACCAACGTCGGGAAAAACAACGTTCCGGGAGACGTCCTGAAGGGTTGGCAGGACTTCACGACGCAGCTTCAGAACGCCGGAAACTCGATCTTCAACACGTTCGTTCGGGGACTTTCCCCTCTCGCCCCGGGACTGACGCGGCTGTCCGACGCGGCGGAAAAGACGATCCACAGCTTCATGGCGTCGCCGGCTCTCGGGGATTGGATCAAGAAGGTCGACGTCGGGCTCGAGAAGTTCGCCGGCTACGTTGGCACGCCGGAGTTTCAGAAGAACGTCGAATCGTTCGTCGAGGGGCTTTCGAAGCTCGCGTCGACGGTATGGCGATTCGTCCAATGGTTCGGCGGCGGGACGGGCGGTGCGCACGTCGCAGACCGCGCCAAATGGGCGCGGCTTCACGGTATGGGCCTCGAAACGTCAGGGGAGATGCGCGCGCGCCGGGCGGCCGGAACGGAAACCGCGCTCGGGCAACTCGGCCGCATCTTCGGGATCGGCGGCGGCACGATGACGATGGACCAGCTTATGGGCGTGGTCCGCAAATCCGAGGCGAGCGGCGACCAAGCAGTCAGCCCGAAGGGCGCGATCGGCCGTTACCAGATCATGCCGGGGACCGGGGCGATGTACGGTGCAACTCCGCAGCAGCTTATGGACCCGGCGACGAACGAGGCGGTGGCGCGAAAATATCTCGCCTCGCTTGTCCAAAAGTACCACGGCGACACGCAGAAGGTTCTCGCGGCCTATAACTCAGGACCGGGGCGAGAGGATGCTGTCCTTGCCGGCAAGCAGAGAATGCCGAACGAAACCGCTCGATATGTCGACCGTGCAAAAGGTCTTGACGGCTACGCGCCCACGGTGGTGACCATCGAGAACAAGGCCGGCGCCGATGTCGCGGTGTCGATTAACGGATTGAAAAACTAAAATGGGCATATCCGCCGGTTATGACGCATTTCGATTATCGTTCGAAATTTGCCCACTGATTCTCACAGGTGGCATCGCAACGCTGATTCCCGGCGGCGCCCTTCCAATAATTTCAATTACGGAGAGCCTGAATTTTGTCGATGGACTTTTGTCCGGCGGCGATGACCTCGACCTCGACGACTTCTTCGCGCACTTCGTCCCGATGCCCGGGTCATCTCTGATCGACCAGCAGGTCGCGAAGTATCCGCTGGCGAACCAGACCGTGGCGGCGAACGCGGTGATCACGCAACCGCTCACGATCTCGATGAGGATGATCTGCCCCGCCAAAGGTCCGGGAGGTTACGCGACGAAGCTCGCGACGATCATGGCGCTGCAGGCGGTTTTGAAGCAGCACAACGCCTCCGGGGGAACGTACATCGTCGCGACGCCGTCCTACTTTTACACGAACTGCCTCATGGTCGGGATGAAGGACACGTCGAACAGCGGCAGCGCGCAGGCGCAGAACACCTATCAACTCGATTTCGAGCAGCCGCTTTTGACGCTCGCGGCCGCGCAGGCGGCGCAAAATAATCTGATGTCGCAGATCACGTCGGGCGTTCCGATCAGCGGAGTGCCAGCGTGGAGCGGTCTCGGACCGCCGACCGGAAATCCACAAAGCCTCGCGGCAGTCGGAACTATTCCAGCGGCGTCCAATACCGCAGGAACCGGCGTCGGTGTGCCGCTGATCGGGGGCGGCCAGTGACAACGATAATCAACTTTGCCCCATCGGCGGTTCAGCCGTTCCAGTTCAGCCCGACGCTCGACGGGCAGCAGTACAACGCGATCATCACTTGGAACATCTTCCGCGGGCCGAACAACGCGACTTTCGGTTTTTATTTGAATTTGTACGATTTGAGCGGAAATTTGATCGTGTCTCGCGCGCTTTCCGGATCAGCCATCGGCCTCAATTTGCAGGCGCTCACATGGTCGAACGGAATTGCAACTGCGGTGACAGTTACCCCTCACAATTATAAAATCGGCAAATCGATTCCGCTCGCGATAGCTGGCGCAGTTCCCGATGGCTTCAATGGCGTCGCGCAGTGCTACATCATCAGCCCGACGAGTTTCACCTTCGCGCTCGCGACAAATCCAGGAGCGGCGACTGCATTCGGCTCGGCAAGTTACAATATAAATTTGGTGGGCGGATATTTTTTAACGTCGAGTCTCGTTTTCAGGACTCAGAACAGACAATTTGAGGTCAGTCCGTAGATTCAGGCTTTGGCCAGTTCGGATATTTTTCGCGGTCTATAACCGGTCGAGTTACAGCCCAAATTTTTTCTGGATGGTCAGGCCACTTCTCATACCGGAAGTGATAGTCCATCAGGAGCGCGAATTGAACTTCTGGCGGCGTATCGTGCCATGATAATTTTCCGACTAAAACGACGGCTGGCATTTCCTTGCCAATGCATTCTGGGTCGAAGGTGATTTGGCCGATCATTGAGAACATTGTCATAGGCGTGAATCTCCCTGTTGACCATGCTAGGATAGGCTCGAAGCCGTCGAGGGGCTAGAGGCCAAATTGCGTTACTATTCCATCAAGATCACGAATCCGAGCAACGGGCAACTCATTCAACCGCCTGGATTTCAAGGGCTTTTGGGGGACCAAACCTACGGATCGTTCGTGAACGGCCAATCGCTCCCGGAGGCATGGGATTTCACCTGCGATATTCCGATCATCGATGCCGCAACTTCACAGGGATTCGGGCTCGCTACGGTTTGGGGAATCAGCAATGCCGAAATCAGCCAATCGAACAATCTGAACGGCATGAATATTGCGGTTTATGGTGGGATGATGAAAGGCCTGCCTTTAGCAAATCCGGCGCAGTCCGGGCTTCTCGTTCAGGGTTCGATCCTTCAGTGCTATGGCAACAATATCGGCGTCGACCGGACATTGGATTTTGTCATCAGCCCAGTTCTGGCGACCACGGATAATCCCGGCGGCCTCGGCACGCTGGCGAAGCCGAAAAACATTGTCCTCAACTGGAAGGCCGGACAGACACTCGCGACCGCGTTGGCAACAACGCTCTCGACCGCTTTCCCTTCCGTGCAGCAAAGTATCGCTATTTCGAACAACCTCGTTCGGGCGAGCGATGATGTCAGTTTTTTCCCGACGCTCGAACAGCTTGCGCAATACTGCCGCCGGGTCAGTTTCGACATCGTCAAAACGTCCGGCTATGCGGGCGTGAGCATCGTCCCGTTCAATGGGACGCTTGCCGTCTACGACGGGAGTGCCGCGCAGACTCAGACGACGCAGATTGCCTTTCAGGACTTAATCGGACAGCCAACGTGGTTGGATGGTGGCGTCATTCAGTTCAAGACGGTGATGAGGGCTGATCTAAACCTCACGTCCAACAAAGGAATTATGCTGCCGCAAACGCAGATCATCAACACGTCGCAGGCCAATTCCAATATCATCAACCAGAAACTCACGTTTCAAGGCGGCTTCGACATCATCAGCGCGCGGCATGTGGGGCACTTTCGGCAACCTTCCGCCGATGCTTGGGTCAGCATTTTTGAGGCGGCGCCGCGCCAACAAGTCGGAGCGTCGCCTACGCTTGATACGACGACCAGCGCCGGTGCGATTCGTTAAAGGAAAATGCCTTGTCCACAAGCGCCCAGAAGCTCCCGATAGCGCGTTCCTTAGAGCGGTTTGCAAATCGCAAAGTGCAGGGCGCGCTCGCCGCTTTGGGCCAATCGCTCCCGGCGACGGTGGTGTCGGTCAGCGGAGGAATCGTCACGGTCAAATTCGCGCTGATGTCGCCCTACACGCTGCCGAACGTCACGGTGCCTATCGTCGGGTCGGAATACGTCCGGCTTCCGATCCAGGCAGGATGCCCCGGCTTCGTGCTGAGCGCGGACGCTTACCTCGGCGGCATGTCTGGCCTTGGCGGAGGGACGGCGGACCTTTCCCCGCGCGGCAATCTCTCGATGCTGGTCTGGACGCCTATCGGCAACAAGGCGTGGCAGGCGGTGATCGATGCCAACGCGATCGAGCTTTACGGTCCCGACGGCGGCATCATCCGAACTGCGGACAAGGCGAGCATCGTGAGAGTCTCGTCCGCCGGCACTAAGGTGACGCTCCCCGCCGGCGGCAATTTCGTGGTAAGCACGTTGCCGGTCGCCCCGGGACCGCCGGGGACACTTTGGAATAGCGGCGGGCAGGTCATGGTGTCGTGAGATGCGAACTTTTGGCCGCGTGGTCAATCCAGACGGAAGCAAATCGTGGGTGGAAGTCACCACCGACGCTAACGGTTTTGACGACGCTGTGTGGATCACCACGCTTTGCCAAAACTTCCTATTGAATCTCAACGAATCTCCGTTCGACGCCAACTGGGGATTGCCGGCGCAGCAATCCGTCCTTCAGCAGGTTCAGCCGGACTATTACGTCGCGCAAATTCAGCGGCAGTTCGCGCAGTATTTCGCCAGCCTAATTGTCGCCAAGGTGCCCGATGCGACAACCCCAACCTATAAGGTGTCGGTGACCACAAATCAGGGCTCAAAAATTATCGTCCAGGTGCCGACATGAGCGATGCCAAAGTCACTTTTGCTCGGCTCGATTCTCTCGATGCTCCCACCGGGCAAGAGCAGACTTTCGGCTTCGCTTGCCCGATCAAGAAAGGCCATCGCTGCGAAGGCCTCATCATGGCCGGCCGGACAATACTCAAGCGAGACCCGCAGGGACAAAACGGCGGCATCGCACAATGGGATTGGAACGGCAACCGCACGGCGCCGACCTTCACGCCGTCGATCAACGACGGGTTTTGCGGCTGGCACGGATACCTCCGCAACGGCCGCTGTGTTAACGCCCAAAGTGCAGACGAGCCGGAGCCGACATGAGCAACACCGACTTCGAGTTCCCGGTCGTCATCACGTCGGCGGGAGTTCAGCCGACGCCGCCGGCGACAATCCTCACCGAACTCATTGCCAACGTCAGCGCGACGAATCCTGGATATACGGCAGTTTTGCCCGGCTCATTGATTCGCGACGTATCGACCACGGAGGTCGGCGGCATCGCCTTGATCGATGCGGCGCGGGTCGAGACGCTGAACTCGATTTCGCCCTACGCGGCGAACGACTTCCTGCTCTTGGAACTCGGGCAAATCTACATCGGGCCCGGGGCGGCTCCGGGAGTTCCGACCAACACGTCGGTGTCGGTTGTTTTCACAGCCATAGACCCAAACACCAGCGCGCCGCTCGGCGGCCAAGTGATCGCGGTCGGCTTCACGGTCGGCGACGGGACCTACCAGTACATCGTCCAGGACGGCGGGGTCACATCCTCGAACGGCCAAAGCCTGCCGCTGTTCTGCATCGCTACGATTCCCGGATCGTGGGCGGTCCCGTCGGGAAGCGTAACGCAATTGGTCACGGCGGCGCCGCCGGGCGTCAACCTGACGTGCTCGAACCCGCAGCCGGGATTTGCCGGCCTCGCCGCGGAGACGACGGAGCAATTCCGCGCGCGCGTCCTGATGGCGGGCCAGGCGATAGCAACCGGGACGGAATCGCTCCTCAAGACGCTCCTGTTCCAGGTCTCCGGCGTCCAGCAGCGGCTCGTCTCCGTGCGCCAGCAGGGGGCGGCTTGGGAAGTGATCGTCGGAGGCGGTGACCCCTATCAGGTTGCCGGGGCCATCTACGCCTCGGGGGTGAACATCGCCGGCCTGGTCGGATCGACGCTTTCGGTGACGAACATCACTAACGCAAACCCCGGCGTGGTGACGACGAACCTCAACCACGGCTTTGCCACCGGCCAAGTCATAACGATGGCCGGCATCGTCGGGATGACGCCGCTCAACGGCATCCCGCTCACGATCACGGTTCTCACCGAGAAGACCTTCAGCATCGGTGTCGACACGACGGGTTATCCGCTCTACGTCAGCGGCGGCGTGGTTTCCCCGAACCTGCGCAACGCGACGCCGAATATCAGGGACGCGCCCGACCTTTACACGGTCCCCTTCGTGATCCCGCCGCAGCAGACCGTGACCATAGCGGTGACGTGGAACACGACTCTGCCGAACTTCGTCTCGCAGGCGGCAGTGGCGCAACTCGCCTCGACAGCGATCGCGGCCTACATCAACGGCATCGAGGTCGGGGCACCGATCAGCCTGCTCGAGCTAGGGACGACGTTCGCCGCCGCGGTGATTTCAGTCATTGACCCGTCGACGATCTCTGTCTTGACCTTTGCGGTGTCAATAAACGGAGTTTCGACGGCACCGACCGGACAGTTAGTCCAGGGCGATCCGGAGAGCTACATGTTTTCAACGGTCGCCGGCATCGCCGTAACGCAGGTCTAGCATGGCGAGCCCGGTCTCCCTTTACGCGCCAGCGGCGACCGTCGTTACGGTGGGCGGCCAGCCGATCACGGCGGCTTATGGGCCGCTGCTCGGCGGATTCATCCAGAATCCGTACAGCAATATCGACCAGGGAACGATCTTCGCGGAGCCGCTGTTCGTCAGCATCGACGGCCCAGCCGCGCTCTCCGACACCGGAACCACGACACGCCTCGAGGCCGGGGGCATTTTCCAGATCCCGCCGGGGCTGACGGGGAACGTCAGCGTCAACGCGAAAACCTCCGGGCACAAGTTCTCCGGGGTGGTGTTCCAATCGCCCACCCCGTTCCCGCCGACGCCGCAGCCCGGCACTTTCCCGCCGTCCGAGCCGACGGTGGTGACGACGGTCATCCCGTCCTACCTCTACCAGCAGTACCAGGACGACGACGACCTCCAGGCCTTCGTCGAGGCTTACAACGCCCTGGCGCAGGGCTACGTCGACTGGTTCGTAAACACGCCGCTACCGGTCTACACGAACCCTCTGATCGCCGGGCCGCTCCTGGATTGGGTCGCCGGCGGCGTCTACGGCATGATTCGGCCGGCTCTCTCGTCCGGGCGCAACCGGGACATCGGTCCGGTGAACACCTACGGACCGAACACGTTGGAGCCGAACCGGCGGAAGGAGATCGGTCCCCGGAACGTGGTCGCGACCTCCGACGACGTCTTCAAGCGGATCATGACGTGGAATTATTACAAGGGCGACGGCAACGTTTTCGACGTTCGATGGCTAAAGCGGCGGATCAAGCGGTTCTTGATCGGGGTCAATGGGACGGCGCCGAACGTCGATGAGACCTACGAGATCAGCGTGACCTACGGCAACGGGGTTATCGCCATCCGGATCAGCGTGGGGACGAGAACCATAACCGGCGGCGCGCTCCCGAACCGCTTCGGCTGCAATAGGCTGACGCCGAACGCGCTGAAGACCTTGTTCGTCCCGTCGCCGACGGTTCCTTTTCCGCTCGCGCCCGTGCTACAACAAGCCCTGCAGTCGGGCGTGTTGCAGCTTCCTTTTCAATACGCGGTGGGAATAGCGATATGAGGAGCAGGGGTCCATGACCGTTTTTCTCATGGCGAATAATGCGTCAAGCACGCTCGCCGCGCCGATCTCGAACTCCGCAACGACGGTGTCCCTTGCGGTTGGAACCGGGGCGCTGTTTCCCAACCCGAGCGCCGGCCAGCAGTTTCCCCTCACCTTCAACGACGCCGCCACCGGATTGCTGGATGAAATCGTTTATTGCACGTCGAGAACCGGGGACACGCTCACCATCGTCCGGGCGCAGGAAGGAACGACCGCGCAGTCATGGCTTGCCGGCGATCTCGCGGCGAATCTCATCACGGAAGGGTTGCTCGCATCCTATCAGCAAAGCTCCGCGCTGAGCCCGGCGCGGACGGTCACGGCCTCCGGCGCTTTTGCGATGAGCACGGCCGATGCCGGGGGTGGTGTCGGTCTTGACAGGATCGTCGGGCCCGCAGTTTCATCGACAACGCTTCCGGTCTCGACCGACGGGCAAACCTACTGGATCGAGGATCTCTCGCGGAACTTCAACGCATTCCCGGTGGCGGTCACTTTCCCCGGTGGCACGACGGGGCCGAACGGGGCCGCGACGGTCACGCTCAACGTCAACGGCCAATGCGCGCAGTTCCGCTTCTACGCCGACAGCAACATCTGGAGCTTCAAGCCATGAGAATCGTCGCTTTCATCCTCGGGCTTTTCCTGCTCGGCGTCGTGCCGGCGGCGGCGCAGTTCGATCAGGCGTCCTACGCCGGGACCGGGGCAGGCTCAGCGAACGCGCAGACGATCACGCTGCCGAACGCGACGCAGTATTCCGATTTGCTTGGCGTGCTGGTCAAGTACATCCCGGGCGCGACGAACACCGCGGCCGCAACGTTGGCGGTATCCGGCAACGGCGGCACATTGACCGGCGGTCCGATCTCCTTCCGCAAGCCATCCATCGGCGGTCTGGTCGCTCTGACCGGCACCGAACTGATCATCGGGCAACCCGTCTGGATCATGTACGACGGGACCTATTTCGACGTTTTGAGTGTGACCAGCAGCACGGTGACGGCGGCGAATCTCGCAAACTCGGCGATCGGTTTTATGCCGGTCAATTCGCAGCTAAATGCTGCGGTGTCGGCGAACGCGCTAACGATCTCGCTGTGTTCGGCCAACTCCGGCAGCAATACCTGCATCAATCCGAGCGCGACGAGTCCGGTCCTGATCCCGTTCCGTGATTCCACGATTGCCTTTGGTGATCCGACTATCGTTCCGGTCACTGGCGCGCTCAGCTTCACCATCGCGTCCGGGCAGACGATGGGCTGCGTCAACAATCAGATGTGCCGTCTCTGGGTCTTGGGCTTCAATAATGCCGGGACAGTCCAGCTTTGCGCCTATAACGCCTTGATCGGGACTTCCGTTGGCCCGATCAATGAGGGCGTCCTCCAGACCAGCCAATCCGGCACGTCGGGCGGCTCGTCGGCGCAGCTTTACTATTGCAACGCCTCGGCGGTCACGAACAAGGCGGTCCGCATCCTCGGCTACGTCGAGATCAGCGAGTCCACGGCGGGGACCTGGGCGACGGGACCCACCTACGTCCAATTGTTCGGCCCCGGCGTGAAGAAGCCGGGCGAGACCGTTCAACGCGCCTTTTCACCTAACAGCACGAGCTATGCCTCTACGACATCATACGCGCCGGCGACGAACTTCAGCCAAGCCATCACACCTACGTCGGCGGCAAACCCGATCTTTATCCACGCAGAAGCTAACTATCAAACCACCGCTAACGACGGTAGCAACGCCCAGATCGGCCGAACGAGTTGCTCAAATCTGGTCGGTAACAACGCGGTGCTGAGCGGAAGTACGGCCGTGATCGGCATGGCGCCGATATCGGCCATCGATTCTCCGAACACCACGTCCTCCGTGACTTACGTTCTATGTCTGAAAGCAGCCGTCGGGGGCGCAACTTCTATAAACAACAACACAGGCAACATCAGTTCGATGAGCGTTGAGGAGATCATGGGCGCGCTCGAACCGGCGAACGACGACCAACCGCTCCGCATGGTAGGCTGACATGGCAGCGACTCCCGTCACGCCGGTCCCGGCGCTCAACTCTCAGGTCGCCGTCGGCGGCACTGCGGTTACGGTCTTTGGGCCGGCGCCGAACGGCGGCTATCTCCAGAACCCGGCGTCGGCGAACGATCAGGGCATCGGCGCCGCGGAGGACTTGATCGTCAATCCCGTCACTGCGGCAGTCGCGCCAGGCGTCGCCGGCGGCGTCAACGGGACGAACTTCCGCATCCCGCCCGGCGGCGGATGGAATCTCATCGCTGGACAGACGACCCCTACTTCGATGAACGCGGCAACATCGGGCCACAAGATAAGCGGCGTGTCTTATTGAGGAACGAAAAATGCTGAGTATCGCGCGCGCATTTGCGTTCCTTGCCGTCGTCGCATTCGGCGGTTCCGCCGTTGCACAACCCGGTCCGGGACAAAATGGCGGTCCGGTCCCGCCACCGTCGCCTTGGCTCTATGCGGCGCCGCAAATCTATCCGCCGGCCGGAAGCTGCTTGACGATGCCGCAGACCGTCACCGGCGGGTGCGAAGGTTCGAACACAATCAATGCGCAGGGAGTGTTTGTTTCTGGCAATCCCGTCGCGGCGGCAGGAGCCAGCGCCCCTCTCGGCGGCCTGCCGCTCTACGCTAGCCCGACCGGGTCCGGGAATTGTCTGAGCCCCGGCGCGGGCGCGTGCTCGCTCGCTACGGCGTGTTCGTTTGTAAGACAGATTGCAACGTTCATTGGAAGCGCAGGGCCGATCAATCTTGCGGACGGCACCTATTCGACGGCAGTTAGCGGCGCGCTTTGTAGCATCAACGGTAATGGCGGCGGCAGTTCATCGCAACTTGTTTCCATCATTGGCGATGTAGCCACGCCGACGAATGTCGTTCTCGCGGTCCCGAATAATTCCATCGGCGTCATCGCTCAAGACGGCGGTGAGGTAGGCATTAATAGCCTTGAATTTACCGGCGGCAACGGCTCGGTGGGCATTCAAGCCCGGCAGTTTGCAGTTGCCGATTATTCTTTCGTGTCATGGGGAAGCTGGGGCACGGGTGGCTCACATTTTTCTGTCAACCAAAACGCTTCGGCTAATCTACTGAATACCGAGACGATCCTAGCCAACTTCACCGGCAGCAATCATTGGACGATCACAGGTGGAGGTTCTTTCAGTGCGGGCGCAGCAACAAATATCCCATCCGCCGTTTCATGGTCAGGTGGCGAATTTCTAGGAGCGACGGGAAATGTTTTTATTGACCTGAGCGGGTGGTCAACAACCGGATCGGGTGTGTCAGGATCGACGGGTGTACGGGCTACGTTGCAAGGGCCGGGCTACTTGGTAGTGGCCGGGTCGTGTGCGTCGGTCTTGCCCGGCACAGCTTTGGGTGGCTGCTCATTTAGCTATGGCTTTCAGGACAGCAACGGCGACGGGATGACCGGCACTGGCATCGTGGTCGGTCAATCGCAGCCGACTATTGATGGTCAGATCGTTGCGCCTCATACCTACGCAGGCTTGCCCGGCTCGCCAACAGCAGGTCAAATCGAACACATCATTGACGGCCTCGCAGCAAATTGCGGCGACGGCACATGCACCGCGCCGAACACGACAGTCACCGGCGGTGGCGGCTCGCTCGATCTTCTTATTGGATGGAGCGGAGCAAATTGGCGTATGTTCCGCGCGGCAGGAACACAGAGCACGACCGGGACAGGCGCCCTTGTACTTCGCGTTTCGCCGACTCTTGTAGGAACGCCTATCATATCGAATAACGCGACAACGCTAGGTGCTCCGCAGTCTGGAACCGCGCTTCTCATCAGCAGCGCCGATGCGGCAATCACGAGAATCCAACTCGACAGCTTCGCCAATGTCGGCGGCGTCTCTTGCGTCCGCGCCGATGGCACGAACGCCTCGCCGACGGCGCTCCAGAACAACGATCAAATCTGCACCTACAATGCGTGGGGTTACGACGGCACCGCCATCAGCGCGACCTCGCAGGCATCAATCGAAATGTATGCCTCGCAGAATTGGGCGGTTGGCGCGCACGGGACTTACGTCCAAATCTCAACCACTCCGAATGGCAGCGTCACGCGTGCCGCACGGCTGAACATCGAGAATGATGGCGGCATCGACTGCACTGGGGTCACCGGCGGCGATCAGGGCGCTGCCACGCTCAACTGCACAAAGCTCTATCAGGCCGGCGTCCAGGTCGCGGCGTTCAACGCGTCGACAACCGTCAACGGACAAAACTGCGCGCTCGGTGGAACCTGCACCGTCCCAACCACGAGCATCACGGTCGGCACTACGACGATCGGCAGCGGAACACCGAACGGTCTCCTCTACGACAATGCTGGCGTGCTTGGGAATCTCGCTACGGCCAACAGCGGCGTTCTCGTCACATCGAGCGGAGGCGTACCGTCGATTTCGTCGACGCTGCCTAGCGGACTCTCCGCGCCGAGCTTCACCGTGACCACGGCGTTCACGGCAACGGGGTTGGTCACCAATGCGGACCTCGCCAACTCGACGATCTCGGGCGTTGCGCTCGGCGGCAACCTCGCCACGCTGACCTACGGCACACACCTGACGAACAGCGCAGGAGCGAGCAGCTACAACGGCTCGGCGGTGTCCACGCTCGCCACCGACGCCACGAATGCAAACACGGCCTCGACTATCGTCGCCCGCGACGCGAGCGGCAACTTTCTGGCCGGCACGATCACGGCGAGCCTGACCGGCCACGCCTCCCTGGACTGCGCGCTCACCGGCTGCACCTACGGCGGCTCGGTGATCTTTGCGGACGGCTCGACGTACAGCAGCACCGGCCTCGCCAATCTCCTTTCGGAGACTATCGTCGCCGGTACACTCGGCAATGGTGCCATGGCGCTAAACATCACTGCGACACAACCGACCTCTCCGGTCGCGGCGCAGCAGGCAATCCTTTTCACTGTAACTGGCGCCGGTTCTGCGTCGCAGACCAATCAGGCATTTAGCGTGAACTACGCAGCAGGCTATACCGGGATTTCTCCTACCAGTGCTGGCAACTTCATCAACTCCAATGCCGGGACTGCGGGCGCGATAACCGCATCCAACATCACAGG